>Ga0310690_10001994_pt1 | contig 34754 bp, 32 predicted proteins | sample AusTroGonzalo_MG_2_FD_207661 | JGI IMG/M metagenome (GOLD analysis project Ga0310690, IMG submission 207661) | Bovine rumen microbial communities from tropical cattle in Woodstock, Queensland, Australia - Gonzalo_04 (v2) (version 2) | ecosystem: Host-associated > Mammals > Digestive system >...
ATCCGGTACTACAACAATGATCGCATCAAACTAAAATTGAAAATGAGCCCGGTACAATACCGAACTCACTTTCAAAATCAAGTCAAATAGATTTATTAATCCGTCCAACTTTTTGGGGTCACCTCACGAAGAATTGCGTTTTTCTGTAGAATGGCCACAAGCCTTACTTTACTCGATGACCCTGGATCGTGTATTCTTTGCCATCACGGAGGATATATACATTTCCGTTGCGAACAAGTTTGCGAGCCGGATCACCGGGAACGGAAACCTCTGCAGGAGCCGTACTCTGATCACCGTTGTACTCGTAGACAGCCTGAATCAGAATACCATCGTCGATGAACGATTCTACGGTCTGCCAGCCGATGAAGATGAAGTCCTCAATCTCCGGAGCTACCGGCAGATGCAGCGTTATGGTCTCTGTCTTCATCAACTCTGCGTCAATGTCCAGATACTCAATCGTGCAATCCTTCACCGTGTCTTGCGGTACTGCGCCGCCCTTCTCCAGAATAACAACCGGCATGTTGGAATCGGATTCGATAACAGTACCGTTGTAGTTCTTGATCGGCGTTACGATCTGTACCTTATATCCCGCTTGTACTGCTTCGTCGGCAGCACCGCGATAGATATAGAACGCACCTTCTTCGTTAGAAGCAGCTGTGCTACCCTTCTCGTCTGTGATCCAGTATGTCTGGTTGCCATAGGTATCAAAGTCAGTTTCCTTGCCTGTTACTACAGATACATAACCGGTGATGATGTACTTGTCAGTGGTTACTTGACCTGCTTCAAGAGTCTCACCAATAGCCAAAGCCTCAGCCACACTTACCTCAATCGGATCAGCAGGAACAACGCCTGAACGCTCGAGGATAGCAACGTCACCGTTCTTAATCTCCGGTGTACCGTTGTAGTTCAGGATGTGACCTGTCAACGTGATCTTGTCGCCTACGTTCAGTGCTTCCTCACCTTCCGGTATATTACACCAGTAGCCTTGCAGCGTCTTGGCCTCACCCTTCACATCGTCCATCCAGAAGCATTGCTGACCACGGCTAACCGTTCCGTTTGTGTTGGTTACATAACCGGTAACGATGTACAATCCTACTGTTTCAGCATTGATCTCTTCCGGCATCAATGCAGCTGCCTCTGCACAAGATATAGCAATAGGATCGCTCGGATCAATTGGTTCTACTGTGTCGGTGTCTAAGATCACAAGCGAACCACCTGCTAAAGTCTCAGCCAAGTCGATCTCCGGCTTCTCGTCGGTAGCAGCTTTGTAGTAACGTTGCAATTGTGCGATAACGGTTACCTTTGTATTAGCACCTAACTTATCAGCTTCGTCTGCGGTACACTTCACGCGATAAGCCTGGAATGCAGACTCTTCTGCATCCTTTTCATCTGCCATCCAGAAGGAGATATTGCCGTATTGTGCACTGTATTCTGTAGCAATCGAGTGGATATAACCCGTTACAGCATAGATTTCATCGGTCTTTGCGCCTTTATCCAGTGACATTGCTTCCTCAACAGCCTCAGCTACACTCACCTCAATCGTATCCGGCTCAACCGGCGGAACAACCTCCCCACGCTCCAGAATAGCGATGTCGCCATTCTTGATCTCCGGCGTGTTGTTGTAGTTCAAAATCTTACCGGTAAGGGTGATCTTGTCGCCTACGTTCAGTGCTTCCTCACCATCAGGCAAGTTGCCCCAGTAGCATTGGAGTACATTCGCTCCACCCTTTTCGTCGCCCATCCAGAAACGCTGCTGGTTGATGGTAGAGTCGGTGCGTGACGGACTAATAGAGCCGATAGTTTCAGTTACATAACCGGTTACGATATAAACCTGCTCGGTCTCTGCATCCTTATCTTCCGGCATCAATGCTGCAGCCTCAGCGCAAGTCACAGCGATAGGCTCACTCGGATCAATCGGTTCCGGACTCTCCAAAATAACCAATGCACCGCCGGCAACGGTCTCTGCCAGATCGATCTCCGGCTTCTCGTCCGTAGCAGCTTTGTGGTAACGATGGAGCGGAGCGGTAACGCTTACCTTTGCGCCTTCAACCACCTTAGCGGCTTCGTCTGCCGTGCAAACAACACGATAAGCCTCGAATGCCGACTCTTCTGCATCCTTTTCATCTGCCATCCAGAAGGAGATATTGCCGTATTTCTCGGCATATGCCTCTGCGATCGAGTGTACATAACCGGTTACGGTATAGATATCTCTGGTCTTGCCTCCTTGCGGCAGACTCATTGCTACCTCAACAGCCTCAGCCACGCTGACTGCAATCGAATCAATCGGATCCGGCTCACCGTGCTCAATAGCTATCTCGCGAATGCGGAAACCTGCTGCAAACTCTTTGATTTCTACATTTCCGCCGAACGACTTGTACTCGATCGTTCTCCATACATAACCGCTACCGTCTATCTCGTCTACACCCTCCGTACCGGTATTACGTGCCGGCAATATGAGGTCTTCGGTCAACGCTCTCGCATTCTTCGGATATTTGCCCTCCGGATCTGCGAAATTGGCGTCTGTACTGCTCTTGGAAGCTACTTTCAGGCGGATAATATCGCCGTCTGTGGTGTTCTTGATCGTGATAATACCGTTCTTTCCACCTGTCTGATAATAACCGTAGTACGAACCGGTATTGGTATTAATAGCTACAGCGAATGCGTTTGCTTTGTCATTGTTATTCTTAACGGTAAACGTGATATGCGGCACTGCTGTTACCAGCGAAATACTCGGAACACCAGCCTTGATGTCAAATGCGTAATGCTCTACATTGGTGTACGAATGCGATTCTTCCTCGTTGAGTGTCGCATTGGTGATTGTCCAATCATCGATAGACGGAACATCCGCGAAATTCAATGTCAACGGCTCAATCGGTCCTTCCGGTTCCGGAATAACCGTTTCAGGAACTGTGCGCTCCAGAACAGCAATGTCACCGTTCTTAATCTCCGGCGTGTTGTTGTAGTTCAGGATGTGACCTGTCAACGTGATCTTATCACCTACGTTCAATGCGTCCTCGCCTTCCGGCAGGTTGCCCCAGTAGCATTGGATTACATTCGCTCCGCCCTTTTCGTCGCCCATCCAGAAACGCTGCTGGTTGATTGTAGAATCGGTGCGTGACGGACTAATCGTTCCGATAGTTTCGGTAACATAACCGGTAACGATGTACACTTCTTCGGTCTCTGCGTTCTTCTCCTCCGGCATCAATTCTGCAGCCTCAGCGCAAGTCACAGCGATAGGATCACTCGGATCAATCGGTTCTACTGTGTCAGTATCTAAGATAACAAGCGAACCACCTGCTAAAGTCTCAGCCAAGTCGATCTCCGGCTTCTCGTCCGTAGCAGCTTTGTAGTAACGTTGCAATTGTGCGATAACGGTTACCTTTGCATTAGCACCTAACTTATCAGCTTCGTCTGCGGTACACTTCACGCGATAAGCCTGGAATGCAGACTCTTCTGCATCCTTTTCATCTGCCATCCAGAAGGAGATATTGCCGAATTGTGCACTGTATTCTGTAGCAATCGAATGGATATAACCCGTTACAGCATAGATTTCATCGGTCTTTGCGCCTTTATCCAGTGACATTGCTTCCTCAACAGCCTCAGCCACACTCACCTCAATCGTATCCGGCTCAACCGGCGGAACAACCTCCCCACGCTCCAGAATAGCAATGTCACCGTTCTTGATCTCCGGCGTGTTGCTGTAGTTCAGGATATGACCGGTCAATGTGATCTTGTCGCCTACGTTCAGTGCTTCCTCGCCTTCCGGCAGGTTGCCCCAGTAGCATTGGATTACATTCGCTCCGCCCTTTTCGTCGCCCATCCAGAAACGCTGCTGGTTGATTGTAGAGTCGGTGCGTGACGGACTAATAGATCCAAGAGTTTCTGTTACATAACCGGTAACAGTGTACACTTCTTCGGTCTCTGCGTTCTTCTCCTCCGGCATCAATGCAACCGCTTCTGCACAAGATATAGCATCAACTGTAGCCTCCGAACGGTGCAACTCAATCTTGCGTACACGGTAACCTGCTGCAAACTCCTTGATCTCTACATCTCCGCCCAGCGACTCGAACTCCAGAATTCGCCATACATAGCCGTAATCATCGGCTCCTTCCGAACCCTTGGCGGGCAATACCAAATCCTCGGTAACAGCCACCGCATTCTTCGGAAAATCCGCTGAGGCATCTTCAAAATTAGCTGCTGAACTGCCTTTAGCGGCTACCTCAATCGTGATGCGGTCTTTCACCTGTGTGCCCTCAATCACGATCACGCCGTTCTTGCCACCGAACTCAAAGCATCTGTCCGGATAAATGGCAAACGCTTTAGCCTTGTCATTGCTGTTCTTCGTGCGGAAAAGAACCTCCGGACGAGATTTCAGAAAAGCATCATTAGGCTCACCGCCTTTGATGTCATACACATACTTGCCAGCGTCAATGTTAGATTCGCTCTCATTCAACGTGGCTTGGTCGCCAATTGTCCATTCGTCGATAGTTCCTGTCTCATAGAACTCCAACGTAAACGGCTCAATTGCATACATCATTGTTGCGCTCAGCGCAGCAACGAGAAAATTAAGTAGTTTTTTCATTGAATTATTATTTATTTAGTGGTTAAATGAATAATTTGCTGCAAAATTACAAATTTTTTTGCATATGTGCAAATTTTTTTGTACCTTTGCAGCCGATTTTTGAAAAAATAACAAATTATGTTAAAAAATATCCTTGCTATCACCGGTAAACCGGGTTTGTACAAATTGGTTAGTCGCGGCAATAACATGCTGATTGTGGAGAGTTTGGTGGATGGTAAACGCACCCCGACTTACGCACGCGACAAGATCGTCGCACTCAGTGATGTCTCTATGTTCACTGACGCTGATGACATCGCGCTGAGCGAAGTACTGACCAGTGCCGGTAAGAAAGAAGGATTGAAAGCGGTACCGATGGATCCGAAGAAAGCCTCGAACGCGGAGCTGCAAGCTTGGTTTGACCAAGTGCTCCCTAACTGGGATAGAGACCGCGTCTATCCATCGGACATCCGCAAACTAATCCAATGGTATAACATCCTCGTCAATGCCGGCATCACGGACTTCACTGTTGAAGAAGAAGCCGCAGAAGAGGAAAAAGCATAAGTGCTCCTCAGGGAGATTATCAATAGCATAGAATCTGTAGCGCCACGGAGTGCCCAGGAATCATGGGATAACTCGGGAATGCAGGTAGGTGACACAGAACGAGAAATCAGATCCGTTCTCTTGACCACAGACATCACGGAAGATGTGGTCAATGAGGCTATTGAGCGCGAATGCCAACTCATCATATCGCATCATCCACTCCTTTTCCACGGACTCAAACAAGTGTGCGGACAAACGCCGCAAGCACGCGTCGTGGCTACCGCCGTCAAGCACGATATAGCAATCTACTCAGCGCACACAAGCCTCGACGTCGCGATAGATGGCATCAATACCCGTTTGGCGAAAAAACTGGATCTCCACGATCTGTGCTTCCTAATGGAAAACGGCTTGGGTGTCATCGGACAGTTGTGGCAACCGATGCCTTACGCCGAGTTCATTGCGTACGTGCGCGATATTTTACAATGTACGTACGTGCGCTATACGCGTGCGCCCAAGGAGAACATCCAAACAGTTGCCCTTTGCGGCGGATCAGGAGCGGAGTTCATCAACGAAGCGATTGCACAAGGAGCGGATGTATATATCACAGCCGATTGCAAATATCATGAGTTCCAGGACGCCGACGGACAAATCGGGCTCATCGACATCGACCATTGGATCTCCGAACGCCACGCACGGGAAATATTCCGTGACATCCTCGAACCTCTGGGAGTAGAATGTATAATCAGTAAAACAGATAAAACACCTATACAAGTATGGCAAGAACAAAAGAATTAACCGTAGAAGATCGCCTGCGCGCGCTCTACGATTTGCAGCAAGTGGATTCGAAAATCGATAACTTGCGTACCCTGGCCGGTGAATTACCGCAGGAAGTAAAAGATATGGCGGACGAAGTTGAGGGTCTCAAAACACGTCTGACCAACATCGAAAACGACATCAAAGAGTGCGAGACGCAGATCTCTGACCACCGCGTACGCACCGAGAACGCAAACGCTTCTATCTCGCGCTACAAAGAACAGCAGAACAGCGTCCGTAACAACCGCGAATTCGATAACCTCAACAAGGAAATCGAGTTCCAGGAGTTGGAGATCGAAGCATCACAGCGTAAGATCAAACACTTCACCGCTGAACTCGAGGCACGTCTCGCTGACAAAGCCAGCACGACCAAAAACATCGAGGAGCGCACCGTCGATCTGAACCAGAAACGTTCGGAACTTGATCAGATCCTCGCGGAGACGAAAGCAGAGACAGAAGCGTTGATGCTCAAAGCAACTGAATTGTCCAAGAAAATCGACGAGCGTCTGCTGGCTGCCTTCAACCGTATCCGTAAGAACGCAAGAAACGGACTTGCAGTCGTAAAAGTAGAGCGCGACTCCTGCGGCGGTTGCCACGCTAAAATTCCTGCACAGCGTCAGTTGGATATCCGTACACGCAAGAAAATCATTGTGTGCGAGTTCTGCGGTAGAATATTAGTAGACCCGGACATGTAATCAGGATACTGATTACACCAAGCCACCATGTAGTGCCGGCACCGATCGTGTCGGCGCTATTGTTTTGTCCCCAAATAGAATATACCAGCACAGCGATACCGTTATTCGTGAAGTGCATCAGCATCGGTACCCATAGATTTTTCGTCCACACGAACATATACCCGAACACCGCTCCTAACAGCATACGCGGCACAAATCCGTAAAACTGCATGTGGATAGCCGAAAAAACAAACGCTGTGACCCATATAGCCGCACGGCTGTTTCCCAATACCTGCTGTAAAGTGCCGCGGAAAGACAATTCCTCCGACAGAGCCGGTAGCAAAGCCATCAACCCGATATTGATAAGCACCGCACCTACACTGTCTGCTTGCAAAAATCGTTCGGTCAAAGCCGCTGCGGCTTCTTCCTGACGTTTGAAGATTTCCTCGATGAAACCGAGACTTTCCGGCAACACGACACGACTGTTCAGATCCGCTAACAGGTTAATTCCCGGTAGCGCACAAACCATAAGCGCCACTGCCCACCATACCACCTTTCCGCTGACTCCTTTGTCCATCTGCAGCCACACGAAAGGCTTGTGACCCGTGTCCCAAAGCCATGCGCACAGAATAGGCGGCAGCAGAAACGTGCCTGTCGTCTGCATGAACTGCAACCATTTCAGACTACTTGTCGTCTGGCTTCCGCCGCAAACCCACAACCAAAGACCCATCGACAGCGCTGTCAGCACCGCCATGATCCCCAGCCAGTACAATATACGGATTAGCGGTTTTTGCATAATTGCTCCACTAACTCAGGTACGCCTTCCGTCGCTTTCTTCTTAATATGGGTGATATGATCTGCCCAAACGCCGAACTCCGGCTGACCCGGATCCACAAAATAAACAGGAATACCCGGCTTCGTGTAGTGCAGCAACGATGCCGCCGGATACACATTAAGGCTTGTACCCACCACAATCATTATATCTGCAGTGGACGCAATACGGCATGCCTGATCGAAATACGGCACTCCCTCTCCAAAGAACACAATATACGGTCGCAGCAGCGATCCGTCCGGATGTTTGTCGCCATAATGTTGCTCCCATCCCTCCAACGGCACGGTAGCTGTCTCGTTGATCGACGAACGCAACTTGGTGATCTCTCCATGCAGATGTACTACATGCTTCGCACCTGCCCGTTCGTGCAAATCGTCAATATTCTGTGTGATGATTTCTGTATCGGGGAACACCTCTTGCAATTTCGCAATCGCTATATGCGCCGCATTCGGCTTGGCTGCCAAGGTATCACGACGGCGGTCGTTGTAAAACTTCACGCATAACTCCGGATTCCTTAACCACGCTTCATGGGTACATACATCCTCCACGCGGTAATGTTCCCATAATCCGTCACTGTCACGGAATGTACCTAACCCGCTCTCGGCACTCACGCCTGCGCCGGTAAAAACAACGATCTTTGGCATAACTAATTCAGTTTAGTAATTGATAATATTCATGGTTACCTACTCTTTCGCTTTAACGCTATAGTTGCGACCGTAAGAACGGTAACTGTCTTTCTCTATCTCGATGGTCGGTTCTTCAAATGCTGTCAACGGGCTCAGTTGCCATGCGATATACTTGATGCTCAATCCTCTGTCAAGCCATTGTTTCTCATAATGGGTCTTCAAGCCTTGTGCGTCAGGATATTGCTCACACGCGTACAAGTCAACCGTATTCGCCAAAACGGGATACGGATTCAGCCGTAGCATCTCTGTCGTATAGGAATAGAGAAACGGACTGTCGGTCTTCAAATGAATGATTCCGTTCGGCTTGACGATTTGCTGGTAACGCTGCATAAAGTACGTGCTCGTTAGCCGTTTGGTTGCCTTTTTCATCTGCGGATCACAAAACGTAATCCATATTTCATCTACCTCGTCTTTGGCAAAGAAAGCGGTAATAATCTCTATGTTCGTGCGTAGAAAGGCAGCATTCTTCAAACCCGCTAACTCTGCCTCTTTCGCCCCTGCCCACATACGCGCGCCTTTGATATCTACGCCGATGAAATTCTTTTCCGGGTATTTCTCTGCCAAACCTACAGTATATTCACCTCGTCCGCAGCCGAGTTCCAGCGCAATCGGATGATCGTTATGGAAATATAACTCACGCCAATGCCCTGCCATCTCGTGAACTTGATTAGAGGGCAGCATCTCGCGTGCGCCGCATTGGAAGACATTGCTGAATGTCTCCATTTCTGCAAATTTCTTTAACTTATTTTTCCCCATAACGAATAATCTCCAATCCCACATCAATTACGCCACGGAGTACACTGTCCCTCATTCCATGCGAGATATCCATATGATAAGTCCCTGTATCCGGGAAATGCTTGCATTCCTCAAATAGTACCGGCATCTCGATAAACCCCTGATGTTTGTCGCCCAGCCAACGGCCTCTGTCATCCGCCAAGTAGAACTCAATCGTATCGCTTTGCTGCTCATCGTTTACAAACAGCCACATGTTCTGGTACGGATAGCGTTCCGTATGTCGCACATAAATCAAGAGCTGATAATCCGCACCCGCATCTGTAATCCGGTAGTCGAATTGTGCCACAGAATCGACATGCCATTTTCCCGATGAAACCGGCACAAATTGGCTATACACAAGATCCCGCTGACACGAATTCAGCAGACATAAACCGAGAACCAAAATGGTACATGCTATATGGGAGGTAAAAGGCTTCATTGTTTGTGATTTTTGCGTTTGTCTCGGTTTCTGTCGGACGATTTCTTCTTTCGGTCAAAACGCGTTACATCGCCATGACCTGTCTGGTATCCTATTTCCATAGATGCCGCGCGAGTGCCTTCCAACGTATCGGGTTTCTCCCCTCGTCTGTTCATGGCGATAATCTCATGCGCGCGCGCTGCTTTCAACGTGGTCAAGTTGGCAGCTACATGTTGATCAGAGGAATACGTCACAGTACCGGCTAACGGGTCAGATGTGTAGAAGTAGTACGTAGCGTCTTTCGTCTCTAACTCCGTATGACGAGAGGGTAACTTCTTCGAGGCATCCTCATATACCGGCACTTCATAGTTCAGACAGCATTTGAGTTTGGCGCACATACCCGCTAACTTCTGCGGATTCGGAGATATATTCTGCAAACGTGCAGCTCCGGTTCCTACCGATGAGAAATTAATCATCCACGTCGAGCAGCACAATTCTCGCCCGCAAGGACCTGTTCCGCCAATACGACCTGCCTCTTGACGAGCACCGATTTGCTTCATTTCTACACGAATACGGAACGTCTCGGCATATACCTTGATCAGTTGACGGAAATCCACTCGACCGTCTGCAATATAGAAAAATATCGCCTTCGAACCATCTCCCTGATACTCTACGTCACCTATTTTCATCTCCAAACCCAGCGATTTGGCAAGCTCGCGAGCCTTGATCATCGTCTCGTGCTCACGCGCGTGCGCCTGGCGTGCGCGTTCCAAATCTTCTTCGGTAGCAATACGAACAACCTGACGAACCTCATAGCGTGAACTGTCTATACGGTTCTTTTTCATCTGGAGCTCTACCAGTTTGCCCGTTAACACTACTTCTCCGAGATCTTGACCCGGATTGGCTTCTACCACTACTTTGACGCCTTTCTCTAACGGTAAACCCTGGCTGTTGTGGAAGTAGCCTTTGCGTGTATTCTTGAACTGAACCTCAATCAAATCGGTCAGTTGTGTGTTTTCCGGCAGGTCACTCAACCAATCGCTCACGGGCAACATATGCGCCGAATTGCGCTTCGTCGCCGCAGCACTCAATTCACTATGACCTGTTCCTATTGTATATTTCTTCATATTTTTGGTTTTTTAATCAATACTATCATTTGCAGACAAAGGTCAAAGAAAATCATCTTTGCATTGCCGTTTTGCTCTATCTGCCGCTCTGCCAATTCCAATTGGTTCATAATGGCTTCCACATTGCCGTTATGGATAAAAGGAGCGAATTTGACGGAGAAATTCCGCTCTGCTTCCATTTGATAATTCAAGTCAGCTTCGCCTATATTGCGGATATAATTCTCCCGTACCTGTTGTTGGGCATATTGCAGAAAATGCTTCTGACGCTCTCTGCCCACTTTGCTGTCCGCCATCTCAAGACTCCATTGTCTGAGGCGTTTGAGCGATTCGTATTTCTTCTGTGGATCTTTCAGAACACCTACCGTATAGGCATCACGGAACAAAGCGATAAAATCACGTAATTCTTGTTGATTTTCTTCGGTTTCATCGGCTTTTTTTCGTGCTGCCAAATAACTGCCGTTAGCGATACGCGCGATATCATGTGCCTTGCTGCGCTCTATACCCTCACGCTCCAATGCTTCGGCAATAGTTTCTGTCTCTAACCGGGGAACACGAATCGTCTGCACCCGTGATTGAATAGTAGCCAATAATTGTTCCGGATGCTCTGAAACTAACAGAAACACTGTTTTTTGTGGCGGTTCTTCCAGGATCTTCAGCAACTTGTTCGACGTGGCAATATTCATCTTCTCCGGTTGCCAGATGATCATCACTTTATAGCCGTTTCCGTATGGTTTGAGACTTAACTTGCGCAGAATCTCCCCGCTCTCTTTCTCATAAATCATACTCTGCTTGCTCTCAACACCAAGTGCTCTATGCCAATCCTCCAAATCAAAATAATGTTTGTTGAGGATAATCTCACGCCACGGCTCCAGGAAAGAATCGCACGTCTCGTCTGAACCGACAATAGGGAACACAAAATGCAAATCCGGATGTTGCAAATGCTGATATTGCAGGCAAGTGGGACAAACGCCGCAACTATCTTCCTCCGTATGATGAGGACAATTGAGATATTGTGCGTATGCCAAGGCTAATTGCAACTTCCCGATACCGGAAATACCGGCAAACAGCTGTGCATGGGGTATTCTTCCCTCACGCACTGCTTGACGCAACTGTTGTTTCGTCGCTTCTTGCCCTATGATGTCCTTGAAAAGCATTACTTGATCTTCAGCTCCTTACGCAGCGCTTCTACCATATCGTTATATTCAGCGTCTGATAAATACACTTCCCCGGGATTCATACGGAAAGTGCCTCCGTAATCCGGGCCGTTAACATACTTGGGAGCCAGATGAAAATGAAGATGGCTCAACTTGTCCGAAAATGCACCGTAATTAATTTTCTCGGGCTTGAATAATTTCTGCATAGCACGTGTAACATCGGCTACATCGGCCATGAACAAATTGCGCTGCTCGTCACTCAACTCATTGAGATCATTCACGTGCTCGTCGTAGGCAACCAGGCAACGACCGTGATATGTTTGCTCTTTGAATAAGAACGCGCGCGACACGCGCAGGTGCGCGATCTCTATCATTAAATTGTGAAGCGTCTCATTGTTCTGGCAATAGAGACATTCTTTAGGATCGGAATACATGATATATATGTGATTTATAATTTACTTGATACCTTTTATTACGGCATTACGGACAGCCTCAATAGCTTCGTTCGGCTTGGCAAATTGCTTCAAATCAATAGGCTCGCCTATATGCATATGTACGGCATTACGATGCACGAACGGTTTCCCTTTCGGTAGTACGTCAAAGCATCCGCTAAGCGAAAGCGGTATTACCGGTAAGCCGAGATCCAGTGCGATTTGGAATGCACCGCGTTTGAATCGGCCTGTTTCTCCATTCAACGAACGGGTTCCTTCCGGGAATATAACCGTACATACACCCCCGGTCAACTGCTTTTCTACATCCTTGATACTCTCCAGCGCAGCTTTGGCGTTTCGACGATCCACGAAAATATGTCCTGCCGCTTTACATGCCGTGCCGACAAACGGTACTTTGCGTAACTCGGCTTTCATCAACCATTTGAACACGACAGGAAGCCATCCATAGACAAGCCACACATCGAACATGGATTGATGGTTAGCTACAAACACATAACTCTGTTTCGGCTGAATATGTTCTGCACCATCTACCGAGACAGGCAAAAGCATCAGCCAGAAGAATGACCGTGACCAAAATTGTTGCTCTTTATGCACAAACTCGGCATTCCGCCACGGGTAACAGCAAATCGTGAATAACGCCGTGAAAATGGTCAGTACCACCAATATCGGCCATGCGATGAGGTACTGATATATAATATAAAGATATTTCATAGCCTATAACCTTTCACCCTTATTATTCTTTATCATATTTCTGCATAAACCCGCGGTAGAGAGCGCATATACGGCGGATTTCCTCCCATGCGTCATCCGGCAGTTTGGTACCCACTACCTCTACCACACGACCTGCGGCGATAGTACCGATCTCTGCACAACGACGTATGTCAAAGCCGTCACTTAATGCATGGAGGAATCCTCCGGCAAAATAGTCACCTGCACCCGTCGAATCGGTACAACTGGTGGTAATGGCACCTATATGGTGCCGCTTGCTGCCCTGTTGTACATACGATCCGTTCTTGCCTACCTTGACTACCGCTATATCGCATTGCTCGGCAATCATCTGTACCGACTCCTCCGGATTAAGATGAGTATAGGCGAAAGACTCGTCTTCATTGGCAAAGACAATATCCACGTATTGTTTTACCAGACTTTTGAGGAATGCATGATTCTCATTAATCACATTATAGGAAGCCAAATCCAGCGAAATCATACAGCCGGCTTCTTTCGCCAAACGAATGGATTTCTCCAGTAATTCATGATTTTGCACCAGATAGCCTTCTATGTGGAAGATATCAAAACCGTTGAAGGCATCCTTCTGGATATCATCGGCGCACAATTCTGCTGCAGCACCCAAATAGGTAGCGAACGTTCGCTCGCCGTCCGGAGTCACAAGCACAATGGAAAAGCCGGACATAGAAGTTTGCGAGAGAAGCAAAATGGGTTTCACGCCATTCTTGATCATGTCCTCGCGGTAAAAATCGCCTACTTCATCATTACCGATCTTACCGATAAACGCTGTTTTGCCACCCAAAGAAGCAATACAGTTGATCGTATTGGAAGCCGATCCGCCGGCTACCATTCTTTTTCGAACGGATAGAAAACGATATTGAATCTGCTCCGCTTGCTCTTTCGAAATCAGATTCATGCTCCCTTTCGGGAAACCGAGTTCACGCAAATCGTCCTCACTAACCTGAAGAAGGATGTCCGTTAAAGCGTTACCTAAACCTAAAATTTTCTTCATTTTTTACCTTTTTTATCCAAAATTTGGGTTAAAATTCAAAAAACTTTGCAAAGATACGAATTTTTTTTCAAAAAAACTTGCATATATAAAAAAAAAGCAGTACTTTTGCACCCGATTTCGCTTCCTTAGCTCAGTCGGTTAGAGCATCTGACTGTTAATCAGGGGGTCCTAGGTTCAAGTCCTAGAGGGAGCGCACGGGTGATAACGACAAAAAGTTATCACCTTTTTTTGACCCCAAAACTGCCCTTTCTCTTTTTTACAAAAAATAAAAAAAAATCGCGCGCGCTTGCATATATGAAAAAAAAGTTGTAACTTTGCACAATTTTCCGAAATATGCACTAAAAACAATACAAAATATGGGACTTTTTTCTTTTACACAAGAGATTGCGATCGATTTGGGTACGGCGAACACCATCATCATGTGTGATGATAAAGTAGTGGTAGATGAGCCTTCGGTGGTGGCTATCTCTATGGCGGACAACAAAATGGTAGCTGTCGGACGCAAAGCACAACAGATGATCGGTAAGGGAGGTACAATGATTCGTACGGTGCGTCCGTTGAGAGACGGCGTAATTGCGGATTTCTATGCCTGCGAGATGATGATTCGTGGTATGATTAAAATGATACCGAAGCAGACTCGCTTGTTTACTCCTTCAATCCGTATGGTCGTTTGTATCCCTTCCGGATCAACGGAAGTGGAGATTCGTGCCGTGCGTGACAGTTCAGAGCATGCAGGCGGACGCGATATTTACATGATTTATGAACCTATGGCAGCCGCTATCGGTATTGGTATCGATGTGGAAAGTCCGGAAGGATGTATGATCGTGGATATCGGTGGTGGTACGACAGAGATCGCCGTAATCTCGCTTGGAGGTATCGTCAGCAACAAATCTATCAAAATTGCCGGTGATGATTTCAACCAGGACATCATTGAGTACATGGGTCGTATGCATAACTTGCGTATTGACGAACCGACAGCAGAGCGAATCAAGATTCAAGTCGGTTCAGCACTGCCCGAGTTGGAAGACGCACCCGAAGATTTCATTGTGGTAGGACCGAATAAAGTGACAGCACTGCCTATGTCCGTTCCGGTAAGTTACCAGGAAATATCGCACTGTCTTGAGAAGAGTGTGTCTAAAATAGAAGGAGCTATCCTTCAGGCATTGGAGGCTACCCCGCCGGAGCTTTACTCGGACATCGTGAAACGCGGTATCTATCTCGCTGGCGGTGGTGCATTGCTGCATGGCTTGGCAAAACGTCTGACGGACAAAATAACGATACCGTTCCACGTAGCGGATGATCCGTTGCACTCCGTAGCACGCGGTACCGGTGTAGCCCTGAAGAACGTTAACAACTTCGGCTTCCTCATCCGCTAATACGCAGTATGCAAACGCTGCTGAAAATACTGATGCGTTATAGCAACTTCCTTGTCTTCATCGTCTTGGAAGTTGCTGCGTTTATGCTCATTAACATGAATAATGCAGCTCCGCGTAGCAGTATGTTTAGCACGGCAAATACGATGATTGCATGGCAGCATGAAGTGGTAAGCGAAATAAGCGGATATTTCAGTTTGCGCAGACAGAATGAGCAATTAGCAGAAGAGAATGCAGCATTGCGCAATCAGATTTGTACCATGGATTCAATAGGAAGCGGCTGTGCGATGCATTATATGCCGGCTAAAGTGGTACAAATGACTACCGACGAATTGCATAATTATATAACAATCAATCGCGGTAGTAAAGATGGTATTCGTCGGGGGCAAGGAGTGCGCAATGCGGATGGAGCAGTAGGGATTATACGCACAGTAGGACGCAATTATAGTGTTGTGCTGCCAATTATTAATACCCACACGAATCTCAGTTGCAGGTTTTCCAAGAACGATTACATCGGTACCTTGCAGTGGGATGGCATAGACAGCCGGTTCGCACAATTAGCGGATGTATCCGCTCATATGGTGGTAAATCCCGGAGACACGATTGTAACCAGCGGATTAAGCCCCGTTTTTCCGGAAGGAATACCCGTTGGAATCGTGGAAAACAGCGTCTTGAAGCCGGGGGATTCATATCATACAATACGCATTAGACTGCATACGAACTTCAAGCGGTTGAAATATGTGGAAATAGTGCAAAACGAGCATCAGCAAGAATTGGAGGATTTGGCAAATGGATTGGACTAAGCAGTTGGGACGCTATATAGTTGTCATGTTGTTGCAGGTGCTTCTTTTCAATTATCTGCAACTTTGGGATGTGTGTCATCCGTACATATATATTGTGTGTTTGCTGATGATGCCGATCACGCTTCCTCATAGCATGGATATGTTCATCGGCGCACTGGTGGGACTTGTTATGGATGCTTTCTGCAACTCAATAGGTATTCATATGGCGAGCTGTATTTTGCTGATGTATGTCCGACCCTATCTGTTGGGGACGATTGTAAACGATAAAGACCGGTTGAACGAGCAAATAAGTCTGCGTTCTTTAGGTTTGGAAGCCACCATCAAATATGTTGTGATACTGGTACTTTTACATCATTTGGCGGTTTTCTCATTGAGTGCATGGAGTTGGGCACATATAGGCTTCGTATTATTGGAGACTGTTGTAAGCAGCATTATCACAATAACGCTTATCATTAGCTATAATCTGTTGATATACAAATGATAAATGATCAGAATTATAAGCGCCGGTATGTTATCAGCGGCTTTGCCGTTGTGATCGTATTGACATATATAATTCGGTTGTTTTACCTCCAGGTTATTGATCAATCTACTAAAAATCAAGCGGATAATAATGCATTAGTCAAACAAATTATTTATCCGTCTCGTGGATTGATTTATGATCGTAATGGCGAATTGTTGGTATTCAATCAACCCATTTACGAGATAACGATGATTATGCGGGATATGAAAGAGGGATGGGATACTACCGCGTTTTGTCAATGTTTGCATATCAGCCGTCAGGAGTTTGACGAGCGTCTTCTGGAAATCAAAGACAAGCGGAAAAATAGAGGTTATTCCCGCTGGACGCCGCAGATTTTTATGAGCCAACTCAAAAAAGAGGATATTGCTACGCTTCAAGAATCGCTTTATTTGTTCCCCGGCATACAAATTCAAAAACGTACACTGCGCGATTATGCTTATCATGCAGCTGCACATGTATTAGGATCTGTCGGTGAAGTAAATCAGAGCGATTTGGAGCGAGATGCCTATTATTCACGTGGAGACTATTCGGGGCGAGATGGATTAGAGCGGACATATGAGAATCAGTTACGTGGAGAAAAAGGCGTTGAAGTACTGATGCGTGATGTCCGAGGTTGCATACAAGGCAGTTATCAAGATGGAGAACTGGACAAGACAGCAGTAGCCGGTACAAACCTATATACTACGTTGGACATCCAACTACAAATATTGGCAGAAGAACTGTTAGCGGGGAAAATAGGAAGCGCTGTAGCCATTGAGCCCAAGACAGGAGAAATATTGACATTAGTATCCAATCCGACTTGGAACCCGGCAGTGTTAGTCGGAAAAGAGCGTAGCAAGAATTACAATGAATTGCTCAATGACCCCACGAAGCCGCTCATGAACCGCGCAACACAAGCCATGTATCCTCCCGGATCAACGTTTAAGACTATTCAAGCACTCGTTTGTTTGGAGCAAGGAGGCATCAAACCATATACACAGTATCCTTGCTCAGGTCCCAGCAGTACTCCTATCAAATGTACGCACAATCATGGTTCACCTGTAAACTTAGGGGAAGCTTTGGAGCAGAGTTGTAATCCATATTTCTGGTGTGCCTTCCGCGATTTATTGCAAAAAGATGGATACGGTACTGATAATGAATTGTTTAGGAATCGTTATAATCTATGGCGAGAGGCTGTGATGAGCTTTGGATTAGGGCAAAGATTCACAGATACAGACATAAGCGAACAAGCTTCGGGAAGTGTTCCGGGTACGCAATTATTTGACAGGACATATGGCAAAACGGGATGGAAAGCGATTACCATTCGTTCGCTCAGTATAGGTCAAGGCGAGATATTGGTGACACCTCTTCAATTGGCGAATCAAACAGCTGCTATCGCTAACGAGGGGTATTTTATCACACCGCATCTCAATCGCAACGATTCGATGTTAACGCACATACACCAACTGAATATTGATAAAAAGTATTTTGAACTCACCAAAGATGGTATGCACCGCGTAATGACGAATGGAACAGGGCGGTGGTATCCTATTGAGGGCATAGAGCAGGCAGGTAAAACAGGCACTGCGCAGAATCCGCATGGGAAAGACCACGCCATCTTTATCGGCTTTGCCCCGGTGGATGACCCGCAGATTGTAGTGGCTGTTGTCGTGGAAAATGCCGGATTTGGAGCTACTTGGGCTTGCCCGATAGGCAGTATGATGATGGAGCAATATTTAACCGGTAGTGTCAAACGAAAAGGACTGAAGAAGAAAATAGCAGAAACGGTACTCAATGAGAGCGTCAAGAAGTGGTAACATATGGCGAAACGTCGATTGGCTCACCATCGGGATGTTTTTATCACTGGCTTTATTCGGCTGGTTGAATATCTATGGTGCCAGCTATACCTTTGACCAAACAAATATCCTTGATTTCTCAAATCGTGCGGGTAAGCAGTTCGTTTGGCTGATGGGTTCGTTGCTAATGGGAGTCATACTGCTATTGATAGATTATAAGACATATGATGTGTTGGCATATATCGCATATGCTACGATGTTACTACTGCTGTTGGCTACGCCGTTTTTGGCACATGATATAAAGGGATCTATGTCATGGATTTCTTTGGGTCCTGTTAGTCTGCAACCGGCGGAATTTGCGAAATGTATAGTCGCATTAGCTATTGCCAAATACATGGGAAGGTATGAATATAGATTGCGTTCGTGGCGAGATTTGGTTATCCCGTTCGCGCTAATCGGTGTGCCGGCTCTTATCATTATGGTAATGCAAAAAGAGACGGGTTCGGCGCTTGTCTTTGCTGCTTTTCTTCTTGTATTCTATCGTCAGGGAATGAGTGGATACGTATTGTGGATGGTGGTAGCGGCAGTGGCATTGTTCATCCTGAGTATTCGTTTCGGAGAAGTGGCATTGCCTTTAGGTAGCGGCAGTGTAGGCATACTTGCATGTATGCTCTTGCTTACTGCTGTAGAAATCTATTTCATATGTAAAGAGCATCGTGTGCGTTACCAAGCACTTATAATGGTAGGAAGCGTCATACTCATATACGGCATATGTCTGATTTTGAACATCTGGATTACGATGCCGTTCAACTGGATTTCGATGGGAATCGTTGTAGCACTTGTGGTATATAACATTGTTATCAGCCTTGTATGGCGCAAGTATATGCTGCTTATTGTGGCAGTGTTTACACTTATCTGTATCGGCTATACACATGCTTGCGATTTTGTATTCACGCAAGTGTTGAAACCGCACCAGCGTATTCGTATAGAAGTGTTATTGGGTATGAAAGAAGATCCGGCAGGTGCAGGTTACAATGTCAATCAAGCGCGAATCGCTATCGGCTCTGGACGCTTTTTAGGGAAAGGCTATCTAAACGGGACACAGACGAAGTTGCAATTTGTACCGGAGCAAGATACGGATTTCATCTTCTGCACAGTAGGGGAAGAATGGGGATTCGTTGGTTCTGCCGCGGTTCTTTTGACGTATTTGTGCTTTATTTTGAGGTTGATTTTTATTGCCGAAAGGCAACGAAATATTTCCACTCGTATTTATGCGTATGCCGTGGCAAGTATCTTTCTATTTCACCTGATGGTGAATGTAGGCATGGTATTGGGATTACTACCCGTAATAGGTATTCCTCTGCCATTCTTCAGTTATGGCGGTAGTTCGCTGTGGGGTTTCACGTTATTGTTATTCATCTTATTGCGTTTGGATGCTGCACGTATGGAGCAGTTAGGAGGTTGATATGTTTGTAACGGATCCGGTAGGCATAAAAGGAGAAGAAACAGCAGCTAAGATGCTGGAATCCAAAGGCTTCAAAGTGTTGGAGCATAACTGGCATTTGGGGCATTGGGAGATAGACTTGATAGCGGAAAACAAGGACATTGTGGTCTTTGCGGAAGTGAAAGCACGAACTACCACGTATGGCGACAAACTACCTGAGGAATATGTAGATGAAGCTAAGAAAATACGAATGATTACATCCGGAAATGCATATATGCGGCATAGTAATTCAAAGAAAGCACTGCGATTCGATATATTTGGCATATTGGTAGATGCCCAAACGATGGAAGTGACTTATTGTAACCACTTAGAGGATGCTTTTCATCCCACCTCACATGCCATCACCAACGGTAGTCATAGTCCTTCCTGGCAGTGGAGTCATAAGAACATACGAAAAAGAAGATAATATGGATTTCAAATACGATGTCATAGTAGTCGGAGCCGGACATGCAGGATGTGAAGCGGCAAGTGCTGCGGCTCGTATGGGTAGCAAGACGCTCCTCATCACGATGGATATGAACAAGATAGCCCAGATGAGTTGTAACCCGGCAGTGGGAGGAATTGCCAAAGGACAGATTGTCCGCGAGATAGATGCACTTGGTGGACAAATGGGAATAGTGACGGATAGGAGCGCTATTCAATTCCGTCTGTTAAACCAAAGCAAAGGCCCTGCTATGTGGAGTCCGCGTAGCCAAAGTGACCGAAAACGGTTTATAGAAGAATGGATAAAAGTGCTGTCGCACACAGATAATTTGTTCATATGGCAGGATATTGTAACAAGTCTTATTATCAAAGATAATAAGGTGTGTGGCATAAAGACCATGCTTGGTATAGAAATGACGGCAGAAGCAGTAGTGTTGACGAACGGTACTTTCCTTAACGGCTTAATGCACTGCGGCAAGACGCAGATTCCCGGAGGCCGCACATCTGAACCCGCTTCGCATGGTCTGACAGAACAACTGGTAGAGTTAGGCTTCAAAAGTGACCGTATGAAGACAGGTACTCCTGCACGTATCGATGCACGATCTATTCACTTCGAAGAGTTACTGCGCCAAGATGGAGATAATGATTGGCATCAGTTCAGTTATCTGGATACGGTACATCGTGAACTCAAACAGATGCCTTGCTGGATCACGTACACCAATACCAATACGCATGATGCACTTCGTGCCGGACTTGCAGATTCTCCCCTTTTCAACGGGCAAATCAAGAGCATAGGTCCGCGTTATTGCCCGAGTATCGAAACAAAAATAGTTACCTTTGCCGATAAAGATGCACATCAGATCTTCTTGGAACCCGAAGGAGTGGATAGCAATGAGTATTACGTGAACGGATTCTCCAGCAGCCTTCCTTGGAACGTACAACTGGCAGGACTACGAACTATCAAAGGATTGGAGGATGTTGTCCTTTATCGTCCGGGATATGCCATTGAATACGACTTCTTTGATCCCACCCAATTGCATCACACTCTGGAAACAAAGCAGATCAAAAACCTCTTCTTTGCGGGTCAGATCAACGGCACTACGGGATATGAAGAAGCGGCTGGACAAGGATTGGTCGCAGGTGTCAATGCGCATATCAATGTTCATGGAGGTGCACCCTTCACGATGGGTAGAAACGAGAGTTATATCGGCGTATTGATAGACGATTTGGTCAATAAAGGAGTAGATGAACCCTATCGTATGTTCACCTCACGCGCAGAGTACCGCATTCTTTTGCGTCAAGATAATGCCGATGAGCGGCTTACCAAACGCAGTTACGAGATGGGATTGGCGGATGGATACCGATATGACCTATTCTGCAAGAAACAATTAGATTGTTCTGATTTTATCGGTTATTTACAATCTACCACCGTACGCAAAGGAACTATCGACAGTTGGCTGGAGTCCATCGGAAGTAGCGCATTGCATGAAGGAACCAAACTTAGTGATTTAATTCTGCGTCCGCAGGTAACAATCAAAGAACTGGCAGAACGCATTCCGGAGCTAAAATCCAACATGAAAGAACTCTCTGATGAGGTAGTGGAAAGTTGTGAGATCCAAATCAAATACGCCGGTTATATTAAACGCGAACAACTGGAAGCGGCTAAACTGCAACGTTTAGACCAAATACGCATACCCGATACGTTTAATTACGAAGAAGTACAAAGTCTAAGCACCGAAGCCCGACAGAAACTCAGCCGTATTCGTCCGAAGTCCATCGGAGAAGCACAACGAATTCCGGGTGTTAGTCCGAATGACGTAAGTGTACTACTGGTTTTGATGGGAAGATAAGAAAATAGTTTGCTTTGCAAACTAAATATAATGTTTCACGTGGAACATCAAACAAATGGTATATTGTAAATGATTAAATAGTAAATGAATTTATGACAGCAGAAGATGTAAAAAAAGCAATCCGTAACGTGCCTGATTTTCCAATTCCGGGCATACAGTTCAAGGACATCACTACGGCTTTAGCAAAGCCTAAATGCCTACGCTGGATGCGCGATGAAATTGTGAATCGTTACAAAGATTTGGGCATTACGCAAGTGGTGGGTATTGAATCGCGTGGTTTCATCTTGGCTCCGGCAGTAGCCATTGAAATCGGTGCGGGTTTTGTGCCTATCCGTAAGCACAATAAATTACCTGCAGAGACAGTGTCTGTTACGTATGCCAAAGAGTACGGAGATGATACGATACAGATTCATAAAGATGCGCTGAACGAAAATGACATCGTGCTCATACATGATGACATATTGGCTACTGGTGGATCTATGGAAGCGGCTATTAATCTGGTAAAGAAATTAGGCGTAAAGAAAATCTACGTCAATTGTATCATCGAATTGGAAGGGCTTCACGGACGGGAATACTTGGAAGGCAAAGCAGAAAACGTAGATTGTCTCTTCGGCATAGAAGTGGATGAGTAAAATCTCCGAACATATTGCCTTATTGCTTAAGCGCATACCGGAAAGTCCGGGTGTGTACCAGTACTTTGATAAGGATGGGCAGATTATCTATGTGGGAAAAGCTAAAAATCTGCATAGGCGGGTGAATAGCTATTTCAATAAAGAACACCAATCCTCTAAAACACGGCAGTTAGTGGCGCATATAGCAGACATACGCTATGTGGTTGTAGATAGTGAACAAGATGCTTTCTTGCTGGAAAACAACCTGATTAAGCAATACCAGCCAAGATATAACATTTTGCTCAAAGACGGCAAGTCGTATCCTTCTATCTGTATTACCAAAGAACCATACTCGCGAATATTTAAGACGCGGACAATTAATAAAAAAACGGGCGAATACTATGGACCATATAGTTTTGGCAATACAGTGGAAATGGTACTGGAACTAATCCATAAACTCTATCCCATCCGCACCTGCAATATGCCTATTTCTCCCGATTCCATCGAGAAAAACAAAGTGCGCGTGTGCTTAAAATATCACCTGAAGAATTGTTGTGGTATATGCGAAATGAGACCCGGCAGTGAGCATTATCAGGAATGGATAGACCAGGCGCGAAAACTGATAAAGGGTGACGCACATGAGATCGGTAAGCAATTAGAAGAAGAAATGATGCTCAAAGCAGCGGAAATGAAGTATGAAGAAGCTGCTGCTATCAAGCATAAGATAGAATTATTGGAGCAATTTAAAAGCAAAACTATCATCACAAATACCAATGCAAAAGATGTAGATGTCTTCGGTTTTGACGAGCAAAATGACCATGTGTACATCTCTATGCTGCATGTGCATAACGGATGTATAGTGTGCGGACAAACCATCGAGTATAAACGCAAAATGGAGGAAGAAAAAGAAGAACTACTTGCAATGGGCATGATCGAGTTGAGGCGGCAGTTAGAAAGCGAAACACAAGACGTAATTGTTCCGTTTATTCCGGAGGTTTTTGATGATAAACTCCATGTGCATATTGCTGTAAGCGGAGACCGGAAAAAACTGCTTGATCTGGCGATGCAGAATGTAAGACAGTATAAATTGGATCGATTAAAACAAGAAGACAAACTGAATCCGGAGCAACGTGGCGTACGTATTTTAACTGAATTGCAAAAATTGATAAGTTTGCCTACTCTACCTCGTTGGATTGACTGTTTTGATAACTCGAATATACAAGGCATGAATGCCGTAGCCGGATGCGTTGTTTACCGTATGGCTAAACCAAGCAAGTCTGATTATAAGCGCTTTGAAATTAAAACGGTAGATGGCGCTGACGATTATGCAAGCATGCGTGAAGTGGTGAGAAGAAGATACCAACACGTAATAGACGAGGGGGGACAGATGCCTGACTTGATAATTGCTGATGGCGGCATTGGTCAGATGCAAGCCATACGCGAAGCGGTGGAAGATCAATTAGGCTTGAAGATTCCTATCGCGGGTCTGAAGAAAAATGATAAGCATCGGACACAAACCCTACTCTTTGGTTTTCCTCCGGCAGAAATCAATATGCCTGTTACGAGTGAAGTGTTCCGATTGCTGACCAATATCCAGGATGAAGTGCATCGTTTTGCCATTTCGTATCATAAAGCGAAGAGAAGTAAAGCGCAGATTCATAGTCAACTGGATGATATTCAGGGAGTTGGTGAAGTCACAAAGCAAAAAATACTAACGCATTTCGGATCTGTGAAGCGCGCTGGAGCAGCCAGTAAAGAAGAATGGATCGAATTACTCGGAAAGTCCAGAGGATCAAGAGTTTACGAGCAATTACAGGCTAAAATAAGTCTCTGAGAATTGAATGAAAAGCAAGAATATGACTACTTATACGATAAAAAAACACGAAAATTCGGATCTTGTGCTCCTCAATGAACAAGGAGAACAAGTGAGCGCGCTCGAAATCCTCCAAGTATGTGAGCCGCGTCGCGTGTTGGCATTCGACGGAGCCATGGGCGCCGGAAAGACGACCTTCATCAAGAGGTTATGTGAAGAGATGGGGACGGTAGATGTAGTGAATAGTCCTACTTTTGCCATCGTAAACGTGTACGATGTCGTGAAACCGTACAAAGGTGAGGTGTATCATTTCGATTGCTACCGATTGAAAGATATCCGTGAAGCGATGGATTTCGGAGCGGAGGAATATCTTTATTCGGGTAACTATTGTTTCATTGAATGGCCTCAGATGATGGAAGCACTACTACCCGAAGATACTGTGCGGGTAACAATAGTGCCACATGAGAACGGAGACAGAACATTAACCATAGGTGATTAATATCCATGAGGAGATATCTTGACATATTGCTTGTGCTGCTGTGTTTTCCACTGCTGATGTCAGCGCGGGAAAATGTGACACATGACAATATCCTAAAACTCAAATTCGGCACCGGGTACCAATTGGATTCTTATCTGAGTCCGTTGGGCTATATGGGTTGGCAATACGGATTGGGCAATGAGTGGTGGCAGCCTTTCCTCTGTGACAGTACACTTCATTGGTCGCATGTAGGCCGCATGGATATCTCCCTGATCAACTACCATAATACCGCACGCACAAACAAATATATAGGGGGGCAATTATCTTTTGGCTGGGGAGGATTCTATGAATGGAGATGGTTTGACGACCGCCTCCGGATACACGTCGGACCTTATTTGGAAGCCGGCTTTAATGTGCGCGAGCACGCAAGTAATGTGAATAAAATCGTCTCGTTGGACATAGCGGTAGATGCAATGGCTATGGGTGGAATCAGTTGGTCTTTTTATGGGAAGAAAACCAGTTACCGCCTCAACTACCTGCTCCGCACGAACTTAATAGGATTCGATTTTCTGCCCGAGTACTGGGAGTCGTATTACGAGATCACGGAAGGCGTTCCGGGAATGGCGCGTTGTTCGGGACATTGGAATCATAATACCGTCAAGCATGAACTGACGCTGGATATGCAGTTTCCACACTCTACCTGGCGTGTCGGAGCAGAACATGAGTTTGTGAAATACGGTACTGATAATCTGCATTTTATGCGTAATCAGTTCAGTATTATCCTTGCTTGCCGATGGAAATATAAAATACACGCAAACGCACGCTTATGAAAAAAAGAATCATATATATCCTGACAGTGATAAGCCTGCTCACGGCCTGCCGACCCAATGAGGAGATACGTTTTTCTATGGATCCGGTGGATAATATCGAAGCCTTGTGGCAGATTATAGATACCAAATACTGCTACATCGAGTCCAAAGGAATTGATTGGGATGCTATCCATGAAGAGTATATCGCAAAGGCGGAACTGCTGAAAAAAGGCGATCAAGTGGCATTATTTGACTTATGTGCAAGCATGTTGGATTCACTTCGGGACGGACACGTCAACCTCTATTCGAACTTTGATCGCAGTTATAATACGGCTTGGTACGATGCTTATCCGGTCAATTTTGATTCTGATCTTTTGGCGCTCTATTTGCATGACTACCGGGTGGCTGGAGGATTGTATTATTGTATGGTTGACAACGGGAATATAGGGTATATTTATTATTCCAGTTTCTCAAATAGTTTCGGAGCTGTTAATCTCGCATGGGTCTTTGCGGCCTTCAAAGAATGCAAGGGTTTGATTATCGACGTGCGCAATAACGGTGGCGGAGAAATCACCAATGCTTACCGTTTGGCAGCACCTTTCTTTTCAGACAATCAGACAATTGGCTATTGGCATCATAAGACAGGACCGGGACATAATGACTTCTCATCTTTGGAGCCCATGATGCTGGATACCTCTATCATCAATGTCAAATGGAACAAGCCGATAGCTGTGCTTTCCAATCGCCGGAGTTACTCTGCTACAAACTTGTTTGTCAGCATGATACGCTATGCCGACCGTTCGACCGTCATTGGCGGCGTGAGCGGAGGCGGAGGAGGTATGCCGATGAGTTATGAGTTGCCTTGCGGTTGGACAGTTCGTTTCTCCAGTGTACGCATGTATGATCGAGATAAAAACGACATCGAGCAAGGCATTGTTCCGGATATCTTGGTCACCATGCAAAGCACCGACAAGGACGATATTATCGAGAAAGCCATAGAGGTGCTCAATAGCAAATAACAAAAAAGAGAGGTATCCGCCAAGATACCTCTCTTCTTATTTTAGACTATTCCTATTGTTCTTTGCGAACAATTCGTTTCGGGGCTTGTGCTGAGCCTCCGTTCGTTATTTTACCTTTGCCTTCGAGACGAATCTCCGATCCGTTGCGTGCATGACCTACCACAGTCCAACCATCTGCCGTAACGGTGAGCGTACCATCCGCGATGAGCCATTCAGCAGAAGGAACCAAATAACCTTGCGAGAAATAGGATTTGCTGGTGAAATAGAACTCACTACCGCCTATTTCGAGCTGCTCGTCGTTACGATAGCCCGCCAGCGCTGTTCCGGGACGATTGGAGCTATTGAACTCATATTCGCCTTCCGGAATAGACGTAGCATTACGTTCAGTGAAGAGATGAATCCACACGAATGGAATACATTTTGTATTCATAATCGTTGTTGTTGCTGTAAGATTATATGCCTGAAGCTGCCAATGACGGCTCTTGGAAGCGACCTCGTAATATGCCGTCGAGTTGGTCAGTTCTTGCACTTCATTGCCGCTATAATCCGACGGGCCTTTTACCGAATCTGGTTCAGGATAATAATCGGCTACAGGAACAGGAGTGATACCTCCGTGCTCAATGTCGTCGCCGCCTGCTGTGCCTGCCACTACCGGCTCATCCTCCACTTGGATAACCGGTTGGAATGACTCGCCGAGGAAAGCAACTACCATACAGTTCTCCGGCACCCACGCTTCTTTGAGCCGGGTGGTATAAGTAACGGAATAATGACGCGTAGGATCAACACTGAGGGCATCGCCCTTGGCTCCCGTAAGGAAAGCGCGTACCGCATTGCAATGACAGAACTCCTGCCAACCTTCATAGGTGTTATAGTAATCCGCCTGATAATCAACCATTCCGGACTCTTTTACAATGACCGTGATGTTCAAGTCCGGATGATCCTCTTTGCAGATAGCACCGGAAACGGTCACTTTCAGTTCACGCGTCTCGGGATCGAACTCATTGGCTATATGGACAGAAGCATAAGTCTCTGTCTCGAACTTGGTTTTGGAGACGGATGGCAAATAGCCGGGATGGAAAACAACCACATTACCTGCCTGCGAACGTGTCTTGGCGCGGTCGATAGCCGCACTTGGAGCGCCATCTACATTCAAGGCGTTTGTAATCGTTTTGCTACCCGATACCGAGAAATGGTCTGCTTGATAGCCATAGTGATGCAGAATAAGAATGAAATTGGTATCATTCTCCATAAACTCGCTGATACAATCCATGCCATAAGGACAATAACCGCAATCCTGACCTGTGAACTCCTCAATAAGATGCTTGCGCGGGAATGAAGCCGGAATAGGAGCAGGTGCCTGGAAACTGATGCTGTCAATCGCCTCCAGAGGCAGACGATAGAGCGTATCGGAGGTCTCAATCACTTGCGTAACATACAGGTCTTGCGCAGCGGAATCGGCATCAAGTTTGGAGCAACTCATCCGTGTAACCGCCTCATAAAGAGCATAATACGGTACATCATTACGATATACATACACCGATTTCTGCGCCATCATAGCGCTCGTGGCTACCAGCCACAAACCTATCATTAATACGAACTTTCTCATTGTTTCACGAATTTAAAGGAACTGCCTCCTGCGTTAATAATATAGGTACCTGCGGGATAGACGCCAAGCGGAAGTATGGTCGTTTGTGACGCTTGTGCCTGCGTACTCGTCAAGCGCTTGCCTTCCATCGTAAACACTTCTACGATTGTCTTGTCGTTCAGTCCTTCAATCTCCAGATTCTCACCGTTCTGGCGAACCAACAGATTCGACGCGCTGACTGCCTCTAACCCTTCCGCAATGCTTTCGAACGTGTACTTCTGCACGTTGGAGAAAAGGTAAGAGATTTCCCGTTCGGTGGTAGTGATGACGAGCTCATCCGCCTCATTGAAAGTGGTGACGGGCTCTTCGTTCAAATCGACAGCAATGCTTTCTCCGGACACCAGGTGTACTACCAGTTTCTGCGTTGCTTCTGCGCGCAAGCCTGAGCACATCAAGCCTGCAGCAATCCATAAAAGTAGATACTTTTTCATAATTCTTATTGTTTGATGATTTTCTTTTCGGGTGTAATATAGATGCCTGCTGGCAGCGATGTCACGTCTTCGCTCTGCACGCGCGTACCGGTGAGCGTGTAGATACCTTGACGGCGATCCTCGGCAGATGTGTTCTCAATGCCTTCTGCCCGGTAAACGAAGCGTACATAGAGTGTATAACTTTCCGTTCCATCCGAGAACTCATAGATGATTGCTACATCCGAGCTCGCGAGGGGGGAATAATGTATGAACCAGGAGGCCAAGCCATTGGGCGCGAACTTCATTACTTCTTCTTTTTCCTCGTTGCCGTATCGGCATTGATCGGCACAACAAAATTCATCAATCAGTCCTTCCTCCGAACGCGTGATAGTGACCGTCAGAGAATCATTACAGAGCAGATTTCCATTCAGTTCCATCACCATTTCGCCCGTAAAAGGGTTCTCTTCTGCCTCCGTCACGGAGATCTGTAATCCTTCCTCCGGGATCTCTCCGTAGCCGTTCACGCTGACCAAAAGGGCATTGGCTGATTGTGCAAGCAGCAGCAACAGGGCTGCTATCATTCCGTTTCTTTTCATTGTAAGTGTATTTGTTTTGCTTGTAATATATGATAATCTTTCTTGTCCATAAGCACGGCCACGACAGCGCATTTGGCGATGTCGCACTTCTCCGGAACTGTCATTTCTGCATAGTGTGACGTCAGCACAGGCTCCACGTTCATTTCCTTGCCCCACGGGCTACCTCCCGCTGTACTGCGGAGCATATGCCGGTGGTAATACTGTGTGTTCGTTTTGCCGTTTGGCATCATCTGTGCACCCGGTACGCTGTCCTCCACGAGCCACAACGCCATGCGGCATTCCAACGGACTCTCGGCGTATGTTTGCATGGTAAGCTCCACCACGCGTGTAGTTGTATCTGTTGCCGCTGCTTCTATCTCTAAATAAGGCGGTGTATCTGCCGAATTCATCGTTTGTAACTGTGCCGCCCAATCTTTTGGGTCAATGAAATAGCCGTTTTCTGTCTTCACGGCATCTATGTTGCCCGTCGGGAAAGGTGTGGACACCGTACCGCCCATGAACAGGTAGCACGAATCGGCTTCCGAACACGTGTAGTCGTACTCTGCCTTCTTCGTCTGCGTAAAATGGTTCGTAGCAGGGTGCATAGCCACGACAATCAGTTGTTCCTCGCCGTACGTGTCTATCAACGTCTGTGCCGTCTCGGCCGCATTGGGACAATTGACGCAAAGAAAACCCGTGTACTCGATCAACACATGCGTGCGCGACGCATTGCCTGAAGGAGCAACCGGAATCAATCTGTCCTCTTCCCGTATCACTTCGCATCCGCAGAGCAATACAGCCGCCAATATATACACAATCCGTTTTACCATGTGAAATTATAACTCAACACCACTCCTTCTTGCCGCGGCACGTACCGGCACACGCCGCCGGAGCAGTTAAATCCTTCGCGCGTCTTCGTATATCCGAGCATCAGCCTGTGCGACTTGTTCGTATAGGTCGCCAGAAACGTATAGTAATGTTCGTGTGTCGCTTCTTCCGCGCCGCCTATGTTGTACAGCCACTGCCCGCTGAGCGTCAGTTGGTGGAACAGGCTGAGTTCATACAACGCCGTTATCCATTGACCCTCGTAGTGAGGCGTATAAAGGTACTGCACCTCCCCGCGCATGGATACGTTCTTACTGACGTGCACACGCGTCTCCGCGACAGCGATACCCGAGCGAACCAAGCCGCCTTCCCCCTCTACGATCTGCCGGTTATAGGTCTGATACATCAACATGGCGTTCAGCCACCAGTTCTTCGACACATGCTTGTTCAGTTCGATATTGACATCTGTATAATACTCCCCTTCCCTACGCGTATCGACAGCCCAACTGCCCGGTTCAGCCAAGCCGCGTATATGCGCCGCACTCAGCTTCATCGTAGTGCCGTACTTGCCGCCCATACGCGTCTTTCGCGGCCACGTATAACGCACTTCCGCCTGAAAAGCCCATTCTCCGCCGGCGTATTGTGTCGCGTACGGGTACAAAGCCGCTAAGGTATAGGTATGTTGCTGCGCGAATGCCGGCATATGGTTCAAACGGCCGGCAATACCCGTTCGTTTGCGTTCTGAGCGGAAAGACATATTGTCCGAACGCTTGATCTGCGCTAATACAGCCAAGCCCTTCCGCGAGTATCCGGCACTCACTAACAGCGCCTCGCCGTCACGGTAACTGAACCCGTTCTCGAAGCCCGGATCATTGGCTTTGCGGGCGTACTCGACCAGCACGTCAAACCCCTTCATCTGCCATTCGGCACGCACATCTCCGGCGCCTACCCAGCGGGGCAGATTGTACATGTATAGCGCGTTGTCTATCACGTCTATAATCGTATCCGCCGCCTCGTATTTGGATACATAACTGCCGCCGAAAGTGAGACTCATATCCAAGTCCTGCATCCGTTTTGACCATTGTTCGATATGCAGTTCCACATCGCCGCCCAACGCTGCGTCACGGCTGTAGTTCCAACCCCACGCATGGTCGCGATAGCAACTCCAGTAACGCCGCTGCTTGCCGCCCAGTGCCGTCAGATGAATACCGCGATACGGAGTAACGCTTAGCTTGGCGCCACGCAAAGCACCGTCAATACCTAACGCACGGTCTTCGTACAAGTTCAGTATAAGCCCTGAACCAAACTGACCATACACGTCGCCGATCGTAACTGCTCCCCAATCAAACGTGCTCTCAATGCTCAAATGACTGATGCCGTGACCGCCGAAATCCGTTTCATAGCCGGGCAACGGCCATTCGGTCAGTTCGGCACGCGTGCTCGCGCGTAAAGAACGGAAATGTGCTGAGTTGGAGTCATTCTCATAGTGTACGGACAAATCCACATAACTGTTGCTTTTGTATGCCCACGGTTTGTACTCCAGCAATCCGTCGTGCTGGATTCCACCGCTCACATACACCGTGTCATTCGCCCACGCGCACGCACACACAAAAAGCAATATGATCCCTACTCTATACCTCAACTATCAATTGTCAACTATCAACTATCAATTGTCAACTATCAATTGTCAACTATCAACTATCAACTATCAATGAAGATACTTCTCTATCTCCTCTTCATCGCCGTCCGTATAGCCTACATGGCTATAAACGATCTTACCGGAACTGTCCAATACAAACAAATGGGGTATATTCTGCACGCTCATCGCACGCTTCAACTCGCCGTTCGGATCCAGCAGCACGTGGTACTCCCAGCCGTTGCCATCTACCAGCGGCTTCACTTTCTGGGTGTCTTGACCCTGATCGGTGGACACAATGTACATCTGCACACCTGTCTCGTCCTGCCAATCAGGATAAAGTTCATGAATAGCCTTCAACTCCCGCATACACGGCTTGCACCAAGTAGCAAAAAAAGAAATGATCAGCGGCTTGCCGCTTTGTGCCAATGACGCCACGGAAACATCATGACCGTCCACGTCACGCAACGTCACTTCGGGCAACGACGCCTGACACATCAAACAGGTCAATGCGAACAACAGACTTATACCTAAACGTTTCATAACTTACAAATTTGGCTGCAAAATTACAAAATTATTTTGATATATGCAAATTTTTTTGTACCTTTGCACCCGATTTTGCAATAAACCGCAAAAATTGTACATGGTAAATGACGAAATCGTAAATCGTAAATCGTAAAATCGTAAATAAATAGATGGCTAATTTTCAGAAGTTGACTCCTCGTAGCGAGGACTATTCAAAATGGTATAACGAGTTGGTTGTGAAGGCTGACTTGGCAGAGCAAAGCGCCGTTCGCGGATGTATGGTAATCAAACCCTATGGCTATGCCATTTGGGAAACAATTCAGGCGGAACTCGACCGCCGTTTCAAAGAAAAAGGGGTCAAGAACGCCTATTTCCCCCTTCTTATCCCGAAGTCCTTCCTCAGCCGTGAGGCAGAGCACGTGGAAGGATTCGCCAAAGAGTGCGCCGTCGTTACACACCACCGTCTCATGAACGACCCCAACGGTCGCGGCGTAGTGGTTGATCCGCAGGCTAAACTCGAAGAAGAACTCATCATCCGTCCTACCTCCGAGACCATCATCTGGTCCACCTATAAGAACTGGATCTCTTCCTACCGCGACCTCCCTATCCTCTGCAACCAGTGGTGTAACGTCATGCGCTGGGAAATGCGTACGCGCCTCTTCCTGCGTACCGCCGAGTTCCTCTGGCAGGAGGGGCACACAGCCCACGCTACCAAAGAAGAGGCGGAAGACTACGCACGCCAGATGCTCGACGTATATGCGGATTTTGCGCAAAACGTCATGGCAATCCCTGTAGTCAAAGGTGTCAAGTCCCCCAACGAGCGTTTTGCAGGCGCACTCAATACATATTGTATTGAAGCCATGATGCAGGATGGCAAGGCACTCCAAGCCGGTACTTCTCACTTCCTCGGACAGAACTTCGCCAAGTCCTTCGACGTGCAGTTCCTTTCGAAAGAGAACAAATACGAATATGTATGGGCTACTTCATGGGGCGTATCGACGCGTCTGATGGGTGCGCTGATTATGACCCACTCGGACGACAGCGGACTCGTTCTGCCGCCGCACTTGGCTCCGATACAAGTAGTCATCGTACCGATCTTCAAAAAAGAGGAAGATTTGGCGAAACTGCTCGTTAAACTGAATCCGATTGCTGACCAACTCAAAGCACTCGGAATCCGCGTCAAAGTGGATACCGACGAGAAATACACACCGGGTTACAAGTTCGCCGACTACGAACTCAAAGGTGTACCTGTACGCCTCGCGATGGGCGGTCGCGACCTCGAGAACAACACGATCGAGATTGCACGTCGTGATACGCAGACCAAAGAGACCATTTCTCTCGATGGAATCGTGGAAACTGTACAGAAACTGCTCGAGGAAATCCAGAAGAATCTGCTCACCAAAGCGCTCGATTTCCGTATCGCTAATACACGCGAAGTGAACAGCTATGACGAGTTCAAAGAGGAACTGAAGAAAGGCGGTTTCATCCTCGCGCATTGGGATGGCACGCCGGAAACGGAACAACAGATCAAGGATGAGACCAAAGCCACGATCCGTTGTATCCCTCTGTCCGACCTCGCCGACTCCACCAATGCCGACATCATCGCCCGTGCATCCGAGCCAGGCGTCTGTATGGTCACCGGCAAACCCTCCGCCGGCCGTGTCGTCTTCGCCCTCAATTACTAAAATGGCTATCCCATTCGATTGTAAATCGTCAAAACGCGTCTTCGGGCGCGTTTTTTCTGCTCATTTATGTCCCACAGATAGAACGGATCAAACGGATTTTTATCCCCATAACCCGTAACCCGTAACCCATAACCCGTAACCCGTAACCCCTAACCTGTAACCCATTTTTTTCAAAAAATTCTTGCATATGTCCGAAAAAAGTTGTAATTTTGCAGCACTTTTTGTCAAATGCTATCAAAACACGAGAAAATGGTTAATAGAGATATCTATAATCTATGCTACAATTATAAGTCGGAGATACTGTTTTTCCTTGTCCTTTCGGTATGTACGGCACTTAGTCATTGGTTGGCACGGTTCATCCCTGTGGATTTGTTCGACGGTGTCATTACGGCGATACAGAACACGTGCACGGCGAGCGTGTGTCTCTTTGGCGCTATTCTGATGTTCGTTCATTCGGAAGGTCTTCGTGTCCGTAAGGCATGGGGATGGGTATTGCTCGTGTGGGGTATTGCCGATGCTTTTTTTCTGGTGCAGACTTATATCTTGCGTACGCCGGTACTGAATATAGGCGGCGATGCAATGACAGCCTTTGAACTGCTGGTAGCTAATCTGCTGGCGTGGCTGCTGTTGGTTTATCCGCAAGAAGCGCTTCGCCCCAATTGGTTGACTTGCTCCAAAGCGATGCTGCAACTGCTGCCTATATGTG
>Ga0310690_10001995_pt1 | contig 34753 bp, 36 predicted proteins | sample AusTroGonzalo_MG_2_FD_207661 | JGI IMG/M metagenome (GOLD analysis project Ga0310690, IMG submission 207661) | Bovine rumen microbial communities from tropical cattle in Woodstock, Queensland, Australia - Gonzalo_04 (v2) (version 2) | ecosystem: Host-associated > Mammals > Digestive system >...
TCGAGCCTTGCTGCGAGAGTGTTCAATGTGATTTCATCTTCCTTCATAAGCTGAATGTTGTTTTGAGGTTGAGGATGTCTCGGGCTGAGTAGGTGTCGAGCCGGAGGTTCTGCATGGCGATGAAACAACGCGCTTCGTAGAGAGCGGTCTTTAGTTCGTCGCGCGAGACGCGGATGTCTGTAATGTGGAGGCGGTTCTGGGCGAGTTCGGCACAAGTGACGATAAAGCGCCAATGGCCATCGGGGGGAGCACCGTACTTGGAGCGTTGGGAGAAGAAACGTCCTCTCTTGGTGGAGCGGATATAGTAGCCGAAACCTCTCCCGAGACACCCCGTAAGGGATAAACATTGTTTTGTTAAGAATACTTCCATAATGATTAAAATTTTAAAAGTGTACACGTATTAACCACGTAAAAAGTAGGTAAAAAGTAGGTTTAACTCTGCTTATTTGCTTTGGCGGCTTTCTTGGCTTCGCGACGTTTGAAGCGTTCGACAGCTTTCACGAAGCCTGCGAGGCGTTCGAGCAGTTCGGGACAATGGATGAGCACTTCCATTATGTTGCCGTCGTGGTGGAGGACGGTTTTGCGCTCAGATTTGGAGAGATTATTCCAGTCGGGTCTAAATCCTCCGGAATACTTGACGTTGTACTTGCTGTTGTACACTTCAATAGATAAGATGGTTTTAGCATTTGCCATGATTGTAAAAATTTGTGTTTGTTAATACTATGCCAGCCGTGCTGGCGGATTTTATTGGATTTTTTTGACATAGATGGTTCTATGTTGGTCGGGAAGGAATGTTCTGACCCAGCCTCCATGATTGTCTTGTGTTTTGTATATTTCGTAGTATTTTTCGGCGGGGATGGAGATGTATCTTGGTGGTTTGGGTGCGTTCTCTCGAATGGCGAGATGCGGGTGGTAGTTGACGAACTTGCCGGCGCGAATCTTATCGCGGATAGTGCGGTAGATGGCACGTTTTTGGTCAAGATTGTATTTATTCCACTCGCTCTGCGCCAGTTGTTCTTCGCTTGGCACGACGCCATGCGTTTTTAGCAACGCCCAAATATGACAAAAATTATCTTCCATCTTAAAGTTGTTGTTGTTAACCTACTATACTACGTTTTAACAACAACACCATTTTCTTTTTAATTTTCTTTTGCTTCTTTTCTTTTATACCCTTTCTTTTTACTCAATCACCTTCACCGTCAGTTTGATCTCGTCCGGCTCTTTATCAGGATTCAATTCGGTGAACGTCTTCACATACCCTGCCATGCTTGCGGTGCACGCTTTAACGGCGTTCTGCGCTTTGATTTTCTCTTTGGCTTTTGCTCTCCATTTGACAGCCTCTTCCTCTTTGTACTTGCGGAAGTCGGCAAGGTCAAACACTTCGGTACGCTGCAGTTGGAAGGTACCTATGCCTTCGATCTCAAACTCGCCTTTCTCCAATCCTTGTTCTGCAAGGATAGCAACGGCTTCATCGGTAGCAGCATCACTGATTTCGTCTATACGTGCCTTAATGGCTTTTTCTTGGGTGCGCAACTCGCGCAAGAGTTTTAAATTTTCAGTTTTCATCTTAGTCATAGCGTTTTTGGTCCATAAGTTGTTGACAATCACAATGTTTGTAGATGATGCCCATGCGCATGGCATGGTCCCATTTGGGGTGATCTTTCTTGTGTACCCAGATGAGGTTGTCGGGGCGGTTGTTGAACTTGTTACCGTCCAGATGATGGCACACATGGTCGTTGGAAGGACGTTCGCCCCAGAAAGCCGCGCAGACGAGCAGGTGGATGTTGTGCCAGCGGTATGCAATATCAACCATAGGATAGGCACTACCCCCCTTGTGGTCTCGCTTTGCAGGACTGAAATTCGGTTTACGTTTGCGTCCTTTGGCATTGCGGATGTTTCCTTCTTCATCCGCGAAATAGATCTTGCCGTCGATGAGTGACAGCGGAATTTGTTTGATAATCATATGCATCGGATCTTTAGTGCAGCGACGTTGCTACAGCTCAAATCCGGTGCAAAGGTAGGGGTTATTTCGCCGTAAAAACTCCAATTTTTGGAGTTGTCGTTTTTTGCCTATATTTTTCTATCCAATCGGGCAGGCATTGGTGCCATTTTTCGTCCCAATCATAGTAGGTGTCGTACTTTATTCCAAATTTATCCAGTACCTCTTGGAGGGTATATTTTTTGCCTACTTCGTCAGCGCATGCTCGGATGGTTTCTATGATTAAATAGGCTATTTTGCGGTAGTTTAAACTTGGAATAAACGGATGTCTTCTCTGTAATTCTGTTAGTAACAATCCGCGCAAGCAGTTTACGATGAGTAATTCAATAGGATTCAAAGGTTCTTTTTTCATCTTTAGGGTGTTATTTGTGATTTTTAGAACACAAAAATATCACTTTTTGACGAAAAAGGAAGATTTTTTACATTTTTTTGCAAAAATATTTGGTCATGTCGCAAAAAAGCAGTACTTTTGCGCTCGATATGACCTCCCACGCTTCTCGTTAGATCAGCGCACCCGGGGAGGTCTTCGAGTTTTTTGTGGTATGCCCCACTAATAATTTTGAACATGAAATACCAGAAACAACCTCTTTCTATTGCAGAACAGATAGCCAAGTTAGAAGGACGAGGATTGCAATTTGAAGACAAGAATTTGGCGGCGAAGTATCTGAGTAACATAAGTTACTATCGTTTGCGCGCATATACCTATCCCTTCCAAGACAATGATGATCCGTGCATGGACCACCAGTTTATCCGGGAGAATATTACGTTCCAGGATATTATTGACTTGTACGTGTTTGATCGCCGTTTGCGTTCTCTGGTATTCAATGAATTGGAAAAGGTAGAGGTTGCCGTGCGCACGAAGCTGTCGCAGATTTATAGCGAGAGTACGAAGAACAGCCTTTGGTACGCTGAGTAAACTATATAAGGCGCTTAAAACCAGTTCGGAGAAAAAAGCGGTTGCTAATGCATTTGGTATTGCGAACGTGGATTTGTTTGCCAATTGGCTACATGCTTTTTCGGGGCTGCGTAACTGTTGCGCCCATCATAGTAGAATTTGGAACAGACGTTTTTTTGTACGGTTAATGATGCCATATAACACGACTTATCCGTTTATGTCACGAGCCGATGCGGAGACATTCAAGCAGAATAAGTTGTTCGCGCTCTTGACCGCGTTGAAATATATCGTGGACATCATTAGTCCGAATAATAACTTCAAAATGAACTTACTACAACTACTATCCGAGCAGCATCGCTTACTATCGTTACGAGAAATGGGATTCCCGAAAGATTGGGAGACTTTGCCTGTTTGGAAGAGATAACTTCGTACAAAAAAAAGCAGCGCTTATGGCGCTGCTTTTTTTATATTATGATCGAGGTCTTATCTTACCTCTCCCCCCATTACGTTATACATCTTGCCGTCACGGAGGATGAGGAGTTGATTATCTTTGATAATCTTAACGGTTAGGGGTGAGGGGTTAGTGGTTAGCGGGGCGTTGCCTGTCGGGTCATATATTTCGGCTTCGTCTTGGTCCCACGGCCGTACATACTGGTCATTGTTCTGCACGCCGCGTACGCCGGGTTTGCCCAAGTAGTACGGGTTCAGACTGTTATTAAGCAGGGTTCCGCGCACTTTGACCATTTGACCGATGAGCTCGGGATTGTCCACTACATTGAGTGCGTTGCGCGCGTCACCGTCTTTGAGTTCGACCGTCACGATCTTGTTATCAGAGTAGCCCTCTTCGGCCGTTTTGGCGAGCACGAGAGAGGTGTTGTCATTATCGCATACCCCGTAGCACGAGCTGCCGGATTTCTTCGCGGCACCAAGTACGTAACCCTTTACCCAATATAGTTCTCCTCCGTACACGGTGCCCGCATTCGCTGCCAGCAGGAGCACATCCGAGATAGTGTAAGGATCCATCTTCGTACCGCTACCTTCCAGATCCAACGATCCTACTTCCGCACCCAGATTGATTGTCTTCGTCACGATCTCGTTGTTGTTGCCCTTGGCGGTTAGTTGGATGGACGCGGAGTAGGGATACGAGTCCGGCGAAGCGCCGGCATTGAAAGCCACGGTGAGCTTACCGCCCTCTGCCGGAAGAGACGAGGTGCTGATGCCGAAAAGGTTGGCGTTCATGCCGCCAAGCGTCACGCTGATATCGGTTTTCAGGTTCTTGCCTATGATTTGGATGTTCTGGTTCTGTTTCTTGTAATAGCAGCCTAAGAAACCGAAATCCACGCTGTTGCCCGAAGTGGCGCGGATAGCAGCGGCCGAAGGGTCTGGCGGCAGGAGCGTCACGTCATCCAAGAAGAAACGGTGCTTTTTGATGGAATAGAACTTGATCTTCACGCTGCTGGTCACGTCCGTGATCTGCACGGTGAGCGTGTTCCATTGGTTCTTTTTGAGCTTGAACTCGGACTTATCGGGTGTACCTCCGGTCACGTCGATGTTCAGCAATGAGTCCATGCCCCACGGAGCTGCGCGGAACGTGAGGGTGACGTCGCCTGTGCAACTGATAGCCGGCGTGGTCGCATAGCCCTCGTGTTGGCTGTGCCCTATTTTGGCGCACAGGAAAGCACCGTAGGCATAATCGGAAACCCAGTTATTGTTGTCCGGCAAGATGACCCCGGTCGCTATATTTCCGCTCCACTGACCGTCATTACCGCCGGTATAACCCATTTCTACATACTCATCGTCTCCCGGTGTTCCGTAACCGACACACTGGTCAAAAGACTCATAAAAAAGCACGTCGTTTTGAGCCACTACCAGCCCTCCTAACGAACAAAGGAACAATAGCAAAAAAAGTTTTCTCATGATCATTTTAAAAATTTGTTGCAAAGGTACAACAAAAAAACGATATATGCAAGAAAAAAGAGAAAAAATGCAAATTATTTGCATATGTCAAAAAAAAGCAGTACCTTTGCGCTCGCAAAGGTTTTTTTAATCGAATGCAGAGTTGTTTTATATGATACGAGAAGGATGGCGTAGAAGAATATTAGTGGATGTCGTGGCATGGATCATTGCGGCATTGCTATGTGTGTTATGGCGCTGGGTGTATGACAAGAGTGAGATCGTGTCGTACTGGGCGCTGTTCGGTGTGTTAATGGTGCTGTGGATCGTGATCGGTTTTGCGGTGCAGCTCTACCGTTCGTACAAAGAGACGTGGTTCTGGCAGTCGTTGCTGTCGCTCATCGCGGACGCAGGAATATTGATCGGTCTGTGCTGGTGGGTGCTGCCGCAGTTGCCGTATAACCTGAGTCCGAAAGTGGCGATGTGGACGATCCTCATCGTGGGTGCGCTGGAGACGTTCGTGGTGATCATGGAGCATTACTGGAAGTACGCGACGAACATGAATGTGCCGGCCATGGAGATCGAGCAACGCAAGCATGCGGTGGTGACGCGTCCGGACGAGAAAAGACGTCGTGATTCGATCGAGTCGATCCACCAGTCGGTGCTCTCGGTGACGACCGAAGCGGACTATTACATGCTGCGCAAGAAAGCGCGGTTGGACTCGAAGCAGACAAAAGTGGTGTGTGACCGTAACCGTTTTGCTTTCCTGCAGATCCCCGACTACCAGTACCAGACGCTGGTCGATCTGACGCTGCTCAATGATGCGAAGGGCATCAACCGCCGTTTTTGTATCGTGAACCAGAAACTGCCGGACGAGGGCAGGTACGTATGCTGTTACCGACCTCAGGAGTACATGAAGCAGAAGTTCCTCAGGCGTTTCCCGCCTGTTATCCGTTGGGTCGCTTACACGCTCTATTTCTTTAACAAACGCGTGCTGCCGCGTCTGATGCTCACCAGCCGCCTGTACTACGATGTGAACAAAGGCCGCAAGCGTATGCTGAGCAAGACCGAGGTGCTGGGTCGGTTGTACTACTGCGGTTTCGAGGTGGATGAGATAGTGCCAATGGGGCATATAGAGTATGTGTTCGCGCATCGTAATTCGCAGCCTTACCCGCAAGAGCAGATCAAGGTCTATGGTCCGCTCATCAAACTGCCGCGCGTATGCAAGGACAAGCAGATCAAGTATTTCTATAAGTTCCGCACGATGCACCCGTACGCCGAGTATATTCAGAAATATGTCTTCGATGCGCGGGGAGGTATGGACATAGCCGACAAGAGTAACGACGATTGGCGTATCACGAACTGGGGTAAGGTCATGCGTAAGTACTGGCTCGATGAACTGCCGATGCTCATTAACTGGTTCAAGCGCGATGTCAAGTTAGTAGGTGTCCGGCCGCTGAGTCAGACGATGTTTAATACTTATCCCGAGTGGTTGCAGGACAAACGTACGCTGACCAAGCCGGGTTTGATTCCGCCGTTCTATATCGACCACCCGAACACGTTCGATGAACTATTCGCGAGCGAGGATAAGTACCTGACGGAGTACCTGGCGCATCCGGTAAGGACGGATATCAAGTATTTCTTTTTGACCATGCGGTCAATTCTAACACGTAAAACGCATAGCGCGTAAATGTATGATGTATTATGTTTGATGTATATTTTCAAAATATTCAGGCGGCGCTGTGGAATAAAGGTGAGGGGTTAGTGGTTAGTGGTGAGGAAGCCAAGTTGCACATGATGCAGGGCACGGGAACGCTGGTGTTTCCGCATGTGGCATCCATGACGCCGCAGATGAAGATGGTCTGCATGCAGAACATGCAGCAGCAGGTGAAACTGCAGTATGTCCTGACACAAGCCTGGACGGCACTGACGAAGGCGGGCATCCGACCGGTGTTGATGAAAGGAGCAGGGTTGGCAGCACTATACCCGTCGCCGGAGCAACGTACCTGGGGCGATATCGACCTGTTTGTTGGTAAGGACCAGTACCACCCGGCATGTGCGATCATGCGGGAGACTTTTCCGAAGGCGCTTAAGTTCGACGAGGAACTCGACCACTACAAGCACTATAACCTGATAGCCGACGGTATCTCTATCGAGATCCATCGTGTGTCGATCAGTTTCCAACATCCTATCGATGAGCGGCACTACGCACGCATGGAAGATTTCGGCATGGTTAAGGGTGAGGGGTTAGTGGTTAGTGGATTAGAGGTGATGGTGCCCGAGCCGACGTTCAATGCCTTATTCGTGATGCTGCATTCATGGGAACATATGATGACGCAAGGAGCGAACATCCGTCAGTTGATGGATCTGACGTTGCTGCTGCATCATTACAAAGACCGCATCGACCGCCAACGCTTGCGTGCATGGCTCAAAGCGCTGCATGCACTCGACGTATGGCATCTGTATATGTGGATGGCGGTGAAGTATTTAGGGTTAGGGGATGAGTGGTTAACGGTTAGGGGTGAACGGTTAGCGGTTAGGGGTGACCGGCTGATGAACGACCTGATGGCAGGACGCATGGTGGCACCCAAAGAGGAGTCGAAAGCGTACTCGAACCGTCTGGCGCGCAAATGGCACACGATGCAAGGTCGTTTGGCGAATGCCCGTCGTATCGGTCAGTACAGCCCTGCTTATGCACGACATATGAAAGCCGAGACGCTCATGCATGGTGCGCTCCGGCTCTTTGCAAAAGATCGGCATTGGGAGTGATAAATTTGATATTTGAAATTTGATATTTGAAATTTGATAAATGGATTATATTAGCCTGTAACGCAGTGCTGTTTGCGTTGATGGCGTGGTTGTTACCCTTGGGATTCGAGGAGAACGATGATGTCATGATGTGCATGATAGCAAACGGCACGTACTCGGGTGCGCCCGATTGCCATTTGGTCTATATCAACGTGCTGTACGGTCAGGTGCTGGCATGGCTCTATAGCCTGACCACCGCCATCGAATGGTACACACTCTTGTTCGCTATCCTGCATGTTGTCGCCATGAGTGTGCTCGTTTATTGCGTATGGACGACCCCTAACCGTGCCCGTTGGGAACGGGTCTTATGGCTCATCATCCTCTATGTGCTCTGGGCACGAATCATCATCGCGTTGCAGTTTACGACGACCGCAGGCTTAGTGTGTCTCGCCGGTTGCATGGCGTTACTCCGACGCAGCATCAAAGCGCAGAGCATGGGGGCACTGCTCGTCATCATCGCTGCCCTGATACGCTTCTTCGCTGCAGGCTTGGTGGGACTACTCATGGCACCTATCATCATCTATACCCACCGTTTCGATTGGAGACGTTACCTCGCCGTGGTGCTGCTCTTGGCGGCTGTCGTGGGATGTCGCATATATAACCAACGCACCTATGACCGTGACCCCGAATGGCGGTATTTCCGTGAGTACAACCTGCTGCGGGCACAACTGAACGACAACCCTAATGCGTATACATTGACGACCGCGCAGATGCCCGAAGGTATCGACCCGATGGACTATCAGCTGCTGTTGCGTTTTGTGCCCGATGCCGAACAAATGGACCTGCCGGCGCTGCGGCAGTTGAGTGCGACCGTGGGGGATGTGCCGTTTAAGCAACAACTGCTTAACCTGCATCGTCTCGACAAATACGTCGTGGAGATCGTGATCCTATTGGCACTCTTGGTGCTGATGTTGCTCACCACGGGCAACAGGGACAAATATATCTTCCTGATCCTGTACAGCCTTTTCGTGATCGTGCTGAGTGTGCATGTGAGTCTTGACGGTTTCCTCAAAAACCGTGTTTTCCTTTGTATGCTCTTGCCGCTGCTATGCACCGATTTTATGTTACTGCCGAACACCACGGGTCTCAAACGACGTTGGGGCATCGGCATTGCATTGGCGGTGCTAAGTGCTTGGTACGGCTATCAGATCTACGAGGAACGTGTGACCGCTGATTATAACCGCTATACATGGACTCATCTGCAGCAGCCGCTCTTGGAGTATGTGCCGGAAGGGGCGTACGTGACCACTATCGGCACGTCGATGATGATGGAGGCGACCAACCCGTGGCGCGTATGGCCGTACGAATGCCGTAAGTACACGCTTGGTTGGATGACGTGGATGCCGCTCAATAAACCGCTCGGGCATAGTTACCGCACGCTCTTGCGCGATGACGTGTATGTGTTCTCCGATGTCAATTACGTCCGCGACCATACCGCCCTCCAGCGTGTGTGCGAGCAGATATACAAACACTACGGTGTCCCGACCGAACTCGTTTGGAAAGTGCGAAACGGCAAATACGCGTTGGTAAAGTTAAAAGTTAAGAGTGAAGAGTTAAAAGTTAAGAGGTAAGAGTGAAGAGTTTAGCAATCATAGGAGCGAGTTATTTGCAGCTGCCGTTGGTGCAGAAGGCAAAAGAACTGGGGCTACGGACGATATGCTTCGCGTGGCCGAAAGGAGCTGTGTGCAAGGATGTATGCGATGTGTTTTATCCCGTGTCGATCGTGGAGCAGGACGAGATATTGCGTCTCTGCCGTGCCGAGCGAATCGACGGTATCTGTACGATAGGCAGCGATGTGGCGGCACCCACCGTGGCGTATGTAGCCGAACAGATGGGGCTGCCGGGCAATAGTTACACCGCAGCCGTGCAGGCGCATGACAAACAGCAGATGCACCGCATCCTCACCGCCGCAGGCGTGGATTGTCCGAAGTCCGATGAGGGGTTAGGGGTTAGTGGATTAGGGGTTAGGGGGTTAGCTTTCCCGCTGATCGTCAAACCCACCGACCGGAGTGGTAGTCTGGGGGTGCAGAAAGTGGAGCGGATAGAAGACTTGGAACCTGCGATAACGAACGCCCGTGCGCTGTCCTTGGTGGGGCAGGTGCTGGTGGAGGAATATATCGAAGGCCGTGAGATTAGTGTGGAGACGATCTCGCAGCATGGTCATCATCATGCGCTGCAGATAACGGACAAGACTACTACGGGTGCTCCGCATTTCGTTGAACTGGCGCATCATCAGCCATCGACCCTGCCTGCTGACGTGCAAGCGCGCGTGTTCGCCATCACCTTCAAGGCACTCGATGCGCTCGGTATCACCGAAGGTGCCGCGCACTCGGAGTACCGCATCACGGACGGCGGTCGCATCGTGGTGATGGAGATAGCGGGTCGCATGGGAGGTGACTTCATCGGTAGTCATCTGGTGCCGCTCAGTACCGGGTACGACTTCCTCAAAGGCGTCATCGAGGTGGCTTTGGGTGAACCCATACACGTAGAACTCAAAAACCTCGGACGCAGCAGTGTGATTTTCGAAGCACCCGAGAACCTGACCTGCAGCGCTGATAGAGTAGGATATACAATTTATCAGGGTGAACGGTTAGTGGTTAGTGGTTAGTGGTTAATGGTTAGTGGTAATATGAAATATTCTCTCTCGGTCGTAGTGCCGATTTATAATGACGAAGAAGTGATTGACGAGCTGATGCGTCGCCTGACGGCGGTGCTGGAGTCGATTGCTAAAGAGTACGAAGTGATACTGGTGGATGACGGTAGTCGTGATCGTTCGTGGGCGGTGATGAACGCCGCGCGTGAGCAGTATGCGCACCTGCGCATCGCACGCTTGAGTCGTAACTTCGGGCAGCAGAACGCGATCGCGGCAGGACTCTCGTTGGCTACCAAGGACCTGATCGTACTCATGGACTCGGACCTGCAGGACCGACCGGAAGACATACCTGTCTTGATCGATGCCTTGTTGGCTGACGGCGAAGCGACGATGGCGATCGCCCAATGGGAAGAACGTAAGGACAGTCGCATGAAGATAGCTGTCTCGCGGCTCTTCCAGCGTGTTTCCAATCGCATCACGGACATCCACCAGATGCCGCGTCTGGGTATCTTCCGCGTGATGAGAAAGAGCGTAGTGGATGAACTGCAACGTTTCCCCGAGAAAACGGCTACGGCGGTGAGCCTGCTCTATTTCATCGGCCACAAATACGTGGCGGTGCCGCTCAAACGCGATGCACGATTTGCCGGTACGAGCGGTTATAACCTGCGTAAGATGCTTGCTCTCACTTTCGCGCGTATCTTCTCGTTCTCGATGTTCCCGATTCGGATGGTGACCTATCTCGGTGCGTTGCTCTGCGTGGGCAGTATGATCGCCGCCGTGGTGCTGATCATTTACAAACTGATGGGAAACGTCCTGACGGGTTGGACCAGTATGATGGTGCTCATCCTCTTCCTCTTTGGACTTAACTTCGCATTCTTGGGCATCCTCGGCGAGTACATAGGGCGTATCTTCCTGGAGACCAAACAACGACCGAACTATATAATTGAACAAGTGTTATGAATCGCAAAGTAGTTATATTAGGTGGTTTAGGCAATGCCACGGTGGTGGCTGCGGCTATCGAACATGCCCGTCGCATGGGAGGTACGGACCTCGAAGTGGCGGGGTTCTTGAACGACCGCGAAGAGCTCGGAACGGTACTCGATATGTTTCCCGTTGTGGGTCGCACCACCGACGCCAAGCGGTTCTTGGATGACGGGTATTGGTTCATTAACACGATCTTACGTATCGACGGCAATCGCGAACGCATCGCTATGTTCGAGAGTCTGGGTATTCCTGATGACCGTCTGGCATCGTTCGTGCACCCGATGGCGTACGTGGCTCCGACGGTGCAGTTAGGTCCCGGCACGATCATCATGCCGCAGGTAGCGATGTCGCCCGGTACGAAATTAGGCAAAGGATGTATCATGATGGTGGGGGCTACGATGGGTCACGATAACGAAGTGGGACCGTTCTGTCATATCGCTGCGCAGGCATGCGTGGGCTCGTACCTCAAGATAGGCAAAGGCGTGCATATAGGGTTCAACGCAACGATCCATGAGAACCTGACCATCGGCGACAACGCGACACTCGGTATGGGTGCCGTACTCAAACATAACATAGGAGACAACGAAATATGGATTGGCAATCCCGCAAGGTTCATGCGGTATGCGCTTTAGTGGGCATTAACCTGCTGTACGCGTGTACGGGTATATGCACGAAGATGGCAGCGCTGAGCGAGCCGTTCTCGTGGTCGTACGTGGCATGGTTTGCCGGTGCGGTTGCTATCATCGGCGTGTATGCGCTCTTGTGGCAACAGGTGCTGCGGCGTATCGAACTCAGTACGGCGTATATGTTCAAAGGCACCACCCTCATCTTCACCATGCTCTTTGCTGCACTCCTCTTCGGCGAGTCCATCACCATACCCAACATAGCGGGTTCGATCATTATTATTATAGGTATAACCCTTTTGTCCCGCGCATGAAATATATACTGATCGCTATAGGAGTCGTTTTGGTAGCTGCCTGCTCGCAGATGCTACTCAAACAAGGTGCCCGACAGGGGTATAGTCCTTGGTGGCGGCAGTATATCAACCCGTGGGTCATCAGCGGTTATACGCTTATGTTCGGTGCGATGGTAGCGAACATATGGTGCATGCATCAGGGGCTGCAACTCAAAGAACTGAGTATCATCGAGAGCCTGAGTTATCTGTTCGTGCCGGCGCTGTCCTGGCTCATCTTCCGCGAACCCATCACCCCCCGCAAAGGCATAGCAATAGGCATCATCATAGTGGGCGTCATCGTGTTCTTCCTCTAAATGGTAAATGGTAAATGACCAAATGGTAAATGATATGATCAATTTCAATCAACCTCATCTGACGGGCAAAGAGACCCATTACATCTACGAAGCGGTTTCGGCATGCAAGTTATCGGGTAACGGTTCGTTCACCAAGCGTTGTCAGGCTTGGTTCGAACAGCGGTACGGTTTTCGTAAGACCCTGCTGACGACCTCCGGCACCGATGCCTTGGAGATGTGTGCGATGCTGTGCGACCTGCACGCCGGCGACGAGGTGATCATTCCCAGTTATACGTTCGTCAGTACCGCCTTGGCTTTTCTGCGCGAAGGGGCAAAAGTGGTGTTTGCCGACTCGATGAAGCGTAACCCTAATATCGATGCCTCAACACTCGAAGCGCTTATCACTCCGCGTACACGCGTCATCGCACCCGTGCATTATGCCGGCGTGGCATGCGACATGAACGCGATCATGGATATTGCCGATAAGCATAACCTGCTCGTCGTTGAAGATGCCGCACAAGCGATTGACAGTTATTACCAATCACCAATCACCAATCACCAATCACCATTAGGAAGCATCGGCCACCTTGCCGCGTTTAGTTTCCATGAGACGAAGAACGTGACGGCAGGAGGAGAAGGCGGCTTGCTTGTGGTGAACGATGAACGGTTCGTGCGGCGTGCAGAGATACTGTGGGAGAAAGGCACCAACCGTGCTGAGTTCTTCCGCGGAGAGGTGAATAAATACGGTTGGGTTGATATAGGCTCCTCTTTCTTACCCGCCGAGATCAATGCCGCGTTCCTCTGGGCACAGTTAGAGAACCTCAGCGATATCCAATCTAAGCGTAAGGCGCTCTGGGAGACTTACTATAAACTTCTTAAACCTCTAACCGAGAAGGGCTACTTCTCGCTCCCCGACATCCCCGAATACGCCACGAACAATGCGCATATGTTCTATCTCATCTTACCGAGTCTGGACGCGCGCACGGCATTGCTGGCGTACCTCAAGCAGCACGGGGTAGGGGCGGTGTTCCATTACTTGAGCCTGCACAGCAGTGCTTATTATGCATCGCGTCATGACGGTAGGGCATTACCGGAGTGCGACCGTTATGCCGACTGCTTATTGCGTTTGCCGTTGTTCTATGACCTGACGATAGAACAAGTAGAGACTATATGCGAAATCATCGCTACATATTATCGTACGGCTTGCTGATAGCAGCGTTGGCGTACACCCTATGGTTCGTGTTTGCCGGTTTTGGTAACCACCAAGACCCGCTCTATTGGTTGTATAAATACGAAACCCTGCAAGGCGGTTGGATGGCTACCGGTACGTTACTGACCGGCGGTATCTTCGTGCGCCTGTTCGGTGCCCGACTTCTGGTGCTGCGACTTTTAGGGTGGCTTTGCGTAGTGAGTGCAATCGCTATACCTTACTGCTGTCTGCTGAACAAGGAGCAACGCCGATCGAACCTTCATTGGCTTGCCCTGACCTATGTGTTCATGGGCTACGGTGCGTTCCAAGAGTTCAGTCCCGGCACCCTCTCCGTCCTCCTGCTCTCGCTCTTGTGGGTGACGCAGTCGCCTATTGTGTTAGGACTGGCTGTGGCAGCAAGATTCCCGAATATACTGGCTTTATTGGTGATGGTATTCATCTGGAAGAAACGCAGCTTATGGAATATACCAATTGTGGCACTCACAGCCGGGCTCATCTATCTGTTGGGCTGGTGGCTTATCACCCCTGCCGCTGCCGATGCCGCAATGAACAGTCATAACCTGCTTCCCATGCTCACCAAATACTGGGAAAACGGCGGTAAGTTAGTGGGGTACATGCTCCTTGGCATCGGAGTACTGGCGATAGGAAGATTTCAAATTTCAAATTTCAAATTTCAAATTTTTTCTGCTGTTGCCGCGGGTGCTGCGCTTGTTTATTTCGCATGGTTCACGATGAAGCCTCTCCAGTGGTACAACATCGACCTGACCTATCTGATCTCGGCATTCATCCTTGTGATCTCGTTATCTCGTGATCTCGAGATGTTAATAGGAGCTATCATCTTAATGATAGCGACTTTAGGCACCGACACCGCTTGGCTCAAACTATTCCCTGCCGTGCTCTGTCTCTTACCGGTTGCTGCTACGCAGTATGCACCGCAGATGAAGCGCTACCTCTTCATCGTGCTGGCGGTTCTCAGTATCGTAGTGGTCACCCGCATGACGACGAATAGTATCGGGCAGAGCAATTTGACTCGCGTGCAGACAATATCCACGATTGCTCCCTATCAAGGCATCGCTATCCGTAACATTGAGCAATCCCGCCTCGAACAATACCTCGCCGACTATGATAGTTTACAATCACCAATCACCAATCAACAATCACCAATCTTGGCTCTCGGCCAGGAAAACCACCTCATGCGTGCGGTGACGGGTTGCGAGGCAGCACGGTTCAATGAGTTCTGGTCGAACATTTACGACTCGGTTTATACCGCCAAGTACCGCGAGATCATTCGTGCCGAACAACCTATCGTCTTCTGCTCGTTCTCACCGCAGTTCAAGACCAAACCCGAATATAAAGACAAAGAGAGTAGGATGGAACGCATGCTTCTCGAAGAAGGCTACCAACCCATCGACCGCTCCAAATACCGTTATATGATATATGTTAAGTAAATTTGAAGACCTCTTGCGCGCATTGCGCGCGGGCACGTACGCTCCTATTTATATATTATGTGGTGACGAACCCTATTACATCGACCGCGTGTACGATTTTATCGCGCAGAACGCGCTCGACGAGATGGCGCGTGAGTTTGACCAGCAAGTGCTCTATGGTCGTGACCTGCCGGGTGCAGATATAGCACCTATCATCGGTGCGGCACGCGGTTTTGCGATGATGGGAGGACGTAAGGTGATCATCGTGCGCGAGGCACAAGCTGTTAAGAAATGGGACGCCCTCAGTGCCTACCTTGATAACTTGATGCCCCAGACCGTGCTCGTCATCTGCTATAACGGTAAACCCGACAAGCGGCAAGGTGTATGGAAGAAAGCACTCGACCATCCGCAGGTCACTTGGCTTCAATCGGATAAACTGCGCGACTATGAAGTGGAGAAATGGATCACGGCGTATATAGCAGATTTCAGTCGTCAGCATTCAGAAGTCAGTATCGATCCCAAAGTAGCATCGTTGCTTGCGGATCATCTGGGCACGGACTTGTCTGCTATAGTAGGCGCGCTGCAGAAACTGATTGACGGTCGTCCCGAAGGAGTGAACGTCATTGATGCAGCACTCGTGGAGCGGAATATAGGTATATCGAAGGACTTTAATATCATCGAACTGCAGACAGCGCTTATCCGTGGCGACATCGCCAAAGCGAACCGGATCACGCAGTATTTCGCGGCAAGCAAAGACCATCCCATGATTCGTGAGATGGCACCGCTCTATAATTTCTTCTCGAACCTGCTGATGTACCATTACATGCCGGTCAAGACACCAGCCGTGGTGGCTAAAGAGTTGGGAATCAACCCTTATTTCGTGAAAGATTATGAGATGGCAGCCAAGCGTTATCCTGCCGGTAAGACTTTTCTTATCATCGGCTATCTGCGCGACACCGACGCACGCTTAAAAGGTATCAACAACCCTTCAGCGAAGGACGCCGATCTGTGGAAAGAGCTCATCTACAAGATCATGCACTAAGGGGTTCCATGAATGCGGATAGCCGTGTTGCGTCACCCACAGCACACTGTCCAAGTCGGAGCGGGTGAACTCACTAACCACTAACCCCTCACCACTAACCACTAACCCCTCCTCCGGCACCAGATGAAGCTCCGCCTCATGTAGTGCGATGAACGCTTCCTCTTGGGCTTTCAGCTCCTTGAGCACTTTCGGGTAGATCTTATCGAATAACTGCGGGTGCGCCGTGTACCATACCAGCGACGAGTCAAACTCCGCCTGAGTGATCCCGTGTTTCTCCATGACCTGCGCATAATAGATCGCACGCGCTTCGGTGTTGTTTACACCGATCTTGGAAATAGTCAGCAACGCATCGGTCTTATGCAGATCCACCAGCACCTCCCGCATCTCCCATGAATGCAGAATGCCTTTCGGGCGGCAGCCGGAGAGAATAAGGAGTAAGGAGCAAAGAGTAAGGACTAATATGGTTTTCCCTTGTTTCATTTCTGTCCTGAATCCTGATTCTTGACTCTTGATTCTTTATTGATTTCCTTCCAATAGAAGAACAATATCACGAACACGGAGCAGGTGATACAACTGTCTGCGAAATTGAAGACCGGACGGAAGAAGATCACCTCGCCGGCGCTGTTATGAATCAGCGGGAAATAGAGCATGTCCACCACCTTGCCGTAGAACCAACCCGTGCCTTGGAACAGCTTGCCGTAGAACACGCAGTCGATGATATTGCCCAACGCGCCGGCGATGATGAACGCTATCGTAGCGATGTAACCGTTGGGTGTCTCGGGCTTGCGGATCAGCGTGTGGACATACCATCCGAGCAGACCCACAGCAGCCAGACGGAAGAAGGTAAGCGCTAACTTGGAGAACCACTCGATGCCGAACGCCATGCCGTTGTTCTCTATGTAGCAAAGCCAGAACCACGAGGTCACCGGAAGGCACTCGTTAAGCGCAAAATGGTGCACAACAAGCATCTTGATGATTTGGTCAATCGCTACCGCCCCCAACACGATGGCTACTACAAGCCAAACGCGTTTTTGACTTCTGTCAGTCGATCCAGTTTCTCCCATGTGAATAATTCTACCTTACGTGTATATTCATTGCCGTCACTATCGAGGAAAGTCTTCTCCACCACCTCGTTCGTGCGACCTACATGACCGTACTTGGCGGTCTCTTCGTACATCGGTTGCGTCAGTTTCAGATCGCGTATGATAGCCGCCGGACGCAGGTCAAACAACTCACTCACTTTCTTCGCTATCTCGGCGTCACTCATCTGCACGCGTGCCGTGCCGTAGGTGTTTACATACAGCGAGACGGGTTCAGCCACGCCAATCGCATAGCTCACTTGCACCAGCGCCTCGTGTGCCACACCGGCTGCCACCAGATGCTTCGCGATCCAGCGAGCGGCATAAGCAGCCGAACGATCGACCTTCGACGGATCCTTACCGCTGAACGCACCACCACCGTGTGCGCCGCGACCGCCGTAGGTATCGACGATGATCTTACGACCTGTCAAACCCGTGTCTCCGTGAGGACCACCAATCACGAAATTACCTGTCGGATTAACCAGCAACTTCGCCTTCTTGTCTTCCAAGAACGCCTGCAATAAGTGTCCGTAGCGACTATCCCGCGTGGCCACGCGCGGCAGCAGAATATCGATGATATCGCGTTTGATCATTTCTCCACTAACCACTAACCCCTCACCACTAACCGGATCATGCTGCGTACTCAATACGATAGTATCTATACGAATCGGATGATTCTGCTCATCGTATTCGATCGTCACCTGCGACTTACTGTCCGGACGCAGATAGGTCATCTGTTTGCCTTCTTTGCGAATACGCGCCAGCGTATAAACGAGCGTGTGTGCCAAGTCCAGCGTCAACGGCATGTAGTTATCCGTCTCGTCTGTGGCATAACCGAACATCATACCTTGGTCACCGGCTCCCTGTTCCTCCGCATTCGCACGACTCACACCCATGTTGATGTCCTGACTCTGCGCATGCAACGCCGTCAAAATACCGCAGCTCTCCGCTTCGAACTTATACGCCGCTTTGGTGTAACCGATCTCCGCGATCGTCTTACGCACCACTTTCTGGATGTCGCTCCAACCGTTACAGGTCACTTCACCGGCAATCACTACTTGTCCGGTCGTACACAATGTCTCGCAAGCCACATGTGCCGCAGGGTCTTGCGCCAAGATATTATCCAAAATAGCGTCCGATATCTGGTCGCTTACTTTGTCGGGGTGTCCTTCCGACACCGATTCTGATGTAAATAAATAATGCATATCGTTTAAAAAGTGTGCAAAGGTACTGCTTTTTTCCGACATATGCAAATTATTTGCATAAAAAGTCACTAACTCTTGCATATTTGAAAAAAATCTTGTATCTTTGCAGCGGATTTGAGAGGTGTGGTGCACAAAAAAAGGAACGCGAACGTTCCTTTCAGAGCCACTTCCCGGACTCGAACCGGGGACCTACGCATTACGAATGCGTTGCTCTACCAACTGAGCCAAAGTGGCGAGTACGTGGCATGCTTTTTGTACAAAACTCAAAAGCGGGTGCAAAGGTACTACATTTTTTTGACATGTGCAAATATTTTATGAAAAAAATCGCATTTATAGGTGTTTTTTTGTTGTTTGCGACTTTGATGAGTGCGCAAACGCACACGCGTGTGTTCCATGAGAAGATACGCACGCTACGCGTAGCGCGCGAGGTCTTGCGGCTCGACGAGGATGATCAACTGCATATTTCGTTTGATGAGATGAGTCACGACGTGCATTTCTACACCTATACGGTACAAATGTTAACGGTTAGTGGTGAGGGGTTAGCGGTTAACGGAAATCTATTAAGTAACGAATACCTGCAGGGCTTTACCACGCGTGACATCTCCGACTTTGAGCACTCTGTCAACACCAGCCGCGAATATACGCATTATTGGTTCGATTTTCCCAACGAAGACATGCGGCTCACCAAGAGCGGACAGTACCGCCTGACCATCTACGAAGATGGTAATCCCGATAGCAAAGTGGCGGAAGTGGATTTCTGCGTGGTGGAACCTCTCGTGAAGATAGATGCCAAAGTGCGGGCGAACACGGACATCGAGTATAACGGACGGTATCAGCAACTGGACATAGACGTGGCTATCGACCAGGCTGGCAGTTTTCAGCCTTCCGAATTCAGTTTGACGGTGACCCAGAACAACCGTTTGGATAATGCCGTAACGTTGAAACGACCGACTTATGTCGAACCCCAACGGCTGCGCTATATCAACACGAAAGACCTGATTTTCGAAGGCGGTAACGAGTACCACCATTTCGATGCGTTCTCCTGTTTCTACGCCGGCGTGGGTATCGACCGCGTGTTCCATGAGATGGGTGACTACCATGCGCCGCTCTTCCAGGACGAGATCACCCGCGGACAGTATATCCACCAGTTTGACAGCAACGGTCGCTTCATCGTCAATGCCGAGCGCACGCAGGACGATGACATCGAAGCGGAGTATATGTGGGTCTATTGGACGCTACCGATGGACAGACCTTTCTTCGACGGGGCTCTGTACGTAGGCGGCGACATCTTCGAGAACGAGATGAACCTCAAGAACCGCATGCAGTACGATAACGACACCAAGTGCTATTGGCTCACCTCGCTCGTCAAGCAAGGCGGGTATGACTACCAATACTGGTTCGTGCCGAAGGAACCGCTAACCACTAACCGCTCACCGCTAACCGTTACCAAAACTACCACCCAACGAGTGGATGGTAGTTATTGGCAGACGGAGAACGAGTATGCGATCTATGTCTGGTGGCGACCCTTCGGTGCCCGTTATGACCGCCTCGTAGGGGTGCAGATAATTTCCTCTAACCACTAACCCCTAACCGCTAACCTTTACGCCAAACGCGCTTTAATAGCTTGGCTCTCAGCCTCGTAACCCGGTTTATCCAAGAGGGCAAACATGTTCTTCTTGTATGCCTCTACGCCCGGTTGGTTGAACGGGTTCACATCGAGCACGTAACCCGAAATACCGCAACCGCGCTCGAAGAAATAGATGAACTGACCGATGTTATACTCGTCGATCTTCTCAAACGAGATGCGTATATTCGGTACACCGCCATCGACATGCGCCAGTTGCGTACCGAGTTCAGCCATCTTATTCACCTCGTCCACACGCTTGCCGGCAAGGAAATTGAGGCCGTCGAGGTTCTCCTCGTCCATCGGAACGAGCACCTGCTTGTTCGCTTTCTCGATCGAGATAACGGTCTCGAAGATCGAACGCTCACCGTCTTGGATCCACTGACCCATCGAGTGCAGGTCGGTTGTGAAATCAACACTTGCCGGGAAGATACCCTTATGATCCTTACCCTCACTCTCACCGTACAACTGCTTCCACCACTCGCTGAAATAATGCAACTTCGGGTTGAAGTTAACGAGGATCTCGATCTTCTTACCGCTCTGGTAGAGTGCATTACGCATCGCCGCATACTGGCAAGCGAGGTTTTCAGCGAACGGCACCTTCACGTCCGTGGCCTTCTCCATATCCTGCGCACCGCGTACGATGGCCTTGATGTCACCACCGGCTACAGCGATCGGCAGCAGACCAACCGGTGTGAGTACCGAGAAACGACCGCCTACATTATCCGGAATGACGAAGGTCTTGTAGCCTTCTTTGGTAGCCAAGCTGCGCAGCGCACCCTTGGCACGGTCGGTAACGGCTACGATACGATGTTTGGCTTCCTCTTTGCCCACCTGCTTCTCGAGCATCGTCTTCAAGAGACGGAAAGCGAGCGCGGTCTCGGTCGTTGTACCCGACTTGGAGATATTGATGATACCGAACTGCTTGTCGGAAACGAACTCCATGAGCTCAGCCAGATAGTCCTCACCGATGTTGTTTCCTGCATACACCACGTACGGGTTCTTGCGGTCCTTGGCCACAAACGCATCGAAAGCCGAAGCGAGTGCCTCATTCACCGCACGTGCACCGAGGTATGAACCACCGATGCCGGCTACGATAACGACCTCGCAACGACGACGTAACTCGTCTGCGCACGCCTGTACCTCATCGAGGAACGCGTCCGTGATCGAGGAGGGCAGATGTACCCAACCGATATAGTCGTTACCGGCACCCTGACCGTTCTCCAGCAAGGCATTAGCGGCTTCGGTCTGTGCCTCCAGTTTTTTCAAAGCAGCCGCGTCAACAAAAGCAGCTGCGTTCTTAAGACAAATTTGCATATTATTGTAATTTAGAAGTTAATGACTTGATAATCGGTTTCGCCTTTTGGCGGTTGTACAGGATCTCGTACATGGCATCGACGATCGGCAGCGCCACTTTCATGCGGCGGTTCGCCTCGTAGATCGCTTTCGTGCCGTAGTAGCCTTCCGCCACCATCTCCATCTCCATTTGGGCAGCTTTCACCGAGTAGCCCATACCTAACATCTGACCGAACTGCCTGTTGCGGCTGAACTGCGAATAACCCGTCACCAGCACATCGCCCAAGTAGCCCGAAGCCGTGATGTCACGCGGTACGTTACTCGTGGCTGTCGCAAAACGCTGGATCTCCTGAATGGCGTTACTGAGCAGCACCGCTTGGAAGTTATCACCGTAATGGAGCGCCTGGCACATACCTGCCGCGATCGCGTAGATGTTTTTCATTACCGAACTGTATTCCAGACCGATCACATCGCTCGAGAGGGTTGTGTGCACGTATTCCGTTTGGAATAACTTAGCCCATACCTCTGCGTTCTGGCGGTTCTCGCAACCGATCGTCAGATAACTCAGACGCTCCAATGCGATTTCTTCCGCATGGCAGGGACCGGCGATCACACCGAGCTGGTCGTACGGAATACGGAAACGCTCGTGCAGGTAGTCCGTGATGATCACGTTATCGTCCGGGATCATACCCTTTACGGCAGAAATAACCACCTTATGCGTCATGTCGCGACGGATCTTCGTCAGCGTCTGCTTCACGTACGGCGAAGGGATAGCAAGGATGAGCACGTCCGACTGTGCCACCGTCTGGTTGATGTCCGAAGAGAAATGAATACGCGCCACATCGAATTCAGCGGCACCCAGATAAGAGGGGTTCTTACCCGTGGCAATGAACTCATCGATCACCTCCTGACGACGAATGAACCAGTTGATCTCGCCTTGGTTGGACATCACGATCTTCGCCAACGCCGTCGCCCAACTGCCCGATCCCAAAATGGCTACTTTACGATACATAACAATTTAACGTTTTTATGTAATAAAAACCATTTTAACTCTTTAACCCTTTAACGTTTTATTGTTCCGGCTTCATTGTCGGGAATAATAAAACTTCTTGTATCGTCGGCTGTCCGGTCATGAACATCGCCAGACGGTCGATACCGATTCCGATACCTGACGTAGGCGGCATGCCGTACTCCAGCGCACGCATAAAATCATGGTCGATCACCATCGCCTCGTCGTCACCCTTGTCCGCCAACTTCATCTGCTCCACGAAGCGGTTATACTGGTCTATCGGGTCATTCAACTCGCTATATGCGTTTGCCAATTCCTTACCGTTCACCATCAACTCAAACCGTTCGGTCAAACCGGGTTTGGAGCGGTGCATCTTCGTTAGCGGACTCATCTCAACCGGGTAGTCGGTGATGAAAGTAGGTTGGATAAACGTACCTTCGCAGGTCTCGCCGAAGATCTCATCAATCAGTTTACCCTTACCCATATGTTCCGTGTCTTCCACGCCCAGTTTCTTGGCCTCCACGCGGATCTCGTCCTCACTCATGGCAGCCAAGTCCAGACCGGTCTTCTCTTTGATGGCATCGAGGATCGGCAAACGACGATACGGCGCTTTGAAATCCACCTCTTGGTCACCGATCTGTACCTTCGTCGTACCGTTCACAGCAATCGCGATACGCTCCAGCAACTGCTCCGTGAAACCCATCATCCAGTTATAGTCCTTGTACTGCACATAGAGCTCCATGCACGTGAACTCAGGGTTGTGGTTGCGGTCCATGCCTTCGTTGCGGAAGTTACGACCGATCTCATACACACCTTCAAAACCGCCTACAATCAGTCGTTTCAGATAGAGTTCCGTTGCGATACGCAGGTACATATCGACGTCCAGCGTGTTATGGTGCGTTATGAACGGACGAGCACTCGCGCCACCGGCTATCTGCTGCAATATCGGCGTCTCTACCTCCGTGTATCCCGCTTCGTCAAACACCTGACGCATGGTCTTCAGTATCATCGCGCGTTTGAGGAACGTGTCTTTCACGCCTTCGTTGACCACCAGATCGACATACCGCTGACGGTAACGCTGTTCCGGGTCATTGAATCCGTCGTACGCTACACCGTCTTTGTACTTCACGATCGGCAGCGGCTTGAGGCTCTTGGCAAGCACCGTCAACTTCTTCGCGTGTACGCTTATCTCGCCCATCTGGGTGCGGAAAACAAAACCCTCGATACCGATATAATCACCGATATCAAGCAGTTTCTTGAATACCACATTATACATCTGCTGCTCGATAGTCGTTGCTTGCTCGCCTTCGGCTACCGGCGCCTGTATATCGTCGCGGCTTACATATACCTGAATACGACCCTTCGAGTCCTGTATTTCGATGAACGAGGCCTTACCCATGATACGCTTACTCATCAAACGACCCGCAATACGTACCGGCTGTTGGTCCCATTGGTCGAAATGCTCCTTGATGTCCGTCGAATAACCCGTCACCTCATACTCCGCAGCAGGGTAGGGGTCTATTCCCATATCGCGCATGGCCTGCAAACTCTGCCGACGCACGATTTCCTGTTCACTTAACTCCATATAGTTTTACATTTTTCACAATTTGGGCGCAAAGGTACTAAAAAAAAATGATATGTGCAAATTTATTTGCATATTTCAAAAAAAAGTTGTACTTTTGCAGCGTGAAACAAAGTTCGGAATACATATGAAAAAAGGTATTATCTTTGCGCTGGCTATATGCGCATTAACGGCTTGTTACTATAAGACCGACACCCCGCGTGAGTCATGGGCTAAAGGAGCCGATTTGAGTTGGCTCAGTGAGATGGAGCACGATGGCATGACCTTTGGACAAAACGAAGACTGTATCGAGTTATTACGCGGAATGGGAATGAACGCGGTGCGGCTGCGTGTGTGGGTGAACCATAGTACGGGTTGGAGCAACAAAGAGGACATGCTTTATATGGCCAAGCGAGCCGCCAAAGCCGGTCAGCGTATTATGATTGATATCCATTATTCGGATTTCTTTGCAGACCCGAATCATCAAACCATCCCCGCAGCATGGCAGGACTACGACTACGAGACGATGTACGAGGCGGTGAGGGAACACACGCTGGATGTGCTCTATGCGCTCAAAGAGGAAGGTATCAAACCCGAATGGGTACAGATTGGTAATGAGACCCCGAACGGTATGTTATGGCCTCTCGGACAGGTGAAAGGAGCAGAAGGCAACTGGCGCGAATATGCTGGATTTACGCGTGTGGGTTACGAGGCTGCCAAAGAGGCGTTTTCGGATATCATAGTGATCGTGCATGTGGACAATGCGTATGAACGGCGGGATTGGTTCTGGGAGTCGATGAAGGCGTACGGCGGCAAATGGGATATGATTGGTTTGAGTCATTATCCGATGATGAGTGCGTGGAATGGGGGTAAGACTTGGCAGGAGATGAATGAGTTGGCTCAAGAGAATATCAAACGGCTTATTCACGATTGGCGTTGTCCGGTGATGATTGCCGAAGTAGGTATGTTCGCCAATCACCCGGAATCGGAAACCGTGATGGCTGATTTCATAGATCGCATCACCGCTATTGATTCCTGTGCCGGTATCTTCTACTGGGAGCCCGAAGTGCATGGCGGTTGGAGACCGGCGGAGTACATCCCGCTTGGTTGGGGTACTTACGACATGGGAGCCTTCACTCCTGACGGTTATCCGTCAAACGTCATGCAGACGCTTCTTGCAAGCCAAAAACGAACCATCAAGGGTTACTTGACAGCTCGTTTCTAAAATCATCCACGGATAGTGAGTTGGACGGGGGTATGTCGTTGCCAGGCTTTCTTAAGCCGTCCGTAGAGACGGTCGTAGGTGGCTGCCGACTGGGTGACGAGACCGGGGATAGAGGATTGACCGACTATGATCTCGCCGTGGATGCTTGCTAACGCTCCATCGCCGTGCTTGAAAGGATTAGTATCCAATTCGACCGAATACGAGCCGTTAGGCTTACATCGTGTGGGGTGTTCTACCGTGTCGCAGATTCGTTTGCGGTTGATATAGAGGTGACCATCAATTCCCCAAGGTCGTTTGTCACCACGTATTAGTATAATTTCCATGACTTTTAACTTTTAACTTTTAACTCTTAGCTCTTAATATTGCCGAGCATGAGGCACGCATACTCCTGCAAAACTGCATCCTGGTAGTACCTTGTTTCCGGTACGCCACCTGTCCCGCTTGCATACGTTCCCTCATTCACGCGCATCCGAATCGAAGCGGCGATACACATGCCCTGCGTCACCTTCAGCGGCTCGTTCCCGAACCACGTCACCAGATACGCATCTTCGTACTGACCGCCTTGCTCACGGACTACTAACTGTTGTTTGATCATCTGAGAACCATCGTTCTTCGTGATCGTCTGTGCCTCACAGACATTGACTATTCGATATACTCCTTTCATTTCTGTTTTTGTTTAATTGGTGAATAAATCAGTACGTCCCCTTTGAGGAGCGTGAGCTCCGATTTTTCTATACGTATCCTTCTCCACTTCCTCAATCACACGTATCTTCTTCCATTGGCTCAAGAAAACCTTATCAGGCGTGGTCTTACCTTGCTGCTCAATCAACGACCGCAACTGCGCCCTATTGAACGTCTCGCTCAGTTGATCAAACAGTATCGTCTTCGGACCCGGTTTGTTCTCTTGATCACGCTTGGTATTCAGGTCTTCAAACCGTTTCCCCCATCTATCCATCATCCCATCCAGAATGTAATCTGCCATGTAGAGATATATCTGCTTTACACGGATCTGAATAGCCTTTTCGTCCATTAGCCCCGAATCGTATTCGGGTGACAGTTCATACAAGTACTGGCACAGCGCAGCCACACGGAACGCACTCACGCTCGATCGTTTCCGAAACACATCCAGCGCCTTGTTCCCGCTCAGACTCGCCTCCTTGGCCTTCGCCCTCACCCATTGGCATACGGTCTTGTCGAGCCATTGGGTATCAAGCGTGACGGTCGGTTGGAGTTGATCATCGTCAGCATAGGTCGCGTCCATGAGACGTTTGAGCATAGCATCGATACGAGCTCTCTGTTCCGACGTGTAGGGCTTGAAGAGCGCACCATCTTCGCCTATCGTCTCGTCCAAACGGCACAAGATCGTACGGGTGATGTTACCGCCTTCGATGGCTTTCTTGTCGAAATAATCGTCAATCGCCGAAGGGGTCGCGCAGAACATAGAGCAGATATTGATGTCTACAATCGCGGAGTACGAGTTGTCCGACGCGAAGTCAATACCGAACTGGCTGCCCAGATCGTACGCGGTACGCATGATGGTACGCAGGTTCGAATAGCCGTTCTTACCGGCATCCGTCACTTGCGCCAATTCCTCGGCAAACATCCAGAATGTGAGAGTGTCACCATAGACACGTTCGTACATGTCGGCACGCTTGGTCAGCACGGTCTTGGAGATGGTAGGCGGTACGACACGGATGGTCGTTTCCGGTTCTTCCTCCAGTTTCTCGTTCGCTTTCCTGCGCTTCTTCTTGTCGCGGTACTCCTGTTCCAACCGACGCATCGCTTTATCGCGTGCTTTAAGAGTGCCATCCATGATCAGACTCTCGATGTCGGCGGCAAACGACTTACCCGAACTCTGCGCTCCCTCTATTAGCACTTGCAATAGCAGGGCTGACGGACGGGAATCGTAATAATACTGTAAACGCACACGGGAACTCATCGCACATAGTGGTGCCACGCTGGCTATGAAAGCTGCTATCTTACGGCTCTGCGGAGCGTTACTCACGATCTGCCGGATAATCTCCGGCAAATCGTTGTCTTTCAAAAATGCTACTTTCTTCATAACCCTAATACTTTTTTAGCGGTTAAAAACTCTGTGCAGATAGCGTTTGCTACGCGTACCGAATTGAACCATTTGTTCAACTCCATTTTCTTTAGGTGTACCTGATAGTGCCCTTCTTTGTCACGATGGACGTTGATGTACTCACCTTGGAAGACCTTCGGGTTTCGGGTCCATCGCTCGCGTTCCTCTTCATCGAAAGTGAACTTTTCCTGATCTTCTACCATCGTTAATACTCCTTTTCTTACCTCACCCATACGGATGTCATGATCGTGCATACGTGTGCTCAAATCCACACACAAATACAATTGTTTTTTCATTTTAGCGAAAATTTTGTGCTTGGCTTTGATCGAACGGCCGTTCATGTGCACACAAGTATCAAAACTCTCGCGTGTTAATAATAAACGTTTTTTAGTACGTCCCCTTGGAGGAGCGTCAGCTCCGACCTCGGAAATTTCGCTGCAAAAGTACAACAAAAAAATGAGGCCTGCAAAATAGGTCTCATTTTCGGAAACTTTCGGAAAATATTCGGAAAGAATACCCCGATTTAGGCGGTTTTTCCGCGGAAAAATTCGGAAAGATTAACTGTTCCGTGCCTTGCAAAAATCATCGCCCGTAAAAACATATTTCTTGTTTGTAAACGCTACCCATGGATTGATAGCATCCGCTTTCTCTTGATCAGTCTTATCGCTCAAAACAAAATACCCAACCGTCTCAGAACGCAATATCTCGCGACATGCATTTGCTTTACTCTTCGCCTTATTTATCACTCCTATCAATTCCTTCTCACACATCTCATACGTCATTCTCTCCGATACCGCAAAAAACGCCCCGTCCGGCTTTCCTACATTCGTTTTTTCTTCCTCTACCACTTTACCTTTCTCCCATTCTTCTAAATAATAGTCCATTCCGTCAAATAAAGCAACACGAAATTCTTCTATCTGCTCCGCTTTCATCTTTTCAATATCAAACAATTTCATTGTTGTTATTCGCTTCCAATCTTTACGGAGTAAACGAACAATCTCTGCTGCTCTTTTTCCTCCGTGAGTTTCAGCTATCCTTGTTACGTTCTCAAGAAATATCCGCTGGTCAAAAGGCACCACTAAAGATGGATCCAATCGACCATTTTCTGCATATGCCAAATCATACATCTTCTCAGGGTTCTCAGTTATATAATGCCATAGTATAATATCAAGAGTAGCAAACTTATAGTTAATAAATATTGGTTCCGTTCCGTCTGCAATAGGTAATTTGTCTGCAAACCAATTTAACATGGCATCTTCAAAATATAGTACAAGTCCATAAGGGTAAAGTATACTTTTTCTATTCGGAACATAGCACTCTGCCGCTACGCGACCATCCACAACACGATTATTACTCAACTCTTCCTTCGGATCAAGCCATACTAATGGATGATACCATAGGTATTTCAAATATGCTATCGCACGCACATCATACACTTGAGTATTAAATTTCCAATCCCCACCATATGATGCCATACTCTGCTCAAAAATCAAGTGATCAAACAATACAGACGGTCGTCTCCAATTGATTTGAAGTGGAGTAATCTTTTCAATAGAATCAACCCTCATCAATTGCATCAATCCTTCAAATTCTCCTTTGTATACATCACTTTGAGCTAAAGTGCGCATTTCTTCAATTGTGACTATTTGATACTTTTTCTCTCCCATATTTTTACTTTATTTCGTGAGTCCTTGATACATTTCAAATAATTTTGCAACGATGTCTGATTCGCTCATCTTGCTATCAAAACCATACGCAGCCATCACAGCACGGTCGTTCTCTTGGTGGGCTTTGTTCAGGTCTGGCACTAATGCCACATCATCGTAGAGGTCGGCAAGGCTGCAATTCGGGTATTTAGCGCGAATGTCCAAAATGGCTTGTGCCGTTTGCTCTATCTTGGCTTTTTGCTCGTCCGTAGGCGTCAACCATGGGAAATTGTTATAGACGATAGTGTTGCTATAACTATAATCACTCTTTAGTCGACCACAGGTAGCACGCATCCATGACATGTGGACGTTAGAAGTTAGAACTCCGAAATGAAACAAAGAGGCATCCTGCATACAGAATAATTTATCACCAGGAATGATATCCGGAGATAAATAATCTAAGGGAATATATTGCCGGTTTTCAGACGATACTTTCGGCATAGCAATATAATTACCGCTACACTCAAACGACGCACCGAATAATGTAGGCGTATCTGCGGCTTTTAATGTACTCTCACGATTACTTGCCAAGCGGAACTCTCGCACTTTTTGCACACGCTCTACCACTCTGTGACATTGGCGTAATAAAGCAGGGTTAGCGCCTTTAAGCCACAAGCAATAACGAGGTTTACGCTCTATAAAATCCTTACCCATCATAAACGGACGGATAAACGGTGCGGCTTGTGGTTCTTGGGCTAATAACTCATCCTTTTCTTCTATTGTAAGGATTAAGTTCCCATCGTCAATAGGTTGCCCCCCAAGACAGATAGAGGGAACATCGCAAAGCGGTTGAGTCCGTTTCTCTATAAAGACATTAGGCGCGTCAAGAAGGTAGCCGTTGATGTTAGATGCAGAAATGGATTGGAAGTCAGCAACGTAGATGCGCTTTTGACTTTTGTTGTTGATTTTGGAGAAACCGATAATAACGCAATGAACATGAGCTTTTATGTCCGCCTCACTATCCCAACGGAAGGTACGATAGGCAAAGTCAAAATGGATATTATATTGTTCAAAGAGGGGCTTCCATAGATTAGCAACAGCGCCTCCTTGACAAATAGAATTGGTACTAACAAAAGCAACTTTGATGGCAGGATTCGTTTGTATCATTTGAGCGGCTTTTAAATACCAACAGCAAACATAATCAAGGTCACCAACACCTTGCCATTTGGCACCAAAGATATCTAATACATCTTGTTTCTGCTCTTTCCCCATCCAACGAGCGCCTAAAAATGGCGGATTACCCATAATGTAATTGAGCTTCTCTGCCGGAATTACTTCGTTCCAATCCATACGCAAAGCGTTGCCTTCGTGGATGTTATGGTACGATTTGAGCGGGAGCGGTTCGATATTGAAAGATACGATCTTCTGCGTCTCTTGGAGCATTTGCTGCTCGGCAATCCATAGTGCAGTTGTGGCAACAGAGACCGCAAAGTCATTGATCTCGATGCCGTAGAACTGATGGATGTCTACCCTTATAGGATTGGCAATATCGCCCATTACCGCTTGTCCTTTGTTTCGCAATAGGATGACTTCATTTTCCAAACGACGTAAAGATATATAACTCTCCGTGAGGAAATTACCGCTACCACAAGCCGGATCAAAGAACGTAAGACTTGCCAATTTGTCTTGAAAAGCATCTAAGCGTTGGCGTTGTTGCCGCTCTTGCGGAATGGCTTTGATTGTCTCAAACTCATCACGTAACTCATCAAGGAAAAGCGGGTCAATAACCTTATGGATGTTTTCTATACTCGTATAGTGCATGCCACCGGAACGCCGCGTTTCGGGGTTTAAGGTGCTCTCAAATACGGCTCCGAAGATAGTCGGACTAATCTCACTCCAATCGAAATCGTCTGACGCTTTGGCAAGGATTAGTTCCTTCAGTTCTTCAGTAAACTGCGGTATCTCCAGACGGATATCATTACTGAATAATCCGCCGTTGACATACTGAAAAGCTTTCAGCGTGTCGTCCAAATAAGGATCGCGTTGGTCAATCGGAGTGTCAAGTACTTGGAATAGGTCGATGAGTGCTCGGCGAATGTCCTTTGCCGGGTACTGTGCCAAATAGTCATGGAAAGCGGTTCGCTTACCAAACAGGTGCGCATCCTCGGCATATAGTAAGAACACTAAACGCACGCACAGAATATTGAGACTGCGAAGCGTATCTGGTGAGTCCGGATTGATATATTGCCGCAACAGTTCATCATGGATTTGCGCCACCAATTTACCCGCATCTACAGATAGTTTCATTTCTCGTTTCAGATGCGTATTTCCCGACTCGACCAAAAACAGAAGGCGCTCCCATTCTTTCTCAAGGTCTTTGAGAAATACCTTCTGCGGCTCTGCTTTCGGGTGCTCAAGATCATATACCCAGAATTCGGCAAAATTGCATGTCACAATCCATCGAGGACGTTGGCTGTTGGGCAAAGAATCGGCATAGCGTTTGGCTTGCTCATAAGGAGTGAGAGGCTTACCATCTGATTGAGGAATAGGTGCGCCAAGGTCTTTACCTAACGACTTCTGCTCAATCATTACTTTCGTAGATGGGATACGGGCGTCTATGAAGGAGGTATGCTCCAGTTGCACCTGATCTTCAAAAATAATAAACTGTTCAGGATGTTCAATCCCAAACACCTGATTGAGTAGCGTTGTCCAAAATAGTTGACTTTGCCCCTTTTCGTAACCTTCCTTGCCTTGCCAAAACTCCGCAAATTCCTTTGCTGCTTTCTGTTGCTGTATCTGAGTCATAGTATATTGTATTTTCCTTTTCTTCCATTTTTTTTCCTCATTCCGGCGAAGCTCACACTTCGCCAAGGGGACGTACTAATTCCGCTGCTATATCGTTCATATCCAGACATTGCGAACGCGATATCCGTTTCGCTGCCGTATGCTCATCCCCCGCCACATAAGGTGCTAGTACCAGCAAGAACCCCGCCGCGCACCCGTCAAAGTCCCTTCCTGTCGGATACACAAACTTCCCATCCAAAGCCCGGCTTACTATTCGTATCATCCGTAGTTTTTCCTTATAGCATGCCTCATAAACCGCCTTCTCTGCCGGAGATATATACGGCGATACCAATATCACACCATTCCGTGCCAATCCTAAATAATGTGCCACTTCTCTTTGTATCTCCTCTTCGCTTAGATTCCTGTGACATCGCACCTGCGCAATTTCCGGATACGTCACAAAAAACGTGTTTCCAACAGCCGTAAATCGCCGCCCCTTCGCTCCTGCCTCAAACTCATACACCTTCCGCAGCATATCCGGTTGGTGCCTCTTTAACCAAAGCCGCCTCGGATTATCCCGCAAATACTGTATCCATCCCTGCAACTGTCCCTTACGCACCAATGGCCGATCATTATATCCCTTCTCAAATAAAGTCAGTACGCTCTTTTGTACCACATCCGCCTTCAGTACGTCCCCTTGGAGGAGCGTAAGCTCCGACCCATTCATGTCCCGCGTATACGCCCTCGAACATGCTCCCTTCCATCCTGAGATAATCCGCCCTAAATGCCACTCTTTCGGCAACTCGTCCCTTACGTACAGTATCCCATGAAAATGATCCGGCATCAACTGATACTGCACTACCTGTACATCACATCCTGTTTTTTCTTTTACTTTCTTTTCTATATCGTAGAATGCCGCAATAACCTGCTTCCCCAATATCGTTGCTTCAATAGCCGCTCCGGAAGCTGATCCACCAACCAACGAACCCAATAGCGCCTGTCTGTCATGTGTCACCACGGTTATTAAATACGCCGAAGGCGCAGTATAATCATGTCCTGTCTTTCGTTGTAAATAATTCGGCATCTCCCTATCTCTATTAGTATCTCCCTCAGTACGTTCTCTTGGAGGAGCATAAGCTCCGACCCATTCCGCCTGCAAAATTACAAAAAATATCTGACATATGCAAATATTCTCTCTATTTTCATTTATTTTCTTCGTCTCCTCCTTTCTGTACGTCCTCTTCTAAATGTTTCCTTTCAGTACGTCCCCTTTGAGGAGCGTAAGCTCCGATATACCTCTCCGGTTAAAAGTTAAAAGTTAAAAGTTAAAAGTCATGCGATTTTAACTTTCCACTTTTACACCATACACCTTCCACCCTACACCATACACCATCGTTAACAATCTCCTTCCATATGTATATATCGCGCAGGCGCGAGATCCATTTACCAATTCGATAACTTTTAACTTTTAACTTAACCTTTTAGTATATTCTATATCTTAGTTCGTTTCCTGCTTCGCGTGATAGCGCGAAGACATACAACTAGGGGACAAATACCACAACCCGGGGGACAAACTATTGCGTATGTCAATAAAAAGCAGTACCTTTGCATCAGATTTCAAACAAAGCTCTGCATTAATCGTGCATCGCTAAGAAATCGATCCAAACAGCCACTCTCGCGCCACTCCGGCGCCACTCGCGCGAGTAGAAGGCAGTACGTTCTCTTGGAGGAGCGTAAGCTCCGACCCAAGTATTGTTAAACCCATTAAACCAAACCTTAACTATGGCAAAGTATGAACCCATCGACATGGTGAACCACTACCGTGGTAAGATTTGCTCCCATTCGGACACTTACTTCCAAAAACGTGGTAACACCCTTTGTACCGGTCGCATCTGCAACCCTCGTGACCTTTCCAAGCACCCGCTCTCCGCTGACGAGATAGCCGTGCGACAGAAGTTCACCCAAGCACGAGCTGCCGTCAAAGCCCTCACCTCCGAGCAGAAAGCAGCCTATGCGCTCGCCTTCAAATCCCAGAAGAAATATGCCACCCTCCCCGGCTATATCTTCGCTTCGGAGTACGCCAAGCTGGGCAACTAGTACGTCCCCTTGGAGGAGCGTAAGCTCCGACTAAACCTAATTTTATCAACAAACCTAAACCCCTCTACGCTGACCAGAGGTAAAACATGGTCAGCATACAATGGCACATGTAGAATGGAGTGCCGGTATCGACTCTGTATCCGGCGCATTAAGCAAACCCAGTAAGAGTGGGCAGCACAGCTGCAACAAAATGCTCCTCGGTACCCACCGTGTAGCAGCAACCACCAGTAACAAATGTAACCGCATCTACCTGCGTAAGCAAACCAAGCGCTCCACCGCTCCGTCAGCAGACGAATTGCTGGCTCGCACCCGCTTCGCGGTAGTAGGAGCAGCCGTCGCAGAGCGTAAGTCGAACCTGTCGCTCGTCAATTCCGACAAGCAGGCCTTCCTCGCCCAGAAGGACGAACCCGGTGGCAAAAAGACCATGAAAGCTTACCTCTGGAAAGTATGCGGTGATCAGTACGACGCGGAACACCCGCGTGGATAACGAAAGGAGGTAAGCCATGAAGAAAGGACTATTCGTAACATTATCAGTCTGTATTCTGTGCTCTGTACTCTATGCTCTCCAAGGCTGCAACGTGACCCGTACCGTCACAACGCGTAGCGAAGCATGGCAGAAAGGCGACACGTCTTGCGTCATCCAGACTAAGACCATCGAAACCTACGATGCATCGAAAAAGATGCCCTATTAACAAAGAGAGAGGCGGCCAAACGGTCGCCTCTCTTGGTTTACCAAAAGTAGGGTAGGATTACTCAGCATCCTCTTTTTTGGTTTTCTTAGCAGCAGCCTTCTTGGCCGGCTTCTCTTCTGCGGGCTCCTCAGCTTTGGGTTCTGCCTTGGGCTCGGCTTTAGCAGCCTTAGCAGCCTTGGCAGGCTTAGCCTCTGCTTCGAGGGAAGCCTTCAGTTCTGCGAGAGCGGAGAGATCACCGAGGGTGGTCTTCTCTACCTTCGGCAGGTCGAGAGCGGGTTCTTCAGCCTTAGCGGCTTTCTTAGCTGCCTTCGGAGCTGCCTCCTTGCGCTCCTCCCATGTGCGGAGGTGCGAAA
>Ga0310690_10001996_pt1 | contig 34750 bp, 53 predicted proteins | sample AusTroGonzalo_MG_2_FD_207661 | JGI IMG/M metagenome (GOLD analysis project Ga0310690, IMG submission 207661) | Bovine rumen microbial communities from tropical cattle in Woodstock, Queensland, Australia - Gonzalo_04 (v2) (version 2) | ecosystem: Host-associated > Mammals > Digestive system >...
GTCCGGGCGCACACCGCAAGGGGTACCCCTCCCCCCCATAGACAGAAAAATGCACCAAGCCGCTTGACTTGGTGCATATTCAGAAAAGGAGGTAAAAGATTATGAGTCCCCGAAATGCGGGAAACGGAGCATTTTCCATTTACAGTATAGCACAGTTGTAATATGAAATTCAATGAAATCTTTCCTGCAATAATACCGAAACAATGCGCAAAGCCACACCGTGAAGCTGCAATACGCGCCTCCAGGAATAATGCATATTGACCGCTGCCTGCTCCCATGTACATCCGCAGATATACCGCCAGTACAGTAGTGACCGCAGCGTTTTGTCAGATACGCTGTCAATCATCCCCTGGATCTCGCCGCGCAATGCTGCGAGCCGGTTCAGTTCCGCAGATTCTGCATTGCAAGCATCTACATACTGCGCAACAGCCGCATCCAGCTTCACAGAATGCCCTTCATGATCTTTCAGCCGGATTGCTTCGGCTTTCAGCTCGTGCAGGTGCTGTTCGAGCTCGGCGGTGCGCTCCATTGACTGCCGGTACTGTTGCAGGTATTCTTTTGCTGTCACGTTTCTGCCTCCTTACACCATGTACTTTTTGTGGGCTGTTTTCAGATCATCGTCCGACAGATCAAGATATATCTGCGTTGTGTTTATTTGCTCATGCCCGAGCATTTTCGAGACGATTTCAAGCGGCATTCCTCTGCGTAAAGCAAACGTCGCGCCTGTTCTGCGGAACCTGTGAGGATGTGTGTTTTCAACTCCGGCGCGTTTTCCAATTTTGCGAACAGTTGCCTCAATGCCGCCTTTATCACGGGATCCATCAGAAACAAGTTCCGGGTTTGTATACCAATCAGGGTACGATCTGGAAACTTTCTTTCCGCCTTTTTGAAACATGAGAAACTTTCCGGGCGGGAAAATATATGGATTGTCGTCTTTACGATCAGCTAGATATTTTTGCAAAGCCAGCTCTGCTTTTGCATTTAGATATACGGTGCGGTCTTTGTTTCCTTTACCATGTACAACAATCGTCCCGTTGTCGATTTCTTCAATTTTCATCATGCACAGTTCAGACACACGGCAGCACGTAGACAGTAAAACTTCAATGATCGCTGTTTCCATCGTTGTTTTACAAGCAGACCTGATTTTTTCGCATTCCATTTCAGAAAATGCCTTTTTCTTAACCTTGTTTTCTTTGATGCTGTCAATTTTGTTCATTGGGTTTTTCTGAATAATGTCCTCAGCATTCAGCCATGCAAAAAATGACCGAAGATACCGAAGCTCATTATTTGCAGTCACCTTTGAAATACTGTCCTGTGTTATCCTGATTGCAATGTACAGCCGCACATCGTCTGGAGTAATATCAGTACATTGCTTTCCGATTTTAGCAAGAATTTTCGTTATTTCTTTCCGATAGCTCGCTATCGTATTTTGTGTGCATCCCTTCACCATCTTTGCTGCAATGAATCGTTTGATATACTGTTCGTTCTGTATATCCTCACGAACCGCAAGTTCTGTTTCCAATTTGACGACCTGAACATTTCGCATAATGAAATATAGCTTGCTTGCCATTTCTTCTGTGTCAATGTCCATATCCATTTCAGCCAGCATCATAATTATGTTGTTAATGATCTCTTCTTTCATGCCTTTGCCCTCATCATGATCTTGTCAAGCTGACAAGCAAGTCGTCGAACCGTCCAGATCGGGGAAAACCACATTGGCGTATACCAGATGTCAGCACCGTCGTCATGATCTGTCAGCGGATTCAACAGCGAATCACCGAGTTTGACCTTGCCGGCGAATCCGAGCAGTGAAAGCTGGATGTAGCACATCATCGCGGACACCTGCGACAAGTCCTGCGCATACAGACAGATATAATCCTGACCGTTCACGCCTGAGTTTTTCGTCTTCCGCAAAAATTCGTTCCCGGCAGCAATCAGAAGTGCACCGCCGCCGCACGCGCAGTCGCATACAGACACCGGCTTGATTTCTTCCAGCGTGATTCCATCCTGGAACTGCATTTGCGCCATCATTGCACAAACATTATACGGCGTGAAAAATTGTCCGTGCCAGTGAGAGCCAAGATCGAGTTGCATATACAGATCACCAAGTAAATCCTGTTCGCGGTTTTCTTCCAGCTGTGTGACGATCGCACCGAAGATCTGCGGGAACACCTGCATTTCGTCTTTTGTGTACTTATGGACGATATCCATGAATGATGATTCACGCTGTTCATAGAATCGCTTATCAACCACCTGTGAGATCGACAGTGCAAACATCGTCATGCTGTCCTGCCACAATTCCCACAATTGATGCGCTCCGATAAGTCTGTTATACAGCTTTACAATTCCAGTGTATTGCTGTTTTACTCCTTTGACGCTCACGATTCTGCCTCCTTTTTCAGCCATTGCAATGCGCATTCAGCACATTTGCGGTCGCCGCAATCGGATACCGTTGCGATCTCGCCCGTCACCTTGCCGCAGAAAGCGTCCGCTGTAATGGCATCTGCAAGCTGTTCATCCGTCATGCTGCGGATCTTGTCGCCGTTGGTCACTGATCTCTCTTTCCTGTACTTGCACCCTTTCGCAGGATTCCAAACATTCACCCCGTCCAGTTTACAGGTTGCACCGTCTGCGTCCCAGTCCGCGTATTTACATCCGTGGCAACCGCTTTTTCTGCCCGCCTTCTGGCGGAATGTCTGCATATCGTCATCCATTGACATTTTCTGCACCTCCTTTCGGCGGTTCCGGTAACGGCATCCAGTACGGCACATTTTTGATTCGATACAGTTTCGGAACATCATCAGAAATGATATACCATGCACCCTGCTCGTCATACTTGCCGTACCATCGTGCCATAGCAACGCGCCTGTCAAAGTATACAAGGCACTTTGCATCGCTCTCTGGAAGCCGCTCGCTGCACGGAATCCATCTTGTGCATTCTCTGCTTTCTTTCAATTCTACCAGCCAAGCCGCAAGCTGCTCATGCTCGTTAGCGCATTCTCTGCATCCGTGCGCTGTATCCCACGCATAGGCTCTTGCGTATTCAAGAGCGGTTTTGCGGTTCTCTTTTGCGACTTCCTTGCAATGCTGGATTGCTTCGTCAAGCGTCATTGCTTTTCACCTCCGGCTTATTTGGCAGCGGCATCCAATACAGAACCTCTCTTTTGCCAAAATTAAACTCACCGTCACTCAATTCCCATATAATCCCATCATACATCAAGTATGCAACTTGTATTGGATTTTCTTCCCATACAGGGATATACACCAAAACATCCGTTTCTCGTTCCGGCAATTGCTCCGCGCATGAAATCCAGCGGTTGGCGGCGGTCTGTTCGCCAATAATCTGCATTGACATGCATCCTTTCTTTTCACAGTCAATCATTTCTGGTTGCATCGCTTCGCACATATTGCAGAAATCTTTTCGCAATTCATCCCGATCAATCAAATCAGCCATTTTCAGCACCGCCTTCCCACGTTCTCCCACAAAGCGGACACGTATTGCCATCTTGCTTAATCGGGGTATAGCCGCAAGCAGCACAGCAACTGCCTTTCGGCGTATCAATCAGGTGCGAGTTTTTTGCAGTACCACGCGGCAAATAGTTAGCACACCAGTTGTCTTTGTTTGTCTTGTACTCATCCTGAAAGTCGTAGTAGCACGTTGGTGTACCTTCATGCACGCCATAAAATCTGCATGTTCCACAGGTGTTACCGAGGCGCTGCTTGCGTTTCTTTCTTGCACTCATTTCAGCCATTTCCTCCTTTGCCGCCGACATTCGTGCCGGTCGCAGACATAACACACAAGCAGAACGGACAGCCTTTGTACCGCTTAGCAAGATATTTGTCTGCCGCTGATCCACATTCAGAGCAAAATACGGTATTATTCATTCCGGGAATGTTCCACCACCGCCCGTGCCGCACTCCCGGCTCGATTGTGGGCGCGGCATCTATCGCATCTAAATCAACATGACGCGCATCGCAATATCCGTTGCAGTAGTCGCTGTACGTTGCTGTGTTCGTATCAATCTTCAATTTTGCTTTCAACGCGTCCGCATCAATCAGCCGCATCGTCATTTCCCCCTCTTATACAAAATAGCAGTAAATACAGCAATCAACAATGAAGTGATAGCAGCACCGCACAAACATCCAAACAAAAATGCTTGATCAACTTCATTCATCTTTCTGCACCTCCTCCAATTCCGCGCCGCAGCTGGCACAGTAGTTATCCGTCGAGAAGCACAGCGATTCGCACGCAGTACAAATGCAGTCGAACTTCCGCTCGGTGCGGTCAATGTAGTCGTGCAGCTCGTCGGGTGTGAGCTTGCGCAGCTTTGCGACCGGCTTCTTGAATTTCGGTGCATTGTCCTTTTCAAGCTCCCAGTCCGTCTGATGCATCCGCTGTTCCTCGACTTCCTTTGCGTGCTCATGGCAGAACGCCGCCTTCGGCAGGTCGTTGTCTGTCGAGAACACATCGCCGTATCCGTCATTCCTGCGCAGATACAGTCCGTTTTTGTTTCTGACGTAGTAAAGACTGGAAGACCAATGCCGATGCCAGCCAATGATATGCAGGCAGATAGCGCAGCAGCCCTGCCCGTTTCCGTTCACACATTCGATCATGTTTTTACCTCCTATCAGAACGGCGGCTCTTCCAGCTCGTTTTCGTTCTCCCATGAGAATGAAAACGCCTCCGCCGGTTCGTTTTTCAGTCGCTTGGATTCCGGTTCAAAGTACAGCGGAATGAATTTGTCCTGCACGCCGCCGTCACGGTCTTTGCAGATTTCCAGCACGTTCGATGCGCTGAAAATCGGATCATCAGACTTCCAGTGAAACTCCGCCTTTGCACCCTGCTTGAAATCGTGATTGACGCGGTGCATAATAATTGCATTGTCGACGCGGTTCACGATGTCGTTGCTTCCGGATACATCCTGCAATCGCAGAAATCCGTTTGACTTTCGCGGATGCGCAATCAGGATGATATGCACATTGCGCCGCTTTGCAAGCTGCTCCAGATCATTGACGAACACCGACTGCCGCACAAAGATATCACGGTCAAGCGCGGAGAGGTCAAGGCACATCATGTTGTCCAGAATCACCAGGTCAATTTCATGCTCAACAATGCAGCGCTCCAGCTCATCCCGGAAGCAGTCATAATCAAATCCGAAATCGTTGTCGTAGATATACAGTCTGCCGTCCAGCCACTTTGAAATCTGATCCGCAACCGGCTTCGGCGTGTACCATCTTCCGGCGTACTGCGAGGGCTTTGTATGCGGCTTTCCGGCTGCCTGCAGATACATCCAGCGCGTTGCATTTTCCGGCGTCAGCTCACCGGAGAACAGCGCCGTCTTGTGCCCCTGCTCCGCCGCCTGCAGTGTGATCTGCGATATCAGCGACGACTTCCCGCAGCCGCGCAGACCGGAGACCAGTGTGACGAATCCCTTTTTCAGCCCGATCAGCGCCTTGTCAATCTCACGGATGCCGGTGCGGATGTATTCCTCCTTCGGGTGCGATCGCATCCGGATCTGCTCTGTCGTCAGCCAGACCGGACGATCATCGTCTGCATCCGGCGACGGCTTCGGGCGCTCGTAATTCGGGATGAACTTCGGCTTGCTGTCGCTGCGGTCATAGGCGTGCGGCTCATAGAGCATGCGCACCTCCCGCCAGTGATTGCCCGCGCAGGAATTGTGGAAACAGTTGTAGCAGATTTTCCCGTCGGCAGTCTGGACGATTGCCGCGTCCGCGTGTTTATGCTCCGGATTGAACAGGCAATGCTCCAGCACAAACTTTGTGCCGCCGCTCCACGGGATTTCCTTTTTGACCGGGATGCTGTGCCGCTGGATGAAGTCCCGCAGATCGAATGTACGCGGCTGATAGTGATTCTCCCTGCACGGTGCATCTTCCTTCGGGATATTCGCGGCGAGCGCCTCGCACAGCGCGATATCGTTCGTTTTCAGGCTGTCAGGCACATAGATCAGGCGTGACATTCTGTGCGGCCGGATCAGTGTGTCAGCGCCCTTCTGTGCCATTGTACCGTAGAGTTTGCACACACGTGCCGGATTGAACGTCTTTGTGTCCACCTTCACGGCATCGCTGCTGAACATGATGTCGAGCGCGGTCAGACAATCCTTGACAAGCTGAATGCGTCCGGCAGTCACCTCCAGCCCGATCTTGTACAGCAGATGCACGCCGTTTCCGGATTCGGCAATGATCGGATCATTCCAGCCGGTCGCTTTCATGTACTTGAACACCGTCCGTGCAAGTGCTTGTGCCGCTTCCAGCTCTGCCTCGCTCGACGATGTACCGGCGGCACGTTCCGGATCAAGGTCGATCATCAGAAAGCGGTATCCGAATATGTCAGAATCGCTTGTTGTGGGCGTTGCGTTTTTCATCAGCCTGTCATGCTGCTTTCGCGCATAGCAGGCATCCGAGACATAATTCAGCGTGATATAAATATTCTCGTTGGCGTGCGATTCCGAATGCTTCAGCGCGTCGATCAGAGTATCGGCAGATGTGAAATATCCCGACAGATTCCAGCTTCCGTCAATCACGCGCACCTCAAACAGGCATCCTTCCTCATCATCCGGCGGATGCAGCGTATACACCGCCTGCCGGATCTCATCCTCGTTGATGGTTCTCATTGCAGCTTGCTCCTTTTCTTCGGCGGTTCGTCCTCCGATGCATAGGCTTTCCATACCTCTCTGAAAAACTTTTCAGCCTTGACGATATATGTCGGCTCTGTTTTGCTGATATAGTTTTCCAGCGCTTCTTTCACTTGCTGCTCATTGTCGATGACAGCTTGTATTTCTTCCGGCTTCATAAACTCCAAACTGTACCTTTTTTCAGCTGGATACATCTCCCAAAGCCGCAGGAATTCCGGGGGCATTGTCTTTCCCCTTGTCTTTAATTGTCTTTTAATAGTATCCGTAACCGTTTTGGTTACGCTTCCGTAACCATTTCGGTTACGCTCTGCGTAACTGTTTTGGTTACGCTCCGTAACCGTTTTGGTTACGCTCCATTCGGAATAATTCTTGTTGAGTTTGAATGTTCTGCCTGTCGATGATGTATCCAGTACCTTGATGACATTCATCTCAACAAGCTCATTTATGACCGGATAAATATGCTGATATTTCAGCCCTGTTTCTGATTCGATTTCCCGTAATGTCATGGTGCATTCTTTCCGATTCCAGCCGTATGTGTTTCTGATAATCGCGCTGATCACCTTGATCTGCCTTTTCGTGAAATCGAAATGCATGTAAACTGCTTCAAACAGCTCGTTTGCAATTCTGATATAGCCGTTCTCTGTCTGCGGACTAGCCAATGCACCTCACTCCCCGCTGTATTGTTTTCGCATCCGTTCCGGCAGCGAGCTGTCACCGGTCAGCGCTGCGACCATCTCCGCGAGGATCCGGATGCAGTCTGCGGCGCTCTCCGCCTGTTCCGGATGCAGGCCGGACAGCCTGCGCACATTTTCTGCATAGGCTGTTGTCATGGCCTCCCATGCATGCACGGTCTTCTTGTCGCTGTTGTACGCGGCAATCAGACGTGCCTTCATCGCATTGGCATCATCCTTCGAGATCTTCCCGGCGCGGAAATCGTCATACAGCCTGCACAGGCATGTGTGCAGATGCAGGTCGCAGAGATCGCACAGCCCGTCCGGTTCCTTGCCGTTGTAGGCAGCCTTTGCGATTTCATCCACCGTCACTTCGCTGAGTTTCAAGCGGTTCCCTCCCTTGCAAGATATCGCAGATTCGTTTTCCGGTTTCGCTCTTTTTGCAGAATTTCCAGATGCACCCGTGCCGCTCGGCAACTGTCCGCATCACCTTCATGAGCTGCTCCGATGAGATCGGCGGCTTTGCCGGACGCATCAGCTTCGGCGTGTGATTGTACTGCGCAATGCGCGGATTCAGCCATAAAGCCACATCCTCGATGCTTTTGATGCCGCGCTCCTCGACCAGAATCACCAGAGTGATGCCGCAGTCCTTTGCATTATCCAGCTCGCGGATGAACCGTGCGTGATCGTGTCCGATCAGATCGCCGTACACTTCCTGCAAGCCGTATTTCGTGTCAATGCAGATGTGCTGGTCTGCCGGGAGTGTGTAGTCTCCGCAGAAGAGCTTGCTTCTGCGGAGCTTCACGCCATGTGCGGTCATCCATGTCTGAATGTTCTTGTGCTTTCCGGCCTGCTGACGTGTGTCTTCCAGAATCGTGCTTGGATAGGATATGTTAAAACGGCAGCTCATCGTCGGAGATGATATCAGCCACCTCTTTTGCGGTTTCGGCAGGCGATTTTGCAGCCGGTGCGGCGCTGTCGGACTTCTTCAGTGGCTTGTCCTTCGGCGTGTAGAATGTGCCTTCGCGGATGTCCCCGACCGATGTCACCGAGCAGCATTCCGTTGTCCAGCCGGTCTTCCCGTCCATCTCCCATTCACGATTGCGGAACAGCACACCGACCATTTTGCCCTTCAGCGTGGATTCATCCCAGCCCCATGTATAGCCCTTGTTGGAGCTTTCCACAGCCCACATGCAGTTGTTGAAACTCCGCTTGTCGGAATCAGGATAGCGGCTCTTGTCAGACGGGATATTCAGGCGGAACACGCCCTTCCACTTGCGCTCAAAATCGCTGTTTTCGTCGGATTTCCAGCGGTTTGCGAAGAATCCCTTGTGCTCGCCTTCTGCGATATCGAACGAGATGACAAGCACGTCGCCCCAGTCATATTCCTTGACCTCCGCGCCGAGAATCTTTGCGACATAGCCGCCTGCCGGAAGTGCAGCACCCGCTGCTTCGGACTTTTTTGCTTCATAGCCTGCATACTTTTTCATTGTTTATTATTCCTCCGTTTCGTATTTATCGAGCGCGGAAATGACCGCGTTCAGATCGTTGGGGATGGTGTCACCGTCGAATAAACCGAGCGGTGTTTTTGCCGTTGACTGGTTCGCGTGAGTTTCAAACACATATTCTCCGTCCATGCATTTTGCAAGCAGGACAATCGGGAATTTGCTTTCAAGCACAATCTTGTCAAGCTTTCTTCCGCTGGTCTTGATGCGAGAAAATGTAAAACCTGAATCGTCGCGCTCGGTCTGAACGTGGGCAGTGAAAACGACCGTCAGATCATCCCGCAGCGGACACGCCGCATCAATCAGGTTCCAGATGCAGACAGCGAGATCAACCCACTTGTCATAGCCCTTCTCTTTGCTCCTGCGCATTTCGTCAGCAACCATAAGGCTGCCGATTGTGTCAACAACGATCACCTTTACTTCCGGGCGTGATTTTGCAATTTTAACAAGTGCAGCCTGAACCTTTGCGCATTCGTCTGTTTGCATATAGTTCTTTGCTTCTGCGCTGTACTGTTTACGCCATCCGCGCCAAGAAAGCCCCTTTTTATCGCAATCAATAATGCACGTTGTTTCAGGCGGCAATGTGCGCAATGAAGTGGTTTTACCGCTTCCGGATTCGCCCATGATACACATTAAGCGTGCCATGAAATCACCTCACTTTGCCGTTACCGAGTAGCTTATTTTCAGGCTTGCGCCCTCAATCTGTGCGCCATCTTTCAGCGCTGCCAGCATTGCCTTCTTATCCGGCCGAGTGCTTGACGGAATCACCGTGATATACTCCGCAGGGATAGCTGCCTCATCGGTGATCTCAACAGACTTGCTCTCACGCAGCGTCAGGCGGAATGTGCCTGCGCTTGCGGACTTCTGCCCCGTCGCCTGCATAAACTGCACCTGCGCCGCTTTCAGGCGCTCCACACGGCTTTCAAGCGCCTTTTTGCGCTCTGTCATGCGGTCAATCTCCGCCTTGAATCCGGCGATATCCTTTTCAAGCTCCTTCTGCACATGAATATATGCTTCGAGCTTCTCACCTGCGCCGATGCTCTCCATCGTATCAAGAACGGTCTGCTCATCAATCTCTCCGGCCTCCAGCAGCGCGAGAAGCTCCCGCGCCGCAGCCGACATTTCAAACAGCGTCATGCTTATTCCTCCTTCTGATCGACAAGCTCCAGATGCTCATATGCATAGCGAATCATTCTGCCGATCACCCATGTTTTTGTTCTTCCGGTCTCCGCTGCGATCTCGTCCACAAGCGCGGCATCCTCACCGCGGACATTGATCTTCACGCCGGTTGTGGGATGTGTGCCGTTTGCACGTTCAAAAATCAGCTTGTCATTCATAAAGCGTCATCCTCCTCTGCATTTTCAGCCCAGACGTAAAAGCAATAGCGGTGCGTTTCATCGCTGTCGGCAGCACGCACCAGCTCGCAGACCGCTTTCACCGTTTCGTTCTGCAAATCGTGCAGAATCTCCGCCTGCTTGTCGAAGCACTTTACAGCCTCGCCGTTCTTCAGCTTGTTGCAAACCTCAAAAGGGTACAGATTCACATACATTTTTATTCCTCCTATATTATCCAATAGATATCGTCCAGCGCATCACAGGCGTGATCCAGAGCGCGGTATTTGTCGCCCCATGTACGGCACCCATCATCGCACCAGGCATTGTATGCGTCCTCGATAGAGCGCACGGTGTGCAGCGTGTCAAGGTTATGGTCGAGTACCACATTCAGCGCGGCGCGGAGATAATCATACCGCTGACGCAGATCATAGAACGCCATCATGATGCCGACATTCCGCCCGATTGTGTCAATAATTTCCGCCTTAGTCAGACGCATGAGCCGCTTGCCGGATTCCGTCGCCGCCCGTCCTGCATCGTATGCGCACAGGCTGAACCAGTCCTCTTCAATGCCGTCATAGCCGACGCACTGAAAACGGTTGCCGATCAGAGCGACGGTGCAGTCGTCGAACATATCTGCCGCATCATATAGCTGGTCAATCAGGCATTCACAGTCAGCCGACAGTTCCGAAAAATCCATACGATAGCCTGCACCGTCATCTTCGTCACCGTCAAGCACCGGTTCCGTGCAATTCTCTTCTGCCCAGCGCAGATCGTCGCACGCTTCTCCGATCTCCTGCAATTCGCTCATGATGGTGTCATAGCCCATTGTGGCAAGTGCAGAGCGTTTATACCGCAGAGCCTGTGCCCGCATTTTGCGCTTTTCGATATCATCCATTGACAAAACCTCGTTTCTGTGCTATAATGCACATAGCAAATCATCACCTTGTGCCGTGTCCGATGGTCAGATCGGATGCGGCATTTTTTATTTTCCCAGAATCAGCAGATCATGCACATAGCGCTCCGGACAGTCGCAGAACACCTGCTCACCGTCTGCATCGACGGTCACACCGACAAGCAGCGCAGTCCCGACGATCTGCTGACGGGCGACCAGTGATGCAAGCGCATTCTGGCACAGCACTTTGAGCAGTCCTTCTTCGTCCACGATCAGAGCGGCGTCCTCGCTGATGCGCACAACCTCGATATAGCCGCCGATCGCGGTCTGCATTGCGTGCAGTTCTTCGTCCGGTGTGCCGTTCGGAATGTCGGTCAGCGTGACCTTACGGTTTTCAATTTTCAGCGCCTTCATGCTCTGCCCTCCATCCGTATAGTACCGACAGCTCAGAACGAATTTGCTCATTTTCCTGCTGCATTTTCTTGATGGTCAGAAGGTTGTCCGACAGCACCGCTGACAGCGTCTCGATCTTGTCGATAACCGCCTGCATCACCGCATCCGGTACCGCTTCGACGGTGTGTTCCTCGGTCATTTCGACCGGCTCTGCGACCTGTTCAATCTGCTCCGGCTCAGCGGTCACAGCTTTGTCAGGTGCGTGTGCTCCTGTGCTGGTGTATTCATTGATGATTCTGCGCACAGAATAATCGGAAATATCCATTCTTTCAACGATCTCATGCTGCGTGCAGTTGTGATTCATCCATAAGTCAATCACCTTTTGACAGGTTGCTTCATCAATCTTCTTTCCTTGCATTCTTTTTAACTCCCTTCCCAAATCGTTTTCCTTTGTTGTGAATGTGATTTGCGATCGCCTGCGGCGATATCATACCGGCATACAGCAGCGCATACAGCTCACTGATATGCGGCTTTGTGATATACAGGCAGTCGCATTCAGGCTTCTCACAGTGCAGACATTTCTGCACTTCCGGTGTCCGGCATCCTCGTTTTCTCATCACTTCCGCGCCTCCGGCTTTTTCAGCACAATGCCCATCTTGTCGCGGAGCCAGTCGACCCAGATCCCGTCGTCCTTGTGCCCGTCCACCGTGATGATATCCAGCCCGCGTGCCAGCCGCAGCAGCTCCGTCAGCCGCTTCGTGCCGAAGCCGAAACGGTCATGCAGCACACGGCAGAGCAGTGCGATGACCTGCGTTTGAATCTGCTCCTCGCATCCGGGGCAAAACTCCGCTTTCTGTTTCCGGATCTCCTCTTTGGCGATCTCGCGGAACATCTGCCGCGATTCAGCACCGCCGTTTCTGATATAGTTGCTTTTCATCTGTGCCGCCCCATTTCGTCAACGATTCGGAGCGATGCGGTCACGCGGTATTCGCAGTTTTCCACGTATGATGTAAATAGCCTGTCCGCCATATTCCGTGCATCCTCGCGGGCGATATCCCGCAGAACATGGTACATATGCACGATGTATCCTGCTGCGATCAGCGCGACCGCAAGCACCATGATAAACGCACCGCCGATGATGTCAGCCATCACGCTTCGCCGCCCTTTCTCTTGCATTCTGCACCGACTTGATCAGGCAGAGATTCGCCGCCGTGCAGAGTTGATCTGCATATTCATCGTCGGTGTCGCGCAGCATCGCTTCCAGCACGGCGGAGACGATCGTGCCGAGGTCAGCCATGATGACATTCCGCCTGCCGTGCGCTTCAATGCGCGTGCGCCCATTGCTTGTTTCCAGCTTAATCATGCCGGCACCTCCCTCCTGATTTTGCTCACGCCGTCATAGCTGCGCATTCTGGCGATCGGGTAAACAGCCGAGCAGTACGTGCATTCAAGCCGCAGTTCATACGACCACCACTTTGACCATTCCGGGTTGTAGTCTTCGGCGAGCTCGTTCCGCCCGTCGTAGACAGATTCCAGCGTCAGACGCCCGCCGCAGTGCGGGCAAAGCAACTCATTCATGTGGATTCCTCCATTTGTTTTAGATTTTCTTCGAGCAATCTTCGCAGTACACAGAGCTGTCAAAATCGAAATTTTCGTCCTGAAAGAACTCGGAAATATCAATCGAATGCTCTTTCCCGCACTGCGGGCAGACTGTGAAAACATTGTCATAATCGAGCGCAATGCGAACCTCTGCGTGTTCGCCGATTTTTGCCTTTGCATAAATCATAACAGAAAACTCCTTTCAGTGCTGTGCAATCAGATTCGCATACGGCATCAGCTCCGGATGTATTACCACAAATTCCGCTTCTTCTGCGCGTGCGCACCGTGCATTTGCTTCTGCGATTGCCGTCTGGGTTTGCAGCTTGCGGAGATGCAGGAGATTCTTTGCCAGCTGTGCGGTGTCCGATGCTTCTGTGATGTGTTCAGCCGGCTGCTTTTTGCGGAAGTAGTTCTCGACCAGAAAATCATACACCGCCCACGCCTTGTCAGTATTCAGGCTTTTCGCGTGAAGCAGTGCGCCGCGCTCCGTCCAGAGATAATAGCGGTTGACGTTCTTCGGAATCGCAAGGTTACTAGTTGTTACCTCGCGCTTAAACTTGCGGAGAGGTTCACCGATCAACAGATAAAAGTGTTTGCCCTCGACATAGCGTTCTTTGTTGCGGTGAAAATTCTCCTTTACAGTTGCGGTATCAGTGCCGTATGCTTCTGCAATCTGTGCGGTTGTGAGAACGCGTTCTCCGGCACGTTCAATCAGTCTGGGTACGTTCATGCGGATTCCTCCTTTTCCTCTGTTTCCTCCGGAATCAGCTCCACGCTGCCGGATGCGGCAAGCTGTGCGAGCTCCTCCGGATGCTCCGTGAAGCGTCGTGTGAGCGTGCGCTCGATGTTCTCCACAACCTTTGCGCGGAAGTCCTGAAGCTGTTCCGGTGTCATGTCGTCGAGCGCGATTCTGCTGCCGTCCGGCAGTCTCAGAAAGCTCACACAATAGAGTTCAGTTTTTGCCATAATAATCAGCTCCCTTCCTTGCATTCTATGCAGTTCTCGCTGGTTTTGCGCGTGTCCTCCACTGGATGCAGGCGGCAGTACATCGCGGTCAGCGTCTGCACAATGCCGCTGATGAATGCCAGATCTTCGGGCGGCAGCCCGGAGCAGTCGCGGCGGATTTCGGTATTTTCGGCTGTCTTCATGTGGTTCACCTCGCTTTCGTTTTCTCCATAGGCGGAAGACGGTTCATTATGTCAAAGCCGTCAATTTGTTGTTCTGACAAGCACAGTATACAACAAGTTGTTGCGTTTGTCAACCCCTAAACAGTCATTTCGTTGTGTTGCACAATTGCGCACAAGTCAATCTGTGTATTATTTACAACAAATCGTTTTTTTCATTTTTTCATCAAGCAACATATTGACAATAGCAACAAATTGTTGTATAATAGAAATAAGCTCAGACCGGAGGTGAAAAGAATGAGTGACATTAAACTTGAAACCGGAAAACGTATGCTTGAATTACGTAAACAGCAGTTGAAGAATCAGGCGGACGTTTCCGCATATCTTGGGCTTACAGTTGCCGCATATCAAAATTATGAAACCGGCAGACGTGAAGCTGGATATGAAACACTCTGCAAACTTGCTGATTATTTCAGCACTACCACTGACTACCTGCTCGGCCGCGCACCGCAGACTGATCCCATTCAGCTTCTGATGGCGCAGAACGTCCTCACGCCGCAGGAGATCGAGGAACAGTTCAGCGCCCTGCCGGAGGACTTGCAGGCAATTGTGCTGGCACTCATCAAGGCAATGAAGGCACGCCGCGAGCAGATGCAGCAAAGCCGCCCCTCTATCCAGATGCGGAAGCACCTGAACAAAGCGGCGGCTGGATTCGGCTATGATCTTTCCAGCGAGGATGAATGGGCAGAGATCACGGTGCTTGACACACCGCAGGCACGCAGCGCAGATTTCGCAGTCGAGGTGGACGGTGACAGCATGGAACCGGATTATCACAGCGGCGACATCGTGCTTGTCAAGCGTGATCCGGATGTGCCGGTCGGCGAAGTCGGTCTTTTTGTACACGACGGCATGGGCTACATCAAGGAGCGCGGCAAAAAGTGCCTGATTTCTCGTAATCCGGATTATCCGGACATCGAAGGCGAGGCGCGGTGCATCGGGCTTGTTGTCGGCATTGCTGAGACCGTTTGATTTTGTCTCATCGATGAGACATTGTGTGTTACCAGTAACACATTCTGTAAACTCGGGTTTACATTTTGTGTCCCCGGGGACACATTTTGTCTTGTCGACAAGACATTTTGTCACCCCGGGGAGACATTTTGTGCCATCAATGGCACAAAACGAAAAAACCGCCCGGCATAAGCAACCGGGCGGCACGCATACGATATGAAAAGGAGGCATCGCCATGAAAACAGCAGCGGCATATATCCGTGTATCCACGGAAGATCAGACCGAGTTTTCACCGGACAGCCAATTGAAAGCAATCCGCAAATACGCGAAGGAACATGACCTGATTCTGCCGGATGAATTCATCTTCGCTGACGAGGGCATCAGCGGCAGAAAGACCGACAAGCGCGTGCAGTTCCAGCGCATGATCGGCACGGCAAAGCTGAAGCCGAAGCCGTTTGATGTGATTCTGCTGTGGAAGTTCAGCCGGTTCGCACGGAACCGCGAGGACAGCATCGTCTACAAGTCCATGCTGCGGAAGCAGTGCGGCATAGATGTCGTGTCGATCTCCGAGCAGCTCAGCGAGGATAAAACATCGGTGCTGATTGAGGCGCTCATTGAAGCAATGGACGAATACTACAGCCTGAATCTGGCAGAGGAAGTCCGGCGCGGCATGAACGAGAAATTTTCGCGCGGCGGGGTTGTTTCGCAGCCGCCGTTCGGCTACCGGATGCAGGACGGCATTTTCTTTCCGGACGAAACCGCCGCACCGATCGTGCAGATGATTTTCAATGATTATCTCGCGGGAATGCCGACCAAGCGGATCGCGCTGAAACTGAATGACATGGGCATCCGCACACGGCACGGGAATCCCTGGGAGAATCGCACAGTCGAGTATCTGCTGACAAATCCTGTGTATATCGGTAAACTGCGGCGCAGCAAGGACGGAGACCGCTCCGACCGGTTCCATGAACAGGATGAATGCATCGACGGTCAGCATCAGCCGATCATCACACCGGCGATATACGACGCAGTGCAGGCGAAGCGAGCCGACACAAAGAAGAATTACCGCAAATATGCCCGTCAGGGACAGCCGGTGCAGTTCATGCTGAAAGGGCTTGTCCGCTGTGATCACTGCGGTGCTACGCTTGTGATGTGCCAGTCCGGTGCATCAAAATTCCTGCAATGCAATAATTACAATCGCGGAAAGTGCAAGGTCTCACACGCGATCTCCGTCACGAAAATCAATCCGGTTGTGCTTGAAAAAATCCGCGCCGATCTGGATGACCAGAATCTCCGTCTGAAGCTGGAAGCCCAGTGTGCACCGAAATCGCCGGATGCAGCATCCCGGCTTCCGGCGGCCATCGAGCGCGAGGAGAAGAAGCTCCTGCGCATCCGCGAAGCATTTGAAGCCGGTATAGATACGCTGGAGGAATACCGTGAAAACAAGCAGCGCATCACAGAGCGCATTGCCGTGCTGCGCCAGACACTCGCAGAGGAACAGCCGCCGCAGATTGACACCGCCGCATTCATCGGCAAGGTGCGGTCAGGGCTGCGCATCCTCGAAGATGCAGGCGCAAGCGAAATCATCAAAAACGATGTTCTGCACACGTTTGTCGAAAAGATCATATTCATGAAGCCAAGCGGTCGCATTGAGATCGTTTATCATTTGTGAATCTGGTTATATCTTTTTGGTGCTGAGACCGCCGAGCATCAAAAACATATAAAGCAAAACACGCCCGACGGAGCAAGCCCGCCGGGCGTTGTCAATGTAATTCGCTTGTACAAGACTTGTATTTGACTTGTATCAGAAGCAAAGCGCCGCCTGCGTCTGCGGGCCCGCGATGCCGTCAACCTCAAGGCCGGATTCGAGTTGGAAAGCAAGGACTGCGCCCAGCGTGATCGTGCCGAAGTCGCCGTCGATCTCTTTTTCGCGGAGATAGCCGTGATCGGCAAGCACAGCCTGAAGCTGCCGCACATCGTCGCCCTTGTCACCTTTTTTCAGCACGCGTATGACTGGTGTCGGCGGCTGAACAAAGCCGAGAAAACGGTATGATTTCGCCTGCCCCCAGTTTCCGTCATTTTTGCGCGTCTGCGTCCAAAATGCATTTTTGGCATTCCAGCCGCTTTCAGAAGTCACAATGCTGCCTGTGCTGTTGACGATCTCAACGCAAGCAACGTGCCCCGCACCGTCATTGCCGTTTCCGACCTCACCCTTTGCCCATACTGCAATGCAGCCGGGAGATGGGTTCTGCGTGACAGTCAAGCCCATTTCCTTTGCAGATTTGCAGAAGTTTTCGGCGTTTGTAGATTTCAGCCAAATTCCGGTGATTTCAGCGAACCGTCCGACCGCGTAAAAGACGCAGTTTGCGAACCGGAGCTTGCTGCCGGACGGGCGCGGAACACAAGGATTCAGCCCGCCTTCGGATTTTGCAGTATAATATGGGTTGTCCTTTTCAGGCAGTTTCAGCCGTGGTGTAAACATCATTCATTCCCCTTTCTGCTGAAAATCATTCATTTCGTCAACCATTCGAGATATTACTTCACTGTTATGGTTGACCGCCTGTGTCAGATCGCCGAGCTTTTTGATTGCCTCATCGAGGGACGAACGCTCTTTGTCGTACACGTACTTTAACGCCCATCCGGTAAGCAGAAATGAAAAAATCGGAAATCCAACGGTGCTAATGATCTGCGTAATCTCGCTCATATTGCAGCGCCCCTTTCAGTCCTTGATTGCCCAGCAGCCGTTTGTGATGTAAGTCGCACTGTTTGAGATGAAATTTGTATACTGGATATCGTAGTAATTGCCGCACTGGATGTAGAAGGCGTTCGGCGTGTAGCTCACTACGTTCTGAACCGGCGTTGACGCAAATTCGATCAGCTGTGTCTGATCCATCTGACGCGGCGTAAATGTCAGGCGAACCGTTCCGGGATTATCGCCTTCCGCCGCAACATATACGCCGCCTTTCATATCATCCTTCGGCGAAGCGTTCGCCGGAGACGTGACAACAACGGTTGATTTGTTCAGGTTATTTTTTGTGAAAAGCAGAGCAAACGTGTATGAACCGGAAGTCACGTTGTCGCCGCCCTTGTAGCTGAACCTCATCAAAGCGCCGTTGCTGCACACAGCAGCCCAGCGGAATGTGTTTCCTGTTTGTGTCGGAGCAATGGAAGTGTTGGAGTCGTCTGAATAACAAATATAACACGCAGCGAGGTTTTTTGTTCCGCCCATTTTCATTTGCAAAAGCAGCTGCCCTCCGATGCCTACGCAGTTCAGCAATGTGTTGTCGGTTTCATCAACAGAAACGCTTTGCAGGAAATCCGGCACGAGATTTGACTGCATCCAAGCAATGATTTCAGCCCATGAAGCAAGGCTGTCCACTTTAGAAATTGCCATTACGATACCTCCTCAGTGATTGTCGGTGTCCCGCTCTGGAATGAGGGTGATGTGATTGCAGTTACCATAAGATTTCCGCCGCCTCCGCCGATGTCCTGGTCTGCGTAATATGGCGTTACTTTTCCGGACGTGTCATAGACATAATACACGGTGTTCTGGTCTTTGACAGGGATCGCATCGAAGTCGCTTTTTGATATTTTCACGAATGACAGACCGCCCATGCGATTTGTCAGAGAAGCGACCGCTGTTTCAAGCGGTGTGAGATCCTGGCCAAGCGGGAGCCAGTATGTCAGGCTGTAGAAATTGACAAATGTAAATTGCCTTCCGTATGCCACGGAACCGGAATCACCTTTGTATTTTACGGTGTAGGTGTCTCCGATCATGGGACTGTCGAGCTGTGTCAAGTCGTTGTAATAGTCCACTTCCCCTTTGATAACCATTTTTGTTCTTGCCGCGTTCATGCCTGCATACAGCGTGTTAATGGCGTTTTCAAGGCTTTCGTGTCCTTGCACAGCGGCCTCCACATCGTCAAGAATCGCGTCAATCTCGGTTGTTTTCCGGCTGAATTGTGCCATGTATTTTCACTCCTTTCATTATACGCTTTCAAATATCTGTTCCCCGTCCACATCGAAGCAGAATTCCGTTGTCGCGTCTGTGACCGGTACGAGTCCGGAGGACGGTGAAGGCTGCATCCCAACGGGAACAGGCGTAATGTCAAACAGGATATTCGGCATGGATGTGCTCACGAAGCACTGCCTGTCACCGATCGCAATGCGCTTGCATTTTCCGGTTATCGCGTCATATACGGTTTCAGTAATTTCGATGTTCAGCGTGCCGCCGAGCCGTTCGTCGTAGACTCTGCCCTTGTCGCCGACGCGGAGACTTTCGCCTGCGATGATTTGGAAATCCGGGTTTTTGCGCACATCTTCCAGATTGATTTCAAATCCGATGATTGGTTTTCCGTTTTTTCGGAAGTAGCTCATGCACTGTTCGATCAGCGTTTCGGAGAACCATTTAATATAGCTCCAGTCGGGACTGTCCGCTTCATCGGGAAACGGAAAATTCTGTGACCGAACGACATAATGCGGAAAAATGTCGCCGAAAAACGCCTGATAGTCCCACGCCACAGCAAACCATCCGCCGTAATCGTCGTATCCGCGGAAGTAAGAGATCATGGAAGTCATGTCAATGTTCCGCTCGATGCCTGTCAGGTTCTTTCCGATCCGGATGTCGAATGCATCATCCTGTGCGTTTTCCATTCGTTTGTTGATGGAGAAATAGAAGTTGTTCCGGTAGAGTTCTCCGCCCTTCTGTTCAATGATGCTGTCCGTTCCCATCAGTGCTTCCACGGGTGTGCATCCGCTGTCGATGTACTTGACCCACATCGGGAAGAAGTCGCCCAGATCGGAAGCGCCGTCGAAGCCGTAAATGTGCGAGCCCTCGCGCCGTTCATAGGATGTCAGATCGTTGATGCGCGTGATAGCGAGCTGTGCAGAAGTTCCGACAAGCTTGATTCTCGTGCCGTCCATTCTCGGATAGATCCAGCCGTCATTCTGCTGATAGAAAATGTGTTCGGCGTAGACAGAAATGCTTCCGGTTTTTCCGTTCCAGTTTTCGTCAACGCGCTTGATTGTGAAAAGCTGCCCCATCACCTTGATAATGTTCGAGATTTTGAGCAGCTGCCAGCGGTTTTCCGGGTCGTAAGGATGCACCATATTGACCGACCACATCCCGTTATATTCTTCCGTGACCTCGCAGCTGGAAGGTGTCAGAATGGCGATGCCGTTTCCGAGGAATTCTTCCTTCGGCGTTTTGTTCGCGTAGATGCAGATATAGGACTGCTGATTGTACGCCTTGATGTTGATCGGGAGGAAGGTTTCATCCGGCAGCAGTGTAATATACGGATATCCGCCGTTGACACCGCCGCGCTGTTTCCATACGTGTTCGATTCTGGAAGCGTTCGGGTATTCCGGAATGTCGTCAATGAAGTATTCGTTCGTGACATAATCCCCGCCGTTGCCTCCCCAGCTTTCGGGATCTCTGCTCGGGCCGATTAACTCCGACATTTCGCCGCCCCCTTTCAGTTTTGACCGATGCCGAAGCCGATCGAATGCAGATAGCTGATGTCTTTCAGCTGGCTGTCCGTCACAATGCAGCGGTATATTTCTGTACAGAGTTCAAAGTACTCAAGGCCTTTTCCGCCGTAGTTCTCGTCCTTGTGCTGCCACATGAACTGAATATCGTTGTACATATATTCCAGCGAAGAAGCGGAGGCGGGAATGCATACAGCGTTTGCGTCACCCGGCTGTAAAATGCAGTACGCGCTTCCCATATGCGTGAGATCTCCGCGCACAGTGCAGTCATAGGTTCTGGTCAGTTTCAGTCCGGTCGCATTCGGTGCGTTGTAGATCAGCTCAGAGGATAAGATTTCACCGGGCAGATCGTTTCCCTCTGCCGACCAGGACGGGATCGCATCATCTGCATTGGGTGCAGTGACCTTTATGCGGCAGTATTTCATGTAATTGTGGCCGGGAGAAACATTCACGCTGGAAAACATCGGGCAGAATTTCGTCCCCTGCACATCCGCGTTGACGCTGCACCGCTCAACGACGCCGCCGGAAAAGATGTATCGGACATTTTTGCCGAGCTGCACCGAGAATTTGCACTCGCTGAATTTCTGATCGTCAAACGGGGTCGCTTTCGTTGCGAACATATCCTGAAAATGCAATTTCTCGGTAAACGGGCGGTTTGCCTTCGGGTGGCCGACATGGTACCATCTTGTTGAAACGCTTCCGTTATAGTTTTTTATGGTCGTGCCGCGCCCCTGAATATGTGCTTTTTCCGCAATCTGGAAGTTTGTGATCCTGCCGAGCGGGTCAAGCGCATTGAAGTCCCATACCGCGTTTTCAGGGCAGATAATGTCAAACCAGAATTCCTGATCTTCCCATGATGCGTCATGCTCGCTGAAATCGCCGTACACACATTCCAAAAAATCCTGCAAAGTTTCAGGGTGAAAAGTACCGCCGACTGCCATCAATAATCCCTCCAGTTTCCGAGAATCTGCACCGAGCAGTTTTCCAGCGTGACCGTGTTCTGTCCCGGATTGAGGAACGGGAAGTAACCGGTCGTGTATTTCGTCGCGTTTTCGCTGTTCTGCGTGTTGTATGCGATCATGCGTTCCGCGTCAACGGTCATGTGTGCCGGTGCATCGCTTGAAATGACAAGCAGCTGATTGTTCACGGTCATTGTGCATTCCCCGTTGTGTGAGCGCGTGATCTGATAGACCGGCCGTGAATACCGTGTGCCGGGGTTTGTCACAATGCCGTTTGCATCCGGCGTGACGGTCGCATTGGATGTGTGGTATTTGAACGGATTGCACACAAAGGAAATGTTCAGCCGGATCTTGTTTCCGTCGTACTGCTGTGCAGGTGTCACACCGCCGACCTGTCTGATTTTGAAGAAACGATTCGGGAACCTGCTGCATTGCAGGCGTGATTTCCCGTTGAGAAAAGCATATATGGCATCGAGCCGGAAATCATCATTTTTCAGAAACACATAGCAGCTGAAAGAAAGCGTGATATCCTCCCACACATCGTCGGGAGAAGTCATGTCCGCGTCAACGCCTGTTTTCCATGTGGTATACCGCTGCCGGGCGAGCGGCGGAACGGGCGGCGTATCCACCCACAGCCCGACCGCCGCGCTGGAAACCCCGTCCAGCGTGAAATAGTCCTGTGAAGTATAGCTCAGAGCTGCCATCCTGCATCACCCGTCCCTCTCTTTTTCTGAATCTGCCAGACGCGCAGCGCCTCGTCGATCTGGCGCACGATCTCGTTTCCTGCTTTCCCGTCCATACCGGAAACATAGATGTCACCGAACTGAATTGTGATGCCGCCGCCGAGGCCGAGCATTCTGCTTGTTTCAGTTTCATGTTCCAGCGGAACGACGGCTTCCTTCTCGCCGCGTTCGCCGATCCAGGCAAGCGTCGGTTTGGAGACGATGCCGCCCTCTGCGAAGCCGGGAACATACTGGTCAGGGTGTTTTTCCTTGTAGCGTCTGCGGCGTTCGTAGTCACTGAAGAACTGGTCAAAGTCCATTGTTGTGCCGGATTCGATCCATTCCAGCAGGTCGGAATCGGAATAATTCAGTCCCCTGTAACGGTTCCGCAGGCTTTGCACAGCCGCCCAGTCTTCAATATTCATTTTCGTATCAGAGTTGACCCATGCGTCCATAGTTGCTTCATCAATGTTATTTCCGAGCCGGTCTTTGTATATATGCGCTTCTCCTCCGTTGATCCAGTTGTCCAGTGTTTCGCTCGGGTCTGAGACAAGGTTCCATAACGCCTTGAAGCCGTTGCCGAAGTTTCGTGCAAATGCAGCGGCGAGCTGTTTTGTGATCTCTTTTGCACCCGCATCATAGTCGATCGCACCGCAAAACATTGTGATCCATGTTTTGCCGGCTTCCACCATCAGCGGTGCACCGGCTTTCAGAATATCAATAATGCCGTTTGCAAGTGAGCGAATCACCTTCCGCGCACCCTCAAGGAATTGTTTTCTGTTATCCGGGTCTGCGAAATAGTTTCCGATGTTTTCAATGATTTTCTTTGCCGCGCCGAACAGACCGCCTTCACCGTCATGCTTTTCACCGGTCAGGAAGGTCTTTAGATTGGTTACAATATTGCTGATGATCTTCGGCACACCGTCCGGGCCCATAAGCTGATCCAGTGATTCCGGTGAGAGCATCCCGTCGATCAGACCGCCGAAAATCTCATCCCCTGTTTTCACAAGGCTGCTGAAAGATTCCGTGTCAGTCAGGCTGTTTCCGAGGTTTGTGATCAGGGAAACAGCACTTTCACCGATTTCCTTTGAATTCTCCTTCAGCGGAGAGAGCAGCGTGTCCAGAATGCTGATTCCGGCGCTCTTGATCTCACCGGCTTTTTTCGGAATCTCCTTCAAAAAATTTCCGATCAGGTCAGGCGCATCGGCTTTCAGTTTTTCAAAGTCTTTCCGGAAGGTGTCCGCGATACCGGAAAAGCCGTTTTCGCGGAAAGCGGTCGTATACCGCTGCAAATCGCCGATGCTCTGCGTTGCGAATCTGACGGCATTACGCAGCTTCGGTGTCACGAGGTCAGAAACGGAGATTTTCAGGTCAGAAAGAGCAGACTGGAAGATCGTCACATCGCCTGCGAGGTTGTCAAGCTGTGTTTTCGCCATCCGTTCCGCAGCGCCGTTGGAATCCTTGATTTTTTCTGTCAGACTGCTGTATGAAGTCGCGGCGCTGTCGATCAGCGACTTTGCTGCGGCAAGGTCACGCGCATTGAATATTGTCCGGATGTAGCTGTCCCGTTTCTCCTGCGTCATGTTTTTTGTCGCTTTGTCGAAATCAAGCAGCACATCATTGAGGTTGCGCATATTGCCTTCTGCGTCATAGAGTGCAACGCCGAGCTCATCCAGTGCAAGCTGTGCCTCATCAGATTTTCCGGGCAATGCGCTGAGCATATTCCGCAGCTTCGTGCCTGCTTCCGAACCTTTGATGCCATTGTCTGCCAGTTCACCGAGCAGCGTGACAAGTTCCAGCGTTCCGCCTTTCATGCCTTTTGCATTTGCGCCCATTGTCAGAATGGCTTCACCGAGCTGCGCGACAGAAGTATTGGATGAACTTGCGGTTTTTGCCATCTGGTCAACGAGCGTTTTTGTGTCTTCAAAGGAAAGCCCGAGTGCCGTCTGTGCATCGGTCACCATGTCGGAAGCTTTTGCGAGATCCATATTTCCTGCGGAGGCAAGGTTCAGCACGGTCGGCAGCATTTCCATTGATTGCTCTGCGCTATACCCGGCAAGTGCCATATAATTGAGCGCTTCTGCTGCCTGTTCTGCCGTGAATGCAGTTGTCGAGCCCATTTCTCTTGCAAAGTCGCGGAGATCGGTGACCTCATCTGTCGTTTTCCCCAGCGTTGCAGCCACCTGCGACATCGCCTTATCGAAGTCCGCGCCGACCTTCACGCAGTCCGAACCGAACGCAAAGAACTTTTTCGAGAGATCGGCAAGTGTGTTCGTGAATTTTGTTGCGAAGCCGCCGAGGGTGCTGCCTGCTGTTGTCAGACCTGCGGTATATTCGGAGGTATCCAGTGAAATTTTCGCAAACAGATCAAATACGTTCAAAGTTCATTCCTCCCCGAGAATGGCAGAAAGCCCCGTGATGATGTCCTCCGCGACCTGTTCGGTTGTGCGGTCATCGCGGGGCACTTCCCTGCCGTATTCGCTGAGCAGTGCCGGAAGAGAAACGTCCGTGTGAACGATCGCTCTCAGGCACTCTCCGATGTATTCAAAGCAGAGTTCTCCGCGCCGGTCTCTGTCGCATTGCTCTGCGACTGCGTCTGCGATGTATCCTCGCCCGAAGCGCTCACAGCAATCAGGATCAACATGGGCAAGATACCGCCCGTATTGTCGCCAACCAAGCGCTCCGCACTGATAAAAAAAGACATCACACTGCTGTCTGAGATGCATTCCGTAATGATCTGCATTGCCTCAGAAGGTTTCAGTGCAGCAGCCTCATCCGGTGTCAGGAATGCGCAGGCAGCCACCACATCGAGCATCTCCGTGCAGTGTTCGCACATCAGCTTCTGCCAGAGATCAGCTTTGAAGCGAGCCTCCGCCTCTTTTTTCGCAGCATCGTCCGCACCGCCCATCGCATTTGCAAGCCGTTCGCGCATCCCGTCGATGTCGATCGCGTGATAGAGCCTGTGGAACGCTTCTCGTGTCCGGTAAGCCTGCGGCATAAATTCACCGATTGCACAGTTTGCCAGCGTTTTCATGTGTCAGCCTCCTGTTCAGTCGTTTGAGGTAACAGTTGCGCTGCCGGCAGATACCGCGCCGTCCTGGTTGATCACGGCAACAGTGATCTTTTTGCCTGTTTCAGCGGTGATATCGTCCGTTCCGTTCCATTCCGTCCAGGTGTAATCCGGTGTTTCTCTGTATGCGATTGCCGGGGCGGTCGTGCCGACCTTGTAGACCCAGTGGCCGCCGGTCGGGAGCGTGTAGTCGGAAACGGTCAGCTTCGTGTCACCGGAAGCGGTGCCGGCGGCAGACGTGACGGTCAGTTCCGTGAGCGTACCGGATGGGCTGAGTCTGTAAAGGTTGATCGGCTGAATGGTGGAATCCGCAAGGGACTTGTAGCCGGTCATGGTACAGGAGAGCCCGCCGACAGCGGCTTTGGAAGTGGAGATCGAGAGCCCGCCTGTGCTGAATGCCTTCGGCAGTTCTGCAATGACAAATCCGCCGTCGAGAATCGGCAGAATGAGCGCCACGTTGATGAAGTCCGCAGCCTCCGTGCCGAATTTCACGTTGATCTTGTCACCCGTAACGGTCGCACCGCCCAGCGCAAACGCAAGGTCTTCAATGGACATGGAAGCGAGCGTGAATGTAACAGAGGCGGTAATTTTGGTCGTGACCACGCCTTCGAGGTAGTCAAAGTGCACGCCGTTGAGGTCGGAAAGCACATTGACGGTATCGCGGGAAACAGTCACGCCGAAGGAATCCTTCGTCACGCGGCTGACCTGCCCCTGGAGAATGGATGTGCGGAAAGCGGAAATGTCGAAGTTCTTGACGAAAACGCCCGTGTCGAACTGAATGTCGTCGATCTGGTCAGGCGTGAGCGATTCCAGTCTTGTGAGATCAATAGACATATTGCAAACCTCCTAGTTCGTGATAAAAGTCAGAGTCAGATTCAGATAATATCGCTTATAGGGCGTGTCCGCGAACGGCTGCGCGAACGGAGAACCCTTCGTTATGATGATATACCCGTCATCGCAGACCAGCCGCTTGAACCTGCCGATCTCCTGAGAGATGGTGACGGCAGTTTCTTCGAGGAAGTCCCACGTTTCCGAGCAGTCCCAGATGTCGCAGGTAATTGCAGCAGGATCGCCGCGGAAGTCGTCCAGTGCGTAATTGTACGTGATGTACGGCGGGCGGTTCTCCCGTGTCTGTGCATCATCCAGCCATTCCGGCACGCAGTGTTCCTCATAGGCAGGAATGCCGAACGACGAAAAGAAGGCATGAATGCATTCAGCTTTGGTCACTGTTTTCGCCCTCCGTTTCTGTCTGTGCCCAGGATGACGCATCCGGCAGCCGGTATTCCTCCGCGGAATGCATCCGCAGATCGAGCTTTGCACCGTTCGGCGTTTTTGCATCATCCGCGTTGTTTGTGATCCGGAAGATCTTCCCGTCCCGCACACGCCGCAGCACGGCATGAAACGGGATCAGCACGCTGCGCTTTGTCAGGATGGAATAGATCGGCTTTGAAAGTTCCGCATTTGCGATCACGGTTTCGGTGCTGCGTGCGCGGTCGTGCATGGTCTGCCCGATGACAGCGACAGCATCCACCGTTCCTGAGACGCTCCACACCGTGTGAAAGCCGGATTTCCCGTCCGCTGTGCGCGTGCCGAGCAGCAGTTCAAACTGTTCAAAATTATGTTCCAGTATCATCACAAGCCCCCTTGCAGCGCCCGTTTCAGTATGGCTCTGTATTCGGCGGTGTGGCGTGCAGCGGCGTGGTGAATGAAGTGTACCGCTTTCACGCCATACGGCGCATCTCTGTGTACCTTGGTGAATTTTCCTGTCCCAAGCTCATGAAACACCGCTTTTTTGTCATTCGTTCCGATGTAAACGCCGTCTTTTCGTACTTCATAGCGGATCGAGCGGAACATTGCACCGGTTTTTATGCGCCCGCTTTTCTGTATTTCATCCTGTGCGTGCTTCACAGCTGCTTTGCCGATCTGTTCCAGCGCCTTCGGGCACTGCCGCTTCAGCGCAGCGATGAACGCGGCGGAATTGTCCTGCACGCGAACTTCCATTATTGCACCTCCGGCGGGAAAACGCCGTACAGATCAGCCCAGCCGACCACCTGCACACAAAGACCGAGCCTTTGCAGCTCTGATTTCTTGTAATAGAGAATTTCGCCGATATTCGCGCCGTATTTGTAGGTGTACTGATACGGGCCCAGTGTTTCCGAAGCGGATTCAAAGCCGGTCGATTCCTCTGCGGCATCGAGCGCACGGCAGACAGCAGCGACGACCACATTCTTGACGACCAGTGCATAATCTTCACCGGCTGCCGTGTCTGCGATCATGTCGTCAATGCGCTTGCCGTAATTCAGCGCTTCCAGCCGGAGCAGGGCAGAAGCCTGCGTGAGCAGGACTTCCGCCGCACTCTCCTGCGCCGTTGTCAGCGTCCGCCCGATCGCGGTAATATCAGAAACAGATGCGTATACAACGCCCATTCAAATCACCTCTTCGGGCTTTGGTTATCAGCTGCCAATATCCGCAGCCTTTACGGTCACGTATGCAACCGCCTTCACCGCAGAATCGCTCAGGTTGACGATTTCGAGCACGTCGCCTTCAGAGACGGAGATCTTTGTGGTGCCGGAAGTCAGAGACGTGCCGGCATATGCGCTCGAGGTCGTGCCGTAAGCAACGCGGGCGGAAGGATTCTTCTTGTAAGCGTATGTCGTGCCGGTGTTGCCTGCGGTCACGGTCGCAATGGTCTTGCCGGAATCGGATGCAGCAAGCGTGACGGTCAGAGAGCCGGGCGCGTAGACGCAGCGGATTGCAGATGCACGCAGCACCTTGTGGCCGTATACGCGGCGGCCCTGCACTGCGCACGCGCCGATGTACGTGCCGGATTCTGCGAGATCCTGCACATGCACGCCGACAGACCATTCACCCGCACGGGTCGCAAAGCGCGGATGTCCTGCGATCATGGCGAGGTTTGCGGTCGTGTCGTTCCACTCCTTGACGAGGAAGCCGGCGATCTTGCCGAGAATGCCGCGCTGCTTCACTTCGTCGCCGAGGTCGGAGGCAGAAATGAATTCCGGCGATTTGAGAATCAGTGCGAATGTATCCGGTGTCACAAGCAGATAACGCTTGCCGTCATCGGGGACGTTTGCCTTGCTCATTGCGGTGCGGATGTCCACAATGTTGCTGTAAATGTTTGCATTGGTCAGGCTTGCGACGTTTGTGACAGTGCCGCCGGAGAGCAGTGCAGTCGCGCCGTCAATGTCGATCTGACGCGCAAGGGAATAGCCTGCGGAATCGAGGCGGTCAGCGACCAGATTGTCCGGAACGGCAGCAGCGTCAAAGCCGTCGATCAGCTCATTGACTGCCTTGTCCTTGTCGATCAGCATGGTCGTGTATGTGGTTGTGCCGGTTGCGAGGCTCAGACCGCTGGCTTTGTTGTAGTCGGAAACGGTCACTTCTGTGTCGCGTGTCGGAATCTTGACAGAGCCGGCAGTCGGCGTGCCTTCATAGTCGTTGTTGAATACAAAGCCGTCCGCGAGAACGAGTTCTGCACGGAGCTTTGCGAGCACGAGGTCGGAATAGCGTTCCTGAGAAGCGTGTGCCATAGTAATTCCCCTTTCAGTTTACTTTGAGAGACGGATTTTTTGCGAAGAATGCCTTTTCCACACCGGAGAGCGGTTCGCCGCGTTCCGGATCCGACCGGTGCGTGCCGCTTCCCTTTGTCAGCGAAGCGAGCAGTTCCGCGTCCTTGCGGATCTCCTCTTCTGTGTTTCCGGTGAGACGCGCAGCGAGTGCGGCAGGGAGGCCTGCTTCCATTGCGATTTTCATGCGCAGAGAAGCGGCATCGGATGCGGAAACTTTTGCAGTGAGTTCCGCGATCTGCTTGTCACGCTCAGAGAGCTGACCGGTCAGCGCGGTGATCTGTTCGGCGGATTTTTTCGCGTCATCCGGTGAGATCCATCCGGTGAACGCCTTTTTTGCTTCATCGGCTGCGGATTGCTTTGCACGTTCGATGCGTGACTTGATCGCCGCGTCGAATGCTTCCTGTGTTTCAATTGGCTTGAATTCTTCAGACATAATAAAACCTACTTTCCCGCGTAGTGCGTATTTGATAACGTAAAAATGATTTGCAGATAAAATTCCTACTTTTCCGCGTAGTAACGTAAACGGGCGATGCCCGTACTAATAGGTGATGATCTGTTCCACGGGTTCTTTCGCATTGGAACAGCACCACACCGCAAGCGCAGTGGATTCCAGCAGCGAAATGTCAGCACCTTCCAGAATGGAAGTATAGCCGAATCCGCCGCCGTTTCCGATTGCGCGATGCTCAGAGTTTGCCGCAGCCTGCGAAAGTGCAGGCTGGTTCATGTGCCGAAGATTTCCGGCGAAAAGCTGCTGTTCAAAGAGCGCATTTGCAGCAACAACATCCGAAACTTTCGGGAACATGGTTTCACAGGTAATCTGCGCGTCTGCCATATCGTCCGCAAGCACGGTGTTATTGCCCGCACCGTCGATGACAACGGACTGCGTGTGCGGATTGCGGAAATACGGCATCATCCATTCATTGCCGTCCTTGACGTTCCGGCAGTCGATGCATTCCAGGAAGATTTTTTCGTCTTCCGTTTTCGCAGCAACAGCGAGGGAAACAGTGCCGGTTCTGGAATACTTGACGGCAAAGAACAGCCGGATTTCGTCTTGCAGTTCCGGCTTATCCGTGAGCGCACAGCGTTCCCATTCATCACGGGAAATTGCGGATTTCTGGTTATATTTCAGCCAGAGCCCCAGCCGCTGAATATTGTCGTCCACCTGATCGTCACCGAGTTCGCTGCGGATGGTGCGTTCCGTCAGTATGGTACCGAGAGAGGGGTTTGTTTCGTACCATAGCTCCGGATCGTGTGCATCCGTCAGGTTCGGCACGCTCCATTCCATCCATGCCGCATCATCCTCAGCGCCTGTCAGGCAGCGCTTTCTGTATTTGAGGAATACATCGCCGGAGGAAACGGCAGTCGGCGGCGTGCCGCACATCAGCGTCTGCGGGTTCTTGGAATCGGTCACGACATATTTCAGCGCGGATTCCTGATCTGCGGTGTACTCCTGTGCCTCGTCAATGATCAGCGTGTCATACCCTTCGCCGAGGCCGCCCGTGCTGGTTCTTGTGCGGAAATTCACCACAGCTTCCGTGTCATCTTTCAGCCATTCAATAGAGCGCCGGCCGGCTGATTTGTAGGACTTGAAATCCTCGTCCTCCTTGTAGCCGATCTTTGCAAGAAACTTGACAGTCTTTTCCCATGCCATTGCGGCTGTGGATTCACGGTGCGCGGTATAGAGTGTGCGTCTGCCGTTGATGATATCCCAGAGACAGCGCATAATGAGGATTTCGGATTTGCCGTTGCGTCTCGGAATGCTCCAGCCGGCTTTCATGTGAACCCACAGTCCGTCGGCATTCACCGCCATGATGTCTTCGATCATGCGCTCCTGCCATTCCTGTGCCGTGCGTCCGGTCTGGTTGTAGAGGTCGATTGCTTCCGCGCCTTTGGAATCTTCGTAGGGTAAAATTCTGGAAACAGTAGGAGTTTGTCTGCCTTTGCGAATTTCTTCGTTCAAGGCATTCCCTCCTAAACTGACTTCCAGTCAAAAGTCTGCGGCAGATTTCTGTTATTGACCAGTTCGATTCCGGTTGAGAATTCCTGTTTTGCGGTGAATTTGTCGGATTTGTAGCGGTTGCAGCACATATGGGCGAGCTGCAAATTGTTGATATCCGAAGGGTGACCGCCTTTGGAGACCGGAATAATGTGGTCAATGCACGGCGAGAGCGGATGCGGAAACCGGATATGAAAATCGACTTCCTTTCCGCAGATACCGCAGACCGTTTGTGTCGCATAAATCTTCTTTTTGTTGGATTCAAACTGCGCACGCTGCGTGCCGTTGTGATCCGGGCGAAGGTTCGCTTTCGGGCGACGGTCGCCTGCCGGCTTGTCTCTGGGCATGGTGTTCTCCTTTCAAATTCGACTAATTCGACTGAATCAAGGCTTATTTGCGACTAATTCGACTGCACAAAAATGCGCACCCAAGCCCCCCACAGTGCGCCTGCTAAATCGTGATATCCCGTAAAGCGTTTTCGCGTGACATACGGTTCACGCGCTTTGTCGGAGCATGAAAAAAGCACCCTGATTTCAGAGTGCTGTGTGATATTCAGTTCAGCTCGATGCTGTTCAGTGCGGCGCGGAGTTCCAGACAATTCAAATATTCGTTCATGGCACGTTCCTGCCGTTCCAGCAGTTCCATATTCTCAATATCCAAACGTGTCAGCCCGTCATTTGTTTTGAGCAAAACCGCATTCGCAATATTTCGCTTGTGCAGCTTTTCAAGCAGTTCTTTGAGTTCCTTGTACTCAGCTTTCAGCCGGTCTTTCCAATCTTCCATTTGATTTACTCCTTTCGGTTTTCGAGTATGAGAAAACCGCCTTGATTACTCAGGGCGGTTTATATTTGCTTTTGCTTTGTCAATCAATCCTTGAGGCAGACGAATTTTGTACTTTTGGATATGATAAATCAAAAAATCACACCATTGATATTCACCATCATTAAAAACCTTGAAGCTTGATGAAATCTCTTTTCCTGTTACACAGTCAATAGCTGCTCTTGGACAAATAGCCTGCCTGCGAAAAGAACTGAGATACTTAACCATTTTATCAACGTCATAATTCACAGTATCAACAAGAAAAGATTGAATGCTGCCGCTATTGCTGAAAACGTGCATTTCTTCAAAACAGCCAACGTCAATCATTCTCATTTATCTCAGCCCCTTTCTCAAATATTCTCCAGTTACCGACATTTGCGTTTGGATCGCCAATGAACACAGTCCCTTCATCGGGCGCATAGTACACATCATCATCCGGTGCTTTTACTTTGCCGTTGTGAATCTCAGATAGTTTTTGTGCAAATGAGTTATCTCCACGCCCTGTTGAGCATGAGCAAAGACGAATGTCTCCGCTGCTAAGCCCTTTACTTTTCAGCAAACTTTCAAATTCTTCAGGTGTCAGGTCTTTGGGCTTTCCATTTACTCTGATCTGGACAGAAGAAGGTGAACCGTGCAGATAAACATCGGTAAAGCCTTTTTCTTCTTCAATGCTAAACGCTTCGACATACAATTCGTCTGAGGTGTCAAACAAGTTTATCCCTAATCTTATTCTAACACGTTCATTCTCATTTGTCAATACGTGCAGCCCCATTTTATTCGCAATTGCCGCAGCCATACCGCCCGAAACCGCATGAACCTCCCCCGCCCCGCTCAGACTGCCGTCCAGAACGTGCAGCGGCAAATCCGGCAGTTCTTCCACAGTATCCCATCCCTTGCCGGTGCCGGAAAGCTGCTGGAAAGAGCCGCGGCGTGTCTCGTAGGTGATGGAGCATTTGCAGTTGTCGTGCCGCCCCCAGATGCCGTCCGGCGCGGAGCTTGTGGTAAACGAGCCGGAAACGGAAGCGCACCAGTCACAGCATTTTGCGCCGCCGGTTCTGGTGATCCGGCAGTCAAGCCCGGCGCGTGACCGAAACGACGCATTCGCCTGTGTGCATCTGTCGTGCTGCGACCGCACAAAATTCTCGGTTGCCGAGTACGCCCGCCGTTCGATCACGCTCTCCGGCACAGTCGGGTCATTCAGCGAATGCCCGATTTTGTGCGCACGATCATTTTCAAATTCCGGCTGTACCGTCCGGATACGGATGCCCGTCACAGCGTCCAGAATGCGCTGTACGGCGTTGAACGTGGCAAAGGTGTCCGTATACCTTTCACGCACAACCCCCACGAAAGACGGCTCTCTGTCGCTCAGAGCGAGGACATTGCGCCGCATCTGTTCCGCGGTGATCTCCGCCGTGATGGCGGTGTAAAGTTCGCTGTCAAGAAAATCCGCTGTTCCGGCATCAATCCGGCTTCTGATTGCCGCAATGCGGGCATTCTGCGCGATCTCGTCATTGATCGCGGCTTTCAGTTCATCGCAGGTCAAGCGGATTCCCTCCTTGCAGCATTATTCCGTTCCGGCATCCGAGCTGAGCCCCGTGACAGCGCGGATATTGTCCGCGCCCATGAAGCCTTCAGAAGCCTGATTGATTTTCAGGATCGCATCGCCGATCACGCCGAGCGCAGAAGCATCCGGTTCAAAGATCGGCATCCATTTTGCCTTTGTGCCGCGGAATACGGCGCGGGTGTATGTCCTTCCGTCACGCAGGCAGGCGGCAAGGTATCCGGCATTGAGAAAGCCCGTGCCGAATGTGCGCTGTGCCTTGCGTGCTGTAAGCCTGAGGGATTCGTGTGAAGCTCTGATCGCGTCATAGCTTGCCGGGTTGTCTGTCGTGAATCCCAGATCATCGAGCGTCAGACCTGTTTCACCGGCGAACATGGAAGCAAGCATTTTCATGTGATCCATGTGCGGTGCCATGCTCTGCTGATTGAACTGGCCGACGGTCGGCTTGTCGTTGTTCTCGTCTTTGGAGAGCCGCAGGAAGGAGCTGATTGCAGCTTTGCGGTTGTCGAACTGTGCTTTCTGCGAGAGCCCGACGACATACTTCTGCGGCACAGAGTAAAATTCCGCACCGACTTCGGAGCGGAGCAGTGTGCGCATTGCCGTCTGCTGAATGTCCATGCAGGCGCGTGAAATGCGGGAATGCCCGAACGGCCGTTTTGCGTCCGGCCGGAAGATGACGGGCACGAGCAGCGGCGCAGGTGCATCATGCCGGAATGTTTCTGTGAGGCTGCCATTTTCGTAGAACTCGGTTCTGTGCGGCAGAAAATAGGCTTCTGTGATGATTTCGCCGTGTTCATCGCGTTCTATGACGGCGTAGCCTTCCGAGAGCAGACCGGTCGCAGCGTCAATAATGCCGGTCGCATCGAGCCCGTCAATGACTTCGATGACGGGGAACCCGTCGTCACCGGCAGAGATATAGAGGAACGCACAGGCAGAGATCATCGCAGAGAGTGCGGCAGAATCAAAGAGAACGTCCGCATTGTTCATCGCAAAGATTTCGTCGAGATAGAAGTAATCATTCGCAAACCGGTCGAAGACAATGCGGTCAGCGAGAGAATCGACGGCTTTCGCGCACCAACCGAGCGAATAGGTCAGCGGCTGGAATTCCGGCGGAATGAGCGCATAGACTTTGCGCATCTTCTGTTTCATCTCGTAGTACTGATAGCGGAGCGACACACGCGGTGTTTTTGCAGCGAGCTTTCCGCGCAGATACTCCATTCCATATATTTTCACCCTGTTCACATTCCTTTCAGTATCCGTTTGCAGCCGCCTGTCTCATCTCAAAGTATTGATAGCGCTTGTTGTATTGATAGCGCTTGTTGTATTGATAGCGTTTGTTATGCCCCTCCCCCAGAGAGAGAAAATGTGCA
>Ga0310690_10001997_pt1 | contig 34747 bp, 45 predicted proteins | sample AusTroGonzalo_MG_2_FD_207661 | JGI IMG/M metagenome (GOLD analysis project Ga0310690, IMG submission 207661) | Bovine rumen microbial communities from tropical cattle in Woodstock, Queensland, Australia - Gonzalo_04 (v2) (version 2) | ecosystem: Host-associated > Mammals > Digestive system >...
GTTATCCGTATGAAAAATATGCTTATAAATATGACACATTAACAGATACATACACACAATTAACCAATTCACCTCGTGCTTTTTATGGTGGTGCTGTTGCTAGTGTTAATACAGATATTTACTTATTTGGTGGTGGAGCTACTAATGGTAGTCAAGTATCCTACAAATATGATACATTAACAGATACATATACTCAAATAACTAATTTACCTTATTCACTTTCAGGTGGAGCGGCTGTTTCGCATGGTACCGATATTTATGTATTTTTAGGTAGAGGTAGTTCTGCTTATAAATATGACACATTGACAAACACATATACAGCTATAACTTCTGTTCCTTTTACATTTTATTATGGATGCGCCGCTATTGTTGGTACTGATATTTATTTATTGGGTAGCCAAAGTACATCTAATGGTACTCAAGGAGTTAGATATAATTATAAATATAATGTATTAACTAATACTTGGTCTCAATTAACAAACATACCTTATGATTTTTGGTGTGGTACGACTGCTATTTTAGGTACTGATATTTATTTGTTAGGTAGTAGTAGAGGTTCATATCGTCAAAATTTCAAATATAACACATTAACAGATACATATACTCAATTGACAAATGTGCCTTATGATTTTACGTGGGGTGGAGCTGTTGCCATTGGTACAAATATTCATATATTTGGTGGTAGTGGTGATAAAACTGCAACTAGAATATATCATTTACAAACAAAAACTTATGAAACAGATAATACAGTAATAATAGCACAAGGTAGAGCTAGTACAGGAAAGACATATAATACAGGTTATACTACTGAATTGTTTGATACAGATTTTGATGAGAACTTTAAACCTTTGTATGGACTGGTTGATGTTTGGTTCTATACAACTCAAGATGGAATAATATTAGATATACCAACTTACTATGGAGATGGAACTCAATGGGTGAAATTTAAAAATTAATATTTACTTTTTGAATTATTTATATTATAATAGACACAGAAAGGACAATAATGAAATGAAATTATTAGAAATATTATTAGGACAAGTGCCGGAGGTAATATATTTTGCGTTATTTCTAATATATACAAAGAGATTGGATACTAAGCGTGTGTTATTTGTAATATTAACATTGATAGAATATCTTTTATTGTTTAATTTTACGCCAGTATCTATTTGGAATCATATTTTGTATTTTGCGATGACGTATATTATACTCAAATTGTTATATAAAGAAAAATCGCAAATCACTGATATATTTACGTTAGCAATAGCAAGTGTAGTACTTATGGTTATTTCTGGCGTGTGGTATTGTATTATATACTTTACATTTAAAAATATAATTATTTGTACTTTGTTAGCTAAAGCTAGTTTATTTATATTTTTATTTGCAATTAAATCTAAATTACCAAAACTTCAAGACCTTTATAAATTATTTTGGAACAGAAATGATAACATACCTAAATGTATGAAAACTACTACATTTAGATGTTTGAATGTAATATTATTCAACTTTATGTTTTTCATTATAAATAGTTACATTATATTTTATATTATTAGGAGGTGTTGACTATGGACCCATGGAGAAGTTGGTTTTTCTTATTAGATAGTGAAGAAGGAGAATAAGTTATGGAAAAATTCAAAAGGATTCTTCCTGATCTTATTTTCAATTTAGCAGAAACTGTAATCATTATTTTGATGGGTATGTTGTTAAAACTACCCATCAATTATGTTATATTAGTGATGTTAACATTTATGATAACTAGGGGTGTGCTTGGTAGACCCCTTCATTTTAAAAATTGGTATAGGTGTTTAATATGGAGTGTATTGATAATGCTAAGTTTATTTGTTTTATTAAAGGTGGATTTAGTTGTATCTATTACATTTGCTATTTTTGCCGCAGTTATGATGACAGGTAAAGCTAATATAAATGATATGTATTTATGGAAAAGTTGTGATGAACCTAGTAAGTATCAAGATATAATGGATTATATAAAGTACAACGAATTAGATAGTAAATTATTAGAATTTGAGTGTAAGATTAAGGATAGAAATAATTTAGAATATTTAATCTATAAATATAGATTTATAGATGGTAAAACATTCAGTGAAATATCTGAATTATTGGATTTAGATAATCCAAGAATAGTTGAGCATTTGGATAAAATTGCTTTTGCAATTAGATTGTATTGTGGAATATAGTGAATTGAAAAATTCACTATATTTTTTTTTATTTAGTCTGTCTGACAATTTAAGTTTTATTTATATACAATAAATTTAATTAAACGATAGGAGGCAGATATTATGTTTGAACCTTATAATAATTATAATATGTATAACAGTCCGTATAATCCATATCTTAACTATAATCAACAATTACAACAAAATACAAGGCAACCACAACAAATGTATAAATCACAAAACCAAGTGGTTTTACAAGGTAAAGTTGTGGATAGTTTGGATGTAGTAAAAGCTACGGATATTCCTTACGATGGAAGTGTTAGTTATTTTCCATTAACAGATGGTACGGCTATTATAACTAAACAATTACAACAAGATGGTACAAGTAAAGTAGTTATATATAAACCTATGATTGAAAATGAAGAAAATAAAAATAAATATATAACTGAAAATGATTTAGAAAAACAGTTAGAAAATATGGATAATAAGTTTATTACCGGTGACGAGTTGAAAGACCGACTTAAAAATGTGAACAGTAAGGATATAAAAGACCTAAAAGAAGACGTGAAAACATTAAAACGTAAGCTAGAAGATATTGCGGACGATTTGAAATATAAAAAGGAGAAATAGTTATGAACCCTATAATAGCTATAAAACAATATATGCTTCAGGGACTAACTCCTAAAGGTATATTGAATAAAATGAATATAAACAATCCAATTTTGAATAACGTAATAAGTATGGCTCAAAATGGTGATACAAAGGGTGTTGAAACATTTGCGAGAAATATTTGTAAACAACGTGGATTAGATTTTGACACAGAATTTAATAAATTTAAAAACACTCTAAAATAGATATTATTGCAATAATATAAATATTTTAATAAAAGGAGGGAAAAGTTATGGATTATGGAAATGGTGGTTTATCTGCTTCTGACGTAGCTTTAATCCAAGACAGAAACAATGGTGGTTTTGGAGGTTTTGGCGACAATGGAGCTTGGTGGATAATATTATTTCTGATTTTTGCTATGGGTGGCTGGAACAACAATGGAGGCTTCGGTGGAGGTTTCGGCGGAGACAATATGTATCCTTGGCTATCTAATGGTCAAAAAGAAATAATGCAAAATACAAACCAAGGCTTCAATACATTACAACTAGGAAATCAATTAAATGATATTTCTAGTGGTGTGCAAAATATAAGCACTCAGTTATGTAATGGATTTGCTGGAGTTAATCAAACAGTAAGTGCCGGATTTGCTAATGCAGAAAGTTCTGCAAATGCAAGACAAATGGCAAATATGAACCAAAACTTTGCAAATCAAACTACAATACTACAAGGATTTAATCAATTAGGTTCTCAATTTGCTGATTGTTGCTGTGAAAATAGATTAGCGACTTGCCAAACACAAAACATTGTTCAAAATGAAGGAAATGCTACAAGATTTGCTGACGCTAATAATACTAGAGATATTATAACAAATGCTACATCTAATACTCAAGCTATTCTTGATAAATTATGTCAATTAGAATTAGACGGTGTTAAAGCTCAGGTTGATGCTAAAAATGATAGAATTGCAGAGTTACAAACTCAATTAAATATGGCTAACCTTTCTGCGAGTCAAACAGCACAAAACGCATTTATTGCTCAAGGATTTAGCAATGAGGTAGACGCTTTGTATAATCGCTTGAACAGCTGCCCAGTGCCAACGACTCCGGTCTATGGACGCACTCCGATATTTACTTGCAACAATAATAACGGTTGTGGATGCGGATGTAATGGAAATTTTTAAGTAAAAATAAAACAGCAAGCACCTGATTACAGGATGCTCGAATACGAGAACTTGCTATATGAATAGAGATAGACAAGTTTCGTCTGTCTCTTTAATTTTTTAGAAAGGAATTGATGATTATGATAGAAAGCGTACAAGAATTACCAATTACATTAACTAATAATACGGCTTTTATAACATTTAGTGTTGACGATATAAGAACTAGAAGTGCAAATTGTTGCAATGGTTGGCTTCAACATAGAGAAGGTTCTCCGTTATATCAATTACTTGAATGTGGATATTATGATGTTACATTTAAAGCTGTAGTTAGCTCAGCTACAGCGGGAGAAGTAGCGTTAGCTTTATATGAAGACGGTATAATTTCTCCTGGAACAACTACTGCAGCAACCCTTACAGCCGCAGGTGACGTCATCACTTTAACATTTGATACTATATTACAAGTGTGTGGAAAAGGTAATACGACTATAGCTGTAGGTAGTGTACCTAGTCTTCCAGATTTCACAGATTTAACTGCTCCTGGCGTAGATACACAAACTCCTATTATTGCGAGTGCAAATTTAGTAATTAAGAAAAGAGTACAATAGGAGGTGTTTATATGGAGGAAGAAGAAAAGAAAGAGGAGGTATGCTATACAGATAAAGTGAAAGACCTTGTTTGTAAAGAACTCGAAAAATTTTCTAATTCAGAACTGACAAGTGACGAATTAGACGTATTGTATAAGTTAGTTGATATTGATAAAGATTTAGAAAATATTGACTACTGGAAATGTAAAAAGGAGGTTATGAAAATGAGATATGAAAATTACGGAGATTATTCAGAAGGTGGATATTCAGAAGGAAGATATGGTAGACGTGGTGTACCAGGAACAGGTAGGGGTAGATATAGAGGAAACTACTCTGAGGGTGAAGATATGATTGAGGATATGAAAGAAAGCTATTCTGCATATTCAGAAAGTCGTTCTGCATATAATAGAGGTAATTATAATGCAGGAGAAGATAGTATGGAAGCTTTAGAAGACACTATGAGATTATTCACAGAATTTGCACACAAAATGATTAAAGAGGTTGATTCTCCAGAGGCAAAACAAATTATCAGAAAACATTTAAGAAAAATAAGTCAAATGGGGTAGTGTAAATGTATAAATATTATAATGCTAACGAGCATAATAATTTTGTGAATGATTGTGTAATTCGTGCTATTTCTACTGCTGAAGATAAAAGTTGGAGTGACACGTATGACGATTTAAGTAGAATAGCAAAGAAAAACGGTATCTTGCTTGATGATGTGAATTTTGTTGAACCTTTGTTAGATTATAGGTATGACAGAGTTGAAACTTATCCAGACGAAACAGTTGGTGATTTTGTTGAAAGATGTCAAATTGGAACATATTTAATAACTATGCCTAATCATATAACTACAGTAATTGACGGTGTTGTATATGACACATTTGATTGTAGAGACAGAAGGCTTTGGGACGTTTGGAAAGTTTTATAAAAAAAGTTAAAATATTTCTTGACTATTCTGTTCAATTTTGTTATAATATGAACAGAAATAGATATGTCCTGGGGGCATACGATATTTGGTATGAAATTCGGTCCAAGTTCGTAGCAAATGGGATGGGTAATATTTCTATATAACGTAACAGTTGTGTAGTTAGACCCATTCGGTTTGCTACGAACTCGTTTTAGTTTATAAAAATTATATTATAAAGGAGGAATTATTATGGCAGCAGTTAATTATGCCGAAGCCTACGAAAGAGCTTTAGCCCAAGCATACCCAAACGTATTAAACTTTGGTGAATTATATAATGTGGCTAATAATAGAACTTATAAGTTCGTAGACGCTAAAACTATTCACATTCCATCAATTTCTGTTACAGGTAGAAAAAATGTTAACAGAGATAGTATAGATGGTGTTTTCAACAGAAATGTTGATAACGAATGGGAAACAAAAACCCTTACATTCTACAGAGAATGGTCAACAAGTATAGACCCAGCAGACGTTATGGATACTAATATGGTATTAACTATCCAAAACGCAACACAAGTGTTCAATGAAACACAGAAATTCCCAGAGAAAGACGCATATACAATTTCAAAAATATATGCTGATTGGGTAGCTGAAGGAAAAACAGCTGACACTACAGCACTAAATGTAGATAACGTATTGGCAGTATTTGATAATTTAATGGAACAAATGGATGAAGCATTAGTACCTGCACAAGGAAGATTACTATATGTTACTCCAGCTGTTAAAACTTTATTAAAACAAGCTAGTAACATTGGTTTATCAAGAAATGTTCAAAATGGTGAAAATACTATAAATAGAGTTGTAGATAGACTTGATGAAATCAAGTTAATATCTGTACCTTCATTCTTAATGAAGACTGCTTACACATTTACTACAGGTTTTGAACCATCAGCTAGTGCTAAACAAATCAACCTATTCTTAGTACACCCATCTGCTATCTTAACACCAAACAAATACGCATTTGTTGGTATGGAAGCTCCAGCAGCTGGAACTAAAGGTGATTATATCTATTATGAAAAAGAATATAGTGATGTATTTATATTAAATAATAGAACAGGAGCTATTGCATTCAATGTAAGTGATATACCAGCTCCAGACCCAAGTCTATAATAAATTGTAAGTAAAGGAGAAAGGTTATGTTATTGTCAAAGCTAACACCGGTCGTACTTTACAACCTTAAATCTACAAGAGGTGCGGACGGTGACTTAATCGAAGAGTATGAAGATATATTCCACGCTGACGGAGCTGTGCAGTATCTTGCGTCAGATGAAATTGCTCAAAGTGCGTACGGGGCTAACCTTGACAAGACATACCGCTTCAAATCTATATACAATGACTTAGAACCATTTTTATTGGAGAAGACGAACAATTCTCCAGATAACTTAACAAAGTATTTAGTTGAGTGGAAAGGAAATAAGTACGCTGTTGTGAAGGTTACTCCGTTATATATTGATATACAATGGAGGTGATTTTATGTACGGTGGTCGTTCAAATTATAAAGATAACTTCGGTAGGTGGCAGAAAACAGTCACTGTAAATATAACTAAAAAGTTAATGAAAGAAGCCGAAGCAATGAGGATAGACATAGAAAAAATTGTAGCAGATAAACTAAAAGAAGTACATAAAGCGAATGTGGAAGCGTCTTACTATCCACGAGCAAGAAGCGAACAAGCGAAAATGGAATACAATAAAGCTAAGAAAGCGGAAGAAGCTGAAAAAAATAAAGGTAAATATGGTAAAGATAGAAAAAGATTAAGTCGTAAAACGCTTTCGTATGAACATACCGGAATACTTGTTGGCCAAGCTATCGATACTAAAATTGAAAAGAAAAGTAAATATGAGAGTAAAGTTAGTATTATAGTAAAACCCATCCCGTATCCTAATGATGGTCATAGAAAAAAAGTGGTTACTGCGACACAGGTATATGAATGGTTAAGAGAAGGTACTAGAGGTGGAGGTCATTATTGGTTTTATAACGAAGAAGCTGAAAAACCAACCGCATATAATTATCCAACACCGGCACACTTATTTGAAATGCACACTTCACTTCAAATGAAAGGTTTTATTAATAGTTTAAATCTTAAAGATTATGCCAGAAAACAAAAATATAAAATTAAAAAATAGGAGGTAGGTTAAATGAGATTAGTGAACAATCTTCGTGTAATGATACAAAGTAAATTAACCGAAATCGAAGGTTTGGAATCTGGTATCATTATGCCTCAAGAAATGGTTGAAAAAGGTAGATATTATTTTGGATATGATATTAGGACCAGTTTGAATAAAAGAGATTTGTCTTATGATAATGAACAATATACTATTTCTGTAATTGGGTATTTATCTACAAAAGGTGGTACGCAAAAACAATTTGACAACTACTTAGACGCCATATGCGAAAAATTAGGCGAATTAAGATTTAGACCTACGACCCAAGATAGTCCTATTACACCAGACACAGGTTATCGTGAATGTATGCTAACTGCATACGCACAAGCAAACACTTTAGAAGGGACATTAAGATAGTCCACTGAACTAAATACTTTGTTAAGGAAAATATTTTATAGGAGGTAATATTATGGATCCAGATGCAAAAATTCAAGTAGCCACACTTGGTACTGCGTTATATTTTAGTAAAGACAATGTTGGTACATTTATCGGAAGCGCAGGCTCTTATAACAAATCAGACCTAGACACAGCTTTAGGTGGATATACAAGAGTTTATGGTTTGGCTTCAACACCAGATTTTGGTGGACAACCAAATACAATAGATACAACAACATTAGATAATACTAAAGCTGAAACATCAGTTTTAGGATTACAACCAGCCGCAGAAGTTTCTTACGAAATCAATATGATGAGTTTCAGAGATAACGCTGGAGTTGCTCACAACTTAAGAAGTGTTAAAGAAATGGCTGACGCTGACCCTAAAACTAAAGCTCACTGGGTAGTTGTTAAAGCCTCAGGAGTAATAATTGAATATGACGCAACTTGTAGCATAAGTTATACAGCTGACGCTCAACAAGATATTGAAAAATTCAGTATTTATCACGACGTAAGAAGTGATATAAAAGTGTCATTACCAAATCAAAGTAGTCTTTAATTAAATAAAACTAAACTCAGGTGGTCAGTTTAGCCAGGTCAATCTTCGGGCATTTACACCCACCACTTTTATTAAATAGGAGGATTGAAATTATGGATCATGTAGTAATTATTAAAATAGGTGGAGTAGAATATGAATTCAAATTAAAGAGTTCAAGTATTCTATACTTAGAAAAAAAATTAGGAAAGAATATATTTGAAGCATTCCAAAACCCTGATTTTACAGTTATGGTAAATTTATTCTATGCCTGTGCAAGTAAGGCTTGCAAGGACAAATACCCTGACGAAGCGGAATTATTTGACGCACTATTAGATGAATATGGAATGCAAGAATTAACAGAAAAATATTTACAAGAAATCGTACAAAAATCAGGATTAGTACAGAAACAAGATATTCCAATGACACCCAGTCCAGAAGTTAGCGACAAAACTTGGAATAAATAAATGGGTTGATGATGATACAAATACGTACGACCCAATAGCAGGTTTTCACGTTGTTCACGATATATATGTTGAATTAGTGAAACAAGGTTGTGAATTACGTGACTTATATGATTATTCTTGCAAAGAATTATTGTTTATGTTGAAATATAAACGAGAAGGACTTGCTTATAAAATTTGGCGTATGGGTAGTATGAACCGAGCCGCATTCGGTGCTAAAATCTATCCGGGTAAAATAGATGAAGCGCTCTCTGAGTTGTTTGAAAAGAAAGAAAATGCGCCTATGCCAGATTGGTTAAGGGAGGATTATGAAAAGAAAATTAATAAATCTGTAAAACATAGTTCTGATGGACGTTTTACAGGTTAATAAATTAGGTTGTAGGAGGTAGTAAATATGGGTGAAGAAATAGAATCTCTTTATGCGTTGTTGGGTGTTAAACCAGACGAAGCTAGTGCTGCTGATGCTGTTAGTAAATTAGTTAAAGTAGTACAATCAAAATTAAAATCATCTGTTTATGGTGGTAAAGATGGAGTTATCACACTTCCTGCAACATTAGAAGGTAAATTCAAAAACGGTAAAGAGATAAATCAAGATATAAAAGACGCTTACGCCGCCATTTACAATACTGCAAAGAAGATGGCTGACGAAAGCGTCTCTTTGACGTTAAAAGATATAGAGAATTTTAAGGCTCAGATTGATAAGTTTGGTAAGAAAACCGCTAAGTATAGAGGTAGTGATGTTATCGCAAATGCGAATAACAATTTAAGACAAACATTAAGTGATTATCAGACTTTTGTAAACGACCTTAAAAAAGAAGTGAGTGTTCAACAAAAAGCGCGAACAAAACAAGCCCAAAAAGCAAAAGCGCAAGCTAAAGCTAAAACTAGAAAATCTAATTATTCAGATATATCAGATGAAGAAATAAATGCTAATATAAAAAACGAACAATATAGAGGTACAAGACTAACTGGACCTAAAGGATTTAAACGTAATAGTGGATTTGATAAGGGTGTAGCAACCTCACGTACTGTTATGGCTACAGAGTATGGTGGTTCATATGAAATCAAAGGTGCGTCTGGTGCGGCAAAACGAAAAAGAGAAGCCGAAAAAGAAAGTGCTAAAACTCTTAAAACCACAGTAAATAAAGAATTAGCAAATACTTTGGCTGATGCAGCAGAAAAACGTGGTGGAAACAAAAATGTTCTAACTGAACAACAAAAAGCATTAGAAAAAGCAAATCTTGCTGCAAACGAAGCCGCTAAACACTTAGGTGATTTAGAACATGGTAGATCAGATTCAAGTAAAAAAGAATATGATACTTTTATTGGAGCAGTTTCTAATTATATTAAACAGGCTGGTAAAAGTGATTGGGATACTATGAACCTTACTACTAATAAAACTATGCACAGATACCATAATAGTGATGGTACTCTTGGTATAGGTAATGATACTATTAAGGGAGAAGGTAAAAATCACGCTGAAGCAAATAAAGCCCTAAAAGGAACTATGAAAACTTACAAAGACATCATTAAAAATGGTGATGCTATGGCTATGGAAGAAGCCAGAGTTAGAAAAGTTTTAGCTAGATTAGGAGACTGGAAGGGATTAGAAGCTTTAAATAAAAGTGGGCTTTCTGCTATTAGTAATACAAAGAAAAAAACTACTGGTGCAACCGATAATAGTCAATTAATTAATGAAGTTAGAAATATGCAATCTTCTTTGTCTAATGTTACAAAGAAAATTAATGATGTAACAAATGCTGTAACAGATACAACAAAAGCAGTTACTAATACAACTAACGCAACTCAACGAGTAGTGAATGCTACTGAAACTCAAACTAATTATGATAAAATTGAAAATAGTGCGGAACGTGTTGCAGATAGTGCGGAAGCCAAAAAGAATCAAGATATAATTTCAGATTTAGATACTGATTTAGGTACTGGTTTTAATACTGACACAAAAGCTAATGAATTAATCAAAGCTCTTAGTGGTTTTGAAAATCTTAAAGATATGATGTGTCCTTGTGAAACGGTATTACAAGCTATTTTAACAGAAGTACAATCAATATCTAAAAACGGTATAAATGTTAAAGGAGATATTAATAAAAAACAAGAAAAGAAAGCTAGAGATAATACGGTATATAATGCTATACAAAAAGTACTTGAACCTGTAAGTCAATTAGCTCTTCCTTCTGGTAAACCTGTACCTATTTTGGGAACTCAAAAAAATTACTATGAAGGAAAAGACATATATCAAGAACAGAAAGCTCGAAGAATATTAGAAGAAGATAGTAAAAGAACTGGTATAGATGATATATCTAGGTCCACTGTAACTACTACTAAAAAAGACCCACATTCTTGGATAACTAAATTCATAGATAGCATTGAAGAATTAACAGGGGTAACTGATAATTATAGAGTTATAATGGCAAAAACATCTGAAGAACAAGATGAGTTATCAGCAAGACGTGTTAGTACATATGGTTTGAATAGAGGTCGTTTTCCAGCTGAAAGTGGAGACAAGATATCATTCGCTCGTAGTATGTCATTATGGAGAGGTAAAGATAAATTTGGAGATTTATTCAAAGATGTGAATTTATCAGAAGGTATCAAAGTTGATACTACCGAGATTACAGATAAATTAGCAAAAGTATTATCTGGTGCAGAAATGTTTAAAGCTCAGACTGGTGGATGGATGAACAATTTGATAGCTGCTGGTACTGGGGGATTAGCATTTACTTGGCAACCTTCTCTTGAAAAATCACGCGCACAAGCAGAAGGTATAAATCAAATAATGGCTAATATACGTGAAGCTGCAAATGACGTGTTACAAGACATTCAATTAAAAGAATCTACACTTAGTGGAATGCAAAAAACTGGTGATTTGAAATTTAATATCGACGGTTCGATTGACCTTGAACGTTCGACTACTGAGGCTAAAACTTTAGTATTACAGTTAGAAGAATCTAAACAAGTATTAGCATCTATATTAGGAGATGTTGGGGCGGTAGACCAAGTTGTAGACAAAACTGGTGGAAAACTTAATAAGATAATAAAACGATTAGGATTCGCCTCACCGGTATTAAGACAAAACAATAATATACTTGCAAATTTGAACGCAGGATTAGATAAATCTGGTAAAGCACTTAAATTCCAAACCAGAATGGGTGAAATATTAAACTACGCATTCCAGTTGATGAGTAGACATATAGGACAAGTACTTAAAAATCTATTAATGATGATAAACCCAATAAGTTTATTGAAAAAAGCATTTTCAGATTTTGCTAGTTATGATGTTAAATGGCAAAGAACTATGAACGTTATCAAGTATAATTTAAGACGTATTATTCGACCATTTATGGAATGGTTCGCACAACAACTTGTAAATGTTTTGGGTATAGTTAATGCTATTATAAAAGGTATTGGACAAGCTTTCGGTAAAGATTGGGATTTGTTCGACCAAACCGCAGCAAACGCAGAAAAAACAAGAGAAGAATTTGAAAAAATAAATAATGTTACGGCAAGTTTCGATGAATTACACGATATTAGTGGTGAAAGTGGTGGTAATACCGCAGAAAATGATTTACTTGGTGATATATATAAACCTGAATGGGGAGATTTATATGATACAATTACAGCAAAAGCTAAAAAACTTGCTGAAGTTTTAATACCTATTTTCACAACAATAGGAAATATATTCAAGTGGGTATTGAAACATTGGAAAGCATTAGTGGCTGCTTGGGCTACATTTAAAATCGCAAAAGCTTTGTGGAATTTATTAAACTGGGCTGGATTATTGAAAGACGCATTTGGTGCGATTGGTCTTGCTGGCTTTGGAAAACTATTATCTGTTTTATCAATAATTGCTGGAGTAATATTAACTATCAAAACACTAATAGATGAAATAAATTGGTCAAATGATTTCTTTGCTATGAATCCTGATGAACGACGCAAACAAGGCGATAAAAATATTAAACAAGGTGAACTTGGTGGAGCATTTCTTGGAGCTGGTATTGGTGGTTTAGTAGGAGGACCGGTTGGTGCAGCAATAGGGGCTGCATTAGGTGACGGTATAGCTGAGACCGCTTGGGCTACATTTAATACAGCTGTATCATATTGGCGTGGAGATAGTGAAAGTATTAAACATTTCTCTAAAGAAATGGGAGAAGGTATTGGTAAGACAAGTGGAGTTGTTGCTGGAGCATTAATCGGAGCATCACTTGGAGGTCCTGCTGGAGCTGTAATAGGAGCTGGCATAGGTTGGGCTATAGGTAGTCCTTTGGGTAAAGCTTTGGGTAGTGCAATCGGTGATGGATTGAATTCTTTACAAAATATTACCAGAGGTATAGGAGATTTTCAAAAACTAAGAGTGACTGCTGAAGATGTTGAAGACGCATTTAGAAACGTTAATGAAAAAACTAAAATATATAATGAACAATTAGACAAATTGAAAAACTTAGAAAAAGAAACTGGTGAAAATGGTAAAAAATTATATGATATGGTTGAAAGTGGTGCGCAGTCTTATTGGGGATTAAATGACGCACAAAAAGCGGTATATGATCAATATAAGGCTGTTATAGAAGCTGAAAAAGAAATGAAAACAGCTAAACAACAAAGTTTTGAAGTATCAGCTAAAAATGCAGAACAACTAGGAAAAGAAAGTCAAAACTTTAAAGATTATCTTACAATATTACAAGATGGAGTGAAACAAGGTGTAATATCACAAGACGATATGTATGATCACTTAGCACAAACTTACGGTTCACTTAGCGCTAATATGAAAGAAATATTTGTCAACCAACTTCCAGCTTATATGAGAGAATCTATTGAAAAACAAGGCACTGAATATGAAACGTTTGGTAATAAAACTGCTAAATTCTTTAAAGATTGGGGTAATAGAATTATAAACGACCATATATCTTTGTGGACTTCTATTAAAGATGGATGGAACGAATCAGGTTTACATGGAGCTGTGAAAGGTGCTTTTGAAGGCGTTGACACTTGGTTTGCAAAATCTTCAAATAGTTTAAAAATATTTAAAGCTACAGAAGATGATGTTGCGGAAAGCACTAAGAACTTAACAGAAGCTCAGGAGCGTCAAAATGAGTTACAAAGACAAGTAGATGAATTACAAATACAAACTAAATCTAATGCCGAACAATTATATAATCAATTAAATAGTGGTAAAATTACTTATGAAGATTTAACTACAGAGCAACAAACATTAGTGAATAAATATGGTGAATTAAGAGAAGCTATGAAGACTACGGATAAAGCCGCTTTAATAAATGCTGAAACCATTGCGAGTATAGATTATCAAACCGCTAAGACCTCAGGTAATTATGATACATTTATTGAAAACCTTAAATCTGCTAATGAACGAGGGGAAATTAGCACTGAACAAATGGAAAATATAATGGCACAAGCTTATTCCGATTTAGATCGCAAATCTCGTGAGAGTTTTGAAAATCAAGCCAAAGAACATGGTGTTATGGTTGAAAATATTAGAACTAAATCAAACGAATATTTAGGTATAATGGGCATAGTTAAAAAGAACGTTGGAAATGCTTGGACAGATTTAAAAACTAATGTTACAGCTAAAGCTAAGGAAACTTGGCAGAATGTTACAGATAGATTTTCTAATCTTAGAGATACTTTGGCTAAAAAATGGAATGAAATAAGAGAAGGTGCTAGTAAAGGTTGGCAAAACATTAAAAAGGCTATCACAGATTGGATTAAAAGTTTATGGACATCAATTACTGATATGTTTAATGGTGTAGTTAAAATGGCGACTGACACTTGGGAAAAAGTTAAAAATTTCTTTTCTGGAAAAGGATTCAAAACTAATGAACAAGTTGATAATAATGGTACTAAAAACGTAAGTATAGCAACCTATGCGATAGGTACAAATTATGTACCAAGTGACCGGATTAGCTTATTTACATAGAGGAGAAGCCGTTATCCCTGCTAAATACAATACACCGTATCAACAACAAAACAGTAGTAGATTAGAAGAATACATTAATCGATTAAATGAACAAGTAGCACAAATTGGTGAAATGGTGAATCAAGGAATTAAAGTGCAAGGACAATTTACACAAAAAGGAACTGATTTAGTAGCCAGTGTAGAAAAAACTAATAATAAATTAAGTAATTCTATATTGAGTAATAAAGTATATGCAAGATAAAGGAGGTAGATGTTTATGGGATTATGTCCTAAAACAAATTCGTTTGCTTCACTTATATTAATTAATGGAAGAGAATTTAAATTTAGAGATCCGGAAGGAAATTATTTAACTGAATATTATCACGGTGATTATTACAATACAGTGAATAATCCCGCTATAGGTTATAATGAATTATCTGAACAATTAGTTAAAACTACCAGAAATGCAAAAGGTCAAGTAGTGGCACAAACTGTAAATAGACGTTTGAATAAATTTGATAATTTATATTGGCCTTATATGTCAAGAGTTAATTTAGTAGAATTAAAAAAAGAAATAGCAAAGTTTTATTGCGATTTAAGTTTTTATGATGAAGAAGCTAATTCATTTGTGACTAGGAAATACTACTGGGGTGACTTTAGTGCCACCCCTTGTGAATGGGAAACCGTATGGGTAAGTGGTTTAAACAAACATATGAAAAGACCTATTTGGTATAAAGATGTAAAATGCAATCTTATAGATATGGGTTATTAATTTTTATAATAAATTATAGAAAGGAGATAAGTCATGGCTATATATCGTGACCCAATAACAGGAGAAATCAATCGACAAGAATTTGAAAATCATTTGAAAACCCCTACAAGAAAAGAAGGATATATTGAAATAATAATGTACACACCTGATACAAATATTCAAATAGCGAGTGTATCAACTGATGATAAATTAAATATATGTGACTTAACCGCTCTTACTAATATCGATAGATACAATAGCAATACTATTGCAACATTAGAAGAAAATCTATGGTTGTTAAATGGTAGATATATAATATATCAAGGTGGTACAATAGACGGTTATATATCGAATAGCATCTCTGACAGTAATGGTGAGTTTGCAACTAAACCTACTATGACCGTGCAATTAAGTCATACGTATAACATAGAAAATTTTTCTGTTATATTAAATGCTGCTGTACCCTCAGGTTATCCTAAAGATATAAAAGTAAGCTGTTATGATGATAACGATAATTTATTAAAAGCCGTAACTACTAATATAGAATGGCAAGAACCTACAGGGGAAGTAGATGAAGAAGACCAGCCTATTTATAGAACTAAAATTTTAGATAGTTTACCTTCTGTGAATTTTGAAATCAATCAAACTGGAGTTGACCATTTGATAATTGAATATGGAGATACACGTTTTAGAAATAGAAGAATTAGAGTGAGTTCATTAATGTTTGGGAAAACTATAGTATTAGACCAAAATCAAATTACTAATGTAGATTATACTGATAAAACTTCTTATGTATGTGATACACTGCCTTCAAGGATATTTAAGTTTGATGTAAATAATTATGATAGTATTTATAATATAGATAATCCGGATAACGGTTATGTAAAATTAAATCGACAAACACGAATTAGATTTAGAAATGGTTATAATGTGTGGGGTTATGTATATGATGATAATGGGTATGTAATAATGGAAAATGACACTTCTGTGATAGATTTTGAACAAGAAGGTATCGAAATTGAATGGGATAATTGGAAAGAATTGCGACTTATGGACGTGTCCGCTAATGCAGACGAAAGTGCTACATTTACAGCAGGTTCACTTTTAGACATAATGGAAGATACTTATACTGAAGAATATTATACAGGAGAAGATAGAACTGTAAGGGAAATTGTAGAACATATACTCACGTTTGAAGGTTTAGATTTAAATTCAGTAGAATGGTCTAGTGATAATATTAAAAAGCCTACGTATGATACTAACCATGTATTATTACCGTATGACCAATGGGAAGACACTGAATTTGCTGCATATACAATAGATACTTCGATACCTGAAACTTCTTGTAAACAAGCTATTCAATTATTAGCATTTACGGTAGGTGCTACTATTTTAATTAAGGATAACGGTCATTTACGATTTGCACATTTAGATATATCTGATAATAATACCTTTACAAATTGTTATGAATGGGATTATGGGGATTTCATAAGTATACCCGCAGCTGAACAATTACCTAGCGTTACTCAATTATCAAAATTATCATTACCTAAATATTATGGTAAACTGAACAATTCAGGAACAGAAACTGTTGTGGTTAATGGAATAACTTATCAAAATTGCTCAGTGATAACTACTATTACGTGTAATGTAATGCATACAGAAACTACTTATGAAGATTGTGTACCTGTTGGTGCTAGAATGGCGAATGATGACGTATCGGGTGCGACACTAGCTTCTACTGAATTATACACACATAGAGGTATTGTGAATTTAGGTGGATATGTAGCGGGTACAGACGCTAAAGTTGAAATTTTGGGTTATCCTATTGAAATAAAATCTGTGCAAGAGAGAAATGTTTCAACTGATAGTTTAGTTTTAGATACTCAAATAATGAATTATGATCCTTCTAGTTATAATTCAGATAGCACAATAAATGAAACAGAACAAATAAAAAGAAAATATTTAGAATGGTATAAGAAAAAATTTAAATACACCATAGCCACAAGAGGAGAACCACTTGTGAATGCAGGCGATTATGGGTATATTCAAACACAATTTACAGGAAGAATGCCTGTATATATATTACAAAATCATTGGACTTTTGATGGTGCGTGGGAAGGAGATATGGAGGTGATTGCTCTTGACTAAAGAATGGATACCAGCAATTTATGATAGAACATACGGCAATGTACAAGATGTAGCTCTTAATCCTGACCAAGAAAACCCAAAAGGATGTTGGAACGCTGTAGATTTGAACAGAATAGAAAATAATGTGGTATATTGTGCGGAATATATGTTAGAACAAAAGATTGTCCGTACTCCTATTTCAATAGAAGGTAGTAGTTTCGAAGAGTGGACCGCAACTATGATACCCACTAAAACTGAAATAGATAGAATATTAAATAATGTAAGACTTTTAATACAATTATCCAAAAATAATCCTGCGATAGCAGACCAATTACCAGAAATATATGCGGCTACACAAATAAATTATATATTAGCAAATAATATCGAATTAGCACTAGAATTAATTCATACTCAACCTAGATTACCATTAGATTATCGTACTGTAACACTTACCGCAGGTATAATTACAACTGTGTTAAGAACCGGTGGGATTACAGAAACTATAAATTCAAATACAGCTTTAGTGGCTGAAGATGAGGTTGTTACTATACGAGGAGTGGAATACGGTGAATACGCTCAATATCAAACTTTTACATATTGGAGTGGTAGTGCGACAGATGTTGGATTATTAAATGATTATGAATCACAACAAACGTATTTTACGATGCCTTATAATCAAGACGTAGAGTTGACTGCTAATTTTGAAACTCATGTACCAAGATTATTGACTCTGACAAATGGTTATATATCTCCAAATAAAGACCCCAAAGCAGAAATAGGACCTAGAACAGGCACATATTATGCAGGGGATGAGATAATGATTATTGCAGATGTTGCGCCCTCTGGTAAAGCTTTTTATGAATGGACTGGAACTGCTACTGCTATTGAAAATATAGTAGGTGTTACAGACGCAGAAGACCCTTCAACTGCTATACTTACAATGCCTGAGAGTAATGTTGAATTAACTCCACATTACATAAATGCGGGTCAACACCGTGTAACTGTTACTAATGGTACAGGTGGTGGACTGTATGATTATAATGATATTGTATCTATATCTGCATCGGTACCAAATCATTATGGTTTTGATTATTGGGGTGGAGATACTAGTTATTTAAGTGATATTTATAGCTCATATCAAAGTTTTAGAATGGGCGACGTAAATATTAGTTTTAGAGCTTATTATAGTTATAGATATTCATATAATAATGTTCAAATGGTAAACGGTTTGATTAGAGTTAATAATGAAGATATTGCTCAAGCTCAAAGTTTGAGAGAAAGTAGTTCATACACATTAGTACCTACTCCACCTGATTCTAGTCAAGGGATAGACTATTGGTCAGTAGAAGGTTATGGTGTTGTGAATGGAAATACTTTTATTGTAGGAGATGGGAATGCTATTATAACTGGACATTACGCTCCATTACAAACATTAACTGTAATAAATGTAAATAATGTTGGAAATACTAACACATATAGAATAGTACAAAATCATACACAAACATTAACTACTTATGAAGTAGTAGGCGATTATAGGTTTAACGGTTGGTATGAAGGTTCTACTAAATTAAGTTCTTCAACTATTTATACAGTGACTATGGGAACTAGTAATAAAACTATCGAAGCTAGATATGATTATTGTCCAACTTATACTATAACATTAGTGAACAGAAATAATTCTGGACAGACTGTGACATATCAAGTTTTATCAGGTAATTATTGGAGTTCATCAACTGCTGACGAAGTAGGAGATTATTTATTTGTGAAATGGTTGAAAGATCGGAAGTGAAGTGAGTACTTCATTGAGCTATGGGTTTTATGTATCTTCTAATACTACTGTTGAAATAATGTATAGAGCTAAAGAAACATATCATTTAACGGTCAATAATGGTACAGGTTCTGGAAATTACAAAGAACGCCAAACTGTTTCAATTACTGCAAATTCTGGAGATTTTTCTCATTGGACTTATAGTAATTTATACAGTATAGGTGATACCACAAGTAGTACTACTACAGTTAAACTTGGTAGAAGTGATGGAGTAGTCACTGCAAACTACAATATGCGAGAAATTACAATCGTTATTAATACAGGTACATCTACATATAATGTTATTGATGGTAATTCAATAAATATAGATTCTGGTACGGCACCGAATACATATGAATTTGACCATTGGGTAGTAACGAGTGGTGACGCTACTATTGCGAATGCATATTTATCTCTTACTAGAGTAACAGCCCATACACAAGATAGTACTATAGAAGCTTTATATAAACCTATTCCAAATTTCACAGTTACTATGCAAGATGGATATGTTTGGGACGGAAGTAATTGGGTTACAAGTGCTACATTATTAAGAAATGCAACGAATGCTATAAAAATGAAGCCTGCTCCAACTGGAAAACAATTTTTACAATGGGAAGTGTACGAAAATGGAGTACTACAAACAGACGCTAATGATATATTAGAGCCTTTAGCTGAACAAACTACATTAAGAAATTTATTAAGAAATATCACAATTAAAGCTACTTATTATACACCTGACCCAACAGTAACGTATACTTTATCAATTGAAAGAAAAGATGGAACTATAGAGCAAAATAATTATGCAGTGGGTACAAATATACCGATATATGCTAGTACACCTAATACAGGTTATGAGTTTTACAAGTGGATAGGAGATGTAGCTTATATCACAGGAGGAATATATTACGAAGATAGTGCGGTACTTATGCCTGCTCGAAATATTCAAATAGAGGAAACCTATGTACCAGAAGGTTATATACCGAAATATGATATTACTATGTATAATAATTATGGTAAAGTGTGTTATGAAACTGAAGAAGAAAACCCAGAAACACATGAAATAGAAATCGTTGAACATTGGGTTTCAAGTTGGTCATTTGAAGAAGGTAGTATTGTAAAAATAAAAGCTGAAGGTTGGGGAAACGAATATGAATTTAATTTTTGGAAAGCGTATGAACGTCTTTTGGATCAAAATGGGCAAGAACTTCCTACAATCATAGATGATACTACAGCTTCTCAAACAACTTTAACTGTACCACCTACAAATGTGACTGTTGAACCTAATATAGGATTAAAAGCTACAAAACCTGTTATAGTAAATGGAGGTGGAACAAATGCTAATTATTATGCAGGAGCTAGAGCTGACATTTATTTTGGATATGATAATTCGAGTAATGATGTACATTATCAATTTTTAAGATGGACTACTGGTAGTAATTCAGAAGTACAGGTGCAGGATTTAGAGTTATATGATGGTGGAATGTTTAGTGTTACTACACCAGGTACAGCAGTTGCTCCTCAATATATTAAAATGACCAATCCCGTAAAAACAATAGAAGTAACTGCTACTTATAAAACATTGTATAGATTGAGTTTAACTAATGGTACAATAGATACTACTAGTACTACAAAAGAATATTACGAATCAGGTACAACTGTAGCAATTAGTGCCGACCCAGCACCTAATGGTATGAGATTTCAATATTGGACAGGAGATACTACAAGAGTTACAAATATATATGATCCTACTACAACAGTTACAACAACCACCGGTACGACAACTTTAACAGCTATATATTCAACAGATACTGAAAGAAATAATATAGGATACACAACCAGTAGCTTAAAGACTTCCAACACAGTGAGTAATAGTAATATTACAATGATTTCAGGAAGTATTGAAGTTGGTACAATAATTACAGATAGTAATGGACATATATATTCGATAACTGCAACAAATTCAAGTGAAAGCACGATATATAGATTAACTAAAATAACACAAGGAGGTAATGTGTATGGCTAATAATGTAGGAGTAACAAGTACATCTTTATCAAGAACAATAGGTAATACAACTACTATAACAGATGTATCTACTATAACAATGTTGACTGGATATGCTGACGTAGGATGTATGTTATTTGATAGTACGGGTACTATGGGAGTATGTACATCATTTACAAGAGATTTACAAGATAATCCGAGTTATGTTTTTCGTACTTGCTCTTTAAATACAGAAATTGATATTCAATCAATTTTATCACAAAGTTATTAAAAACTTGTTATCATACTTGCTCAATGAGCAAGTATGAAGTGAACAGAAAATTGTCCAATTTTGGAAAGTTAAAATTAAAAACCCTAAAAACAATTTCTACCTACATATTTTATAATTATGTAACCTAAATGACGCATCAGAATAGCCGTAAATCGTTTTTATATATTAGAATAATAAAAGTTATACTCCTGAGGGGTAAAATCGCTGTATAGGTATTTTAGAGCGTTATAACACCATATGGCTATTTTACCCCTATTTTTAATGTTGTTTATCAGAATTTTGACAGGGTTCGACAAAAAAATGACAAGCTACGACAACAAAAAAGTGAACAGAAATTAGATTGAGTCATTCTAAGACGCATTAATGAGTCTAAAAACGGTCGGTTTAAATCTGTTCACTTTCTTATTAAATAATAAAAATAAAATGGGGGAATTAAAAATGAGTAGTAATAAAAATGCGAAACAAGAACTGATAAAAAGATATGGAGCAGAATGTTTTATTGAAAAATTACATTTGAGAAAAGATGACAAACCAAGAAGATATACTAGTAAAGGGCAGATGAAAAGAATGAAACAATTAACCTATCATCATATCAGAATGAAAAAAGATGGTGGAAAAGCTACAGTTGAAAATGGAGCGTTACTTTCCGCAGAAAACCATCAATGGTTTCACCAACAAAGTCCCCAAGCACAAGAATATATGGACGCAATATTTCAAAAATATAAAAAACAGGTAGACGAATGCATGGTTATATTTGTAGACGAATTAGATTTACCATTTGAAGTTAGAGCTGTAGATTTTAGTGTTGATGAGAGAGGAAAATTTAATCGTGCAAAAGAAAAAAGAAAGACACAAAAAATTATAGATGAATATTACAACCAAGAAAAATGATACCGGCTTTTACACCGGTATCAAATTTATATTAAGCAAGAGTTAACCAAACATTTCTAAAGTTGTTATTTGTTTTGATTTCCATATTAACTTTAGTTCCTACTAATCCATAAGCGTTATCTGTAATAACTGCTATATCGTTGCTACTTACGTCAACACCTAATTCTTTTAATTGAGATACTGTTCTAGCAATAGCTCCTCTAGTTTTTTCTAAGTTTTCTCCAGCTAGCATTAAGTGTCTAAATTCTTTCTTTCCACCTTCAACTGCTACTGTAATAGTAATCATAGGTTTACCACTATTTTTTGAATTTTTAGCTTCAACCTTTTCGATTTCTCCTATATATTCTCCGTCTGCAAGATTTTCAAAATTGTTTGTGTAGTCTTCTATTTTATCTACACCACCCATTTCTTTGAAAATTGCATTTAATTCTGATAAATCTTCTTTATCAATTCCGTTATTTGCCATAATTATATTCCTCCCTTAAAAATATTTATTAACCTATAACTGAACGTCTTTTAGGTTTTTCTTCAGCTTCTGCTGGTTTAGTTGTATCAACCACCGTGTCTTTTTCACCACGTACAATTTTTTCTGCGTCATATAATTTTTTGAAGTTTTCGTCAAAATCTTTTTTAGTAAGTGGGATTGCTGTTTTCTTTATTGGTAATCTCGAACCACCAAACTCGTCATCAGAATTTGAAATATGTAATTCATATTTTGCTGTACCATCTTCACTTATTGATTTAACTGTTCTAGCAATTATACCCATAAGTCCTGACATTTGGTCTCTTAGTTTTTCTTCAAATACTGGTTGGAATTTAGAGATTTCTCTACCGAATTTATTTTTCTCTATAATTTCTTGCTCATGTGAGATAAACATTACATTATCAAAAGCATTTGCAATAGAGAATATACTTTCCCATAAGAAACTTCTAAGCATTGTGTAACCTTTGTACGCTATTTCTGATTCATGTTCAACGCCATTCTTATCACACCAATAAAATCTTAAATAGTCAATCAAGTATGAAGTTGTATCTACTATTACCCATTCAGGTTTTATTGTTTTTAATTTTGCGATAGCGTCGTTTAACTCCTTATAATTTCTAACTCTTAATATTTTATCAGGAGTAAATGTGTACTCTGCGTTACCGTCAGTTGAGATAATATACGCATTTTCAAATTGACTTGCGAATGTTGTCTTACCAGACATTACCTTACCATAAATCCATAATTTCATATCCTGTATCCTCCTTTCTATTAAATTAAAAATAGACCTCTTTGAAGGTCTACAGGATTATTTATATCAATAAAAAATTATTAACTATTCTGTTATTGCGTTTAATCCTGTAAACGTCTTACTTGTTCTCTATTTATGTTTGTATTATATATTATATATTAAAAAAAGTCAATACCTTTATTGACTTTTTTTAAATTATTTTAATTTATCACTTTTACAGTTTTTTCTATTTTATTTGGTACTGTTTCACCAATTGTGTCTCGGATTGTATTGAAGGCTTTTACATTACCGTTTAATGCTTCTTGTATTAAGGCTACACATATTTCTTTTTGAGTATCTCCTGTTTCTAATAATGTAACTAAATCATCCCTTAATTGCTTTTTTCTCTTTCTAACTTCTCCACTGATTTTACCACCTTTTGAACATTCTTTACTGGTAAGTGTGTGAGCTTGTGGTATAAGATTTTGAGTATTTCCTGCTTTATTTGCCATTTTATTCACCTCATTTCATTTAATCTGCGTCTAACTTCATTAAATAAAAACGCTAAAAAGTTGCTACTTACACCTAATTTTTCACGATAATAGCTTGGGTCTGTATCTGGAATATCTGTACGAAATCCGTAACAACCTTTTCCTATGACTCCTATAATTAAATCATTTGCTAAAATACCTCTTTGATGTACACCTAAGTTTTCAAAATCATATGAAAATAGAACATCATATTGCGAGTATTCTTCTTCTATTTGAATATTTATGAATACACTCTCTTTTGTTCTTAAACTCATAATGATAATTGTCGCTAATTGTGAAATTTTTTCTTTTATTTCTTCATCCATTTATATTCTCCTTTTTTATTTTAGTGACTTTGCCGTTTATTATATAATTCCCAGTTTCTGTACGGGGCGTATAAACCTTTCCGTTATTTAGTTTTACCGCTCTTCTTTTTCTTAAAAAGCCTTGTAATTTCATATACATTTTATAAGCTTGATTTGGTGTTGCGTCTGTAAATTCTATACGATGCAACATATCATTTACTCGTTTGTCATATTTTGATAAAATTTCTTTATTTGTTTTTTGTTTTTCTTTTTCTGAAAATACTACACCGGGTTGTTTATTCTTTATTTTCAATTTGTGGTTCATTTTTGAAATCTCCTTTTGAATTATCGTGCGTCATTTTATCTATATCTTCTAAACGACGTGTAAATTCTTGATTTGATTTTTCAATTTCTTGATTCATGTGTTCCCAAAATATTTTATGTTCTTGACGTCTTTTATAATTAATAAAAAACATATAAATTATAAGTAGTATTTGTGTAACGAGTAATAATATTAATAAAAATTTTGTAATTAAATTTAAAATTGCATCCACTTTTAATTCCTACCTTTCTAATATTTATAAAAGTTGCCGGGTTTACTTTATATCCCGGCTGCAACGCCCATAATCTTTACATGTGTCTTTAACAACTTGGTTTTGTGAAAGAAGAACGACAAACAATTATGGTAAACGTCACGCTGTGCGCCTCCGTATGGGACCGTTATTACGACGCCAGCCAACAAAGATAGTGCCTATGTGGAAAAACACTCATCTGCCCATCTTCAATATGGAGCTACCATATTCCTCGTGCGTCACAGGGGCTATTCCCTAGAACAGAAATGTGACGTCTCGCTACTAGCCACGCTAAACTCCCTTTTGTTAACGTCACTAGGGACCAGCTGACGTGCATAGATAAGTATGCAATCTAAGCAATACACTTGCCCCTCTACTTTTACTTAGGCGGAATAGTGCGAATCTTCTCCAAGGGTTTATGGTTTTCCTTCCAATGGCGCCGTGGTGAGGTGTCGAACCCCCACGCTTTCACGTGTACGTGCTTTCAAGGCACGGTGTGACTAGCCGGTCACAACCACGGCATAAATGAGGCGAGTTGAGGGTCTATACCCCGAGATTACCTACCCTCTTTCGTTCATAATATTATAGCCTAGAATTCAATTATGAATATATCGGGATACTCGCTGGTGGGTCGTGTTGGACTCGAACCAACTACCCTTACATTAAAAGTGTAATGCTCTACCTGATGAGCTAACGACCCATAGAAAGATGGAAACAAATTGACCTACGACAGGGTCACAACTCCTCTATTTGTTTCCTATTAAGGTATATGTGGAAGACTGTGTTGGGTCTTATTGAATTATACGTAGGTTTATAATTTAATATATGAGAACAACCAAAACTCATATTATATATTATATGGAATTATCTTGTATCGGTTGTTTTTAATGGTGGGTAAGGGTGGAATCGAACCGCCTCAGTCTTTCGACAACGGTTTTACAGACCGCCCTAGCTCTCCTACTCTAGCGCTTACCCATATTAGCAATAACCCATTTCTCTACGTTTTTCGTTTATAACTTCAACTACGTCTCTGACAATTTTTTCTTCATATTTATCTTTCCATATTTTTTCGCGTTTCCAAAATCGGTAACTATTTATTGTGCTACAAACACCTATACAATAAATTGCTGTGGCAGACGACCAACAGCCGTCGCAAGCTCTTTGATTACACCAATCTACAAATTCTTTATATTTCATTTCTTTATTTCCTCTAACTTTTTTATTAACTCGTCTATATCATCATCAGTAATACAAATTTCACATAATCTATATTCTTTACCTCTTATAGCATACCATATCATTTCAAGTCTCTTTTTGAATTTAGACCACATTTTATCTTGCTCACTATAAAACTTACTTGTCGTAATAGTTATATAATAATCATTTGGTAATCCTGCTTCTTTATATTTTGTAACATAAATACCTTCGTTACAACCACAGTCACAATTAACTACGACTAATTTTTCTTTCTTTGTTTCTCCTGATACTACCATAATAACCTCCCAAAATTTATTGGCGACGAGAGTAGGATTTGAACCTACGAGTCATTTCTGACTGCCTGTTTAGTAGACAGGTGCTTTAAACCACTCAGCCATCTCGCCGTATTTGGTAGCGCTTTCGAGAGTTGAACTCGACACCCCAGCGTGAAAGGCTGGTGGCTTAACCGACTGCCTCAAGCGCCATATAATGTGCGCTCGTTTTTATCTAGGTACCTAGACCATATCCAGGAAAACGGCGAAACCTTTGAGGATATGTGATGGCATCAGCTCAAGGATTTGAACCTCAACTGACAGTTTTGGAGACTGTCGTGCTACCAATTACACCAAGCTGATATATGTTATGGGCGCGTCCATATCCGTCTTACCTGATACTGGCACATCTCCATTAACGACGTATCTTATCTCGGAGACCCATAAACAATTATTTTCTTTTATGAAATTTTGCCCAATCATTGATTGCGTCTTCTAAACTCCAATCACGCAACGCTTTCCAAGACTGAACGTTGTTCGCTAGTCTAGCTCGACTTTCTTCCCAGTCATTTATTGCGTCTTGCTTTGTTTCTAAAAATTTGAATTCCCACAATTCCCAGCTATCTAACCCTAAAGATTTATAATATCTACCGTTACCAACTTCAATATTAGGGTCTTTTAGTTTTCTTCTGATTTTACGGTTAGCCACTTGTTTTCCTTTCTTCATTGACCTACCCCATAAAACCATTCTTGAAATTGGGAAGTGTTTATAACTTCTACTCATTTTATCGCCTCCTTAGGCACGAAGCCCTAGAAGACGCTACCTATTCTATTCATAATAACTCCTCCTAACCTATAGCATATCCAATACTACTAACAGCTTTCACGAAATCCGGTTGTTCACATTTCATATATCCACTTGTTAGTTTATGATATTTGTACCAAGTTGGGTGAAAGTCATATTGATATAATCCTTCTGGTATATTTTCGATAACTACATAATCATAACACGTTTCCCATATATCACAAGAATTGTATAATACTGCATTTTCAGCTTTTTCAAATGTATCAAAATAACCTACACATCTAGTATCATTAACTTCACCTTTTTTAGTTTCAATGGTTGTTATAAAATACATAATTATTCTCCTTTTTAATATAATGGCTGGGGTGAAACAACTAACCCTCCCCAGCAGTGATTGTTGGTATTTACCCCCTGCTCGTGTATGCTCTAGGTAAAGTTTGTTACCACATATCAGGGTTTTCAATAATCTCGTGCATACAGATTACGGCTTATCGTTATTCTAGTTGATTTATTGTGACTGACCCTCACAACAAGGTGACAGCACCAAGGCTATCTGGAGCCTCCTATCTGACTCGAACAGATGACCTACGCATTACAAGTGCGTCGCACTACCAACTGTGCTAAGGAGGCATATACAATGTTACATTCAATCTTTCCTATAGCGGATTTTCACCACTCCCCCACGTCAATTAAGATAGTAGTCGCAGAATCGAACTGCTCGAATTGAATATAACAAAGTCTGGTGATTAACACCAAATAAAATGTTCACACGCCCTTTCGGGCTGGCTCGGGAGCCTAGACTCGAACTAGGAATATATCGGTCAAAGCGCTATGTGATACCATTTCACCACTCCCGAATATTTATTTATAAGTAATATTATTTAGTACATAAGACATTGTTGAATTTGATACATTCAAACGTTTTGCTAATGCTGATAATCCGTACTCTTTATCTCTAGGTTTATAAACTTCTCTACACCATTCAACCTGTGCAGTGGTAAGTTTTGAATTGTGAGAGTGTTCACCACGAGCTTGACTTGACCAACGCTCTTGCACCCATTCAAGATTACTTGCTTCATTATTCAAAGTGTTACCGTCTATATGTCTAACCCAAGTATAACCCATTGGATTAGGTACAAAGGCTAAAGCTACTAAACGAGCTACTATGAAATATTTTGCTTTTCCTCTTGCTCCTAAAGATAAGTTTACCATTAAGCAATTACTTTTATCAAGTTTTTGTTTTAATATTTTTCCTGTTTGTTTATTTCTGACGTCTCCATATTTTGAAACTTCATAATTAGGACAAACATTACATTCTTTCCACATTCTAACTACCTACCTACTAAATAAATTTGGTTGCGGGAACAGGACTCGAACCTGTGACCTCGAGGTTATGGGCCTCGCGAGCTTCCAACTGCTCTACCCCGCGATATATAAATGGTCCGAATGGAGAGGCTCGAACTCCCGACCCCAGCGTCCCAAACGCCGTGCGCTACCTACTGCGCTACATTCGGATTTAATTGAATATTGATTTTATCTTATACAAATTCTCTGGGTGAGCTTCGTAATGATTTTCTTCACAATATTTTACATAACATTTTTCATCGCAAAAATGTTGATTATATTCATTGACACTTCCCCATAAAATTATTTTTTTACAATTTTCACATTGATAAGCTAACATATTACTCACCTACCTATACCAAGATTTTTTCTTTTTTAGTATACTTCCTAAGTCCTCTGTATTTGGTAGTGTAATATCTTCGGGCGTTATATCTTTTATACTGTTGCCAGGTTTTAATTCAATGTAATGTATTACATTTTTGTCAGATATTTTTATTACTACACTACCAAAGGCAGGACTTTTTCCTGTTTTACCTAGTCCACTTTCAAAATTTATTCTACCCTTAGGTACATATAATTCGCATTTACAATGTAAGTTGTGAAATCTAGCGGTAGTTAAAAATTCAATGGGAAATAAAACATATATAGTATTATGAGCTTTGTTATAAGTCTCAACTGCCTTTGCTAAAAACTTATGTTTATCCGTAAATGGAGGGTTAATCCAGATACGGTCATATTTTGTCCAATCTTGCGCAAGACCGTCTGTCTCTATTGTATCATAATGAGGTACTGCGAATTCTTTTGCTTTACCTTCACAAGTTGCTGGGTCATAGTCGAAACCATCAGGGTAGAAAAAGTCTACTACATATTTTGGTGTATAATATTCATTATCCTTGCTAAATACTACGCTCGCTTTTGCCACATCCTTTTCCCCCTTCTTTGCATATAACATTTGCCCAGCCATTGACTACCTCTCCTTTGAATATTTTAGACTATTTAATAAACCTTTAATACAATCTAAATCCTCAAAATGTTCTTCTTTCAAGAATAACATGATCAATCCTTTTTCATTTGCTTTTTTTAATCTTCTACGTATCATTTCTTTGTATCGTGCGTTACTGATTGATACAGATTTAATATCAATAGTTATAAGTATTCCGTCGTATTTATTTAATAATCTTGCTTGTACTGGTATACCTTCTAATGCACTTCTGTCATTTGGCGCGTATGAAATATCATTTTCTTGCAACCAAGTAAATAACTGCTCTGTATATTTTTTAATATCTTTCTGCTCATAAGACGCTACATATTGTCCAAGTTCTGGATATTTTTGAAAATACCCCGGTGACAATCTTGTCTTACCTACTACTTCTGCTAATTCTTTTCTTGTTACTAATCGACCTTGAGCTTTAGCCCATTCAATTAGTTTTTCTCCGTCGTTTAATACAGTATGAGACCCTTTAACCATAGCGTCGTGTCTCAGTTCTATGTCATTTCTTTCTAAAATACGTCTAACGGTTGTTGGATATGTACCGAAGGCACGTGCTATCGCGTTCAAGGATTGACCATTTTTGTATGCTTCAATTATTCCTTGTGGTTCTATTTTTGCCTTCATTTTATACCTCCTTTACCGCGTCTTCATATATCTTTCTGTTATCGTCGTTTAAGTCACATAACCTTATGTTATCAAGTGCTACCGCTCTGTCTCCTAATATTTCATCAACTTTTTCTTTCGGTATATTTTTTTCTGCCATAATTACGTCTAATAATGTATTTTTTCTACCAAAGAATTCTGAGTCTAATAAATCGTATGCTACATCAATAAACTCTTTGTGAAGTTTATTACCAAAGAACCTAAACATATCTGCAATATAAGGTGAGCGTCCTTTACCTAAGTACGTACTCTCGCCATATAACACACGTCTATATGATGTTATTTGCATTTCTGGATAGCTATATTTAGTTTTGAATTCCCTATATAGGTGAGCTTTGTTTAGCGCCCTATATTCAGACAAGTCTTTCATAATTACTTCTTCCTTTCTTTTGATAAACTCTATAATTTAATTATATAACATTTTACGGAAATAGTCAAGAGGTTTCTTGTTTTTCTTTTTCTCTCATTTCTATATTTCCACCGTCTAACATATATAATAAAATAGATAACCAATAAGTAGGTTTGTCTGGGAACCATAGTCCATATTTGGCTTTTACTTTTACACATAATGCTAAGTGTACTACGTTGTCTACGTCCCTTGTTAAAGTGTTGTTATCAATCCATAATTCTAAACGATTATCTTTACTAGCACGAAATCGAGGTAACATTCCCCATTTACTTTTACACAATATTATATCTATATCATCAAAACCATAATATTGCAATTTTGACGTAATCCATTTTGGGTTACGGTCTATTTCTTTCATACCACAATAAACCATTTTAGGAAATATGACTTTATTAAATAACTCCCACGCAAGATATAAGCTACTTATTACACCTAACACCATTACAAAATCGGTCATTATTCTTTTCCTTCTTTCTTTGCGAGTTCAGCTCTTTTCTTTAATAAATAATCTTTAACTGTTTGTGACATTGTTGTATTTTTTGTTTTAAAGTGGTGACTGTCTAAGTGTCTTAAATGTTCAACACATATTTTATCACTTGCATATTGTTTATATCCAGCTTCATATAGTGCAATATAAAACGCTACATTAGGAATTGTTATCTCTGGGTATAAAGGACATTTGTCTTCATCTAATATGGTGTATGCACAATATCCTCCCCAATTTTCTGGGTGAATATCTTTATATGAGGTTATAGGTGTAGTACCGGCTGTAAAATTATTATTATTTTGATTAACATAAAACCTAAACATACACGCTGTGTTTTCTGTTGCTTTACTAAGTTTTACTAATTCATTTACCGCTTCTGTCGCTTTTATACTATCGTCAATAGGAAAATACCAGAATACTTTTTGGTCATCTGGATACATAGTTCTAACTTTTGCTCTTAGTTTATTTCTTGTTGAATACATAATATTATCTTGATTATATTTATGCTTATCACTCACCAAAACTAATTTTTTACCAGTTACGTTATATAATTTTTGTACTTGTTCCTCCGTCGTGAAGCCTTCAATATCATTAGCATATACGATTACAGGGTCTGCTATGTCTGTATAATTTACACCTACTCTTATTAATTCTTTGAATAATCTTATATAGTTATCCACAAAAATATCTACATATCTTTCTAAATAACCACTCCAACTAACACTGCCAAAACAATATTTCATAGTATATTCCTCCTCTTTTTTCTGATTTCTTGTAATATAAAATCTATACCACCAAAGTTAGTGTCATCTATATACTCATTACAAAATATTTTTCTAGGATTATTATGAAAAAACTCTTTCATGAAATCCAAGTTATCATTTACTGCATCAAATATCAAACCACGTTCTTTACACCAAGCTACAGCATCTTCTAATTCTTTTCCTTCTCTCATAGTAATTAAAATTACATAAGCTCCCTTTGCTTGTTCCTCTGTTATATAATCTATAACCTCAGTAATTTCCCCTGTTACTCTAGGATAAGTACCTCTGCTTATAGCGAGAGTACCATCAAAATCTACACCAATTATTCTATATCTATTCTTTTTCATTTGTTGCCTCCTTCTTTTTTCTACCACGTTTTGGTTTTCTCTTCACAAATAACATTTCCTTATTATCAAAATACACATTAGCGTTACCATTATTTTTTTCATCTCCTTCAAATTGAGGACGCATAAAAGATATATAAGCGGTTCCGTATTTTTGCACACATTCTCTTGTACGAGCTAATTTTTGACAATCATTTTTGAAACCTAAATTTATATAATCTAAATCTTCTTTTTTATCGTCAGGTAGATTTTCTAAATCAACTTTTACTTCAAATGCATCAGCCACTTCAAACTTGTGCTTTTTTGTTCTGTGTAAATAAACTCGTAGTATCATTCTATTCTCCACCTTTCAATAAATATTTATTAGACACAACTTTGAATGAATAAGTCATATCTTCTGTTCTAAATACAACACCTTCTGCAATTTGACTTGGGGAAGCGTTTTCAAAATATTTTCTATATTTTATATCATCAACATATTTCAATAATTTTTCCACTATGTTATCCACTGTTTCCTCAGGGTCAAATTTGAATTTATCTTCTGCGTCAATCAGAGGCACGTGTTTTAGACCGAATTCTTCACATAATTTTAACATATATAATAAGTCACATTTTACATAGCTTCCGTTTTTACCAGTTTTACTTACAAAAGCATTGAATATAAACCATTCTTTTTCTTTAAGCCCTAATTTATTTCCTTGAATACCCGGTCCGCATAATTCTCCTTGAAATGCTACATATATACCATTTATAGCTTTATGATTTTCAAATTTTTCTTTAGCTCCATTTTCAAAATACTTATTAACGGTAGTGGTATACATATTTTCGTCTTTATAAAATTGATTTCTACCACCTATTAGAAATGCGTCGTCGAACAAACCAACTGTGCAAGAAGTACCATCAAGTTTGATACTTGAGTACCAATCCTCCTGTTCACTTTTCATATACTCTGGTAAAACGTCTGTTGCACAAACCTGAATTCTCTCCTCATCAGTTTTTGGTATGTACCATTCGTGATGAATTATATCACCTAACGGTCCATTTGAAACCGGTGGTTCATATTTTTCTATACATAAAGTTTCAGTTAAATCTGCACCAACATGTTCTTCTGGGTGAGCTACATCTGGTGTACAATATTTATCTCTTTTATGTATTTGAAAATAAATATCTTTCAATTGATTAATAGGCATAACTAGCCCTTGTGATATTTGATTTCTAAATTTATGTGTTGAAATTTTATATTTATTTAATTTTTGTGACCAAGAAGAACCCTTTAAAAATTCAAACGCTGGAATATCTGGAAGTAAGCTATCAATTTCAAAATAAATAACGTTATCTCCTACTTGATATTCTCCTTTTCTAGCCACACAATCCCAATTTAAGATTTGAACAATCTCTATTCTATCCGCACCTTCTATCGGCTTTATCGCCTTGACAGTCTGCACACTTGCAAGTTTTCTGCTCATTTTTTAATCCTCCTTCTCTATAATGATCACAACCAGAACACCCCATTTTCTCCACTCTACAGTGGTCTACATCATATCCTGTACCCGTACATATTCCCATCATAAATACCTCCTCGTAATATTATTTTACTAATTCACGACTAAGATTATTTACAAATTCATTTATTCTAGTTTGCATATATTCAGCGTCTTCCATTTTCGTACAACTAACTGTAGGTAAATTAAGTTGATATTTATTACTGCCCAGTATAGTTATACTATTTGAAAATGTTATGTTAATTGATTTATATTTTCCTCCTAATGTAATCATAGTAATTACATACCTCCTTCTCTATCCAATGGTGGGCCAAAACCAAGCTGTGTTTTAGTCCCAGATATATTGGCTAATCGTTCATAGACTTCTAATTTTGCTCTGGCTACAGCTAATTCATTTTTTAGTTGTACGTTTTCATTTTCTAGCATAAACACTCTATTCATTACAATATTTTCTATTTTGTCATACGCGTTGTTTTCTGTTTCTACCTTACGAGTAGCCATTATATCCTCTCCTTAATCTATTATTTATTTATATTAAAT
>Ga0310690_10001998_pt1 | contig 34743 bp, 28 predicted proteins | sample AusTroGonzalo_MG_2_FD_207661 | JGI IMG/M metagenome (GOLD analysis project Ga0310690, IMG submission 207661) | Bovine rumen microbial communities from tropical cattle in Woodstock, Queensland, Australia - Gonzalo_04 (v2) (version 2) | ecosystem: Host-associated > Mammals > Digestive system >...
ACAGGATACTCCGCCCTTTGTGATTATTATAACGATATACTATATATATACTATGTATATATATACTTTCTGTTGCCAATTTGCCTGCAAACAAGCCTCCGCACCGTCTCTCCACCCTCTCTGCCAACGCACTATGGAGCCCTACGAACACTGGACACTAATGCGGGACAGCGGTGCACACAGGACGGTAATGCAGCAGGATAGTGCTGAAACGGAACACCGAACGGTGTCGGGCGAATAGAGCGGATAATGCTAATAGATGCGGGAGAAGTGGAGGGCGGTGTTGCGCTCGGGGCTGATAAGAACAAGGCTGTCGTCCGGCGTGCGGGCGGTGAGATGGCGGCAGTCCCAGAGCTTGGGAACAGGGATATCATGCACATCCATAGTGTGCAGTTCGACAATCCGGGCACCGTCCTTGCGCCAACGGAACCATCCGTTGCCGTGGTAAGAAAGATCCGTCTCCTGCACATCCTCGGCTTCGTTCCACTCCTTGCCCCAGAAGTAGCCTTCCTCGTCGTCATAATCATCCAGATAGACCTTGAACCATTGCGGGTTCTCGGCGTTTCGCCACCTGCCCACAAGAGCCGGGTCGGCAACGGGCGTTTCGTCCTGAAAGACAATATGTTCGTCGGTTGTTTCCTGCGGCGTCCCGACAACCTGCTCCAGAGGCCGGAGGCCGTCCGTGTTCTGACGTTCGCGCAGCACAAGGAAAGTGACCGCACCGGCGGCTACCAGTGCAGCAAGACAGACGAGAAAGATGAGCAGCGGGCGTTTCATTTGAGTGCAATCATTTTGGCCTTCTTGTTATCCATTCCGGGCATGGTCGCTCCGACAGGTGCGTTCTCGTACGTGGGGTCACAAACGATGAACTTCCGGCCTTTGTACGTGAGCCAGTCTCCCTTCTGCTCGCCGGAGAACGCCACAGCCGTAGCCAGGTGGCCGGGGTAATAGAGCAATACCACATCAAGCCCGACCAAGTCTCGCACGAGGCGTGAGAAGAGGATAGCCCTGTCCTCGCAGTCACTCTGCGGATAGTAGAGCGTCTCCTGCGCAAAGAAAGGTCTGTCGCCGCCCCAAATCTGGTCATCGTAACCGTACTTGAAGGCCGTCTGCACCCAGTTGAGCAGGATGCCTACTGCATCGCGTTCGGGCATGCCTGCAATGGTCTTCTTGAGGACAGGATAAAGGGCGTCCTTGACATTCTTGTCAAGAGGCGTGTTGGCATAAGCCGCCCATCGCGTGCCGGCATCCCCGTTGATGCACGCCTGCGGATAAGTATTCATGAAGTCGATGAGGTTCTTGTTGACGCTGACAGTCGCCGTGACGCCCTTGCGTGAAGTGAGTGTGCGTTTGGGTGTGGGTTCGTTGCCGAACTTGGGCAGGCGTGCCATCTGCAGGGAGAGGGACTGCTCCTTGTCAAACTGCGCCTTGCAGATCTGTAGCTCCTTGTCATCGCGGTCGCCGGTAATGTAGAACTTTGTGCCGTCGAGGGTGACGTACCGCATCCCGTATATCTCATAGCGGCTGGCGATGAGCATATGGAGCTTGCTCTTTGTCATTCCCAAGCGTACACGGTATCCGGACTGGCTCATGATATACGCCTGCATGAGTACGGCCTCGTTGGTCTTGCCGTAGCGTTTTTCCGTCACGGCGCGCAACAGATCCATGTACGCCCAGTCGCAGAGATCAGAGGCCTTGCGCACGTCGAGGGCAGTCTTGACGGTAATGTCATAGCAGCTGGAAGACAGCGTTTTCCAGGCATCGGCAAGACTGTTCTCGTCAAGCGATTTGATCTTCAGATTGTCGTTAGCCGGGAAGCTGAGGGAGACAATACTTCCGTAGAAACCCACGGAAACGCGTTTCAGGGGTTGCTCCTCTTTCGGTTTGACCGGTGCTATCGGTTCGGGGGCTGGTGCCGGTTCAGGCACGACGACCACCGCCGGTTCGACGGGAATCTCCTTAGGTTCGGGTGCCGGCTGAGGTGCAGGCTGCTGATCGGGTTCAACAACAGGCTGAGGCGCGGGTTCAGGCTCGTTGTACACAACGGGCTGCACGGGTGTCTCGGGCTGCGGTTCGTCCGCCTCGTGGGCAGGAAAAGCATCCCACGTGCGGCGCATGAACTCCGCATACTGCTCGTTCAGCCTCTTACGGTAGGCATCGTACTCGTCCTGGGTGTTCTGTCTGAACTTGCCGAACTCCGCCTGCTGGCGTTTCCTGAACTCTTCATACGAATCCGTGTTTTGCGCGTACGCAGAAACTATGGATAATGCATTCAGCAGCATAGCCGCCGACATGACAAAGAAAATCCTTTTCATGCTGTGTTTTTCTGAAAATCTGCTGCAAAGTTACTAATAATTTGGCGTTTTTGCAAGAAAAAAGTGATAAATCTTCATTTTTTGTCCTCAAAATTTGCAAATGTTGGGATTTTTTTGTAAATTTGTGGCGCCTTTACGAAATTTATTAAATAAATTTATTAATAGCTTATGAAATTTCAAGTATCAAGTACGCGTCTGTTCGGCCAGCTTCAGGCAGTCAGCCGCGTGATAGGAAGCAAGAACAGCCTTCCTATCCTCGATGACGTATTGTTCCGTCTGGAGGGTGACCAGCTCTCCCTGACCGCCTCTGACGGCGAGACCACCATCCGCACCCGTCTGGAGGTCGAGAATGCAGAAGGAAACGGCATGGTAGCGTTCGGCGCAAAGATCCTGATCGAGACCTTCAAGCAATTCCCCGAGGTGCCCCTGCAGTTCAAGATTGACGAGCAGAACTTCGGCATGACCATCTCCTCGCCGAACGGCGAATACTCCGTAGTAGGCGTGAACGGCGCCGAGTATCCCGAAGTGCCGTTTGAGGCCGAGCAGGACAGCCACAGCCTGAAGATGTCTTCCGGTCTGCTGCTGGATGCCATCTCGAAGACCATCTTCTGCACGGCAGAGGACGAACTGCGTCCCGTAATGAACGGCATATACTTCGACCTGACGCCGGAGAAAGCCACCCTCGTAGCCACAGACGCCCACCGTCTGGTCCGCTACTCGAACACAACGGTGCATGTGGATGAGGCAGCCAGCTTCATTCTGCCGAAGAAGCCCGCCATGCTGCTCAAGAACGTCCTGCTGAAGGACGAGAGTGACGTGGACATCCGCTTCGGTGCCCGCAACGTGCTGTTCACCTTCGGCAACACGGCAATCATCTGCCGTCTGATTGACGGCCGCTACCCGAACTACAACGCCGTTATCCCGCAGAACAACACGAACATCATGACCATCGACCGTCAGACCCTGTTGTCCGCCTGCAAGCGTGTGGCTGTGTTCGCCAACACCAGCACGGCACTCATCCGTCTGGCTCTGGCAGAGAACAGCGTGACGATCTCCTCACAGGACATCGACTTCTCGACGGCAGCCGAGGAGAAGCTCGTATGCTCGTACGGCGGTACGCCGATGGCTATCGGCTTCAAGGCTCCGTTCTTGTGCGAGATACTGGGCACGATAGAGTCAGAAGAGGTGCAGATCGAGCTCGCCGACCCGGCACGCGCAGGACTGATCCTGCCGAGTGAGGACGGAGAGAACGAGGAGCTGCTGATGCTGCTCATGCCGATGTTATTAAATGACTAACAGGCATTTCGCTCTTTTATGAACATTCAGTTAAATCGCCCGCTCGTCTTCTTTGACCTGGAGACGACGGGCGTCAACATCGCCAAGGACAGGATAGTCGAACTGTCGTACTACAAGGTCTTCCCCAACGGCACAAAGGAGGGCAAGACCTACCATGTGCGTCCGACCATCATCGACGCCATGGGACTGGAGACAACGATGCACATCCCCGAACAGGCATCAGCCGTACACGGCATTTATGATGACGATGTGAAAGACTGCCCGACGTTCAACGAGATAGCACGGGAGGTGGCATCGGTGTTCGAGGGCGCGGACATTGCCGGCTACAACTCCAACCACTTCGACATACCGCTGCTGGGTGAGGAGTTCCTGCGTGCCGGTCTGCCGTTCGACATCACCAAGCGCAGCCTGATTGACGTGTTCACGATTTTCACTCGCAAGGAGCAGCGCACGCTCAGTGCCGCCTACGCCTTCTATTGCGGCAAAGACCTGACAGACGCTCACTCGGCTAACGCAGACACCATGGCGACCTACGAGGTGCTGATGGCACAGACCGAGCGCTACCCTGACCTGCCGAAAGACGTGGACGGTCTGGCACAGTACTCGGCTCCCTCAATGCGCTATGCCGACCTGGCCGGCAAACTGTCGTACAACGACAAGGGAGAAATAGTGTTCGCCTTCGGCAAGTACAAGGACGTGCCTGTCAGCGAAGTGCTCGTTAGGGATTCAGGCTACTACGGCTGGATCATGCAGGGCGACTTCCCGCAGTACACGAAGAACGTGATAGCCAACATCAAGCTGCAGCAACGCCTCGCGGCAAAAGGGATTTAGGAAATTTCAAGATTTCAAGAGTTGAACAACGAGTTGCACATATTAGGTTGCGGCAGTGCGCTGCCGACGTTTCAGAACTCCCCGTCCTGTCAGGTGCTGGAGCTCTGCGACAAGTCGTTCATGATTGACTGCGGCGAGGGCAGCCAGATATGGTTCAGGCGTATGGCACTGAAGACGGCACGGCTGTACAACGTATTCATCTCGCACCTGCACGGCGACCACTGCTTCGGGCTGCTCGGTCTGATATCCACCTTCGGTATGATGGGCAGGACACAGCCGCTGCATATCTACGCCCATGCCGATCTGGAGAAGATACTCGCTCCCCTGATCGCCTATCACTGCGAGGGAATGTCGTACGAGGTGATCTTCCACACCATCAACCCGCGCAAGAGCGAGGTGATTTATGAAGACCGGACAGTAACAGTAACGACTATCCCGCTGAAGCACAAGGTGCCGACCTGCGGATTCCTGTTCACCGAGCACCATAGGGACAAGGAGTCCGTGAAGCGCTATGCCTACTGCTCCGACACCTATTACACGGAGAAGATCATCCCGATCATCGAAGGTGTGCAGACGCTCTATCACGAAGCCACCTACACCACCCCGTACGCCGACCGCTGCAAAGGCACGATGCACTCCACCGCCGCCGAAGCGGCAACGATAGCGCAGAAAGCGAACGCCGGACAGCTGATTATAGGGCACTACTCCGCACGAGTGGATGACCATACGGAGTTCCTGAAGGAGGCACAGGAGGTGTTCCCGAATACGATTATGGCAGAAGAATGCCAAACCTACGTAATATAGACCGCTACGCTATAAGAACAAAGACCGTTTCACTTAAAGATGAAAGCAACTGTAACATATGTATGCAGTAGCTGCGGGGCGAAGGCGTCGCAGATGCTCGGGCGCTGCCCGGTGTGCGGTGAATGGGGCACGATGACGGAAGAGGTGGTGCAGAGCGGCACTCCGGCCAAAGGCGTACGGCAACGCAGCGGATCGACCGTGCAGAAACTGCAGGACGTTTCCGTACAGGAAGACCGCCGTGTTGACATGCACAGCGTCGAACTGAACCGTGTGCTCGGCGGCGGTCTGGTGCCCGGTTCGCTGGTGCTACTCGGCGGTGAGCCGGGTATAGGCAAATCGACACTGGCGCTACAGGTGCTCATGCAACTGGGTTCGGCAGTGACACTCTACGCCAGCGGCGAGGAGTCGGTCAAGCAGATCAAGCTGCGCAGCGAGCGCATAAGCGGCAATCCGGAGAACCTGTACATCGTAGCAGAGACTTCCCTGGAGAAGATCCTTGAACACGCCAAGACCCTCAAGCCCGAACTGGTGGTGGTCGACTCCATACAGACCATCGGCACGGAGGCAATAGAAGCGACCATAGGTTCGCTGTCACAGGTTCGCGAGTGTGCGGCACGCATCCTGCAGTTCGCCAAGGAGACAAACACGCCGTTCATCATCGTCGGACATATCACCAAAGAAGGTTCGCTGGCAGGACCGAAAGTGCTGGAGCACATTGTTGACACCGTGCTGCAGTTCGAGGGCGACCAGCACTACATGTACCGCGTACTGCGGGCGCAGAAGAACCGGTTCGGCTCGACATCGGAGATAGGGATATTCGAGATGCAGCAGGACGGTCTTCGCGAGGTGACCAACCCTTCGGAGCTGTTGCTCAGTTCGAACCGTGACGGTCTGTCGGGCATCGCCATCGCCGTAGCCGTGGAGGGTGTGCGTCCGCTGCTGATAGAGGTGCAGGCGCTGACCTCGTCCGCTGCCTACGGCACGCCGCAACGTTCCTCAACGGGCTTCGACTCCAGGCGGCTGAACATGCTGCTGGCGGTGCTGGAGAAACGCATAGGTTTCAAGCTGCTGCAGAAAGACGTGTTCCTGAACATAGCCGGCGGGTTGCGCGTGAACGACCCTGCGATAGACCTGGCGGTGCTGGTAGCGGTACTGTCGTCATCGATGGATATCGCCCTGCCAACAGACTGCTGCATGACAGGCGAGGTAGGACTGGCAGGCGAGATACGTCCGGTAAACAGAATAGACCAGCGCATAGGTGAGGCACGCAAACTCGGTTTTTCGCGAATGATTATCCCGGCCGGGCAGAAATATCAGGCCGTGAAAGGAATAAAGGTGATTGAGGTAGCCCGTGTGACCGACGCTGTGCGAATGCTCTTCAAGCAGCAATAGAGTTGGGGCAAAGAGAAAAATAAGGAACGAATACAAAGATGATCAAGCATTTTGGAGAATACTGCCTATTGATGACCCGGGTGTTCCGCATGCCGGACCGTCCGCGTATGTTCTGGCAGCAATACAGCCGCGAACTGGAAAAACAAGGTCTGCAGTCGCTGCCCATCGTGATTATTATATCGCTGTTCATAGGCGCTATCCTGACCATTCAGGCCAAGACCAACACGGAGAACCCTCTGCTGCCGACATACACCGTCGGTCTGCTTACGCGTGAGACGCTGCTGCTGGAATTCTCGTCCACCATCCTCTGTCTCATACTGGCCGGCAAGGTCGGTTCGAACATCGCATCGGAAATAGGTTCGATGCGCATCACCGAACAGATTGACGCAATGGAGATCATGGGTGTCAACTCCGCCAACTATCTCATATTCCCGAAGGTACTGGCATTCATGACCATGATGCCGATGCTTGTCATACTGTCCACCACTATCGGTCTGATCGGCGGATGGGCTGTAGGTCAGTTCACGGACATCATTACCGTGGCGGACTACCTGCTCGGCATCCAGTACGCATTCAACCCGTACTTTGTATGGTACGGCATAATCAAATCGCTGTTCTTCGCGTTTATCATCGCCTCGCTGTCGTCATACTACGGTTACACGGTACACGGAGGTGCACTGGAGGTAGGCAAAGCCTCGACGAACGCCGTAGTGAACTCGAACATTGCCATCCTGCTGCTGGACCTCGTGCTGAGCCGACTGCTGCTGTAAGGGGCAAAGCATAAAGCGAAAAGCAAAGACATAAAGATACGAAAAATTGATAGAGTGTAAAGACATAGTAAAGACCTTTGACGACCTGCGGGTCCTCAACCATGTGAATGCCACCTTTGAGGACGGCAAGGTAAACATGATCATCGGTCTGTCAGGCAGCGGCAAGACTGTTCTGATGAAGTCGGTGCTGGGTATCCACACGATAGACAGCGGCCGTATCGAGTACGACGGGCGTAACCTGCCTGACATGAAGGAAGAAGAGGTGAGGATGCTTCATCGCGAGGTAGGCGTACTCTTCCAGGGGTCGGCATTGTTCGACTCACTGACAGTCAAGGAGAACGTACTGTTCCCTATGCAGATGTTTTCGCACATGACAAAAGAGGAGATGGACGAGCGTGCACGCTTCTGCCTGAGCCGTGTCCAGATAGCGGATCATGCTCTGGACCTTATGCCGTCAGAGATCTCCGGCGGAATGCAAAAGCGCGTGGCCATCGCACGTGCGATAGCACTCAACCCGAAATACCTGTTCTGCGACGAGCCGAACTCAGGTCTGGACCCGCAGACCTCGCTGGTGATAGACAAACTGATACAGGACATCACACAAGAGTACAACATCTGCACGATTGTCAACACCCATGACATGAACTCCATCATGGAGGTAGGCGACAACATCATCTTCCTCAAGAACGGCACCAAAGAGTGGCAAGGCTCGCGCCATGACATCTTCTACTCCGACAATGAGGCGCTGAACAGTTTCGTATTCGCATCACAACTCTACCAACAGATTCGCAAAGCACACCAATAAACCATCCGCACATGAAGAAACTACTATTCATACTGGCAGCCGCCACAAGCATCGTTCTGAGCATGCAGGGCCAACCGGCACGTGTACCGGCACGTCCCGGAGTCATTCCGATCGAACAGCCGAACGGCGACACGCTGCACACCTATCTCCGCGGAGATGAACACTGGCACATCATGATGACCGTTGACGGCTGGCAAGTAAAGGAGGACAAGCATGGCAAACTCTGTTACGCCACGCTCAAGAAACGTACGGTGAACGGTGAGAAAAAACAAGTGGCGGTTGTCACCCGCCGCACGGCACACGATGCCAACAGACGCAGCAAGTGCGAACAGCGCTGGCTGGAGAAACACGGTATTCAATATTTCAAAAAAGACTAACTATGATGCGCAGATTTTCAACCATACTCCTATTATGCAGCTTTCTGACAGGCATGGCAATGGTTCCGCCGCGTGACCCCTCGCAAAGGGACAAGTGGCTGCAGTCAGTATATAACAGCCAGCAGTCAGGCTTCAGACGCATGCCAGCAGCCAGTCAGGAGGTCGGCGATCCGACGTTGATAGATACCGTACTGGTTATCATGGCTAACTTTTCCGACTTCGCATTCGTAAGCAGCCGGGAGGATGTGGACTCGATGTTTAACGGCATGAACTGGACGAAGGACGATGCGAAAGGCAGTGTGCGGCAGTACTTCTACGACCAGTCGTCCGGGCAGTACAATCCCTATTTCAAGGTTGTAGGTCCTGTAACTCTGCCCAACGGATACGCCTATTACGGCCAAGGGAAGAACAAGACCGCCAGGCCGGGAGAGATGGTTGCCGATGCATGCAAACTGGTGGATGACGAAGTGGACTTCACCCGATACGACAACAACAATGACGGAGACGTCGATCTGGTATTCGTCCTGTTTGCAGGTTTCGGGGAGAATGACCCTCCCAGCGGACTTGTGCCCTCCATAGAAGACCTGCCATGGCCACACTACTGGAATATGATGTCTGCCGGAATATCACAGGACAAACGGACATTCGACGACAAGTTGATATATGCCTATGAGATCAGCAACGAACTGGACGGCTACTATTCCACCAAAGAAAAGAAAGTTGTAGCCGGCATAGGTGTTGTCTGCCACGAATACGGTCACGCACTCGGCTTGCCTGACTTATATGAGACCAACTCAGACAACAAGCACAACCAGAAACTTTTGGGTGCATGGGACATTATGTCCGATGGTGCATATGACGACGACATGCACTCGCCTCCATCGTACTCGGCATACGAACGGTTCTTTATGGGCTGGCTTGAGCCGACGCTCATCACCGAAGCAGACGATTTGCAACTGGAACATATAGCGACAAGCAACAAGGCCTATCTCATCTCGGAGAGCGACACACATAATCTTAACGGCGTCAATCCCAATCCGGCGGTGTTCTACCTGCTGGAGAACCGCCTGCGTGCCAGCTGGGACCGAGGGCTACCCGGCAACGGACTGATGATCACACGCATCAACTATCAACGCAGCAGATGGACATCTAACAGCGTGAATAATGCCGCCAACAACATGGGCGTGGATATCATCGAAGCTGATGGAAAGAAACCTATATACGACGAAAACAATAAGAGCAACGGATACTACGGCAAGTCCTCTGACCTTTTCCCGAAAGGTGCAAATGAATGTCTGGAGATTCCCGACCACGCCATAACGGATATCACACTGGAGAACGGTATTGTATCTTTCAAATACCGCGGAGGAAAGCCTGTCGGTCCGACTACGGACATCCGGACTTCAGCTGAACAGACGGCATGCAAGATTATCCGTGACGGCCAACTACTCATCTACCGCGACGGTCACTCCTATTCCATATTCGGTATGCGACAAGACTAACATTTACAGATAATGAAAAAAATCATATTGTTTCTTTGCGCGTTATGTGCATTAGTGACCGGATTGTCAGCCAAGCCGGCCTGCCCATACGCCCTGACGCTCACACAGCCTGACGGCACGCAGCTGACAGCGTACCTGCACGGTGACGCGTTCTTCCACTACTACACCGACACGGAAGGCAACATGCTCAAGTGTGACCAAGACGGCTACTACAAGTCCGTACCCATGCCTTCGGCCGATGAAATGAAGGCTCTCATTCAGCAAAGCCCACGGCGCGCAGCCCGTCAGGAGATGATAGGTGGGGAGCTGAATTTAGCACCTCGCGGACTGATAATCCTGGTCAGTTTCTCCGATCTGGCGTTTACCACACCGATACAAGAGATAGACTCCATGTTAAACGGACAAAATTATACACGCCGTTATACAGGGTATACATACACCGGCAAAAAGACCACCATCACGTCCGAAGGCAGTGCCCGGCAGTACTTCCAGGACAACTCACTCGGACAGTACAACCCTGTGTTTGACATAGCAGGTCCTGTCACCATCTCCAATGGATACACCTACTACGGCCGTAACGACTCGCATGGCGACGACGATCATCCTGACGAGATGATCAAGGAAGCCTGCCAACTTGTCGACGATGAGGTGGATTTCAGTATATACGACAACGACAACGACGGATCTGTGGATTTTGTATATATCCTCTATGCCGGTTACGGCGAGGCGGACGGAGGCAGCACAAACACCATATGGCCGCATAACTACAAGTTGTCTTATACGGGCATGTCTTTCAAGATAGACGGGAAATGGGTGAACAACTACGCCTGCTCGTGCGAGTTGAGCTATCAGAGCAAGCAGCACGACGGAATAGGCACATTCTGCCATGAGTTCTCACATGTGCTCGGTCTGCCTGACCTGTACGTTACAAACGGCGGCACCCACAAGACAGTGGGCTCGTGGGACATTCTGGATGCCGGGCCATACAATAACGACGGCAATACCCCTCCGAACTATTCGGCATACGAACGTTTCTACATGGGATGGCTCACTCCCACAATAATCAACAAAGCCTGCGACGTAACACTGCCGGCACTGGGTGACGCAGCTTGCGCGGCACTCCTAACCACATCAGGCGCACACAACCTGTCCGGTTTGAATCCCAACCCGTCAACCTTCTACATTCTGGAGAACAGGCAGAAGAAAGGCTGGGACGCCTACCTGCCGGGGCATGGTATGCTGGTGACGAAAATCAACTACAGTTACGGAAAATGGGCAGCGAACAGTGTCAACAACACCCAGACGGCAATGGGCGTGGATATCATAGAGGCTGACGGAAAAACTCCGATGTACGGGCAGACGGGATACGAAGGAAAGGCCGGTGACGTCTATCCCGCCGGAGCAAACACGTTTACAAGTGTGGCAGCATACAAAGTAACAGATATCCGCGAGGAGAACGGTATGATTTACTTCCTGGTGAACGGCGGAGGCGATCCGCTCGTTCTGGATGTGGAAGATACGGAACAACCAAGTGTTCCCGTTACCAGGAAGATTATCCGTGATGGCAAGATACTCATAGAACACAACGGTATATATTACGACCTGCTGGGTAACCGAAGATAAAAAAGACTGATTATGAAATTTATATCCTACAACGTTAACGGCATCCGTTCCGCGCTGAGCAAGGGACTGCTGGACTGGCTTCAAACTGCTAACCCCGACGTATTCTGTATCCAGGAGAGCAAGGCGCAACCCGAACAGATAGACGTAACCGCTTTTGCCGAACTCGGTTACACGGCGTATATTCACTCGGCAGAGAAGAAAGGTTATTCGGGTGTATGCATCTTCTCGAAACGTCCTGCCGACAAGGTTGCGGCCGGTATGGGTAATGACCGCTACGACAGCGAGGGCCGCGTGCTGCGTGCCGACTTCGGCGAACTGACTCTGGTGTGCGTATATGTACCGAGCGGCACGACCGGTGACATCCGTCAGGAGTTCAAGATGGACTTTCTGGAAGTGTTCATCAAATGGCTGAACGAACTGCGCAAGGAGAGGCAGAATGTAATCGTTTGCGGTGACTTCAATATCTGCCACAAGCCCATTGACATCAATCACCCCGAACGTCAGACAGGCGTATCAGGCTTCCTGCCTGAAGAAAGAGAGTGGATGGACCGCTGGCAGGAGTCGGGACTGGTGGATACGTTCCGCGTGTTCTGCCAGGCACCGGAGATGTACTCGTGGTGGAGTTACCGTGCCGGTGCACGCGCTCACAATGCCGGCTGGCGTATCGACTACTTCTGGGTCAGCGAGCCGCTACGTGACCGGCTGCGGGATGCACGCATCCATACCGATGCCGTACACAGTGACCATTGCCCGGTATCCCTTGAAATAGATGACTAATATGCAGAGACTACGAACAGAACATCTATATAAGAAATACGGCAAACGTACCGTAGTCAATGACGTGTCGATTCATCTTGAGCAAGGTGAGATAGTCGGTCTGCTGGGGCCCAACGGTGCAGGCAAGACCACGACGTTCTACATGACTACCGGTCTGGTGACCGCCAACAACGGCAAGATATTCCTGGACGACACAGATATCACCTCATACCCCATGTACCGCCGTGCCCAACTCGGCATAGGCTATCTGCCGCAAGAGGCGTCAGTATTCCGCAAGATGACGGTGGAGGACAATATCCTATCCGTACTGGAAATGACGACCTTCAGCAAGGAGTATCAGCGTGAGAAACTGGAGCAGCTCATCAAGGAGTTCAATCTTGAGCATGTGCGCACGAACCTCGGTGACCGTCTGTCCGGCGGTGAACGCCGTCGTACGGAGATTGCCCGCTGCCTGGCCATAGAGCCTAAGTTCGTCATGCTTGACGAGCCGTTTGCAGGCGTTGACCCGATTGCCGTACAGGAGATACAAGATGTAGTGTGGAAACTCAAGGACAAGAACATCGGCATCCTTATCACCGACCATAACGTGGACGAAACATTGTCCATCACCGACCGTGCATATCTGCTCTTCGAGGGCAAGATTCTCTTCCACGGCACACCGGAAGAACTTGCCGCCAACCCCATCGTACGCAACAACTACCTCGGGCGAGACTTTGAGCTCAAGCGAAAGACGAAAGTTTAACCGTTGATACCATTCCTATGAAGAACATCTGGAGACATCCGTGGGTTGTGGCAGCGTGCAATATCGTACTGGTGCTGACGCTGTACAGTCTGCTCCGTATAACATGCTATATGGTTAACGGATCAATGTTTCCGAACATCGACAACAGCCATCTGTTGGAGATTCTCGGCGGCGGTGTGCGGTTCGACCTGACTGCCGTGCTGTATCTGAGTTCCCTATATGTTGTGGGAATGCTGCTGCCTCTGCCTTCACGGTGGAGAGAGAACAGCATTTATCAGAAAGTGCTGGCGTGGCTTTTTCTCGTCCCCAATGCAATAGGACTGATTATCAACACGGCGGATATAGCGTATATCCCCTTTTCCGACCGCCGTACGACGTGCACGTTCTTCACGGAGTTCGCCCATGACGACAATCTATGGAGCATCGTCGGACAAGGTGTTGTACAGTACTGGTATGTAACACTGGCCGGTATAGCCGTTCTGGCAATACTGTTCCTTATAACGCGCAAAACGTTCCGCTGCAGTTCCGCCAAGCCTGTTGTCTATTATCTGTGTGAGACGGTTATCCTGCTGACGACCGTATATTTCTATGTAATCGGTATTCGTGGCGGTTTTGGCAAATACACCCGGCCTATAACGGTAAGCAACGCCATGCAATACACCAATACACCGCGTGAGAGCGCGCTGGTGCTGAACACGCCGTTCTCGCTGATGAAGTCACTGGAGAACCAACAATATGTTGAGCCGAAGTATTTCACAACAGATGAACTGCCTGAGCACATGACACCTGTTCATGCTGGCAGGGAAGAATATCTGACACCCAACGGGTACGGCAATCTGAATGTCGTGGTGCTTATTCTGGAGTCTTTCAGCAAGGAATATATCGGCTTTTATAATCATGATATAGAAGGATACAACGGGTATACCCCGTTTTTGGACAGTCTGCTGTCGCAGAGCGTGACATTCAGCAACTCATATGCCTCAGGCCGCAAAAGTATAGATGCCATGCCTTCTGTGCTGTCGTCCATACCGATGCTCATCGAGCCGTATATCGTGACGCCCTACTCTACAAACGCTGTTTCGTCGATTGCCGATTGCCTGAAGCGGATAGGCTATCAGACGGCTTTCTTCCACGGTGCCCCGAACGGCAGTATGGGTTTTCAGGCCTATGCACGGAGTGCCGGTTTCGGACGCTATTACGGAATGGATGAGTTCGGTGACAAGAGTGCATATGACGGCACATGGGCTATATGGGACGAGGAGTTCCTGCAATACTACGCACAGACGATGAACACAATGCAGGAGCCGTTTATGACCGCTGTGTTCACAGCCTCCAGCCATCATCCATTCAAGGTGCCCAAACGTTATGAGGGCGTATTCCCGAAAGGGCCGCTACCGATACACGAGGCGATAGGTTACACCGATTACGCCTTGCGGCGGTTCTTCGAAACAGCAAGCCGGCAACCATGGTTTGACCATACACTGTTTGTCATAACGGCCGATCACACGAACGGACTTTCGTTACCGGAATATACGAATGCAAGAGGCGTGTACGAAGTGCCGGTTGCCTTCTATTGTCCGGCATGCTTACGCGCATCCCAACGCCCCGATGTCGTGAGCCAGACGGATATTATGCCGTCTGTGTTACGCAGCGTGGACTATAATGACGGGTTCTTCGCATTCGGTGAAGACGCACTTGGCGGACATAAAAAGCACAACTACGCCGTATGCTACAATGCGCCGTTGTATCAAATTTTCTCGGACAGCCTGCTCGTGCAGTTTGACGGAGAGCGAGTGACAGGCGTATACAACTTCCGTACCGACCGTTGCCTGCGCACGAACATTGCCGGCTCCGTTGATCCTGAAACCATTGCCCCTATGACAGATTACCTGAAAGCATATATCCAGCAGTATATCCATCGCATGATTCATGACGAATTGACCGTAGAATGAGGAACTATATATCCATAATCGTACTTGCGGCGCTACTCTGTGGATGCCAGAAATCCGGCATCACGCCGACGATACGCACATGCGCATCCATGCCCGAGAGTCGTGCGAGTGCTTGCGCATGCGTTCTGGACGGAAAGGCCTACGTGTTCGGAGGGCGCGATGCGTCGGGGAACTTTCGGAACAACTTATGGGCATATGATCCGGCCAGCGACACATGGACGGACCTTGGCTCCACCCCGCTGAAGGCAAGAGTCAACGCCACAATCACTGCTGCAGGCGGACGGTTGTATGCAGGTTTGGGCTACTCGTCTGCCGAGGCCTATCTGGATACAGCATATATGAAAGACTGGTGGACCTATTCGCCTGCAACAGCCCAATGGACACAACTGACTGATTTTCCATGCGCAAACACCGTGGCTGCCTCGTCGTTTACATTGGACGGTGACATCTACATTCTATACGGTTTCGGTCATGGTTTTACAAACGACATATGCCGCTATGACATCAACACCGGCACATGGACATACATAGACGACAATAGTGAACGGGCAAGTGCAAACTTCGGCGGCAGGGGCGCGATATGCGACCGACGTCTGTTTTTCGGGTTGGGCTTCAACACGCACAATCTGACGCAATGGTACGAAGCTGACTTGCAAAGTGACACCTGGCAAAAGAAACGTCCGATACCCGGCAAAGGGCGGGAGTTTGCCGCATGTGCTGCGACAGATGAATATGTATATGTCATGGGAGGCCGCTATTTCGGCGGTGATATGAGCGGTGGAGAGGTTTTTGACACATATCTGCGCTATTCCGCCCATGACGACCAATGGACATCTTGCGGAGCGATGCCCTGCGGCCGGGCAGAGAACCAGGTGGCATTCTGCCTGAACGGCAAAGTATATTTCGGTCTGGGGGAAGACGAAACGGGAAAAGTACATAATACGCTGTATTGCATTGAATAGACGCTGGCTCATAGTTGTTCTGCTGCTGCTTGGCTCGTTGCCCGGTAATGCGTGGGAGTGGTGGCCTTTGAATATGGCGCAGCCGGACACTTGCCGCGATACGCTGCTATATGCAGGCGCAGTAAGCGTCGTGACTTCAAGCGGCAGTCAGGCTCCCTCGCTGTTCTGGCACAATACGGACGGGGATATTGCCGAATTACCTCATAGCGGCAACCTGTCGCTGGGCATAATCAAGCCAGCGACGCGTCCGAACAGGTGGTTTGACTACGACTTCGGGGTGGTTCTGACAGGGCGTATAAGCGGTTCGCATCACAACATTGCCCATCCACAGATAGAGGGAACAGGATACTTCCGCGAACTGTATGCCCATGTACGACTGTACATAGTGGACATCACCGCAGGTATTCATCCTATACGAACAGGGGCAGCCGACAAAGATCTGGGCAGCGGCAGTCTGCTCTTCTCCGGCAATGCGCATCCTATACCGCGTATCACGGTGGGTATAGACCAATGGACAGCGTTCCCCGGACTGTTCGGCTACGTGGAGGTAAAAGGCGGTTTGACTCACGGATGGCTGGATGACAATGCTCCGGATGTGCGTAAGACACAGCTGCATCACAAGTTTGCAGGCGGTCGCATAGGAGGCAAGTTACCTGTGAACATCGCATATGAGTTTCACCACGTGGCGCAATGGGGAGGTTACTCTGCAACATACGGCGACCTTGGCAATAATTTCAATGCGTGGGTAAACGCATTTATGGTACGTTCCGGCGGCTCGATGGCCAACGACCAGATCAATGCACAAGGCAATCATATCGGCTATCAGGAGTTGTCGCTGGATGTGAAGGGCGACAGATGGAAAGTGAGTGCCTACTGGCAGATTGTCAACGAAGACGGACCTATCCGATTTATCGGTACCGGAATGAACAAGCCTGACGGATTGTGGGGTATCAGCATGCAGCAGAGCCATTGGCCGTTTATCCAGGGTGTAACATACGAGTTCATTCACACCACGGACCAGTCAGGACCGTTTCACGACAAGGACGGATGTGTGTATGGCGGAAATGACAACTACTACAACAACAGCATCTACACGCAAGGCTGGACATATTACGGCCGCATCATAGGGTCACCGCTGCTGAACCTTCATAACACGCGCGTAAGAGCGCATCACGCGGGTATAAAAGGAGATATATACGGATGGCGTTACCGAGTGCTATGCACGTACGCCGACAACTACGGTACGTACCGGTTTCCGGCAAAAAGTAACAATACAGCCGTGCTGATGGAAGTAAAGAAACGCGTGCCGCAAGCATGGGACCTGGAGTTCGGCATCGCACTTGCCGGCGATTTCGGCACACAGTACGGTAATCAGTTCGGAGGAATGATTACTGTAAGCAAACAAGGAATAATCAAAAAATGGTAAGAATATGAATTTTGTAGAACAATGCAACCTCATTTTTGCACAGGCAGTCAAGGACTATCACCGTACCGATAATGTCGATGCACCTATTCACAATCCTTACAATGCAGGCACGATTGAGCACGACCTGTATCTCAAGAACTGGATTGACACCGTTCAGTGGCATCTGGAGGATATTATCCGTGACCCGCAGATCAATCCTACGGATGCGGTGGCTCTCAAACGCCGTATCGACCGTAGCAATCAGGACCGCACGGATCTGGTGGAGCGTATAGACAGTTATTTCTGGGAACAGTATCACGCCATCACTCCCAAATCCGAGGCACGCATCAATACCGAGAGTCCGGCTTGGGCTATTGACCGCCTGAGTATTCTGCACGTCAAACTGTGGCATATGCAGGAGCAGGTGGACCGTACGGATGTCAGTCAGGAGCAACACGACAAATGTGTAGCCAAGATGGCTGTGCTCAAAGAGCAACTGGGTGACATGACGACATCTATCAGTCAGCTGCTGGCTGATTATGCCGACGGCACACGTATCATGAAGGTGTACCGCCAGATGAAGATGTATAACGACCCGACACTCAATCCTGTCCTGTACGGAAAGAAATAGAGCCTGAAATGAAACGACTGCTTGTCATACGGTTCTCGGCTATGGGCGATGTTGCAATGGCAGCACCTGTTGTCCGTGCCGTTGCAGAGCAGTATCCGGAGTTGTCCGTAACGATGCTGTCGCAGCAGCGTTTTGCGGATCTCTTTGCCGATATGCCGGCCAACGTGACGTTCCATGGCGCGGATGTCAAGCAGCAGTCGCTTCATGAGATAGTAGCCGGTCTGGGGACGTATGATCTGGTGGCAGATATCCACGGTGTCATCCGGTCGGTATATATTCGTACGGCCATGCGCCTGAAGGGTGCAAAAGTCGCATCCATCGACAAAGGGCGCACAGACAAGCGCCGGCTGACCAGAGGCAAAGTACGGGAACCGCTGAAACATACCACCGAACGTTATGCCGAGGTTCTGTCAGCGTTGGGAATTCCCGTACGATTGGATTGTGTAAAGCCTAGGATTGCCCCGACAACGAACGCATCATGCATCGGTATTGCCCCGTTTGCCGCCCATCCGGGCAAAGTGTATCCGATTGAACGGACGGAGCGTGTGGTAGAACTGCTGAGCGAACGCGGAGAGAAAGTAATCCTCTTCGGCGGAGGCAAGAAGGAGAAAGCAATATTGGAAGGCTGGGCGCAGAAGTATCCGGGTGTGGAGTCCGCAGCCGGACGATACAGTCTGGCGGAAGAGTTGTCTATCATCAGAGGGCTGCGCGTGATGCTGACGATGGACTCGGGCAATATGCATCTGGCTTCACTTGTCGGCACGCGTGTCGTATCCGTATGGGGAGCTACCCATCCCTATGCAGGGTTCTTAGGGTTCGGACAGAGTGAGAAAGATTGTGTGCAGCGTGACCTGGAGTGCCGACCGTGTTCTATATATGGAAACAAACCGTGCAAGTTCGGGGATTACAGATGTATGGATATACCGCCCGAAGAGGTGGTCAAACATTTGACGGATTTATGAAACTGGTGTTAAATCCGAAATATGAGCATTTGCGCGGATGGATAGAATCCATCCCTACAATTTTTGCGCATGAAGGTGAAGTGATTTATGATGCACGCAACCAGATCCGCTTTATGCAAGCACCGGATGGAACGAAAGTTTGTGTCAAGCGTTTTCACAAACCACACCTACTAAACAGCATCTGTTATACATTCCTCCGAACTTCTAAAGCGGTGCGGGCATACAACAATGCGCTTATTTTGCAAGAGAGGGGCATAGCGACGCCGACACCTATCGCGTATGTACTCTGCGGAAAAGGATTGCTGGAAGAGTCTTACCTTGTGTCCATGCAGAGTACACTACGGCACACATTCTACGATTTTCGAGATGGCAAGATTGCCGGCAAAGAGGACTTGATACAAGCCTTTGCCCGCTTCTCAGCCCGCATGCACGATGCAGGTATCCTGCCGTTGGATTATTCACCGGGAAACATTCTTTATGACCAAATAAACGGAGAATGGCATTTTGAATTGGTGGATATTAACCGAATGTGTTTCGGTACGGTGGACGCCAAACGAGGCTGCGGGAATTTTTGCCGTTTATGGGGAAAGTCCGACTTCTTTGAGGTTCTTGCGCCGGCATATGCTCGAGCCAGACAGATAGACGAATATCAATGCCTGCAGTGGATACTGGATGCACGCAAGCGTTTCTGGGCGCACCATCCGCATGAGCATTTCGTTACAGATGATACGTTCTCAGTCGGTGTGATTGTATCGACATACAATAATCCGTTGTGGCTGGAAAAAGTCTTATGGGGCCTGATGAGCCAGACACATCCGGCACACGAGATTATCATTGCCGATGACGGTTCGGACGAGCGTACCCGCACGCTGGTTCAACGATACCAAGCCCTGCTTCCCATCAAACACGTGTGGCACGAAGACAAGGGCTTTCGCAAGACAACCATTCTCAACAAGGCCGTCTTGGTAGCGCAAAGCGAGTATTTGATCTTCATCGACCAGGACCTTATCCCTCGTAACGATTTTATCAGTCAGCACTACAAGCACGCCCGTCGCGGTCATTTTGTGTCAGGCGGTGCAATTCTACTGCCGGAAGGCTTGAGTTACGCACTCAAGGAAGAAGACATCCGTTCCGGCAACGCATTCTGCATCGCATGGCTTCGAAGCCACGGAATGCCCTGGAACTGGAAAATGAGCAAATTATGGCGTCAGCCGTGGCTGTGCTCCATCATGAACAGCCTGACACCTGCCAACGCCAGTTGGAACGGCGGGAACGCCTCTACCTGGCGCGAGTATATTATTCGTGCGAAAGGCTTTGACACGCGTATGCGCTACGGAGCAGAAGACCGAGAGTTCGGCCAGCGACTGGAGAACGCCAGCATCCGAGGTATCCAATTGCGCTACGGTACGCCGCTGTTACACCTATACCATCAGCGCCCTTATCGCAATGAACAGGACTGGCAGACCAACAAAACCATCTGGGAACATACTAAGCGAGAACATCTAACCACAACTTCATACGGACTGGAATGAAAGCAACACTGATTATATCTGTATACAAGAATACTACGGCTCTTAAGGCTATTCTGGAGAGTTTGAAGCGACAAACCGAGCAGGATTTTGAGGTCATTATCTCAGAGGACGGTCAAGATGCCGGCATGGCTGCCTTTGTGCAATCGTACCACTTCCCGTGGCCGATGCAACACCTGACTCAAGAGGATCTGGGCTGGCGTAAGGAGCGTATACTCAATCAGGCGGTGATGGCCGCCAAGACTGACTGGCTGGTATTCATTGACGGCGACTGTGTGTTACATCCGAGGTTTATGGAGTATCATATCCGTTATCAGCAGCGCGGCATTATGTTAGCCGGCAAACGTATCAAACTCAGTCCTGAACTAAGCGAACGTTACCTCAAAGGAGAGAAAATTCATTTCTTCCCGTATCTGTTCTTCCACCGAGGCTGCCGCTTTGTGGAAGAAGCGTTCTTCTGCCGGTGGGCAGAATATTTCCGGCGTCCGGTGAAACATCTGGTAGGCAGTAATATGTCTATGTCGCGTACGGATTTAATAGCTATCAACGGCTTTGACGAGAACTATGTCCGACCGGCTACCGGCGAGGATTATGATATAGAATGGCGCCTGCAGGCAATCGGCTGTAAGATTGTTTCGCTGCGAAATCTGGCGGTACAGTACCATTTATACCACAAGGAGAACTGGCAGGATCACGACGAGAACTCCGTCTATTGCCGGCAAATGCAAGAACAAAACCAATACATCTGCAAAAATGGCATCCAAAAGCTTTGACAACCTGTATGCTGTTGTAGTGTGGTTCCATCCGACAGACAAAGAGTACGAGACGCTCTGCTTGTACAAGGACGATGTATCACACGTTGTTGTTGTGGATAACAGCGAGACGGATAACAGCGGCTTACTTCACGACGATCCGCAGGTCACCTATATGCCTCTGATGCAAAACTACGGCATCGCTACTGCCCTTAACAGAGGTTGCCGGGTTGCCAGGGAAGCAGGAGCACAGTGGGTGCTCACCATGGACCAGGACAGCCGTTGGGACCAACAGAGCGTCAGAGAATATATAGAAGAAGTTTCGCAATACGAGCCGTTTGAAAAGGTAGCCATATTTACACCTTTTCACGACTGCGACGGCACCCCTGAAAAGCACCACAAACACGGGAGGTTCGAGCAACGTGAAGTTGTCATGTGTTCCGGCAACCTGCTGCGGATACAAGCATGGGAGCAGACCGGGGGCTTCAGGGAAGACTTCTTCATCGATCTTGTGGATGATGAAATATGCTGTCACCTGCGCCGATTAGGATGGCAGGTGGTACGCATAAATCATATTTTACTCTCCCACCGTTTGGGCAACGGAGTGAAGTATATCGGCTTTACCAAACATCCGTATATTCCCCACCCCGCGTGGCGTTACTTCTACATTGCCCGAAATATCCGCCGCATGCTGATTTTGTATCCTGACATGCAGAAGTACTATAAAAAACAGGTATATAAATATATCAAACGTCTGTGCCTGTATGACAACAACGAAAAGATTCGTAAACTGTGCGAGTTCCGGCGAGGATGGTACGCAGACAACTATCATGAAAAATAATATGCATAAGACTATTCTACATTCCTGTTCGGTAATAGGTCTTGTATGGACTCTGTGTGTATGTGTGTTCTACACCGACCTTGTGCCGAGTGTATTGCTATACGGCGGTTTGTCGCTCTTTTTAGTCAGCTGGTGCATTGAGTTTGTTATGGAGCGTCAATGGCAGACCAAGCCTGCACGTGAGTGGATATTTTTCAGTTTGCTGATTGTCTTTTTTCTTTGGGCACTGCTGTATTGGCCATGGGACGGTCAGGTTTATTTCTCTCATCACCTGACACAGCGTCTGCCTCTGTTAGCGTTCGGCCTGGTCGGTCTGTTCGGACTCAACGAGAGTCATTCGCGGGCTACGATGATTAACGCCATGGTGCTCACGAGTGTCTGTTCTGTACTGTTCATTATCAGCAAGGCCGGCTGGCAGGCGGATTTTATGTCAATGGAGCGAACCCGGCAGATAGCACAAGTGCGCATTGAATATATCAATGCACACATGGGTTTCAACTTCTTCCTCAACAGTACACTGATTGGAATGTGGTACCTGTTATTTCATGCGGAGCGCAAGCCTCGGCTATGGCAGAAAATTGTCTATCCTATTGCCGCTGTGATTATTTTCTATGCCCTGCTTATGTCGGATGGCCGCTCGGGTTTCTTCATGGGCTTGGCTATCGTGGGCATGATGAGCAACATTGAGATCTATCGTTGGCGCAAATGGGTGGGAGCCTGCTATACCGTTGTGGCTCTCACATGCCTGTTGGCCATTTCAGCCATGCACCCGCGCATCAATTCCGAGAAATTAACAACCGACATGCGGTATAACTATTGGAAGGTAGCCGGTGAACTTATCCGCGAAAAGCCTGTGTTTGGCTACGGGATGAGTCGTGCCCAAGAGGAGTTTGACCAGGTAAACATGAAATATGCATCAGAGGAGATCAAGTACTTCTGGACCGTGCAACACACCCATTACGTTGACTGCCATAACCAATATATCCAGACTACGCTCGAATATGGCATTATAGGCCTGCTCCTGTTGCTGGCCATTTATCTCTCACCTTTGTATATATGCTGGGGAAGGCATGAATGGTGGTTGGCTTTCTTTTTTACTCTGATCTCAATGGGACAATCGATATTCGATATGTTCCTCACCGGGCGGCTCAACATGATTTATTGCATCTTGCTGCTAATGACCATTCGCATCAAGAATGACTACCGCACATCTTCTGCGCTGGTGTAATTACAGCAATTCTATAACTTCCATTACGCGCTGTATCAGCGCGCGGGCCTGCTGCTCCGTATGCGACGGATGGCCTATCAGCAGGTGGTTCGACTTGGCATCAACAACTACGGTGTCCGTTGCTGTCAGCATTCCGAAACCATCGTTGAAACTATAAAAGGCGAACGGCGTAATAGTCGTATCCAGAGCGTTCTTGCCGAACATGTAAGCCGAATGGTCAATTCCCATTTGCGCCAACAGCGTGGGAACGATATCTATCTGTGAGCAGACTTGTTCCATGCGTCGCGGCTGCGTGACTGCTCCGCCGGCAAAGATGACAGGTATGTGATAGCGTCGCGGCTCGTGGTTCTGAACGCCTGACGGGTGCGGAAATCCGTGGTCGGCCACCAGCACCAGCAGTGTGCTTTCCCATCGTGCACTGCTGCGCAATGTTTCTGCCAGTGCACCCAGACAACTGTCCGTGTAAGCTATCGAGTTGAGATAAATGTCATCAAACTGCCGCGTGGCAGGCACCTCGAACGGTTCGTGACTGCTCAGGCTGAGGATGACATCCAGCGTCGGCGCGGTATGCTGTCGGGACGTGATCTCTTCCGCTGCACGCGCAAACAGAACATGGTCGTGTACGCCCCATTTCGAGAGGCGTTCGCTAACCGGGAACGAGTGGTCACACACGCGGTCGGAAAAGCCTCCGTTAATCAGGTACGAGCGCATGTTGGTGAAATCCTCGTCACCGCCGTACCAGAACTTCAGGGTATAGCCATACGGGATAAGGCTTTTGCCCAGTTGGGGCAAGTGCTGCGACTTGTAGGGAACCGTCATCAGCGAGGAGGTAGGCTGCCCGGGGAAGGCACTGAGTGTGGCCACCACGCCACGGTCGGTGCGGTAGGAGGATGCGTAGGCGTTCGGGAAATATACGCCCTCTTCTGCCAGACGCTGCATCGCAGGCATAGCCTTCCAAGCATTGGACGAGAAGCTCTCCAGAATACACAGAATGATATCCGGCCGTTGCGTCTTCAGTATTATGGGAAAAGCACCTGCACCTGTGTCCGGCAGCAGTTCGCTCACCAAGGCTTGCGCTTCGGCTGAAGGCATATAGGTGTATTTGCCGGTGTCGAAGGTGTTCTCGCCCAACGACTCAAGGATATTGAACAACGGATTAACTGCCGCCAGATTGCACATCTGGTTCCCGGAGTAATACACGCGGCCGGTGTTCATGGTGGAGGTCGTGACGCTGCCACGAATAGGCAGGAACAGCAGAGCGGTCAGCAGCAGGTATCCCGCAGCCCGGCCTATGCGTGCCGGCCATGAGTCAGCCGGATGTAAGGCTTGCGCCCATCCGCGCATCAGATAGCGGTAGGCGGCGAAGCACGCACACCATGTTGCTATAAGTGCCACCAGACCGAGCAGCCACATCCACCACTCGGCACACGCCAGCACCTCTTTGGGCGAAGACAAATAGATGAATACGGTCTTGTCCAGATGGAAACCCCATGCGGGAAAGACACCGCAGTCACCGATGAACGTCATCAGCCCGACTGCCAGCAATACGCCGGTATATACATCCACTATCCGTTCCGCATGCGGCACCTCAACCAGCGACATCACTACCAGAAACAGTCCGAACAGTGCCATCACATATGAAGCCACGCTCAGGTCCAGCGGAAAGGCATGCCAGGGTACAAGCAGCCAGTCTAGCCAAGTGATGTCACCCATCAGCGGCAACTGGATGAGCATGAACAGCGGTTTCTGTATGACGAAAAACAGAATCCAGAACAGGTAGTATTTGACAAACGCGCGTATCATAGGTCGATGGCGTATGTGATGAGCAGACCGGTCGGCACGGTCATGATTATGGATGCCCGGTCTGCTTTAGGCGTGTCTTGCTCGAAGGACAGTTCCGCCAGGTCGTGGCAAAAGTCCCACAGATTGAAGCACTCCACATTCAGCCGCATAGGTATGCCCTGCACTTCCCAACTGCCTTGCAGGTGGAGGTCGATGTTGTAGATGGCTCCGTGCCTGCGTCCGAAATGTCCGTCTGTGGGGTTGGTACCGCGTGAGGTCAGAGGCATAATAGCCATCTGCCGTGTCGTATTGTCGTAGTAGTAACGGTACGAAGTGAATGGTTTGCCGTCCGTCCATTTGACAGTCAGGCCGGCCTGCACCCACTTGCAAATGTTGTATCCCAAGTAGAACCGTGCCACGAAGCCTTTGTCCAGATCCATTCGTCCTACCCCCGCGTACGCGCCATTAGAATTGGTAACTGCGCGTGTGGTGTTGGGGTTGGCGGTGCTCTCCGACAGCACACCCATCGTGTTGCTGTTTGCGCCGTTGCCCAGACCGGTATAGCCTGCGGCCTGCATCGACTGCCAACTGATGCCTACCGTCACTTTCTGGCCGGTATAGGTGTAGCGCGTCAGTTGGGAGAAGTAGTAGGGCGAGTTCATCAGGATGTTCCTGCCGAAAGCCGGAGTCACGCCTACCTCATAGAGCTTCTCGCCCGGGTTGGTCATGAATACGTTCAGACCGCCAAAGTCCTGATAATAGCCGTAGGCATCCGCTCCGCCGGCATAGTAGGTGTGCCACACGTTGAAGAACTTGCGGTAGGCGTTCTGCAGTACAATTTCATGTTGCCCGTGCGTGGAGCGGAACACGAAGCGGATAGGTATATGCAGCTCGAAGTACGAGGTCTGCATCAGGTGCTTCTTGTACTGATGGTACTTGCCGCCTGTGGTTGCGAAAAGCGTGTTGGTGCCGGCTTGATAGATGTCGGCGTTCATGTAGTCGTCGGAGAAATAGCGCAGATAATCGGCGTTGTAAGGCATACGCCGGTGCGCCATACTCAGTCCCATCTCAAACCACGGGCAGGGATGCAGGTCAAAACTCAGGCCGGCCTGCCAGTTCGGCGACACCTTGCTCTTGCCGTGACCTAACAGCAGACCGTCCAGCGTGAAGTCCAGATGGGCGTGCATATCCAGTTGCCGGCAGATGGTGTAGTCCGCCTTCAGCCCGAACGTGTTCTCCAGTATGCCGCCGGTATAGGCGCGACTGGTCCACTCGTAACGGTAGAGCGATGTGTCGGCGGTGCCAATGGGCGAACGGAAATAGACGGTATTGGTGAACTGCTCCTGCTCCGGACGGAAGTGCAGCATCGAGTTGTGGGAGTTGACGTGTACGCTCAGCCACGGCAGTACGGGCTGCTCATAGTTCACTGTCCAACTCAGTTCGTGCGTGCTGCCGTCCGCCACCCATGGCGCAAAACTCTCGCCGTCGATATCCAGGATGTTCTTGCTGAACTCGCGCTCCTTGTGATGCACCGTGTTCATCGCCCAGGTCAGACCTGTGGTCAGGTACTGCCGCTGTACGTAGAGTTGGGCGGTGTAGTTCTTGTGGTCAAACACCTCATTGTAGTTATACAGGTACTCGCTGCCTCCGTCCTCTTTGCCGGAGAAGTTCAGGCGATAACCCAGACGGCTGAATATGCGGTTAGGGCGCATGGGCAGCTCACCGTCCGCCTGCACCTTGTAGTAGCCTGCTGTATAGTACGGGTCTTCGGTAATCAGCCCCTGCTGATTCTCGCGGGTGATGAGCCGCTGCCCGTATTCGGCATACAGGTGCTGGCGGTAGGCGTTGCCCTCTTTGTCGCGGAAGGTGTACGCGGCGTCAACATTTCCTGCGCCACGCAGGTGTCGGCGTGCGCTGACGTGCTTGAAAGTCTCCGCACTCTGCATGGCCGTGCGGTGCGTGATGTTCACGACGGCTGCCGTGCCGGCTGCCGGTGCGCCGTTGCCTACCTGACCTACGTTGTACTGCACCTGCACATAGTCGCGGGCCGTGGTGTCGCGACTGAACTGTAAACGGCCTTGGTGGTTGTCCACCAGCAGGTCGTACTGCTGCATGTTGGGGATGAAGAAGGTGTTACCCGGAGCAAAGCGGTCATCTACGCGCATGCCGTCAATCTCGTAGCTGCTCATCGTGCACGGCAGCCCGGCAACAGCCAGGTTCAGCCTGTCGGGATGCCACCATTGCCCGGTAGTGTGGTTCTCAACAATCACGTGGTCGTTGAGGGCCTCCAGATAGTAAATAAGGTCGGTGCGGTGATACCACTTGCGGAAGAACTCCGCCGGCACGCTGTCGTTGCCGTCCATGGCAGTGTGGCTCACTTCCAGAGCAAGGCTGTCGGGTAGAAAACAGAACATGAAAAGAACTGTCAGCAGCAGTGTACTATGCTTTCTATGCCTTCTCATTTGTTCGCTTTCAGTATGTCTATGTTGTATGCCAGCCCGACACGCAGTTGGTGGTAAGGATAATCCTTGATGCCCCATTGGTATTGCACGTATGGTTCAAAGCCTTGTATATGTCCGGCGGCACGCACCTTGAGTGACATCGGACGGTCGCCGTAATCCTCCCAGCCTACGTAACCTCCCCAGGTTGTCTGCAGGGAGAAGTATTCGTGTCTCACTTGTGCCTGCAGGCCGTACATCACCGCATCGTTCTGGCGTGCATTGGCGGTCTGCCAGCACAGGAAACCCGCCGAACCGGCTATGCGCAGCTCTACCGGACCTATGGGGAACGACTGACCTATACTGGCATCGAAGAAATAGCCCGGGTCGTCAAAATGCCTGCGCCGCTCGAACTGTTCGCCGCTGGCGGTCTTGATACCTGCCCGGATGGTCATCTGCGGGATGAACCTTGCCCGTTCGCCTTTGAACCATGCGTTGTGCAGCACCTGGATATCCGTGGTCAGATACACATCGCCTGCTCCGCTGCCTTTGCCGTCAAACTGGTTGTACCACTCATATACCGGCATCCACACGCTCAAGTTCGCCCATCGGGTGAAAAGGGGAATATGCACCCGCGCAAACAAGTCAGCCGTCTTGCTGCCGTCGTAGCCCCAATAAGCGTCTGCCGCCAGTTCGACGCGCAGTTGCTCGTACGTCCGGCCGTCCGTCATGTCGGGGACGGGCAGTGCGTTCGGTCCGAAGAACTTAGGCGCTACACCGGTAGGCGTAAAGGCGTACACAGACGAGCAGCAGGCAATAATCAGACCTGCTGCCAACCATCTGTATACCATCCTTTCACCGTTCACGTCTAACTTATGCGTTTTCCAGCTTGCCGTGGCACTGCTTGTACTTCTTGCCCGAGCCGCAGGGGCAGGGGTCGTTCGGACGCGGCTTCTTGTCCACATGCAGCGGCATCGGGCGTTGCTGTTCGCGTGTGTCGCGTCCGGCTGCTGCGGCTTGTCCGCTGCGCTGTGCAGCCTGCTCCACGGCATCTTTCTGCGTGCGGTAGCGGCTGTAGTCCTGACGCTGCGGCGCCTGTCCCTGACGGACGTTCTCCGGCGCCTCGGTGCGTATCTGTCCGCGTAGCAGGATGGCTATGGCGCGACGGTTGAAGTTGTCGAGCATGCCGCGGAAAATATTGAATGACTCGAGTTTATAGATGAGCAGCGGGTCTTTCTGCTCGTAAGAGGCGTTCTGCACGCTCTGCTTCAGGTCGTCCAATGCGCGCAGGTGCTCTTTCCACTCATCGTCGATGACGTAGAGCAGTGTGCGCTTCTCAAACTCGCGGATGACCTCCTTACTGTCAGTCTCGGCAGCGCGCTTGAGGTTGCAGCTCACGTTGTACACGTGACGTCCGTCGGTGATGGGCACGAGGATGTTCTCGTACATCTGTCCCTTGGTCTCATACACCTGCTTGATGACGGGGTTGGCTATCTGTGCCAGACGGTCCATCTTACGCTTGAACTGGTCAAGAGCGGCCTGTGCGAGCTCTTCGCTCAATGCGGCTTCCTTCTTGCTGCGGAACGTGTCTTCGTCAAACGGCACCTCCATTGCAAACACCTGCATCACGTCTTCCTGCAGTCCTTCGTAGTCAAGCATCGAGCGGTAGTTGGCGATAACGGCTTCGGCGGTGTCGTAGATCATGTTCGTGATGTCCACGCCTATGCGCTCGCCCATCAGGGCGTGACGGCGCTTGGCGTAGATCACGTTACGCTGCTGGTTCATCACGTCGTCGTACTCAATCAGGCGCTTACGGATACCGAAGTTGTTCTCCTCGACCTTCTTCTGCGCGTTCTCGATTGAGCGGCTGACCATCGAGTGCTCAATCATCTCTCCCTCCTGCATGCCCAGACGGTCCATGACTGCGGCTATACGTTCCGAACCGAACATACGCATCAAGTCGTCCTCCAGACTGACGAAGAATACCGAACTGCCCGGGTCACCCTGACGTCCGGCACGACCGCGCAACTGACGGTCGACGCGGCGGCTCTCATGGCGCTCCGTGCCTACGATAGCCAGACCGCCGGCCTCCTTCACTTCCGGCGTAAGCTTGATATCCGTACCACGGCCTGCCATGTTCGTGGCTATGGTAACCACACCCGAACGTCCTGCTTCGGCAACGACCATCGCCTCCTGCTGGTGCAGTTTGGCGTTCAGTACGTTGTGAGGTATCTTGCGGAGTGAGAGCATACGTGACAGTAACTCGGATATCTCGACGCTGGTCGTACCTACCAGTACCGGACGGCCTTGTGCCACCAGAGCGGTTATCTCATCAATAACGGCGTTGTACTTCTCGCGCTTGGTCTTGTAGATGCGGTCGTTCATGTCCTGACGGGCGATAGGCTTGTTCGTCGGGATAACCACTACGTCCAGCTTGTAGATGTTCCAGAACTCTCCTGCCTCCGTCTCGGCCGTACCGGTCATACCGGCGAGCTTGCTGTACATACGGAAGTAGTTCTGCAGCGTGATGGTGGCAAAGGTCTGTGTAGCAGCCTCGACCTTCACGTTCTCCTTGGCTTCCACGGCCTGGTGCAAACCGTCCGACCAGCGGCGGCCTTCCATAATACGTCCGGTCTGCTCGTCAACGATCTTCACCTCGTTGTTGTCAATGATATAATCGACATCCTTCTCAAACAGCGTGTATGCCTTGAGCAGCTGGTGGATGGTGTGCACGCGCTCGGACTTGATGCTGTAGTTCGTCAGGATGGCGTCTTTCTTCGCCTGCTTCTCCTCGGCGGTGAGCGTCTCGTGCTCCAGTTCCGCCATCTCACTGCCTACGTCGGGCAGCACGAAGAACTGCGGGTCATCCATATTACCGGTCAGTGTGTCTATACCCTTGTCCGTGAGCTCGATGGTCTTGTTCTTCTCGTCAATCACGAAATAGAGCACGTCTGTAGCGATGTGCATGTTCTTCTCGTTCTCCTGCAGGTAGAACTCCTCGGTCTTCTGCAGACGCACTTTCACGCCCTGTTCGCTCAGGTACTTGATGAGCGCTTTCGACTTAGGCATACCCTTGAACGAGCGGAAGAGCGCCAGTTCGCCTTCCTCGCGCACCTTTTCGTCGGTGCTGCCCATCTTCTGCTTGGCTTCGGTGAGCATCTGTGTGGTCAGTTGGTTCTGCGTGCGTACGAGCATCTCTACGCGGTGCTTGTACTCGTCGTACATCTGGTTGTCGCCCTTGGGCACCGGACCGCTGATGATAAGCGGCGTACGGGCGTCGTCAATCAATACGGAGTCCACCTCATCGACGATGGCGTAGTTGTGTCCGCGCTGCACGAGGTCCATCGGCGAGGTCGCCATGTTATCGCGCAGGTAATCAAAACCGAACTCGTTGTTCGTACCGAACGTGATGTCGCAGGCATAGGCCTGACGGCGCTCGTCGCTGTTGGGTTTGTGCTTGTCGATGCAGTCCACGCTCAGTCCGTGGAACATGTATAGCGGTCCCATCCACTCGGAGTCACGCTTGGCCAGATAGTCGTTCACGGTCACCACGTGTACGCCCTCATGGGTCAGGGCGTTGAGGAACACCGGCAGGGTGGCAACCAAGGTCTTACCTTCACCTGTCGCCATCTCGGCAATCTTGCCCTGATGGAGTACCACGCCGCCGAAGAGCTGAACGTCGTAATGGACCATATCCCAGGTCACCTCGTTGCCGCCTGCCATCCAGTGGTTGTGATAAACGGCCTTGTCGCCGTCAATCTCCACGAAGTCAAAGCGCGGGCTGGCAGCCAGGTCGCGGTCCATCTGCGTGGCGGTCACAACGATGCTCTCGCTCTCGGTGAACCGGCGTGCGGTGGACTTGACGATGGCAAACGCCTCCGGCAGTATCTCCATCAGGATGACCTTGTACTGCTCCTTGATCTCTTTCTCGATGTCGTCTATCTGCTGATAGACTTTTTCGCGCTTGTCGATCTCCAGCGCCTCGATGGAGGCACGAAGTTCGGCGATCTTGGTTTTCTTGGGGGCTACTGCTGCGGCAATCTTGTCCATCAAAGCCTGCGAACGACTGCGCAGCTCGTCGTTCGACAACGCGTCTATCTCCGGATAAACGGCTTTGACCTGATCTACATACGGCTGTATCTCGCGCATGTCTTTCTGCGCCTTGTTGCCGAATAGTTTGGTGATAAATTCGATAATATTCATAGTGTTGTTTTTTGCCTTTCGGGTCTTCAAAAACATGTTATTGGGCGCATATGCGCAATATGAGCGCACAAAACGCGACGCAAAGATACGAATTTTTTCTGACTTTTGCAAATTTTCCGGAAAAAAACATAGGGGTTTTTGATTTTTTACGCGAAAACTGTTGCATTATTCAGATTTTTTTAGTACCTTTGCGTACCGAATACCATATGTGGCATGAACAGCAAAATTCTTGACAAGTCAAAAGCGTTTTTCGGGTATCTCATCCATGAGGTGCTGCCGAAGGTGTGGGCCTTCATCCGTGAGAAAGCGGTAGCCCCCGTAAGGAATCTGCTGCTCAAGCTGGTGGAGAAGTACGAGGCACAGCAGGAAGTGATCAAACGTCAGAGCGAGGTGTCGCACGAACGCATCACGATGAAACGTGCCGTGCTGACGTTCATGGAGACATGGGGTCTGGGTTCAAGGAACATCTTCTACACCGCATGGCACCTGTTGTGGCGTCCCGGGTATGTGATCAACGACTATCTTAACGGCCGTCGCAACCGCTATCTGCAGCCGTTCTTCATGTTCTTTGTGCTGACACTTATCCTGGTACAGCTGGCATGGGTGCTCAACGTGCAGCCGCCCAAAAACGCGGACATGACCCTCACGGCGTATGAGCTGCTCCGCGACCACAAAGAGTGGTTCACTCCGGAGCAGGCGCAGAAAGTACTTCACGCCGCCATGTGGCTGGACGTAGTCCACGACTGGCGCGACGAGAACCGCGGGTGGGACATACTCATCCAATCTATAGGAGTGATTCTCGCCACGTGGCTGCTCTGGCGCAAGAGTCCGCGTATAGGTACTGCCGAGTGGGTCGTGGCTAACGGTGAACTGATTGAAGGATACAACTTTGCGGAGATAGCTACGGCCATCGCGTATATCTTATGCCAGTTGCAAATTATCAGCATGATGGCGCTGCTTTTGTTCCACCGGCTGCCGTTCGACCATATGCGCGGATGGACGATGGTTGTGCCCAGACTTGTCCTGTTCACCATTCTGCTCGTGGACTTCAAGCAACTCTTCCGACGCGACTGGTGGCCTACCGCATGGAGGACATTGGTGATTGTGCTCTTCGTTTGACCCCGACATACCCCCGACTCGACAGTCTCTCGATTGAATTAAGCAATATAGAAACAAAACATGCAAAAATGAAGAAGTTATATCTATTTGTCCTTGCCATTTGTGCAATGATGCTCATTCCGGGCCAGGCACAAGCGCAATGGCGCATCGGCGCGTCCGGTGGCGCCACCCACAACTGGTACAGTATTGCCCCCCACTACCAGACCGACTTCCACTACGGTGGCGCATGGGGGTGGAGTGCGGCCGTGTTCACACAGTACAACTTCTTCGACTGGCTCGGCCTGCGTGCTGAAGTGGAAGCCTCGGAACGCAACTATCGTTTCCGTCGTTCGGGCATCTATGCCGGCACGAACTACATCGTGCACAACACCTACGTGCAAGTACCTGTGATGGCGCAGTTCAGTTTTGGCGGGCAGAAAGTGCGCGGTTTCGTCCATGCCGGTGTGTATGCCGGTTATTGGGCTGCAGGAAAGTACAAAGGTACGATCTATGATCCAATGAACGAGAAAACGAGTCCTGTGAACGAGCCTTACATCTTCCAAAGCAAGAAAGACCAGCGTGCAGACTTCGGTCTGGCAGGCGGTTTGGGTATTGAGTACCGTTTTCTGGAACACTGGGCGATGCATGTGGAAGGACGCTGCTACTACAGTTTCATCAGCACAACCAAGCAGTATATGGCAGTCAAGGACTATCGCTATAATACGACCATTGGCGTAAATGCAGGCTTTGCCTACATTTTTTAGTTTAGCGTTTAGAGTTTAGCGTTTAGGGTAGTTGAAAGTTAAAAGTTAAAAGTTATGAAGAAAACAGCACAATATATTGTACTTTGCACATTGTCCGTTTGTACATTCTCTTGTCGTCCGCAGAGTGACGACCTTTTGTCGTACGGTCAGAATGATGTTCAGGCATACTACGATGCCAACAACAGTTTCGCCGGTGAGTTCAAGGCGTTCTGGACCGCGATGAACGAGAACTACGGTATCTGGGATTTCGAGGAGTCGTTCGGCACCGATTGGGACGAGGTGTACCGCACCTATCTGCCCAAGTTCGAGGCGCTGGATGACACACTTAACCACAAGGAAAAAGTGACCAATAAAGAACTGTTGGCGTTATACAAGCAGATTACGGACACCTTGCACGACGGACACATGACCCTGCGAGTGAAGAATCTGCATACAGGCACGTATATCACGTTGACTCCTCACATAGACCGTGTAGCCCGTGAGCGCGGGACACGGCAGACAGAAGAGTCTCAGAATGCGACTACGCTGGATAAGTATCAGACGCCCGACGTGCCGACTGCCTATCGTGCTCTTGCGTACGACGCCACCGGTTCGGACGATATTATCATTGATCATTTGGACTCGACTGTTCATCGTGTGAATCGCGCGGCGATAGCCTACATAGCCAAGGTGGATGCCGCCGGAGGACCGGATGAGACGAACGATGCCGTTTATGCGTCTGTGCAAGCCTTGAAGGTCGCAACGGACTCGATGATGAATTTCTTCCTGATGCCCAGAAGCACGTTGTCGGCTTTCGTCGCCATCATGAGACCGTTGTTTAACGATTTGTGTACGAAATATGCCTTAACGTCTCAGCAGATAGGTGAGCCGATGCTTCCCATTGAGGATATGTTAGCCGAAGATATGGTAAAGACTATCCGTTTCGCGCTTTTTGAGGGCAACATAGCCTATCTGCGTTTGGG
>Ga0310690_10002000_pt1 | contig 34741 bp, 27 predicted proteins | sample AusTroGonzalo_MG_2_FD_207661 | JGI IMG/M metagenome (GOLD analysis project Ga0310690, IMG submission 207661) | Bovine rumen microbial communities from tropical cattle in Woodstock, Queensland, Australia - Gonzalo_04 (v2) (version 2) | ecosystem: Host-associated > Mammals > Digestive system >...
CCAGATAGGTAGAGCGGATAGGTGTATCACCGAAACGCAGGTGAGAGCAGGTGAAACCTCCCGACTTCTTAGAGTCGTAAGAGAAGTAAGCCTGGCAGTACTTGTCGGTGTTGTCACCAATGATCTTAACTGAGTTCTTGTTAGCACCTACGGTACCGTCAGCACCCAGACCGAAGAACTTAGCCTGGAACATACCAGCGCCACCGAGGGCAATCTCGGGAACCTCGGGCAGAGAGGTGAAGGTCACGTCGTCGACGATACCAATGGTGAAGTGGTTCTTGGGCTCGGGCATAGCGAGGTTGTTGAACACGCTGATGATCTGAGCCGGTGTGGTGTCGTGAGAACCGAGACCGTAGCGGCCACCGACGATCAGAGGACGATCCTCTACATCGTAGTAGGCATCCTTCACGTCGAGGTACAGAGGCTCACCGTTGGCTCCGGGCTCCTTCGTACGGTCGAGAACGGCAATCTTCTTCACGCTCTTGGGAACGCTGGCAAGCAGGTGCTTGACAGAGAACGGACGATAGAGGTGAACAGAGATCATACCCACCTTCTGGCCTTGACCGTTCAGGTAGTCGATGGCCTCGCGGGCAGCGTCGGTAGCAGAACCCATGAGGATGATCATGCGGTCGGCATCCTTGGCACCATAGTATGAGAAGAGGTGATACTCACGACCTGTGATCTTAGAGATCTCGCCCAGGTACTTCTCAACCACCTCGGGTACTGAATCATAGTAGGGGTTACAAGCCTCACGGTGTGTGAAGAAGGTCTCGGGGTTCTCGGCGGTACCGCGGGTGATAGGACGCTCAGGCGACATAGCACGATCGCGGAAACGCTTGATGTACTCTTCCTTCACGAGGGGACGGATGTCCTCCTGATCCATGAGTTCGATCTTATGGTACTCGTGAGAGGTGCGGAAACCGTCGAAGAAGTTAACGAACGGTACGCAGGTCTCGAGGGTAGCCAGGTGAGCCACAGCGGTGAGGTCCATCACCTCCTGCACGCCACCTTCGCACAGCATGGCAAAACCCGTCTGACGGCAAGCCATCACGTCCTGATGGTCACCGAAGATACACAGAGAGTGAGAAGCCAGCGTACGGGCAGAAACGTCGAATACGCAGGGAATCAGTTCACCGGCAATCTTGTACATGTTTGGAATCATCAGGAGCAAACCCTGAGAAGCGGTAAATGTGGTGGTCAGCGCACCAGCCTGCAGTGAACCGTGAACGGCACCGGCAGCACCAGCCTCTGACTGCATTTCCTGAACAGAGACGTTCTGGCCCCAGAGGTTCTTACGACCACGGGCGGCCCACTCGTCTACATGCTCCGCCATAGGCGAAGACGGTGTGATGGGGTAGATAGCGGCTACCTCCGAGAACATGTAACTCACATGAGCCGCAGCCTCGTTACCATCACAAGTAATAAATTTCTTTTCTTTAGCCATTTGTATAAATATAAAATGAAAACCTATTAATATATTACTAACTAATATAGAAAGCCTAATAACCAGAGAGGAATCTGATTTCCTCGTCCTATTTCTGTGTTGTATCGTGCGTAAATCACGTCGTTCTGAATCTTCGTGCGCTGCATCTGCTGGGCATCCATGATGCGGAACTTCAGATGGCCATCGACCAGATAGTTGCAGTCGCGACCGCCTGTGTTCACCTTATGATCCTTCCACATCGAGTTGACAAAGAAGGTCTCCATCGCCTCCTGCTTCTCCACCTGGATGGGGTAGATGGCATAGAGCAGGTTGGAATTGTGGAGCATCACCTTCGCAGGCTTCTTGGGGAAGTCCTCACCAAAGGGGTAGATGAGGTTGAGCAGACGGGCATCGGTAAGGTATTTGATATAGTTCATCACGGTGGCGCGTGAGGTCTCGATGTCGTTGGCGAGTTTGCTCACGTTGGGCGCCTTCTTCGAACCTTCCTCGGCTATCTGGTAGAAGAGTTTCTTGATCTTGGTGAGATACTTCAACTCAATCTGCTTGATGAGCAGGATATCCACTTCGGTCATCATGTTCATGGTCTTCAGCAGGTTCTCGCTGTAATTGCGGTGCTCCTGGAAGAAGGGATAGAAACCGTGATGGATATAATCCTGGAAATAGCGCACGGGGGAGGCGTTGGGCAGGATCTGCTTGATGATACGCTCGTGGTCGTTGAGGATCTCGTCGAGGGTATAGGGACGAAACTGGTTGCCCGTCATCAGGTTGATGAACTCGCGGAAGGAGAAGCCTCGGAGGTTGTACGACTGTACGATGCCGTTGAGTTCAGGATTCTCATCCTTCAGGCGCATCACGCTTGATCCTGTGAAAACAATCTTGAGGTTGGGGTAGAGGTCGTAGCATTTGCGCAACTCAGAACTCCAGTCAGGCTGTTTGAACACCTGGTCGATGAGCAGCGTGCGACCGCCATGATGATAGAAATTTCCGGCAAAGTCGGCAATACCGTGACCTTGGAAGTAGAAATTGTTCATGTTGATATACAGACACTGACGGTCGTTGATATCGAATTTCTCCTTGGCGTATTGCAGCAGGAAGGTGGTTTTTCCGATACCTCTGGTGCCCTTGATGCCAATAAGGCGGTCACTCCAGTTGATCTCGTCCATAAGGGTGCGACGAACTGGTGCATTGACATGCTCAACAAGGTATCTATGTGTCCTGAAAAAAGCCTCCATTTGCCGTGATTTGCTTTAAAACGTGTGCAAAGGTACACATTTTCTCGTAAATTGCAAAGTCTAATTGGCAAAATCTTGCAAAAAGGCGCTATTTTTTTTAATTTATTTAATGGTCTCTCAAAGAAAACAGGCCAAAATGCTCGTATATTCTTTTTTTTGCGTAATTTTGTCGACCGAAAAGATGAATCTGCATATATTTAACCCCGAACACGATATTGCTCTGGCTGCCAACCTCAGCAATTTCACCTCGCCACATGCCGGAAGACAACTTCGGCATGATCTTGGCTTTCTGCCTGCAATCTGGGCAGAAGAGGGTGATGTGGTGCTGGTGGAAAATGTGGAGGATGCCCGACGGGATTTCGCCAAAGTGATGCACCGTCCGTTTGATGGATTCGTGGATAAGTCGCAGTTGCGTAAACTCGGCATCACGCGTGTTGACCCCTGGGGCTGGGACCTGGCACTTCGCAGTTTCCTGCTCAGGTATGGTGTGGAGGCTGTTCCATCGGAAGAAGAGATAGGCGTGATTCGCGACCTGTCGCATCGTAAACATGCAGTAGGCTTATTACGTTCGTTGGCGCTTGAGGGGACAGTCGGCCATTCATGGCGGGCAGACCTGCTGGCAGAAGTGCAGCAAGCCCTGAAGGATTATCAGCGCATTGTGGTCAAGGCCCCTTGGAGCAGTAGCGGGCGCGGTATCCGGTTCATCGACAAAGAACTCAACGAATACCAACAGCGATGGATTGAGAATATCATCGCCCAGCAGGGGAGTGTTGTGATAGAGACCTATTGCCATAAAATCAAGGACTTCGGGATGGAGTTTGAGAGTGATGGCGAGGGGCATGTGCGCTATCTGGGACTCTCGCTGTTCTATACCCAAAACGGTGCCTATATGGGTAATATCCTCGCGTCGGAGGAAGAAAAGACGGAAATGATAAGTCATTATGTATCAGTCGACTTGTTAGATGCTGTTAAAGAAAAGATATGCCGTTATCTTGGTGAACTATATTGCCATCAGTATGCCGGTCCTTTCGGTGTGGATATGATGGTGGTGAGAGGTGACGACCAGCAGCATTTTCTGTTGAATCCCTGTGTGGAGATCAATCTCCGTCGTACGATGGGGCATGTGGCACTGGCGCTCTCCGAACAGGTACCGTCCGACCGCGTGATGCGGATTGACTATACAGACAATACTTACAAACTACGCATCAAACAAATATGAGAAAACTAATCTTTCTAACTGTCGCTTTGCCCTTGATGGCAAATGCCCAAAACAAATCAGACGTGTGGTCGCCGGATCAAGGCGACGGCACCTACATCAATCCTGTGATCAATGCCGACTATTCCGATCCTGATGTCTGTGTCGGTCCCAGTGGTGAGGATTATTACATGACGGCCTCGTCGTTCAACTGCGTGCCAGGTCTGCCCATCCTCCATTCGAAGGATCTTGTGAACTGGGAGATTATTGGCCATGCCCTGAAATCGCTCTATACCGGCGATGCCGAGTTGGAGCAGCATTTCAGTACCCCTCAGCACGGCAACGGTGTGTGGGCGCCTTCCATCCGTTATCACAACGGTGTGTTCTATATCTATTGGGGCGATCCTGACTATGGTGTCTATATGGTGAAGACCAAGGACCCTGCCGGCGAATGGGAAAAGCCTGTCTGTGTGATCAAGGGACAGGGATATATTGATACAACACCCCTTTGGGATGATGATGGGCGATGCTATCTGGTGAACGGCTGGGCCAATTCGCGTTCGAAATTCGCCAGTGTGCTGACGGTCAGAGAGATGTCGGCTGATGGTACGAAGGCTATCGGACAGCCTGTGATTGTCTTCGACGGCAACGGCACTGAGAACCGCACCTGTGAGGGACCGAAGTTCTATAAGCGTGACGGGTGGTATTGGATCCTATGTCCTGCGGGCGGCGTACCCACAGGATTCCAGTTGGCCATGCGTTCGAAGTCGCCCTACGGTCCTTATGAGCATAAGATTGTTCTGGCTCAGGGGAAGACCGCGATTAATGGTCCTCATCAAGGCGGATGGGTACATACGAAATACGGTGAGGATTGGTTCCTGCACTTTCAGGATAAGGAAGCCTATGGCCGTGTGGTTCATCTGAATCCCGTCGACTGGCGTAGTGGTTGGCCTATGATGGGCAAGAACGGGGAGCCTGTGACGACCTATCAGAAGCCCAAGAGCAGTTCAACCGTTGTGGTGAATCCCGCAGAGAGTGATGAGTTCAATGCGCCTGTGATGGGTAAACAATGGCAGTGGCACGCTAATTATGACGAGAAGTTCGGTGTGCCCACCGCCTTCGGTACATTCCGCATCTACACCTATAAACTCTCGCAGGACTGGAAGAACTTTTGGGAAGTACCCAACCTGCTGTTGCAGAAGACGCCAGCCGATGCGTTTACGGTGACCACTAAGATCCGTATGACCTCGAAGGCCGATGGGCAGTTCGGGGGCTTGATCATGATGGGGCTCGACTATTCCGCCCTTGTGGTGCGTCGTGTCGGTCAGATGTTCCAACTGGTGCAGATGACCTGTAAAGGTGCTGATAAGGGGAACCTTCAGACGGAGAAGATTCTTGCGACTCTGAAGCCTACGGCGGTTGACAAGATAGACTATAAACCCGGTATTCATGAGGATATCTACCTGCGTCTGAAGGTGGCTGATGCGAAGGTCCGTTTCTCGTATAGCCAGAACGGTAAGAAGTTTATCGACTGTGGTCAGGAATTCCGTATGAAGGAAGGCAAATGGATTGGGGCGAAGTTCGGCTATATCGCTGCGGGGACCGATGCTAAGTGTGACCGCGGTTGGGTGGATGCCGATTGGATCAGGGTGACAAAGTAGAAGATATGAGTAATCAGAGATATTTCATCACATTGAGTTACGACGGAACGCGTTATCACGGTTGGCAGATACAGCCGAATGGCGATTCCGTTCAGGCACGACTGCAGGAGGCGCTGTCCACACTGCTTCGTACGTCGGTGAGTGTGACGGGAGCCGGAAGAACCGATACCGGTGTGCATGCCTGTATGATGGTGGCACATTTTGACTGGGAGGGTGAGCCGTTGGATGGTCAGCAGTTGACTTATAAACTGAACCGTCTGCTGCCCTACGATATCGCAGTCAGTAAGGTGGAACCCGTCAGCGATGAGATGCATGCCCGTTTCTCGGCTAAGTCGCGTATGTACCGTTATTTTATCCATACCACAAAGGATCCCTTCCAGAAGGCCTATTCCTGTGAGATACACTATCCGCTGGACTTTGCCAAGATGAATGAGGCGGCTGCGGTCCTGACAACCTATGAGGATTTCGGTGCATTCTGTAAGAGTGGGGCTGATGTGAAGACCACCCTCTGCGACGTGACAAAGGCAGAGTGGGTGCAGACCTCGCCGACCACCTGGTATTTCGAGATTCGTGCCAACCGTTTTCTCCGTAACATGGTGCGTGCGGTGGTAGGTACGCTGATAGAAGTGGGGCGGGGCCGTCTGTCGTTAGACGACTTCAAGAAAGTGATTGAAGGGAAGCAGCGTTCGGATGCCGGGGAATCTATGCCGGGGAATGCGCTGTTTTTGGAGGACATTAATTATTGAACATTGAATATTGAAAATTGAACAATAGATAATGTGGCTGATATTGGCATTTATGTCGGCAGCACTGTTGGGCTGCTACGATTCGTTTAAGAAACAGGCTTTGAAGAGCAATGCGGTGATTCCGGTGTTGTTTCTCAATACCCTGTTCTCTTCACTAATCTTCCTACCATTCATCGTGATGAGCGGCACATCGGAAATGCTCGATGGGGGTATCTTCCATGTGGCTAGTGGCGGTTGGGAGATGCACAAGTATATCGTGCTGAAGGCCGTCATCGTCTTGTCAAGTTGGATTCTCGGCTATTTCGGCATGAAGCATCTGCCCTTGACGATTGTCGGTCCCATCAATGCCACACGTCCGGTGATGGTGCTGGTGGGTGCCCTGCTCGTGTTTGGTGAACGCCTGAATCTCTGGCAGTGGATCGGTGTGCTCCTGGCGGTGGCGTCCTTCCTGTTGCTGAGTCGCAGCGGTAAGAAAGAGGGTATCGACTTCAAGCACGACCACTGGATCTATATGATCGTAGGGGCTGCGGCCCTCGGGGCGCTGAGCGGACTCTACGACAAGTATCTGATGGCACCTGTGGAAAGTGGGGGCGTAGGTCTCGACCGAATGATGGTGCAGTCGTGGTACAACATCTACCAGTGCATCATGATGGGTTTGATGCTGTGGCTTCTCTGGTGGCCGAAGCACGAGGATACAACGCCCTTTCATTGGTCTTGGTCGATTCTGGGTGTCAGCCTTTTTCTTTCTGCAGCCGACTTCATGTATTTCTATTCCTTAAGTCTGTCGGACGCTATGATCAGCATCGTGTCGATGATTCGTCGGGGTAGTGTGGTGGTGAGTTTTATGTTCGGCGCTCTTTTCTTTCACGAGAAGAACCTCAAAGCCAAGGCCTTCGATCTGGCTTTGGTGCTGTTAGGTATGGTGTTCCTGTATATCGGAAGCCATTAATCGCGATAGATCCACGAGAGTAGGGCGTTGATCCAGCGGATGGAGCAACGGAACCAGCGGACGGTACTGACGGGCTTTCCGCCGAAACTGAGGATGAACTCGCGGAAGGAGTTCTTGCGGAAAGGCAGACCCACATCCATGAAGTTGATATGGTTATAACCGTTCTTATGCGCATACTTGATGGTATGCCAGATGGTCAGCGTGTCGGGATGCAGCATCACGTATGTCTTTCTTCGGAAGGCAGCATACCACAGGAACGCATCACCTTGACTATACACGCAGGCAGAACAACCGATGACGTGCTGTTGATGTTTGGTTACGAAGAGTCGACAGGAATCGGTCTTTGTTGCTTCTTTAAAGAATTGATTATCAGGGATGTATCGCTTTGGTTTAAACCAATGGTGCTGGCGTAGTAATTGGGTGAAGGCTTTGAAATCCTCTTCGCTCTCTACCTCGCCTGTGGTCACGCCGCGAGCATAAGCATTATCGATGCGTTGCTGCATCTTTTCGCTGATACGCTCCTCGGGCAGATGACTGTGAAGGGAATTGTGGATGCTCATCCAATGCACAGGGAAATAGCCTTGCTGACGGAACTGCTTATGACCAAATGTCTTCTGGGTGAGGTTACTGAATTCGATATAGAGCGTCTTGTTGCTCATCTTCTTGGTGATGGCCTGGATCATCTCACCGAAGAGGTCCTCCTTGCGCCATTCACTCTGAGCGTATTCACCTTCACCCATCACCCGACAGTGCATGAAGAAATAAGGGGGGAGGATAGAGGTACGGTAACGGACGATGGAGAGTAACTGACTCAGTACGCGTCCCGATTCATCGGTACACACAACCATATAGGGCTTCATCCTTGGTGTCTTCGCACTGATGGCGAACAACTCTCGGCTATGGAAGAAATTGACATCGCTCACGGCGGGCAACTTCTCCAATTGGGTAAAGATGGTTGTTATGATACCTTTCATGCCGCAAAAATACAAAAAAAACTTAAACAATGCATCTTTCGGCCGAAAAAAATCGTAACTTTGCCAAAATTTTAAGAATGAACGTATGACAAATTTCAAAGATTTGGCGCAGTTGCGTCGCAGTCACCGTAAGTTTACTGAAGAGGAAATCGATGCTGACGACCTGAAACTGATTCTTCGGGCTGGTCTGATGGCTCCCACGTCGAAGGGCCAGAGAGCCTGGCAGTTTGTGGTAGTCGACGATAAGTTGGATCTCGAGAAACTCTCCGATGCCAAGAACCTTGGAGGTCAGTTCCTCAAGGATGCCCCAGTGGCTATCGTCGTGCTGGGTGATCCCATGCAGAACGACTGTTGGATTGAGGATGGTGCTATCGCCGCTATCTCCATGCAGTATCAGGCTGAGGATCTGGGCTTGGGCTCCTGTTGGATCCAGATGCGTGGACGAGGACTCGACGACGGCACTACGGCTGACACGGTGATCCGCGGGGTGCTCGACATTCCAGACAATCTCTGTTGTCTCTGTATCCTTGCCGTAGGCCATAAGGCCGATGAGCGCAAGCCGCAGAACGAGGATAAACTGAAATGGGAGAACGTGCATTTGAATAAATACCGCCATGATTAACTATGACTTGAAGAAAATCAAGGCCATCATCTTCGATGTCGACGGGGTGCTGAGTTCTGAGACCATTACGTTGTCGTCGGAAGGTGTGCCCTTGCGTACTGTGAATATCAAGGACGGCTACGCCATCCAGTTGGCGATGAAACTCGGACTCCGCATCGTCATTCTCACCGGTGCCAATGTGCCGAGCATCCGTCGACGGTATGAGGGATTGGGCGTTGAGGATATCTATCTGGGCTGTGCCATAAAGATAGAGACCTACGACGAGTTTCTGCGGAAATACGGACTTACTGATGAAGAGGTGATGTATATGGGCGACGATATTCCCGATTTGCAGGTGATGCGTCGTGTGGGCTGTCCCGTATGTCCAAAGGATGCCTGTCCAGAAATCAAGGAGGCTTGTATCTATGTGAGCGACCGTGTTGGTGGACACGGCTGTGGCCGTGATGTCATTGAGCAGACGCTTCGTGCTCAAGGCAAGTGGGTCATGGATGAGAAAGCCTTCGGTTGGTAAATCCCTTAAATAATTGCTTCTATGTTAGAAGATTATCATATTATCCTTGCCAGCAACTCACCGCGCCGTCGACAACTGCTCGCCGGTCTCGATCTCGATTTCGAGGTGCGTGTGTTGCCTGATATCCAAGAGAACTATCCTGAGACTCTGGCCATGCCGGATATACCTGTTTATATCGCATCAGAGAAGGCTGCGGCCTATCGTGATATGATGACCGATCGCGATCTGATCATCACGGCCGATACTGTGGTGGTGCTGGGTGATGAAGTGCTGGGTAAGCCTGTTGATCTTGACGATGCTCGAAGGATGCTGCGCGAATTGAGTGGAAAGACGCATCAGGTCATTACGGGTGTCTGTCTGATGACTCGTATCCGTCAGCGTAGTTTCGCCGTGATTACCGATGTCACCTTCAAGGAACTGACGGAAGATGAGATCGACTATTACGTCACCCATTATCAGCCGCTCGACAAGGCTGGTGCCTATGGCATCCAGGAATGGATAGGCTATATCGGTGTGACGAGTCTGCAAGGCAGTTACTTCAATGTCATGGGTCTTCCCGTCCAGCGTATCTATAATGAACTTAAATTGTTCTAATTTGACAAAAATTCCATATTAAGTGGTAATTTTATATATAAATATTTGCTTTTTATGGTGATATTGTCTATATTTGCACTCGATAACTAGTAATTTTAATCTATATTTATCATTTTCCATTTTTAGCAAAGGGACTTGTCTGAGAAGATAGGTCTCTTTTTATTTGCAGTCTCTTCTGCGGAACTCGGAACAGGTGATGGCTGTTGCGATGGCCACGTTGAGACTCTCGGCACTCTCGCCCTGATGGAAGTTGGGAATGAGCAGCCGGTGGGTGATGCGTCGGCGTACGGCTTCGGAGATACCATTGCCTTCATTGCCCATCACGATAATACCTTCTTGCGACAAGGTTTGGTTGTAGATGTCGTCACCATCGAGTAGGGTGCCGTAAACGGGGAAGGATGGCGGGAGTGTCTGGAAGAGTTGGAGCAGGTCAGTATATATTATATGTACGTGCGCAAGACTTCCCATCGTAGCCTGTACCACCTTGGGATTATAGGCATCGGCGGTATCTTCGCTGCAATAGATGGTGTTGATGCCAAACCAGTCTGCAATGCGGATGATGGTTCCCAAGTTGCCTGGGTCTTGTATGCCGTCAAGGGCCAGCGACAGCGAACCGATTGGACTTGTGGCGTCCGCTTCGGGAATCGGGAAGAGGGCGAGCACCTGTTGTGGGTTCTGAAGGAAACTGATACGGCGCAGTTCCTCGCCGGAGATTCTGCTAAGCCTGTCGGAGGGATGCTCCGGACGCCACTCGTCGGTGGCAAAAATAGCAGTCGGCTGGTATTGCCGCATAAGGTCGCCAACCACTTTCGGACCTTCTGCCACAAAGCAGTTTTCACGCTTCCGGAACTTTTTCAATTCCAGTTGACGGATATATTTTATCTGATTTTTACTAATCATTTGGGTTTTTGTTTGCAAAGATAAAGATTTATTTCTATCTTTGCAAGCAAATTCGTGAGATAATGTTGTTTAGACACCAAATAGGCCTACTGGCTGCTACCTTTTTACTCATGCTCCTCTGTGCATGCTCCACCTCGCGTGACATCCCGGAAGGGAGCGTGATGCTGGACCGTGTGTCGGTAGTTGCTGATGGTAAGTATAAGGATATCAATACCGCCCAACTGAAGAGTTATGTGCGACAGAAAGGTAATTCGCGTTGGCTTTCGGTGGCGAAGGTTCCCTTGGGTATTTACCAACTGGCGGGTAAAGACAGCAGTCGTTGGATTAACCGAACGCTTCATTCAATTGGTGAGGCACCCGTATTGTTTGATACGCTTCAAGCCCAGAGGTCGTGTGAGGAACTGCAACTGGCGCTTCGTAATTTAGGTTATTTGGATGCACAGGTGGATCTGTTTACGACGACGAAGCGTAAGAAACTCCATGCTTTCTATGTGCTTCGTCCGGGTAGCCATTATTACATCCGAAACCTGCACTATGACATTCAGGATAGTGTGATTGCGGATTTTCTGAAGACAGATAAACCGGGACTTCATGAGGGAATGGTCATGAATGTGAATGCCCTCAATGAAGAGCGCTCCCGACTGACATCGCTCTTGCAGAATAATGGCTATTACCGTTTCCACAAGGAGTTCATTTCCTTTTTGGCTGACTCCATCCAGGATTCCCGTCAGGTGGATCTGACCTTGGTGTTGGCTCCGTATCGTACGAGCAATATCAATGATACCTTGCATACGCGCTATACCATCCGTCGAATCAACTATGCCAGTGGCAACTCGCAGGATTCCGTAATCCATCTGCGTGATCGTGTGCTGCGAGAGAATACCATGCTGACGGAAGGGAAGCCTTATTCGGCAGAAGGACTTCAGAATACCTATAACCACTTTGGTCGGTTAGGTGCCGTGCGCTATACCAACATCAGTTTTCAGACGGATCCCGACTCCGCTTTGCTCGATATGGATGTGCAGGTGCAGACCAATAAGCCTTCGACGCTCAGTTTCCAACCCGAAGGCACGAATACGGCAGGCGACCTGGGTGCTGCTGCCTCGCTGACCTATCAGAACCGGAACCTCTTTCGTGGTTCAGAGATGTTCAGCGTGCAGTTACGTGGGGCCTATGAAGCCATCCGCGGACTGGAGGGCTACCGCAATCAGGACTTCGTGGAGTATAGTGTGGAGAGTCGTTTGAGTTTTCCGCGCTTCATCATGCCTTTCCTGAGTCGCCAGATGCGTCGTCGTACCATTGCTACCAGTGAGGTGTCTCTGCTTTACGATACCCAGAACCGTCCGGAGTTCCATCGTCGTGTGCTCTCTGCAGGCTGGCGTTACCGGTGGAAGCCTCAGAGACGCTATGACCAGTATCAGTTTGATCTCGTCGACTTGAACTATATCTTCATGCCTTGGGTCAGTGAGACCTTCAAGAATGAGTATCTCATGGATAACAGCAACTACAATGTTATCCTGCGCTATAATTACGAGGACTTGTTTATCATGAAGACCGGCTTTGGATACACATACAACAACGGTCATGTGGCCGTCAAGACGAATGTGGAGACGGCGGGCAACCTGCTTAATCTGGGTAGTAAACTTTTTCATGCCGAACAAGATGGAGATGGACAATATCGTGTGTTTAATATCGCCTATGCCCAGTATGTGAAGGGAGATGTGGATTTCACCTGTAACCTGTTGCCCAACTATGATGAGCAACTGGTGTTCCATTGCGGGTTTGGTATTGCCTATCCTTATGGCAACAGTTCTGTGCTACCCTTTGAGAAACGTTATTTCTCAGGCGGTGCCAACAGTGTGCGTGGTTGGAGTGTCAGAAGTCTGGGACCAGGACGGTATAAGGGACGCGACGGTAACATCAACTTCATCACGCAGACGGGCGACATGAAACTGGATTTGAACCTGGAATATCGTACGCACCTGTTCTGGAAGTTCGGAGGTGCCTTGTTCGTGGATGCAGGAAACATTTGGACTATCCGCGATTATGAACAGCAGCCGGGTGGTCAGTTCAAGTTGCAGAACCTGTTCAGCGATATGGCAGTGAGTTATGGTATGGGTATCCGCCTTAATTTCGACTACTTCATCCTGCGCTTCGACGTGGGTATGAAAGCCGTCAATCCGGCCTACAAAACGGAGGAGGAAGAACACTATGCCATTATCCATCCTCGACTGAGTCGTGATTTCGCCTTCCATTTTGCCGTTGGTCTTCCTTTCTAACACAAGTAATATCCCCCGACACGAAAGCCCCTATACTATGTAACATTTAAATAATTAAAAATCTTTATTAAAGAATAGCCAATTCTTTGGTGATACACTGTTTTTTATGTAATTTTGCACAAAATAATAAACTAAAATGCTGAAATTTATATCGTTTGGAAGCGGTAGTAGTGGTAATTGCTATTATCTCGGCACCGCAACAGACGGAATGTTTGTAGATATTGGAGTTGGCTTAAGAACGCTCAAGAAGCATGCGAGGGATTACGGCATCAGTCTTAGTACGGTGCGGCGAATTCTTATTACGCATGATCACGCAGACCACATCAAGTCGGTGGGGGCTTTTAGCCATGATTACAATGTTCCGGTCTATGCCACAGAGAAAGTTCATATTGGTATAGAACACAACTATTGTGTGCAGCGGAAACTGGTGAAAGAACAGAAAATGACGCTGGAGCCTGGCACGACGGTTAGGTTGGGTGATTTTCTGGTGACACCGTTTCCTGTTCCTCATGATGCCAATGAGAATGTGGGTTATAAGATTGAGGTCGACGGTACCGTCTTCGTCATTATGACGGATGCCGGCAGTGTGACTGAGGAGATGAAGTCATTTATCGCTGAGGCCAATTATCTGGTGATTGAGGCCAATCATGATATTGAGATGCTACAGGGCGGGCCTTATCCCAAGTATCTGAAAGACAGAATCAACAGTCCGAACGGCCATTTGTCGAACACAGAATGCGGCAAGGTGTTGGCCGAGAATATGTCCGAACGGCTGAAACATGTCTGGCTGTGTCATCTGAGTGAAGAGAACAATCATCCGGAGTTGGCGAGAAAAACGGTTGATGCCATTCTGCGCAGTTATGGCATTATTCCAGGGAAGGATATTGAACTGGAAGTGTTGAAACGGAAAATGCCAAGTGAAGTGTATGAATTAGTGTGAAATGTGTGAATATGATAACTTTCTTTGCAAAAAAACGACAAAATGTTTGTTGGTTTCGCAAGAAAGTTATATCTTTGCACCCGAAATTAAACAAAAGCGAAGAAAAGATGATGAATCTCGGCCTACTTAGCACCATTATTATTATTCGACTGCAGGACGTAGTCGGAAGTGATTTGGGTGTATATATAAAGTAGGTATTTGATACAAAATGATATAGAGCCTTTCTCACTTCCGAGTGTGAAAGGCTTTTTTCATGATGGTTATTGCGTAGAGGATTTGTATATAAAAAAAGAGATATGAGTGACAGATTGTTTATTTTCGACACAACACTCCGCGACGGGGAACAGGTGCCAGGTTGCCAGTTGAATACCGTAGAGAAGATTCAGGTGGCCAAAGCACTGGAGCAACTCGGCGTGGATGTGATTGAAGCAGGTTTCCCGATTAGTAGTCCGGGTGATTTCAACTCCGTAATTGAGATTTCAAAGGCTGTGACATGGCCCGTTATCTGTGCGCTGACACGTGCTGTGGAGCGTGACATTGACGTGGCCTTCGAGGCTCTGAAGTATGCCAAGCACAAGCGCATCCATACGGGTATCGGTACGTCCGATGAGCATATTCAGTTCAAGTTCAACTCTACGCGTGAGAAGATTCTGGAGCAGGCTGTGGCCGCCACGAAGTATGCCAAACGCTATGTTGACGATGTGGAGTTCTATTGTGAGGATGCCGGTCGTACTGATAATGAATATCTGGCTCAGGTGGTGGAGGCCGTCATCAAGGCCGGTGCCACTGTTGTGAATATTCCTGATACGACGGGCTACTGTCTGCCTCAGGAATATTACGAGAAGATTAAATACCTGAAGGAGCATGTCGACGGTATCGACAAGGCCATCATCTCAACCCATTGCCACAATGATTTAGGTTTGGCCACTGCTAATACCTTCAATGGTGTGATGGGCGGTGCCCGACAGGTGGAGGTGACCATTAACGGTATCGGCGAACGGGCCGGTAATACGTCGCTGGAGGAGATCGCCATGATTCTGAAATGTCATAAGAACCTCGGCATCGAAACGAATATCAACACCACAAAGATCTATCCCATCTCCCGCATGGTGTCGTCGCTGATGAATATGCCCGTACAGCCCAACAAGGCCATTGTCGGCCGCAATGCCTTTGCCCATTCGAGTGGCATCCATCAGGATGGCGTGCTGAAGAATGTGCATACGTATGAGATAATCGACCCGAAGGATGTGGGCATCGATGATAACAGTATCCTGCTGACGGCCCGTAGCGGACGGGCAGCCCTGAAGCATCGTCTGCACATGAACGGTGTGGATCTGGAAGATCAGAAACTCGACAAGATCTATGAGAAGTTCTTACAGTTGGCCGACCAGAAGAAGGAGGTGAGCGATGCCGATGTGCTGATGTTGGCTGGTGCTGATACCGCTGAGGCCCATGCCGTGCAACTCGACTTCCTGCAGGTGACAACGGGCAAGGGCGTGAAGAGTGTGGCCTCTATCGGCCTCGATATCTCCGGACAGAAGTTTGAGGCGGCGGCTTCGGGTAATGGTCCTGTGGATGCAGCCATCAAGGCGCTGAAGAAGATCATCATGAAGCAGATGACGCTGAAGGAGTTTACTATCCAGGCCATTTCAAAAGGCTCCGACGATGTGGGTAAGGTACACATGCAGGTGGAGTACGACGGTAGTCTCTATTACGGCTTCGGTGCCGATACGGATATCGTGACGGCCTCTGTGGAAGCCTATATTGATTGTATCAACAAATTCAAGAAGAGTGAGGAATGAACACATTGTTCGATAAGATATGGGACAAACATGTGGTCCAGCAGATAGAGGACGGTCCCACCCAGTTGTATATCGACCGGCTCTATTGTCATGAGGTTACTTCGCCGCAAGCCTTTGAAGGCATGAGGGAGAGAGGCCTGAAGTGCTTCCGTCCCAAGCAGATCTTCTGTATGCCCGATCATAACACCCCGACCCACGATCAGGATAAGCCCATAGCCGATCCTGTGTCGAAGAAGCAGGTGGATATGCTGGCGAAGAATGCCGCCGATTTCGGACTGACGCATTACGGTATGATGTCGCCTGATAATGGAATTATCCATGTGGTAGGTCCCGAGAAGGGCTTGAGCCTGCCGGGGATGACCATCGTCTGTGGCGACTCGCATACCTCCACCCACGGTGCAATGGGGGCTGTGGCCTTTGGCATTGGTACCTCTGAGGTGGAGATGGTCATGGCCTCGCAATGTATTCTTCAGCAGAAGCCCAAATCGATGCGTATCAGTATCAATGGAAAACTGGGCAAGGGTGTGACGGCTAAGGATGTGGCGCTCTATCTGATGGCCCAATTGTCGACGTCGGGTGCTACTGGTTATTTTGTAGAATATGCCGGCGACGTGGTGAAAGACCTTTCGATGGAAGGTCGTCTGACGCTCTGCAATCTCTCTATCGAGATGGGAGCCCGTGGTGGGTTTATTGCGCCTGATGAGACGACCTTTGATTATATAAAAGGTAGGGAATATGCGCCGAAGGGTGAGGCCTGGGATCAGGCTGTGGAAGAATGGAAGACCCTGAAGAGTGGTGATGATGCTGTTTTCGATAAGGAACTGACCTTTGATGCGGCAGATATTGAACCTCGTATTACTTACGGTACGAATCCAGGTATGGGCATCGGCATCACAGAGACGATTCCTGCCGATGCGCAAATGGCGAATATGCCCGAACCGGGTTTTGAGAAAGCCCTCAACTATATGGGTTTCAAGGCGGGACAGAAACTGCTTGGAACCAAGGTCGACTATGTCTTCCTGGGCGCCTGTACCAACGGCCGCATCGAAGACTTCCGGGCCTTTGCCTCGATGGTCAGGGGACGACAGAAAGCGCAGGATGTGATTGCCTGGCTGGTGCCTGGCTCATGGGCTGTTGACCGTCAGATCCGTGAGGAAGGACTGGACAAGATTCTCGAAGCCGCCGGTTTTGAGATCCGTCAGCCCGGCTGCTCGGCCTGTCTGGCGATGAACGACGACAAGATTCCGGCAGGCAAACTCTCGGTCTCTACTTCTAATCGTAACTTTGAGGGGCGTCAAGGCCCCGGCGCGCGTACCATCCTGGCATCGCCGCTGGTTGCTGCCGCCGCCGCTGTCACTGGAGTAATCACTGATCCACGCACATTATTATGAAACAGAAATTCAACATCATAACCAGTACCTGTGTACCGCTTCCTTTGGAGAATGTCGATACCGACCAGATTATTCCCGCCCGATTCCTGAAGGCGACGACCCGCGAGGAGCGGTTCTTTGGTGATAATCTTTTCCGCGACTGGCGCTATCAGGCCGACGGCACGCCCAATCCGGACTTTGTGCTGAACGACCCGAAATACACTGGCTGCATCCTCGTTGCAGGCAAGAACTTCGGTTCCGGTTCCTCGCGTGAGCATGCGGCCTGGGCGATTGCCGGCTACGGCTTCCGGGTGGTCATCAGTTCCTTCTTTGCTGATATCCACAAGAATAATGAATTGAACAACTTTGTGCTGCCTGTGCAGGTGAGTGACGATTTCCTCGCAGAACTCTTCCGGAGTATTCAGGATGATCCGCGTACCGAGGTGAAGGTGGATCTGCCCAATCAGACGGTGACGAATCTCTCAACTGGCCGTTGCGAGTCGTTCGAGATAAATGCCTATAAGAAGCATTGTCTGATCAATGGCCTTGATGATATTGATTTCTTAGTACAGAACCAAGACAAGACAATCACATGGGAACAGCAGAGAAAGTAAACAACTACAAGCGCATCCAGCCCTTCGTGGAGATCTTGGACTCCACGCTGCGCGACGGTGAGCAGACCAGTGGCGTGTCGTTCCTGCCGCACGAGAAACTCATGATGGCGCGTATGCTGCTGCATGATCTGAATGTCGACCGTATCGAGGTGGCTTCAGCCCGTGTGTCGGAAGGCGAGAAGGAGGCCGTGCAGATGATCTGCCGCTATGCCGAGAAGATAGGCAAACTGAATAGGGTAGAGGTGCTGGGCTTTGTGGACGACGGTCAGAGCGTGGACTGGATCGATGCGTGCGGCTGCAAGACGCTGAACCTGCTGGCGAAGGGCTCGCTGAAGCACTGTACCCAGCAACTGCAGAAGACACCCGCGGAGCATATCGAGGACATCCGCAAGGTGGTGAAGTATGCCCGCAGCAAAGGCATCGCCGTCAACCTCTATCTGGAGGATTGGTCGAACGGCATGAAGGATTCACCTACTTATGTCTATCAACTGATGGACCAACTCTGCGACAGCGGCATCAGCCGGTTTATGCTGCCCGACACCCTGGGCATCATGAATCCCCTGCAGTGCATCGAGTATTTCCGCAAGATGATTAAGCGCTACCCCGATACGCATTTCGATTTCCATGCGCATAATGACTACGACCTGGCCGTGTCGAACTCGCTGGCGGCCGTGCTGAGCGGTGCCAAGGGCCTGCACGTGACGGTGAACGGTCTGGGCGAGCGCTGCGGCAACGCGCCGCTGTCGAGCGTGCAGGTGATCTTGAAGGATCAGTTCCACGCGAAGACGAACATCAATGAGAACAAACTCAACGACATCTCGCGCCTGGTGGAGAGTTACAGCGGCATTGCCGTGGCCCCCAACCAGCCCATCATCGGCGACAACGTGTTTACCCAGGTGGCGGGCGTGCATGCCGACGGCGACAAGAAGAACAATCTCTATCAGAACGAACTCGTGCCGGAGCGTTTCGGCCGTAAGCGCGAATACGCCCTGGGCAAGAACAGCGGCAGGGCCAACATTGCCAAGAATCTGGAGGAGTTGGGCCTTGAACTGACGCCGGAACAGACGCGTAAGGTGACGCAGCGCATCACCGAACTGGGCGACAAGAAGGAGCGGGTGACGCAGGAGGATCTGCCCTTCATCGTGAGCGATGTGCTCAAGCACGATGCACCGGAAGATAAGGTGAAACTCGTGAGTTACATCGTCTCGACGGCCTACGGTCTGAAGCCGGGGGCGAACATCAAGATTGAGGTGAACGGCCGGCAGTACGAGGCCAGCGCCACGGGCGACGGTCAGTACGACGCCTTCGTGAAGTCGCTGCGCTATATCTACAAGAAATACCTCGACCGCACGTTCCCGATCCTGGCCAACTACGCCGTGACCATCCCGCCGGGCGGCCGTACGGATGCCTTGGTGCAGACGGTGATCACGTGGAACGACAACGGCCGGCTGTTCCGTACGCGCGGACTGGATGCCGACCAGACGGAGGCGGCCATCAAGGCGACCTTCAAGATGTTGAACATCATTGAGAACGAACATCACAACGACTTATGAAATTAAATATAGCAATTCTTCCGGGCGATGGAATCGGACCGGAGATTATGAAACAAGGTGTGGCTGTGCTGGATGCCATCGCGGCTAAGTACGGACACGAGTTCACTTACACGGAGGCCATCTGCGGCGCGCACGCCATCGACGCGGTGGGCGACCCTTATCCCGAGGCCACCCACGAGGTGTGTATGCAGGCCGACGCCGTGCTGTTTGCTGCGGTAGGCGACCTGAAGTATGACCACGACCCCACGGCGAAGGTGCGCCCGGAGACGGGTTTGCTGGCCATGCGCAAGCAACTGGGCCTCTTTGCCAACGTGCGGCCGGTGACCACGTTCGACTGCCTGCTGCACAAGTCGCCGCTGAAGGACGAACTGATCCGCGGGGCCGACTTCGTGGTGCTGCGCGAACTCACCGGAGGCATGTATTTCGGTGAGAAGTATCAGGACAACGACTCGGCCTACGACACCGACTTCTACACACGTCCGGAGATTGAGCGCATCGTCAAGATGGGCTTCGAGATGGCCATGGCGCGGAAGAAGCACCTGACGGTGGTCGACAAGGCGAACGTGCTGGCATCCTCGCGCCTGTGGCGCCAGATTGCCAAGGAGATAGAGCCGAAGTATCCTGAGGTGACGACCGACTATATGTTCATCGACAATGCCTCGATGCGCGTGCTCACCGAGCCGCGGTTCTTCGACGTGATCGTGACCGAGAACACCTTCGGCGACATCCTCACCGACGAGACGGCCTGCATCACCGGTTCGATGGGCCTGCAGCCGTCGGCTTCGCTGGGCGAGCACACGCCGCTGTTCGAGCCCGTGCACGGCTCGTGGCCGCAGGCCGCAGGGCAGAACCTGGCCAATCCCCTGGCGCAGATTCTCTCTGCTGCCATGCTGTTGGAGCACTTCGGACTCACGAAGGAGGGTGCGCTCGTCCGTGAGGCCGTGAACGCCTCGCTCGATGCCAACGTGCGCACGCCGGAGATTCAGGTGGAGGGCGGCCAGCACTACGGCACGCGCGAAGTGGGAGAGTGGATCGTGAAGTATATTATTGAAAATTGAAAAATGAAGAAGATTTGTTATAGACTCTGGGCTCTGTGTATTCTCCTTACTCCATCCTCCTTCCTCCTTCCTCCAGCCTTGGCTCAGAGCCGCAGCCAGTGGCGCGACTCGCTCGAGGTGCTGAACGCCCAGATTGCCAAGGACCCGCAGAACCTGAATCTGCATCTGCTGAAGGCCGAGGCCAACATCAACCTGGAGCAGTGGGACTATGCGCTGGCCGAGTATGGCAAGATCCTGCATCAGGACGAGCGCAATCTGGCGGCGCTCTTCTTCCGCGCCTTCGTCCACACGCAGCAGCATCACTACGACCTGGCGCGCGTCGATTACGAGGCGTTCCTGCGCCAGCAGCCCATGCACTTCGAGGCGCGGCTGGGTCTGGCGCACGTGTTGCAGAAGATGGGGCGCAAGCGGGACACTACCGACGAGTTGAACCGCCTGGTGGAGATGCATCCCGACTCGGCCGAGGCCTACGCCGCCCGCGCTGCCTTCGAGACCGAGCAGAAACAGTTTGACACGGCGCTCTACGACTGGGACGAGGCCATCCGCCGCCGTCCTCTGAACTCGGGCTTCGTGGTGTCGAAGGCCGACGTACTCCTTGCCCTGGGCCGCACCGACGAGGCGCGCGCCCTGCTGAATGCGGCCATCAAGCGGGGCATCCCCCGCTACGCGCTAAAGGAGTGGCTCGACAAGTGCCGGTAGCGTTTGATTTTGACCCGCCGCAGAGACCAAAGAAATCCCCGCTCAATGGACATTCTCTGAATGGTACGCAATGAAAATGGAAAAGCAAGAGGGTGTGCCAGATGATTCTGGCACACCCTCTTGCCTTTGGGAGTGATTCGGGCCTTGCGGCTTACTCGATGTAGACGAGGGCCTCGTCTTCCATCACGCTCTGGCCGGCCTTCACCACGATGGCCGTCACCTTGCCCGACTTCTCGGCCTGCAGGGCGTTGGCCATCTTCATGGCTTCGAGCACCACCACGGTGTCGCCGGCCTGCACCTCCTGACCCTCTGTGACACAGATCTCTGTGATCACGCCGGGCAGCGGAGCCTTCACGGCTGAGCCGCTGGCCGATCCGCCGGCCTTCGGGGTACTGGCCTCGCCGGCATCCTCGGCGGCCTTGCGAACCACGGGCTTCGGCTTCTCAGGCTCGGCCTGCTTCTCCATCTCTACGGTATATTGTTCACCATTCACGGTGAGCGTGGCGATATTGTCAGTGATGTCACTGATCACCACCTCGTACTTGTTGCCGTTGATTGTATACTTATATTCATTCATAACCTTTCTGTGTTTTTAGGGTTGTGGTGTAAACGTCAGCGCGTAGCCGTTCCACTGGGTCGGGTGGGCATCGATGGTGATGATGCCTGGCTCGCGGTCGTGAACGTTGTTGCCCAGATGCTCGTGCAGCGCCAGGGCAATGGCTGCATAAATTTCGTTAGTCATATTTACAATTTGACAATTTACTATTTACAATTTACATGGGGATGTTACCGTGCTTCTTGGCGGGCAGTGCATCGCGCTTGGTGGCGAGTTGCGCCAGTCCGCGGCAGATGCGGAAGCGGGTGTTGCGCGGCTCGATCACATCGTCGATGTAGCCATACTTGGCGGCCTGGTAGGGGTTGGCGAAGAGTTCGTTGTACTCGTCCTCCTTCTCGGCGATGAAAGCCTTCACATCCTCGCCGGCTTCCTTCTTGGCCTTAGCCTCCTTGGCATACAGCACGGCAGCAGCACCCGAGGCACCCATCACGGCAATCTCGGCCGAGGGCCATGCGTAGTTCAGGTCGGTGTGGAGTTGCTTAGAGCCCATCACGATGTGAGAACCACCGTATGACTTACGCAGGGTAACGGTAATCTTGGGTACGGTAGCCTCGCCGTAAGCGTAGAGCAACTGGGCACCGTGCAGGATCACGGCGTTGTACTCCTGACCTGTACCGGGCAGGAATCCTGGCACATCGACGAGCGATACGATAGGAATATTGAAGGCATCGCAGAAACGTACGAAACGGGCTCCCTTACGAGAGGCGTTCACGTCGAGCACACCAGCATAGCATGCGGGCTGGTTGGCCACGATACCAACACTCTGACCGTTGAAACGGGCAAAGCCCACGATGATGTTCTTGGCGAACTTAGGCTGCACCTCAAAGAACTCGCCATTATCGGTAATCGAAGCGATCACTTTATACATATCGTATGCCTCGTTGGGATTCTCGGGGATGATCTCGTTCAGTGTGTCCTCCATGCGGTTGATGGGGTCGTCGCACTTCTTGCGGGGAGCCACCTCCATGTTGTTTGAAGGGATATAACTCAGCAGCGTCTTCAGCATCTGCACGCCCTCCTCCTCGGTCTTGGCCGTGAAGTGGGTCACACCCGACTTGGTGGCGTGTACCGACGCACCGCCCAGATGCTCCTGGTCGATATCCTCGCCGGTCACCGTCTTCACCACCTTCGGACCGGTCAGGAACATATACGATGTGCCTTCCATCATCAGGGTGAAGTCGGTCAGGGCAGGGCTGTATACGGCTCCGCCGGCGCAGGGACCGAAGATACCTGAAATCTGTGGGATGACGCCTGATGCCAGGATGTTGCGCTCGAAAATCTCTGCGTAACCTGCCAGCGCGTTGATACCCTCCTGGATACGGGCACCGCCTGAGTCGTTGATACCAATCACGGGGGCTCCCATCTTCATGGCCATGTCCATCACCTTGCAGATCTTCTGGCTCATGGTCTCCGACAGCGAACCGGCATGCACGGTGAAATCCTGTGCGAAGATGAATACCAGACGGCCGTCGATGGTGCCGCTTCCGGCTACCACACCGTCGCCAAGGAACTGCTTCTTCTCCATGCCGAAGTTGTGGCAACGGTGCTCCTTGAACATGTCGTACTCCTCGAACGATCCTTCGTCGAGCAGCATCTCAATGCGCTCACGGGCTGTGTATTTTCCGCGTTCGTGCTGTTTCTGGATGGCTTTCTCGCCACCACCGAGGCGTGCTTGTTCACGCTTTTCAATCAATTGCTTGATCTTTTCTAATTGCTTGCTCATTGGATTGATTTACAATTTTACTATTTACGATTTACTATTTATTTTTCAATTTATTCATTTGACAATTTATCCCATCGACCAATTTTCCAATCAATTGTCCAATTGTAAATTGTCAAATTGTCAAATTACTCCGGGTGTTCACAGAGTTCCGTGAGGATGCCACAGGTTGACTTCGGATGCAGGAAGGCGATGTTCAGACCCTCGGCACCCTTGCGGGGCTGCTCGTCGATCAGGCGCACGCCCTTCTCCGACACCTCAGCCAGAGCCTTGGCCACACCGTCCTCTACGCAGAAAGCCACGTGGTGTACACCCTTGTTGCCCTTGTCGAGCCACTTCTGGATGGTGCTCTCGGGTGATGTCGGCTCCAGCAGTTCCAGTTTCACCTCGCCACACTTCAGGAAGGCTGTCTTTACCTTCTGATCCTCTACTACTTCTGTTGCATAACACTCCAAGCCCAGCACGTCAGTGAAGAACGGCAGGCTTTCCTCGATGCTCTGGACGGCGATGCCCAGATGCTCAATGTGGGAAATCTTCATATCTTCTATAAATTAGTGTAGATTTATAAAATATCTGCAAAGGTAATCAATAAACTGCAGAATAAGGAGAATCCTCGGTTTTTTTAGGCTTTTTTTATACTAAAATAAAGATTGCCGCTCATCGGGGGGCGGCAATCTTCGAGAATATATTGGTTTGTATAGGCTTTTTCTATTTGTTGATGAGGGTGGGGAATCGGTCTACGCCCTCAAGGCTTCTGTACCAGTCCTGGCTGGCGGTCACATCGCTTACCCACTTGATGAAGTCAGGATAGGACTTTCTGATGTCGGAGCCCTCCTTCGGGTAATTGAATCGCATCGGGACGATGATGCCGTAGGGCGCCTCGCCCTTCTCCGGCATGGAGATGGTCTGACCGGTCGTCTCGTTGAAGATCTGGATCTTCTTCAGGAACTCCATGATGGTCTTACCATTCAGTTTGATGGTCTCACAGGGACAATCCTTCTCCTTCTTGGTCTTACCACCAATCTGGGTGTTGAGGAAGTATTCATTCTCGCCCAGACCCAACAGTTCGTGGATCTCCTTGTCGTTGAACTTCGTGGAACCCTCGATGTTCTTCAGATAGACCTTGTCCTTTGCACCGCAGGCAACGAGTCTCAGTTTGACCTCGTTCTTGCCAGACACAGGCTCTGCAGTCAGTACCACATCATTCATATCATAGTCGGCCTGTGCGGGTCTGTCCTCAAAGCACATGGTGTAAATGGCCGGCTCTACATCCGGAGCCACCTCTGCCAGTTTGATCTCGGTACCCTGCTTCACCTCAATCACGATGTCGCTGAAGTTCAGGTCAGAGCCATCCTCGAAGCAGAGATAGGTGCGTCCGTTTACATCACGCATACAGATACGTGGGCTGTTCCAGTCCATACCATTGGCGGTCTTGCCCGGGACACGAATCATATCACCATTCTCATTGGTCACCACATCCTGTGAGAGGTTGTTGTCGATGACACTGAAATAGTGTCCGATCAGGTGGTTCACCTCTACGTTCAGTTCACCAAAGCCGTAGGTACATCCTGCGGTGTTACTGTAGATGTTGCCCTTATTCTTTCTGTTCATGAATCCGATCTTGTAGCCCTTTGGAATCACAGGACTGCCCCATGCACCGGCAACGGGCGTGTCGTCGCCATAATAGGGAAGAAGATATTCTCTTTCTCTCTTGAATGTAGAGGCGGTGTTATTCCAGAACAGCCAGACGGCCTTAAACTTCGGCAGGCTCTTGATATAGTTGGCAAGTGCCTTGCTGTCCTTGGGCGCCTTGTCCGGATTGTAATAATAATAGTAGATGAAATCCGAACCACCATCCGTTGTGTTAATCTGAACAGGCACAAGGAGTAGGGGCTTTCCGTCACTTGTCAACTCATTGAATTCCTGGAAATACGAATTGTTCTGGATGGTGTTGTACCAGTTGTTTGATCTGATAGTGGTCGATCCTTCTACAAATTTCTTGAGATACGTCTCCACGGCAGCCTTGATAGATGCAACATCCACGACATCCGTTACATCGCGTCGGATGGCTCCGTCCTTCATCGACCATTCACCATCTCCATCTACTTTTTCATGCGCCCATAACATATCGTTGGCCCATGAGTTGTCTTTCCAGGCGGTATACCATCTGGGATTAGAACCATCGTTGATCTTGATGCCGTACTTGTTCAATTGAGATTCCTCAGCGCGCAAAGCGTTGAACGACTTCTCACCTTTGCCGAGAATAATCGTTGAGGGGAATGCACCTGCTGCTGCAGCACGATTGCGGGCACCATTGCTGGCAGCCTGGAAATCAACAGTCTGGCTGTCGATGTCGAATACCTTGATATAATACTCGCCATCCTTGCTCACACAGGCGGCAACCAGTTGGGTCAGGTAGTTAGGAGCCTCGTAAGTGAGAGTCACCTGTTGTCCTGCACCACATTCCATGCTATTGAGTACCATGGCATCTTCATTGCCGAATGGTGACTCTGTGAGCACTTCTACTCTGACAATGTTCTCCAAATCAGCATTGGCGGTAATTGTCACGCTGCCATTGCGGACAGGAACCCAATCCTGATTGGGGTCAATGTCAACACCCAATTGGTTCTTTGCGTTCTGACTGGCAATCTCCTGATTCACTTGGGTTGTGTCAAATTCATATTTACCACATGACGCTACTAAAGCGATTGTTGCGAAAAGGAATAGTTTTTTGAACTTCATATTGCTTCCAAATAATTTTGTTGTTTCATTGTTTTGGTTGCAAATTTAAGAAATTCTTTTGAATTATGTCTATAAATGCAAGAAAAATGCATTCAGTTAACATAATTTAAAACTCAACGGTCACTTTTCCATTGATTTGACGTCCTGTGAGGTAATTAGGCACCGCCCATTGACGTGAAGTGACATCGGTGACCCAATAATAACTATTGACGTTGGAGATGCCAAACAGATTGAGACAATCCACGCCCAACCAAAGGTTCTTGATGCCCTTGCCGTCCTTAATAGCGCGGTAATTCATCCCGATGTCTGCACGTTTGTAGGCAGGGGCTCTGAAATTCTGTCGCTCGATGCCTCTGTGGGGGGCGCCGAAGGGCAGTCCGTCGGCATAGGCCAGTCTCAGTGTCATCCGCCAGCGGTCGGTACCTGGGAAATAGTCGGTGAAGTGCAGGTTCACGGCCCATCGCTGGTCGGTTGGCTGCGGGAACGTCATCCCATTCATGTTCATCTGTGCTTTCATCAGCGAGAGCGTGAGCCATGAATCGGTGCCTGGTACGAACTCGCCGTATAGTTTAAGGTCGAGTCCAGTCGTATAGCCCGAGGCCAGGTTCTCACCGTAGTAGGTCACCTTCACGTTCTGGATGTTATAGGGGATGAGGTTCGACAGGGCTTTGTAATACACCTCTGTGGTAAAGCGGAAAGGACGGTCGAGCATCTTAAACCGATAGTCCATCGCGGCAATGAACTGCAAGGAGCGCTGGCTCTTGATCTTCTCGTTGAGTTTGGCCACAGTGATGCCGTTCTCTGTCACCGTGTCACGCATCTCTTTATAAAAAGGTGCCTGATAATAGAGTCCTGTTGCAAACCGGAAGGTCAGGTCGTGGTTGAAGGCGGGCACGATGGCCAGCGAGGCGCGTGGCGAGACGATGGTCTCTTTGCTAAACGACCAGTTGGATAATCTCGCACCGTAGTTCAGCGTGTAAAAGGTCTCTCCCTTGGCAAACCGATAGGTATCCTGCACATACGCTTCGATACGGTGGCTCTTGATGTCGTTTTTAGAACTGAGCGTATAGATCAGGTCGAGGCGGTCGGCAGAGTGGGGAATCGAGTAACCGCTGGAGTCGCGCATCTCATATTCGCGTGCTTGTTCGCTGATACGCTCCGTTTTGTAGGTGACACCGGCCTCCATATCGTGACGTCTTGTCCTGTGATTGGCCATCAGTTTGAAACTCATCACATCAGCCGTCAGATAGTTACGGGCATGTTCCATATACGTGCCCACGCCGAGATGCTCCGACGACTCCGTATCATCGAGCCAGTATTGTCCCATGATATCATAGGTCTCCTTCTCCTTGGTGTGGAAAGCGGATGTCAGGAATTTTATCTTGGTGGAGTCGCCAAGGTTACGGGTGATGGCAGCGGTGCCGAAGAGGGTGCGGAAAACATCCTTCTCCTGACCGTCGAAATAGACCTTAAACGATTTTACATCCTCCATCGTGCCAAATGATGTCTCGCGATCCTTAGGCACAAAGTTGTAGTGATTCTCAGAGATATATCCAATGATATCCAGGCTCCATCTGCTATTAGGTGTATAACTGATATATGTCTGATAATCAAAGAAATTTGGTTTGTATTCTCCAGTTGTTTCGAGGGAGCCTAACAGGTAACGGTTTGTCTTATATCTGAGGCCGTGACTCATGGCAAACTTCTTGTTGCTCATACCCAGATATCCGCTGGCTCCTAACAGCGAGGCGGTGGCGGTGGCCTCAAAACGTTTCGGACGTCGATAGGTGATGTCGAGTGCCGATGACATTTTGTCGCCGTATTTAGCCTCGAATCCACCTGCAGAGAAGCCAATCTTCTCCACCATGTCGGAGTTGATAATCGACAGCCCTTCCTGTTGTCCGCTACGCACCAGTAGAGGTCGGTAGATTTCCACATTGTTGATATACACGAAGTTTTCGTCGAAAGAGCCGCCTCTCACATTGTATTGCGACGACAATTCGTTGTGTGACGACACGCCCGCCTGCTGTTGGATCAGTTCCTCAACGGCATTACCTGTGGTTGAGGGTCCCTGCTTGGCATCGTCGATATCCAACTGCTCGGTGGTTGTGGTCTGTCGCCGTTTCTCGGTGATGGTCACCTCGCGCAGGGCCTCCATTGGTCGCATCACAATCTGTACCGTCAATTTGCCCTTGGGGCGGCGGAACACCCGTTTTCTTGTGGCATAGCCAATCATGGAGAAGCGTACCTCCACCGAGTCGGCACTGCTCAGATTGAGTGAGAACTCTCCCTGTAGGTTGGTCATCGTCACCTTGCCTTGCTCCAGGCAGGACACCGTTACCAGTTCCAGCGCATTGTTGTCCTCATCGATCACTTTGCCTTTCAGTGTGAAGTCGTCAGCCCTAACGGTCAGGCTCATCAGTAGCATGACCGCCAGTAGGAGATATGTCTTCGTTCGCTTCATCAGATATTATAACGCGGGATTCTGTCGATTTGTTGTGCCGTGGATGAAAAAGTGGGCAAAATGTTTGGCTTTCTCGTGAAAAGTCCGTATCTTTGCCAAACTTTATTAGCAACAACTGAAACCATCAATTCATGAATGATATGATCCAGAAGTTTCTCAAGACTGTCATTCTGCTTGCGGTACTGACGACGGCCGCACCGGCAGCAGCCACGAAGGTCCTCGGACTCAAAGTAATCGACAAGAATTACCTCATGGTACATTTCCGTGACGGTGAAGTGCGTTATCGTGATGATGGCACGGGCCCCAGTGCCTATCTTGGTCACTCTTTTGCCGAAGGCGACGATACCCTGCTCGTGTTTGGCAATCGCTTGAAGGCCGATCGTGCTCAGCAGGCGGCTCTCTGGAAGGTCAGTTCCAACGACGATAAAGGTTTCGGCACCGTTCGTCCGCAGCATGTGTGGCGCAAGTCGAAGCCGATGAATACCGATCATACCCTCACTAGCGAACTCGATCACTGGCTGTTCCTCCAACTGCCCAAGGCCATGAAGCAAGGCTGTACCTATACGGTCACCATCCCCAAGGGTATTGGTGCCGACGCAGCGTCGCTCTCCGTCTGCTTTGATATCTGGAATGCACAGTCGGAGGCTGTCCATGTGAATATCATCGGTTATGTTCCTTCTGAGCAGACCCATGCCGCCGACCTCTATCAGTGGTTGGGTGACGGTGGTCAGCGCGACTATAAGGACTTCGAGGGACGACAAGTGTATCTGTATAATGTGAAGACGCAGGAGAAACTGAATGCGGGTACGGTGAAGTTCTGGAAACCGGCCTCAGCCGCTGAACAGGAGGCAGGTAAGAAGGCGCTCATTGGCACCGATGTCTGGAACATTGATTTTCAGACTGCCGCTCCAGGCCGTTATCGTCTGGTGGTTGAGGATGTGGGATGTAGCATGGACTTTGATATCTCGCCCGATGTCTATTTCCAGCCCTATCGCTACTCTGTGCGCGGCTATTACTACATGCGTCTCGGTGAACCCAAGGATCCTGAGCACGTATGGCCAGTACCTCGTCAGCCGCAGTTCATACCCGATGAAGACCCGAAGGAGTTTACTGTCTATAAGACCGACCTTACGCCGTGGAGCCCCGAATGGCGCCAACTGCGTACCGATGTATGGGACGAACCTCATTTCAAGAAGGCCGATGCTTCTATCTTCTGGAAACACCGTCTACCGGGCAATCCTGTGAATGTCCTAGTGAAAGGCGGTCATTCCGATGCCTTCGACTGGGACCGCCATCTGGCCCATGTCAGCAATATTTATGATATGCTGTTGCCCTATATTCTTTCCGATGGTCGCCTGTCTGACGACAATCTTGGCATCCGCGAGAGTGGCAATGGTATTCCCGATCTAATCGACGAGGCCCGTAATGAGGTTGACTTCTTCCTCTTCATCCGCGATGGTGAGGCCTATTCACAGGGCGTCACTAACCCCTCGTCCGACTGGACGGTGATGTTCCAGGCTGGTTGTACCACAATGGCTGCTTGGGCCAATGCAGCCAACTGTGCCGTGCTTGCCGAAGCCTTTCGCTTGCAGCACAACGATTCTCTCCAGCAGTATTATACCACCGAGGCCATCAAGGCCTTCCGTTTTGCCGAGAAACAGGAAAACCAGCAACTCGACGACTTGCAGGACATTGGCAGTATGCAGATGCGTGGCCGTGACTTCCGTCAGTTGGCTGCTGCTTTCCTCTATAACCTTACCGGTGAGCAGGAGTGGGAGACCGCTTTTGCTGAGGAGAGCATGATCACATCGCCTCAGTCGCCCCTTTTCAGCAAAGGACGTCAGGGCTTCTTCGGCATTGGTGTCACCAATCGGTTTGGTGCTAGCGATGTTCCTTTCTGCCAACTCTGGGCCGCTGCCGCCTATCTCACCTGTCCGCAGCCGCGTCATCACGCCACGCTCTACGACAACCTCCGCAGCAGTATCATTGCACAGGCTGAGAATTACAATATCAGCCATATGACTGAGCGCCCATCGCGCCGCAGTGCCAACGACAGTCGCTGGCAGGTATCACAGAATCTGCAACTTGTCATGATGGCCCATTATATGGCCGACGAGCCTCGTAAGCGCGAACTCGAACACGTCATGTTCACTGAGGCAGGTTGGGCTTTAGGACGTAATCCCGGCAACATTGTTGAGATGACGGGTCTTGGTGAGCGTCATATCACCGATTGCTATACTACGGGTCGTAATGATGGTGCCCCTGAGTGCCATCCTGGACAGACACCCTTCAACGGCACCGAGACCTGGTCGCCCGGTCATAACGGCGGTGATGCGCAAGTCATTCTGAAATACTGCTATCCTGCTTGGGCTGATGGTGGCTGGCCCCGTCAGGAGTCCTACTTCAACCAACGCTATTTCTGGGTCAACGGCGAGTTTACGCCTCGTGAGACCATGCGTGGCAAGATGGCTTTACTTGGCTACCTGAATGCTGTGAGCCAGCAACAGAAAAGTATTGTAGTACTCTATGAAAATGATGTACATTGCGCCATCGACGGCTATGCCCGTTTGGCTGGCCTGCGCGATGCCATTGCTGCCGCTGATACTGCCAGCGTCGCTCTAGTCAGTTGTGGCGACTTCCTCCAAGGAGGCGTGGCCGGTTCTATCTCCAAGGGCCAATATGTCGTTGATATCCTCCGCCACATGAATTACGATGCCATCGGTTTGGGCAACCATGAATTCGACTATGCCGTGCCCCGCATGAACGAACTGCTCAGCCAGGTGAAGAGTCCGGTTGTCTGTGCTAATTTCTTCGAGGCAGGCTCGCCCATACCATTCTATGCACCTTATATCATCCGTCAGTATGGCGGGCGCCGTGTGGCATTCGTAGGTGCCGTCACTGGCGAGGCCATGCGCTCGGAATCCTATTCGTTCTACGATGATAACGGTCGTATGCTCTACGACCTGAAGCCGATGGAAGTGTCACGTATCGTGCAGCAGGCTGTCGACGAAGCCCGTAGCCAAGGTGCTGACATAGTGGTACTCATCTCGCACCTCGGCGAGCAGCCTGTGGCTAATAATGTCAATAGTCATGAACTTGTGGCCCGCACTCGTGGCATCGACGTGGTACTTGACGGTCATAGTCATTCCGTCATTGAGCACAGTGAGGCTCCCAACCTCGATGGTCGTATGATTCCCATATCTCAGACGGGTACCCAGTTGGCCAATATCGGCAAACTGGTCATCACACCCGACGGCAAATTCATCACCAGCCTTATTCCATTTGCCAACGTGACTTATCAGCAGCCGCGCATCAAGGCTGTCACCGATAGTGTGAATAGTCTGATGAGACAGGTGACCGACCGCGTCATCTGCCACAGCGACTTTGACCTGAGCATCTTCGAGGCTGATGGCAAGACGCGTCGTGTGCGTATGGCCGAGGCTAATATTGGTGATCTCGTGGCAGACGCATTCCGTACGATGATGAAGACTGATATCGGCCTGCAGAACGGTGGCGGCATCCGCAATTCCATCGCCAAGGGTGCAATCACTTATGGTCGTGTGCTCGATGCCTTACCTTTCGGCAACCTGATGATCCGCCTCGAAGCCACGGGCCAGCAGATTGTCGATATGCTCGAGAAGAACGCCACCTTCGATGTCGAGGACGGCAGTTTTCCGCAAGTCTCTGGCTTGCAGTTCAAAATCCGGCAAGGAGCCAATGGCCGCAGCGTGAGCGAGGTTGCCGTGTTGGATACTCTTTCTGGGCAGTTCAAACCCATCGACCTGTCGCGCCGCTATACCATTGCCACGACGGAATATACTATCAAGGGTGGTTTTTACGATACAATGAAGGGGACAAACGTGTTGACGATGACCTCGCAGAGTTATTGCGACTGTGTGGTCGACTACCTTCGCACCCTCGGTGGTGACAAGTTGCCCTCGCGCTATGCGAAGCCTCAAGACCGCATCACCTTTATCAAGGAATAAAATATTGACAATATACTTATGAAGCAACTGTTACTGATTACGCTGATGTCGCTGGCTTTGGTCGGCAGTTATGCGCAAGGGCCTAACGATTCTGGCGAGTATTATAAGAATGCCGATGGTAAGAAAGGGGCAGAACTGAAAACGGCCCTCTGCGGTATCATCTATACCCGAAATGAAGGTGGCGACCTCAGTACGGCCTATAATGCCTTGTGGACGCACTTCCGCACTACCGATGCCCGTGCTAACGGCTCCGTATGGGATATGTATTCGAACCTGCGAGAGATGACCTTTGGAACTGACCAGGACAAGGGTAGTGGAAATGCCGAAGGACAATACTACAATCGTGAGCATTCGTTTCCAAATAGTTGGTTTGGCGCCAAGGTGATGCCCATGTATACTGACTTGCACCATCTGTATCCTACCGACAAGATCGTGAATAACAAACGCGGTAACTATCCCTTTGGCGAGACCAACGGCGAGACTTATCAGTCGGCCAACGGTTTCAGTAAACTTGGCAAATGCACCTATGAAGGCTATACCGGCACGGTTTTTGAGCCCAACGATGAATATAAGGGCGATTTCGCACGTACCTATTTTTATATGGTGACCTGCTACGAAGAGAAGATTGCCGATTGGTACGCAAATTATCCTGATTCGAAACCCACGCTCGACGGCAAAACCTATCCAGGCCTGAGCAGTTGGCAGTTGAAGATGCTCATGAAGTGGGCGAAGAATGACCCCGTGAGCGAGAAAGAGATTAACCGTAATAACGCCGTCTATGGCATACAGAAAAACCGTAATCCCTTTATCGATTACCCAGGACTGGAGGATTATATCTGGGGTGACAAGACTGATGTCGCCTTCAGTTATTCCGACTATGCCACCAGTATCAAGGGTATTATTGATGTGGATGATAAGTCTGACGACCAGACGCCCGAGGCCATCTTCTCACCTGATGGCAAACGCCTTGAAAAGCCTCGTAAGGGATTGAATATCATCCGTTTAAAGAATGGGAAGGTGGTGAAGACGGTTGATGGTTTGCAAACTTTTGCGAACTGATCTTTTTGCTGCAAACTATTGCGAATAGCGTTGCAAACTATTGCGAACGAAAATATTTGGAAGTATCGTTTATAAGTCGTAACTTTGCGCCATGATTCAAACGTTGACAATGACATCCGGCCTCGGCCTCACCGATCGTGAGTGGTTCCTATTAATAATAGGTATGGTGGTCTACGCGGTGCTCTTTGTGGTGACCGTACAGAACAGCCGCCGTAAGATGATGATCATGCACGAGAAGATCCGCACGCTGCAGAATGCCCAGCAGGCTCAGAGCACACAGAGCATTGCCCAGAACGAGGCGAAGATTGCCGAACTGGAAACGCTGCTGAAAAAACTGGGCGACGAGAACTCGCTGCTGCGATTGGAACTCGAGGAGAAGAAAGCCACGCTCGACTATCATAATAAGGTAGCGCGCCTGGAGAATGAGAAGCGCGAGCATGCGGAGACCATGATTTTCTCGTCGGATGTCTACCAGCGGATCCAGACCTGTCTGAACAGCGGACGTAGTCTGACACATCAGGACTGGACGGAATTGACCGAAGTGGTGAACGGTGTCTACACAGGCTTCACTGAGAAACTCTACAGTCTCTACCGCATGTCGGAACAAGACTATCACGTGAGTCTGCTCATCAAGGTGAGAATCCAGCCGAAGGACATCGCGCTGCTTACGGCGCACTCAAAGGAGAGTGTGGCCTCGACCCGCAGCCGCCTCTATTCAAAGGTGTTCGGCATGAAAGGCTCGTCGAAAGACTGGGATGACTTTATTTTATCACTCTAAAACGATACGACTATGATTGAGTATTTAGCACAACACTTGTGGCAGATGTGGGCCGTTGTGGCCGTGATCTGTCTGATCATGGAACTCATGGCAGGCGATTTCTTCATCATCTGCTTTTCCATCGGATCGGTTTTTGCCGCTATCACGGCAGCCCTTGGCGGCGGCATCTACCTGCAACTGCTGATGTTCGCCGTGTTCACACTCATCAGCCTCTTCTGGGTGCGCCCCTTTGC
>Ga0310690_10002001_pt1 | contig 34738 bp, 26 predicted proteins | sample AusTroGonzalo_MG_2_FD_207661 | JGI IMG/M metagenome (GOLD analysis project Ga0310690, IMG submission 207661) | Bovine rumen microbial communities from tropical cattle in Woodstock, Queensland, Australia - Gonzalo_04 (v2) (version 2) | ecosystem: Host-associated > Mammals > Digestive system >...
CATGAAGTATCCTATGTGAACGAAGAAGAGAAAAACATCAAGAAATTCACATCAATAAAGACGATAAGCGACCTTATAAACATTCTCGATCCAGAAAAAGAATGCCGCATAGTTGTTGACAACAACAACCGCTCCGATCTCGCATTTATAGTTCAGCAGCTGATTTTCATAAACTATCCTCTTGAAAAAATCGATATCCTTCTCCGCAAAGAAGAAAGTGATGCAAACAGAACCAAACGCTTTATGAACTATGTCGAAGAACTCTACTCAGGCTGCAAAAAAGCTATAGAAAACTTGACTGAATTACAGAAAGAGACTGCTTCAGAGCCTGAAGATGAATTTCAGCAGAAAAGACTCAACGATGTTACAAACACTCTTGAATCAAGCAAAAAAATAGAAGCAAAAATCGAAAAAGCCCGCGATGTGGAACTCAAATTTGCCATAGCTGCTTCAAAAAAAGCGGGAAAAAGCATGATCGCAAACAGTTTTTTGGGAGAGGAAATCGCTCCGACAAGCACAGAACTTGCAACCCCGAACAACTGCATTTACAGAAAAAGTAAAGACAAGTTCTATCACCTTAAACTTGAAGGTGATACCCAGGAACAGACTTTTTCAGACAGGAAAGCTATTCATGAAGTCATAAACAAATATTTCAGAGATGCACAAAACAACAAAGAAGCCGGTTTTGTAATGCCCGACATGGAAATTGAATATGCTACTAAAGAAAACAATTTCTCGTCTTATACGATTTTTGATACCGCCGGTCCTGATGCGGCAGGAACAAAACACAAAGAAGTTGCTATGCAGGCGATGGAAAAATGTGACGTAGCATTATTTGCGATAGACTATTCTAAATATCTCACTGTAACAGAAGAAGAGTATCTTCGGGAAATCAAGGAAATGTTCTCAAGACAGAACAAATTTCATTCTCTGATCATCGCACTGAATAAAATAGACACCCGTTACACAGATCCAAATACTCCGAAATCAGTAATCAAACAGATCGATTTTATAAAAACAAGATTGTCGGACATTGATGAAAACTACAAAGAAACAATTATTTTTCCGACTTGTTCACTGGAATACTTCGATGCGATAGATGCAGAAAATGCCGGTGCAAAAGAGCTGTGTGAAGAAGTTGCTATTGACGATATGAAAAAAATCAAATTCAACCACAGGGACATTGAAACTCTCGCATGGCTTCACAGTCATTCCGAAAACCTTGAGTACTATCACGGATTTAAGAAAATATCTTATGACATATTAAAAAAAGACAGCGGAATGCCGGCTCTTATGGACTATGTTTCTTATGTTGCCACAAGTAAAGCCAGAGACGAGATCGTCAACAATATTACCTGGGAGATAAATTTAAACAGAGACGAAATCCAGCAGATTCTGGACAATATCCAGAACATCGAAAGTATGATCAATTCCAGCGAAGACAAAATAGGTGAAATCACCAAAATCCTCGAAGAGTACGAGAAAGATGTCAAAGAAATTATGAAAGATGATTTTGATAAGGAAACGGAATTGGACAAACTTCTTGCACCAGACTCTCTGCTCAAGGCATGGGGTGGAAAATTCAAAAGCGCAACCAGATATTTTGAAGAGAATCTTCTAAAAAATAGAAATATATTGTTCGAAAGTATATACAATAAAATTGTAAATAAAATGTGGGAGCGAATAGAAACAAGATACAGACAGCAAGGAGATATCACAGGGAACGATATTAACGCTCTTATATCGCAGTATGATTGTCAAAGCATTATTGATGCAGATGTAAAAAACACCATCGTATCTGCTTTACATAATGTAAAAACACAAATGGAGAAGGTCAATGAAGATGTCAAAAAGATATTCAACGACCGCAAGGCAAGAATCGAGAAAAGAAATGAAGAATGCAAACAGGAACTTTTAAAGCTCGATTTCAGATATAATTTACCGGAATTGCCGACATTTGCATACAGTGCTGAAATTCCTAATCCAGATATTCACATCAATTTGGGATATTTCGATCTCAGCTTGTTTGACAACTTGCATGAAATATTTGAGAAAACATTATGGAGCAAAATAAAAAGCATCTGGTCATGGGGCGATAAAAAAGATCCGGGGCACAAGAGAAAATTGCCAAGCAGACAAGTCTTTTATGAGACCTGCCGCCAATCAATACATCCTAAAGTGATAGCCCTCCTCACGGAGAAAGATGTTGACCTTAAGATAAAAGGAGGTATTTACGAAAATGTTATTGATAAATATCTGCAGAAACTGATAGCTGAACAGGAGAAATCCTGCACGCATTTCAACACGATTTTAAAAGATGGAATCAAAAGATTCTCCGACAACATCGACGACAGGGAAAAATACAAAGAAGACATCGAAAAGTACAACAAACGTCGGGAAACTATAGACAAGATCAACGAAGGCACGGCCGATTTCATGGAAACATGGAATAAAATCGTTGACGATGTGTGTCTTTGACCATGGTGAGGAATCAATTATGAGCGAAACTGAAAATCAAATAAACATGCTGCTTGACCCGCTTACATTCCCTTCGACCGTGCAGTCATCAGAAAATCTGCTTAAAGAAATGTTTGTTCTGATACAAAAATACTGTACGGAAGAAAAAGAAGATGAGTTTTGGGAAAACTGCAAGAATCTAAACTGCGACGAGGTAAACTCTTTGCTTGACAAACTTGTTCTTATTTTGACAGGCGAAGAATCCGTGCTTAATGCAGCAAGAATTTTAAGCGGAAGAATCCCCCAATCGAATACAGACCTTATAAACGGGGCTTATTCTGCAACAAGCACCCAGGATGCTGTAAAATTCACTGCAACGAATGCTGAAAAAATACTTGCCGCAATAGAAGAAGCAAAAATTCCGGCCAGTGAAACGATCAAAAAAACTTTATACACTAAAGTAGAATCTTTCCAGCATTTTATAGATCTCATCATCAAGTTATTTACACAGGATATTCCCCGCCTGTTCAAAGAACAGAATCTTTTTTCTCAAAAAGATCTTGATTTCATTGAACTTATGAGAAAAATTGAAGCCATCTACGAAAAAACGGAAGAATACATGACTTCGAAATGATTATGATGATAAAGAAATTATCAAACAACCAAGCGTATCAACGAATATATTCACAGAGAAAAACATGTTAAGAATTCTTATCCGTATCCTTTTAATTATCAAAACCTTAGGAGATGTTTTTCCTTACAAAACACCATCCGATTTTAAGCATCGTATTTCAAACCGGCAGGAACTTAAACCGGGCGATGTGATAGGCGTTCACAGAAAGTTCAAGAAAAAACTTCTCAAAGGAATAACCATTTATGATCATTACGGTATATATGCCGGAAACTCGAAAGTTATTCACCTCTCCAACGGACGCACCGATTTTTTTGGCGGAGAGGTATGTGTACGCAAAGATTCTTTCAGCCAGTTCAAAGATGACTCTTCTGAAGTTTTCGTTGTAGATTTTGACAGATTCAATGAATACTTAAACAACCTTTCACCTCTGGAAAAAGGTCAGCGACTTCCACATGATATCATCAGAAAAATTTTAGGTCGTAATTACCACCCCTACTCGCCTAAAGAAACTTTAGAAAGAGCGGAAAGCAAAATTGGAAAACAGGGATACAATCTGCTTTTCCACAACTGCGAACATTTCGCACTCTGGTGCAAAACAGGTATTTGCGAATCACGTCAAATAGCGAGAATTCTGGAAATAAAACTTCCGACTAATGATGCCTGATTAACCCGAAGCCTCTTGCATTTTTCAGGAAAATCCTTAAAATATTGCGTTTTTTGTTGGCAAAGGAGATTACTATGAAAGATGATCCTAACGTTATTTCCTGCAAAAATAACGAAACGGAAATGAAAAATTCCTACGAAGGATTAGATCCTGAAGAAACTCTTTATGATGAGAATAAAGAACCCCAAATAAGTGAACCATACGATCCGATGAAAGTTGATATTTCTGCTCCTGTTCTCTCACTGCAATCTATTCTGGACAGACTTGAAAATAATGAAATTGATTTGAATCCTGATTTTCAGCGGACAGAAAATCTTTGGAAAGCACGTGAACAAAGCAGACTTATTGAGTCTATATTGATCCGCGTGCCGCTTCCGGCTTTTTATTTTGACAGTAGAAATGACGATTGCTGGTCTATTGTTGATGGTTTGCAACGAATTTCGACATTAAACAATTTTGTTATTCGAAAGCCTGATGATGAATTGAAATTACGTTTGACTGATTTGGAATACCTTAAGGAATATAATGGAAAAACTTACGAAGAACTGCCACGTCAAATGCAAAGACGTATCAGAGAATGCCAGGTTTTCTGCTATTGCATCAGACCTGGAACTCCGGATGATGTTACGATAAGTATATTCAAGCGAATAAACACCGGCGGCATGCCTTTGACTTTGCCGGAAATCAGAAACGCCGTATATCACGGTTTGGCAGCGAACTTAGTCAGGGATATGGCTCAATCACAGGAATTCAGGATTGCGACTCGCAACAAAATATCATCTACAAGAATGATGGACAGGGATTTAACGACCCGTTTCCTGGCTTTTTATGTGCTGGGATACAAGTCTTACGAAGGAGATATGAACAATTTCCTCGAAAAAGGCATGGAAAAAATTAAAGTTTCTTATGACAAATCAAAATGCAATAATATTTTGAATGCGTTTACTAAATCAATGACTGTATGTCATAATTTGTTCGGAGATTATTCATTCCGAAAACTGATACAGACAACCGATACTTTCGGACCTTTGAACAAGTCTTTGTTTGAATGCTCTTCCGTTTGCTTTGCAATGCTGTCCGAAGAACAGCAACGAATCTTGATTAAACACAAAGATGTTGTTTTCGAAGAGTATAAAAAACTTTTTACCACCCCCTTTTTTAATGCGATAAACAGTGCAACAGGTACTGTAGAACATGTCCGGAACCGTTATGAAATACTTACAGATTTTATCAATTCACAAACAAGGAGATTCTCATGATAAACAGGATTCATATTGAAAATTTCAAATCTCTCCGCAATGTGTCTTTAAACACAAAGGGACTGAATTTATTGATCGGATTAAACAGTATGGGCAAATCATCGGTAATCCAATCTCTGCTCATGTTGCGTCAAAGTTATTCAGAGAACACCCCCACACCTTTAAGAGTTCTGCATATAAACGGAGATTTAATTTCTTTAGGTAATAAAAATGATGTTTTTTTTCAGAATGCAGGCGAAAACGAATTTCTCTCTTTCTCTATTGAATCTGATGAGGACAAAAGCATCAATGCCGAATACAAATTCAACTCCGATAAACCCGATGTCTTAGAAAGCAATTCCGTGGAATTTTCAAATTGGAAAAAGGGATCGTCCTTATCTTTATTTTCTGAAAAATTTTATTATTTGGATGCAAATCATATTCCTCCGTCTAAGACTTACACCTCTCTAAATTCTGAGCATAACAGGCTGAACATCCTTGGGAACGCCGGCGAAAATGCGCCGTATTATCTGGCGAAACATGGAAACGAAACTCTTTCCAATCCAGCCTTGCATCATCCAAATTCAAAATCAAGCACTTTGGCGCATGAATTGGATGCATGGATGGGAGAAATTTCTCCCGGAACAAGAATTGTTTCAAGGGAAATGCCGGAAATTGATTTAGTAAAGATGTCCATTCAGTTTGAAGCAAAAACAAACGAGGACGGGTTGACAAGAAAAGAGTACTCAAATGAATTTGCTCCTATCAATGTCGGTTTCGGCATCCCGTATGTACTGCCGCTTATTCTTATGATTCTTGTTTCAAAACCAGGGGATTTGGTATTGGTAGAAAATCCGGAATCTCATCTGCATCCGAAAGGACAGGCTGAATTGGGACGCCTGCTTTCTCTGGCTGCTGAAAGCGGAGTTCAAATTTTTTGCGAGACACACAGCGATCATATAATAAACGGAGTCCGTGTTGCAGTGAAAAAAAATATGATAGACAAAAATAACGTAAAAATGTTTTATTTTGATAAAAATGAAGGTGCAACTTTAGAAACTCAGGTCACAGAAATCAATGTAGATAGAAACGGTGAACTTGACCAATATCCCAATGGTCTTTTGGATGAATGGGGTAACTTAATGGCTCAATTGTTTTAGGCGGCACACATGCAGAATGAGATATTTTTCAACGAGTTGTGTTTAAACAACAAGCCGGATAATTACTCCGTGCTTACAAACCTAAAGGAATGTTACTTTAAATTTAAAAGTGAACGTTTTTCAGTATGCAGATTGACTGCTGAAACTAAACAAGAACTCCTCAACTATTTGATAAATATACATGGTATACCTAATAAAAAAGATTTTACAGATTTCTTTTATGGATTTTTTCGTCACCCGTTTGAAAAAAAAGATATTACTGACGAAACTGTAGACAAATTCATTCAGCACAATTTACATTATGACGGTCAGAATGCAACAGGACTTCAATGGGCTTATACTTATGACACCTTGGCTTTTAGTCTCTTGACCGACAATAAATGGGATTGTGATTCTATAACAGCTATAGACAAAAATGATTCTGATAAATGTATTACCATTCATCATGCAGCAACTGTTGCAAATATTGAAACCCAGAAAGATTGGATCGAATCATTAAAAGAAATTGTGCTTAAAAAAACGGACATTCCACCTGAAAAAAAAGAGTTTAATGTGAGAGCCGATCATGGAACTGATGTGTTAAAAGATTTCTGGAATAAAATAAAAAACTGTGAATATGTCGAATCATGTATAAATTCTCTGCCTTTCAATTCATTTGATAAAGAACTGATACGAAATATTAATCCTAACGGTCAGATTGAACTTGTGCTTTATTGGACAGACAAAGGTTTGGGTATGGTAATTCAAACAACCGGCCGCAATTACCGCGAAACTAAAAAAATCGCAGATATTTTAACGGAAAAATATTCTAAATAACGCTATCAAAGCCCAATTATTTAAAAAAAGTGCCTAAAAAAAACAAACGATGAAATTACTGAACAATCACAAGAGCATACAAGAATCCTGTGATTTAAATTTGACTTAAAAGAAATTCAGCTGGAATCGAAATGAAAAACTGACTAAACAGCTTTCTGAACCTTACCTGAACGAAGGCAGCGCGAGCATACGGTAACCGTTTTTACAGTGCCGTTCTCAACGATTTTGACTTTCTGAATATTCGGATTCTGGATTTTCTGGGTTCTGTTGTTCGAGTGGCTTACATTGTGGCCAAAAAGGGGCTTTTTGCCGCATATTTCACATTTGCGTGACATGATTTTCTCCATAAAATTACAACAATAACAAAAAAAACGCAGGCATTATAGACATTTTTTGACAAAAAGCAATTTTTTTAAGCAGAAAAACTAAAAATATCGGATTTTTATCGGTAAAAACAGAAGTGTTCAGAAAAGATCCTCTGCACCTTGACTCGGATCAAGAACATCTTTTTCTTCAACAGTTTTATTAGGCTCGCTTCCCGGATGGAAATACATTCTTACACCGTCTTTATCGGAAACAAGACCGGTTTTCGGATCGATGTTTCTGCCGACGACATTCGGAGGAATTTCGTAATCTGTCGGCGGAAAGTTTTTAAGATAGCGCTCCATGAAGTCGCGCCATATCGGAAGAGCGGTTTTCGAGCCGGTTTCAACTCTGCCGAGCGGACGACCGTGCTGATCGTTTCCGACCCAGACACCGGCTACGAAATTTGGCGAATAACCTATAAACCACGCATCGAAATAGTCGTTTGTCGTTCCCGTTTTGCCGGCAACATGGCGGTTGCAGATTCCTTCTTCACCGTCTTCTCCTTCAGAATTGCTTTTTTTGCATTTGTAGTGGTTGAATCCGCGCACGCTTGCAGCAGTTCCTCGGTTGACGACATCTTCGAGAATTTTATTTGTTATGTACGCAGTTTGCGGTGTAAGTGCCTGTTTTTCTTCCCTTTTTGCAAAATGAAGAAGACGCTCGACCTTCGAAGGAGCGGAAATATACGGGTCGTAGAAAACTGTGTTGTCTTCCAGAACTTTGCCGTTTTTGTCGTAAATTTTTCTGATGTAGGTCGTGTGCGGAGCTTTTCCCATATTCGGGAAATGACCGTAAGCATCGGTGAGCTCGTCAATTGTAAGGCAGCTCGAACCGAGCATACTGCCAAATTCAGGCTTGATCTCGCTTTTTATGCCGAGAGCCTTTGCGCCGTCGATAGCGTCACGAAGCCCGAGTTTCTGAAGAACTCTGATTGCCGGAGTATTCATCGAATGTATCAGCGCTTCCCAGACCGTAACTTCTCCTTTGAAAGTATTCTCGAAGTTCGCCGGCTTGAAATTCGTGTCTGTAACTGTGACAGGCGCGTCAAGTACCATCGTTGCCGGAGTCAGAAGAGGCTGTCTTCCGCCCCTTTTTTCGAGTGCGAGAGTGTAGAAAATCGGTTTTATCGAGCTTCCGGGCTGACGGCATGCCTGAGTCGTGCGGTCGAACTCGCTGATTTCGAAATCGTAGCCTCCCATAAGCGCCTTGACATATCCGGAATACGGGTCCTTAACAATTATAGCAGCCTGGGACGACGGGATCTGTTCGAGAACAAAATAGAAGTCTTTTCCCAGTTTTTTCGAATAGTTACGGAAATCGTACTGATCGCGTGTTCCGGCCTTGTCTGTCGCTCTCACAAGAATTACATCGCCCGGTTTGAAAACCTCTTTGACAGATTTTACAACCGAGTATGAACCTGTCGGACTCCACGGACGCGCCCAGCCGAGATCTTCAAGATAGATGTCGCGTTTGACCTCGCCGACCTGAACGAGCGCGCTTTTTTCCTTGGTTTCAAGAACGACACCCTGATAGTAAATACCGCTTCTGATCGAATCTTCGGTAATTTTTCCGAAATGTTTTTCGTGCCTTTTCAAATAAGTATTGAGATCTTTCTTGAGGTTTATCGAATAGAGCGGGTTTGTCACTTCGCCGCCGAACTTGTCAACTTTCTGATAACTGTCCTCCTCGCCTCTCGCGTATCCCTGACGCTTCGAAAGCTCGCGGATCCCGTAGAAAATTGCCTCGTGGGCATATTTCGTGGCGCGCATATCGACCGTTGTCTGGACAGTCATTCCCTCTTTGTAAAGTTTGTCGTAACCGTATTTGTCCAGAAGATATCTGCGTACTTTTTCGCTGAAATACGGTGCTTTGTCGAGAAAAAGCTCTTTCTGCGGATTGGTCGTTACAGGTTTTGCGACAGCTGTTTCGTACTCCTCCTTCGTGATGAATTTTTCCTCGAACATCCTTTTGAGAACATAGTTCCTGCGGTTGAAAGCCTTGTCGGGATTGAGTATCGGGGAAGCCGCAGACGGGAATTTGGGAAGTCCGGCAAGTATCGCCATTTCATCGATTTCAAGTTCCCAGACGTGCTTGCTGAAATACTTGCGGGAAGCAGATTCAACACCGTAGGCTCCGCTTCCGAGATAGATTTCATTTAAATAAAGATATAAAATTTCCTCTTTTGAAAGATGTCTTTCCAGCTCCATTGCAAGAATCATATCCTTGAATTTACGGCTGAAAGTCCTCTCGCTTCCGACAAAAGCCTTTGAAAGCTGCTGGGTTATCGTACTGCCGCCCTGCTTGACACCGGTAAAAAGATATTTGAGACCGGCACGCAGAATACCGATAGGATCGATACCGCTGTGGGTGTAAAACCTGGCGTCTTCGGCTGCAACGAACGCAAGGCGCAACTTTTCTGGAATTTTGTCGTACGGAACAATGTTTCTTTTGTTCTCATGATAAAACTCGGCAATAAGTTCGCCGTCGTACGAATAAACTTTTGTTCCGGCATCAGGTTTGTAGTCACTGACAGTGTTGATTGCAGGAATCTCGGCCTTGAACTTGAAGTAAAGCGAAACTGCAGTAATAATCGCAACAACAAGGGAGACCGCAGCAGCGATCAACAATATCTTAAATATTTTCCACAACTTAGATGGTTTGGAATCATTTTCTTTCTTTTTCGGCATTTATCCTCCAAAGACTAATCATGTTTTATTGCTTCAAAAATTTTTTCCAGTCTTATCTCCCGGTCGACCGAATCGTCGTAGACAAATTTTATTTCGGGGACGACTTTCAGCCGGCTCAGGTGAGCCGCAAGTTTAAAACGTATGTTCTTAAGGTTTGCATCGAGATATTCCTGAATCTGTTCAACATTTTCAGGTTTAAATGTCGAATAGTAGATTTTTGCAGACCTCAGATCGGGCAGAACCGAGACGTGCGTTATCGTTATCATGTCGGCAGGAGTTCCGCCGAAATCACTGTAAACCATAGTGCTGATGAACCTTTTTATAGTTTCGGCAACCCTGCCCTGCCTTATCGCGCCAGCCATTAAAGAACCTCGTCCTTGAATTCCTTGTCAATGTAACATTCGATTATGTCACCCAATTTGATGTCGTTGTAGCTGTCGATCGTCGCACCGCACTCGTAGCCGCTCTTGACCTCCTTGACATCATCTTTAAAGCGTTTGAGCGTTCCGAGTTTGCCGCTGTAGATGACGACATTGTCGCGGACAAGCTTGATTTTGGAAGCTTTGACGACTCTTCCTTCCGTGACCATGCAGCCTGCGATCGTGCCGACTTTGCCGACTTTGAAGATTTCGCGGACTTCGAGTTTTCCGATGAACTCTTCCTTGATGATCGGAGCAAGCATACCGGACATCGCCGCCTTGATCGCATCGATAAGCTCGTAAATAATCGAGAAAATCTGAATATTTACACCTTCCGCCGCGGCAAGCTGCTTTGCCTTGTTGTCAACACGGACGTTGAAACCGATAATCAGTCCCTGGGACGCGCTTGCAAGCAGAACGTCGTTTTCGTTGATGCCGCCGACACCCGAGTGGATAACTTTTATCTTCATCTTCTTATGCTCGATCTTGTTGAGAGAAGCGATAATTGCCTCTACCGAACCGTCGACATCGCCTTTTACGATCACGTTGAGATCCTTGACTTCCTCACGGTCAGCGTCGGCTGCGAAGAACTGTTCGATCGACTGTGTCGCCTTTTCGACATTCTTTTTCTCACGCTGCTTGTTGATCCTGAGTTCGACCAGACCTTTAGCCCTTCTTTCGTCCTTAAAGACGTAAAGTTTTTCGCCCGCAGGCGGAACCGTATCGAGACCTGTGATTTCGACTGCCATCGAAGGCGACGCCTCTTTCACGCGCTTTCCTGTCCAGTCCATCATGCTTCTGACAAAACCTATAGACGCGCCGGTAACGACCATGTCGCCGATTTTAAGGGTTCCGTCCTTGACAAGAACTGTCGCTACTGGGCCTTTGCCGAGATCCATTCTCGATTCGATAACGATACCTTCGGCCGGTTTCGTCGGATCGGCCTTGAGATCCATCATTTCGACCTGAAGAAGAACCGCTTCGAGAAGTCCTTCGATGTTGATCCTCTGTTTTGCCGAAATTTCGACAAAAAGGTTTTCGCCGCCAAGTTCTTCGGCAACGATTTCGTATTTCAGCAGTTCGTTTTTGACTTTGGCCGGGTTTGCAGTCGGCTTGTCGATTTTGTTGATAGCAACGATTATCGGAACATTTGCCGCCTTCGCGTGGTTGATGGCTTCGACTGTCTGCGGCATGACGCCGTCGTCAGCCGCAACGATGAGGATAACTACGTCTGTCGCCTGTGCACCGCGGCTTCTCATCGCCGTGAACGCTTCGTGACCGGGAGTATCGAGGAAAGTGATTTTTCCGCCGTTTATTTCGACCGAATATGCACCGATGTGCTGCGTGATACCGCCTGCCTCGCGGTCAACGACATTCGTGTGCCTGATCGCGTCGAGAAGCTTCGTTTTGCCGTGGTCGACGTGGCCCATGACAGTGACTACCGGCGGACGCGGAACCATATTTTCCGGTCTGCTTTCGGTAACTTCGATGAACGATTCCTCGCTGAGAGCGACGTTTTCAGCGGTAAATCCGAATTCTTCGGCAAGGAACTGTGCCGTATCGTACGGGATTTTGTCGTTGATTCCGAACATCTCGCCTATGCTCATAAGCTTAGAAAGAAGCTGAGCTGCCTTCACGCCCATCCTTCTTGCAAGTTCAGCTACCTGGATCGAATCTTCTATCTTGAGGATCTTTTTTATCGCCTTTGTAGGATTCGGAGCGGGAGCAGGCTGCTGTTTCGCTTTTTTCTTGTCTTTCTTTTTCTTTCTTATTTCGGAGAAACCGCCGCCGTAGCCGCTTCCCGAGTCATCGCCCATAAACTGCGAAATGTCGACACCTCTCAGTTTGCCTTTTACGACCAGTGTCGTGCTGTCGTCGCCGCCGCGGTTGTTTTTCTTCTTGCTGCCGTGACGCTGCTGCATACCCGTGTTCTGAACGACCGGAGTATCGACTTCCGGAATGACGACTTTCCTCTTTTTGTTTTTGTTCCTGAAATCGCCTGAATAATCTTCATCATCTTCTTCAGCCGGCTCTTCCTCTTTTTTGCGCGGAGCACGCCTTTCCTCTTCGGGGCGTTCCGTCTCTTCATTCTGCTCTGCCGCAGCGATTTTTCTGATTTCGTCTTCAACACTGACGATCTTTTCTTCGGAAGTTTCATTTTTTTCTTCCGGCTGTTCTTCTGCCGCAACTTCAGCAGGCACCTCTTCGACCGGTTTTTCGGAAGGTTCGGGGGTCGTCTCTTCCGCAGGAACTGCCGGAGATTCTTCTACAGGATTCGTTTCGGGAACTTCTTCCGCAGCAGGAGTTTCAGGCTGCTTCGGCTCTTCCTGCTGCACTGCAGGACGCTCGTCAGACGGAATGAAACTTCTCTCCCTGTTTCCCCTGCGAAGTATCGCCTTAGGTCTTGCCGGTTCAGAATCTTCCTTTCTGAAATGCTTGCGGACAATGTCCTCAATAGTTTCATCAATTTTGTTTGCCGCTTTGTAACCGCCGAAACCTTCAGAATCAAGGTAAGCGATTACAACTTTGCTTTCCAAACCAAGTTCTTTTGCCAGTTCACTGATACGCATTAAATATCCCCCGAAGTGAAATTGTTCAGTAAATTCATATAAAACATAAGTTTTTCCGACTGTTTTGAAGGTTTCAGCGCAAGTACCGAAACACTTCTGCCGTCAAATTTTTTTCCTATCGTATCCTTTGAAAATATTGTTTTTACCCCTTTCAGCCCTGTCTTTTTCTCAAGTTCCCCCGCAGTTCTCTCCGATGCATCGGAAGCAAAAAGGAGTGCGGCAAAAACCGTTCCTTTTCCTGCTTCATCGGCAATCAGGTTCTGTCCTTTGAGGAGAACTCCGCTCCTGCGGCATATCGCGAAATAGTAATCAACCGACTTTTCAGCCTGTGTACGCACAAAATCAAGAATTTTTTCCTGCGGCACGCCGAAAGATTCACAGTTTTCGAAAGAGGAAAGAGCTTTTTTTGCACCGTAAATCCCGCAGAGACACTTTTTGTCGAAATGGGTGTAAACCGAGCGACCTTCAAGTTTCTGAGTCCAGTCGGGAACAAGCATTCCGCCGGCTGAAACCCAGCGCAGAAGATTTTCCTTTTCGTCTCTGCCGCCGCAGAAAATACAGCTTCTTTCGGTCATACTACTCCTTATCTTCCTTTTCGTCGTCGCCGCCTTCTTCAAGTTTCGAGAAGTCGAAGAGCGAATCAGGTGTTACTCTGCCGATTTTATCCCGTTTTTTGCCGTTGAGCTCGTCAATGTGGATCTGGAGACTGTAACGGATCTGTCTTGCCCTTCTTATGCTGAGTTCCGCATTCTTCGCAAAAGATTCGGTATCGGGCTCGCTCTGAATGTCTGCAAGAGTGAGGTAGCCTCTTTCTGCAAGGAACTGGCCGAGTTCTTCATTGATGCATTTGAGAGTCGTGGTCGGGACGTCGAGTTTCTTTTCGAGTTCGTCGTCGATGTTGATGACGCCCATGCCTTTTTCAAGCATTGTATTAGCCTGATCGATAATAGATTCAGCCTTTTCGACCGAAATGTCGGGGAGCTCGGCAAGAACTTCCGGCGCAACAGTCGTAAGGTCTTCGAGAGTCGTGTAGCCGAGTTTGATGAGTGAATCCGCGATGCTTTCGTCTATGCCGTCGATGAAAAGAAGTCTTCTCTTAGCTTCTTCAAGCATCATCTGCATCTGGCTTTCGCTCTGGATATCGATGCTCCAGCCGGTAAGCTGGCTTGCAAGTCTGACATTCTCGCCGCCGCGGCCGATAGCGACCGAAAGCTGGTCGTCCGGAACAATGACGTCCATGCTGTGCTCGTCGTCGTCAATGATGATCTGCGAAACTTCGACCGGAGAAAGGGTATTGCAGATGTATTTTACGGAATCTTCATCCCACGGGATGATATCGATTTTCTCGCCGCTGAGTTCATGTACGACGTTCTGGATTCTCGAGCCTTTCATGCCGACGCATGCACCGACCGGGTCGACATCGTGGTCGATTGATCTGACGCTGATTTTGGAACGGTGTCCCGGATCACGTGCAACACCTTCGATTTTGACGATTTTCTCAGCGATTTCAGGAACTTCGAGTTCAAAAAGTTTAATAAGGAACATCGTGTTGACACGGCTGAGAAGGATGTTGCAGCTCTGACCCGAAGCCGGTTTTTTGACTTCGAGGATGAAAGCCTTGATCCTGTCGCCGGTTTTGAATCTGTCGGACGGAATCTGCTGCGTGTACGGAAGATAAGCCTCCGTTTTGCCGATATCGACGATAATGCCGGTCTTTTCGAAACGTCTTACCGTTCCTGTGATGATTTCCGACTGTCTGTTCTTGAACTCGTCGTAAATTATGTCGCCTTCAAGTGTCTTTATCTTCTGAAGAATGACCTGTTTTGCCACCTGAGCCGCGATCCTGCCGAGCTCGTCAGCCTCCATTTTGATGCCGAGCGTATCGCCTAACTGTGCTTCAGGATCGATCTTTTTCGCTTCGTCCAGAGAAATGTCGAGCAGAGGATCTTCGACTCTGTCGGTAACAAGTCTGAAGTAGTAAGCCTCCAGATTGCCAGTCGTATCGTCATACATAATGTCGATATCGGCTTCCGATCCCAGTTTTTTCTGAACAGCGCGGTAGAGAGCCTCTTTCACGATGTCGATGATAAGTTCCCTTTTGATACCTTTCATTTTGACCAGCTGGTCGATCAATTCCTTCAAATTAAAATCCATCACTTTTCTCCATTCCAAACTTCATTTATTTTTCTGACAAATCCTTTTGCTATCTTAAGTTCCGTTCCGTCTTCGGCGCGGACTACGAATTCTTCTTTGTCGTCATCGACCGAAACAAGTTCTCCGGTAAAGCGTTTTCTGCCGTCAACAAGTTCCGAAAGTTTGATTTTCAGCGTTTTTCCGATCTCGTCGTGCAGATCGTCCCACCTTCTTACCGGTCTGTCGAGACCCGGCGAGCTCACTTCAAGGTAGTAGCGGAAAGGAAACGGGTCTTCCGCATCGAGAAAATCACTGACGATCGGACTGAATCTGCCGCACTCGTCAAGCGAAATGCGGGTTTCCGGCGAAAGTGTGTCCAGATAAACTCTGAAAACGCCGTTCTGACCGGTCGGGAGATCCAACTCTACGATTTTAAATCCCATTTTGTTAGCCAACGGCTCCAACTTTAAAAAAATATCCTTAGCTCTGCCACTCCACATTCAACAACCTCACTCTTTGGATTAAAAACTGCGAAAAAGATGCAGAGAAATGAGATAAAAAGAACCTCACGGCGCGTTATTTACCATTAAAAATGTAAAAATCAAAAAAATTTTACATTTCTACATAAAATCGTCCCAGGAAGTCTTTTTGCTCTTGAGCATTTTTTTGAGTTTGATGACCGCTTTGGCTTCGATCTGTCTGATCCTTTCGCGGGTCACGCCGAATTCCTTGCCGATTTCGTCAAGGGTGAAGGAGTCGGTTTCGCCTATTCCGAAACGCATTCTGATGACTTTTTCCTCTCTCGGGGTGAGACCGTGGAAAAGTTCCCTGATGATTTCAGCCATATTCTGGCGCGCGGTGTAATCTTCCGGGCTCAGAGTCTTCGGATCTTCGACAAAATCCTGAAGCTGGCTGTCCTCGTCCTCGCCGATAGGCGTTTCAAGCGAAATAGTCTCTCTCGCACTGCGCCAGACCTTACGGATCTTGTCTTCGGGAAGGTTCATCTGTTTAGCGACATCGGCGATACTCGGCTCGAAACCGTTTTTATTTGTGAGTTCTTTGATCGTCTTGTTGATTTTGTTCATCATCTCGATCATGTGGACAGGGATCCTTATCGTTCTGCCCTGATCGGCGATAGCTCTCGTTATCGACTGTCTGATCCACCACGTAGCATAGGTCGAGAACTTGTAGCCGCGGTGGTATTCGAACTTGTCGACCGCCTTGATCAGACCGATGTTTCCTTCGCAGATGATGTCTTTGAAATCAAGTCCGCGGTTGTTGTATTTTTTCGCAATGCTGACAACGAGTCTCAGGTTAGCCTGGATAAGCTGGTTCTTCGCATTTCGGACAGCCTCTTCCGCATCTCTGAGTTTTTTCGAATTGACAGTAAGTTCTTCTATCGAAAGTGTCGTCTCGGCTTCAATCTTCTTTATGCTGCGTTTAGTCTGATTGATAAGGGCATATTTTTCACTGATATGCATAGCGTTTGCATCAACGAGCGGAAACTTCTCAGGATTGGCGATTATCTGACCCATCTGTTCGAACGTCATGTTCATGTCGTCCTCTATGATTTTGATGCTGGTCTGAAGTTTTTTCACCGATTCTTCATAAGACCTTATCTTTTCGCAGAGAGAATTGAGATAAGCCTTGTTGAGCCTCATTTCGATGACTATATCGACCATTTCCTCAATAACGGCGTTGAGAGCAGCCGTATATTTTTTCTTCGCATCAGATCTGAGACGCGGAGTTTCGAGCTGTTTCTGAATTTTTATTTTTTCTCTGTTTTTGGTCTTAAGAGATTCGATGCAGGCTATAGTTGCTTCTATAAGTGACTGATTTTTCTCACTGTTCTGAATTTCTTTCTGGGTCGGAACTTTCGGTTGTTTTGCCTTTTTGCCCTGAGCTTCGGAATCTGCGGTTTCATCGTCGTCATCGTCGTCATCCATATCCGACGAACCCTTTTCGTTCTCGAAATCGTCGTCGTCATCGTCGTCGTCCGCCAGATCGTCACCGTCGCCGCCGATCTCCTCATCCTGCTCTCTGACTATCTCCTTGATGTTGAGCTGACCATTGTTCACCTTGTCCGGAATAGTCACGATCTCCTTAAAAGTGATGAAAAAGTCGAGAAGAAGCCTGATTATATCCTTTTCTCCGCTTTCGATCTTCTTTGCGATGTCGACCTCGCCTTCTTTCGTAAGCAGAGGAACCGAACCTATCGTGAGCATATACATTCTGAGAGGATCCTTTCTTCCGCGTTCGTGCGTAGTCGAGGATGATTTTTTCATTATCGATGCAACGGCATCCGCCGACGGGACCTCGGTTTCATCCGGCACACTCGGAGCGCCGATCTTTCTGTCAAGACTGAAATCATCCGGAAGAACATTGAAGAGCATCTCCATATCGTCGACATTGAAATCGTCAGGCACCATTTTGTTGAAATCCTGCGGATCGGTGAAACTGTCCGCATTCAGCAGAACGTCTCTTGCGACCTGTTCAAGCGACTCTTTCGGGTTTCTCCCCTCCTGCTGGAGCTGTCTCACTCTGTCGGAAATCTGCTCTTCCTTTTTTCTGCGGTTTAAAGCCTCGGAATCCCTTGTAATCATGTTTCTTTTCTTCATGAAAGGCGGAATTCTCATTTTTTCCTCCTAAAATCAATTATCCGAAATAATTTTATTATCACGTTTAACCTTTTCGAGCTCTCTGTTTTCTTTAATAATTTCAGCTATTTTACGTTTAGCCTCATCACTTCCGTCACTGCACAGGGTTCTGTAAAGCATCTCGTTCTGCGCAATCTTTATCCCTGCGATCTCTCTCGTAAAGTATTTCTCGATATATGTATCGCTTTTCCCCTTAAATTCAGCCGAAACATCGCCTGAAACATCAACCCTTTCCAGAATGTTTTCCATCGATTCGCCTTCATCGTAAGCCTCGGAAATCTCGTCAATCAGCGTACCGTAGCCGGAATATACGAAATAGTCCCTCAGTTCTTCGAGAGATTTCACGAATTCGTTGTGCAGAAGCGCGAGAACGACAATTTTTCTCAAATTTTCAAAACTGTATTTCTCATAGGGATCGTGCTGTTTCACTTCGCCGCTTTCCGCCTTTGAAACAAGCGTCCTGACCTGCGACACCGCCGGTTTGTAAACCCTGATTTCACCGTTCGACATCTTCATGACGTAATTCGAATAAGCTTTAGTCTTCGATGTCGGAATTTTTGCAAAAATATCGCGGACAACACGTTCGGTCTTGAGTTTTTCCTCAACATTGTCGAGCGAATTGAAAATGCCGAGCTGCTCGTCGAGAAGCTCCTGAAAAAGCGGTCTCGAATTTTCGATGAGAGCGCGTATTTTCTCTTCCCCGCCCTCTTTTTTCAGCATGGAATCGGGATCTTCGCCTTCGTCCGTGATAAATGCCGCCCTGAGATCGAGCTTGTCAGGCACGGTCAGCGTCGCGATCCTTTTTGCAGCCTTGCGTCCCGCACTGTCCCCGTCGAGCATTACGACAAGAGGTTTGTTGAACCTGCTCAGAATTTCAAGGTGTTCGTCGCTTACCGCAGTTCCTAAAGCCGCGACCGCAGTCTGGAAACCGTGCTGGTGCATTGCTACGACATCGAAATAACCTTCGCAGAGAACGATATACGGGAAATCACGCAGCGATTCACGGACAAAATCTATGCCGAAAAGGTGATGTTTTTTGTTGAATACCGGCGTGTCGGAAGTGTTGAGATACTTCGGTCCGCCGCTGCCGGCATCCATAATCCTGCCGCCGAAAGCGATGACATTCTTCCTGTGGATTATCGGAAACATCAGCCGGTTGAAGAAAAATGAACGGGCTTTCGAATTTTCGTCGATTTTAACAAGCCCCGCACGCGCCGCAGTACTGAGGCTGACACCGTTTTTCCTGAGCTCTTCGATGAAAACCTCGCCGTCTCCGGTGTAACCTATCGCGAAACGCCGTTTCATCTCATCCGAAACACCGCGTTTTTTGAGATATTCGAGCGCTTCGGGAGTGTTTTCGAGATTCTGCATGAATATTTTAGCCGCGATTCTGTTCGCCTCGAGGATCTCGTTTCTAAGCTGCTCAGCCTCTCTGTCGATCTTCGGTTCATCCTTCAGAAGTTCGGGAATATTGAAATCTTCGCCGAGCTTTTTCACCGCGTCGATATAGGAGTAACCCTCTTTCTGCATCAAAAATGTTATAGCATTTCCGGAAGCGCCGCAGCCGAAGCAGTAAAAAGTATTCATGTCCGTATATATGTGGAATGACGGCGTTTTTTCGTGGTGAAGCGGACACAGGCACTTAAAGCCTTTTCCGGTCGGTTCCAGCTTTGCATACTTCGAGATTATTTTGTCAAGGGAAATGCGCTCGGAAACGAGCCTGTTGACTTCAGCATACAATGCCAACGCAACTCCTCCAAAAAAAAGCTGGATATATTACTACTTTAATTTTAAAAATCAATTATTTTTTCGCTCTCTGCTGAACACCGCTGCGGCAAAAAATCAGCATGACTTGACTTGAATTTAAAAAATCGTATCATATTTCATTGTTTTTTGACTTTTTATGAGGTTTTGAAATGAAAAAAATTTGCATTGTTTTAACACTTTTTGTGATGTTTTTGTTTATTGGATGCGGATCTGACGAAGAAGAAGACACCGTTCCTGATACGGATACCGTGACGGATACAGATCCTGATTATGAAGATTCCCTGCCTGACAACAATCCTTCTGACAACGGAGATTCCGCTGAAAACAACGGAAATTCTGATGATACCGATTCCACCGATGATTCCGAAATTCCGGACGAAGGCGAAACCGACGGCGACACCGCCTCTACTGATGACGACGTGATTTCCGACGACACTGATTCAACCGAAGACGAAGATTCTACGGATGATACCGACTCTCATGACGATACAGATCCTGAAACCGGCGATCCGTGCGAAAACGTATCATGCGGAAACGGCGGGGTATGCACTGCTGAAAACGGCAGTGTGGTCTGCAAATGCCCGGACGGATTTTACGACAACGGCACGACATGCACCGTAATACCATCGAAACCTGACTGGATCGGCGTTCAGTGGCCTTTTACCATAACGGCTTCGGTCGGAGATACCGATTTCAACACTCTCACTGTTTTCGGCAGAATTTATATCGAGGGAGTAACCGGATGCCCGTTATCCGATCATCCGCAGCAGAACAGCTGGAAAGCCCAGCTTGGCTATAAAAAAGGAACCGGCAGCGCGGAATACCCGATCGTCGCAGACAGCTGGAAATGGATAGACGCTTCTTTCAACAGCGCTTTCACCTGCGAAGATTCCAACCAGAATCACGAATACATGGCTTCTTTCCCGACTGACGAAGCCGGAAACTTCATCTATATTTTCAGATTTTCGCTTGATAACGGCGCGACGTGGTGGTATGCCGACAAAGGCATCGGTCCGGATGTCAGCGATATTCCGGGACCTAATTTCATAACTTCCGGAACAAACTATCCGGGAAAAGCAACGATCAACTGACAGCCAGTTTCCGCGGAGCCTCACGCGGCAGAAAGTGCAGAAATCTTTCATTTTCTTGCCTTTTGTTCAAGAATCATTAGAATTTTTCGTTTTTTTGAGTTTTATTGAGGTTTAAAAATGAAAAAAACAGTGATTTTCGTGATTTTTCTTTCTTTTTTCTTTTTCGGCTGCGGCGAAACAACGCTTGTAAGTTCAGGCACTTTCGATAAAGAAAACGATCTTTCGCAGCATGATGATTCCGACGAAGTGCCGGACGATTCCGAAACTGACGATGATGCGGAAAACGAAACTCCCGATGAAAACGAACGGCCTGAACGTCCTGATGACGGCGAAGACGGGGAAGACGGCTGGAACGGAGAAGAAGACGATCCCGATGAAAGGCCTGACAGAGACAACGACCGTCCTGAAAGAGACGAAGAGAAACCTGAAACTGACGAAGACACCCCGATAAATGACAACGATCCTTCTGCCGACAGCGACGGTGACGGAGTTCCTGACACCGAGGACGGATGCCCCTTAGATCCTGAAAAAACAGAGCCGGGAATATGCGGCTGCGGAACCGCAGACGAAGGTGATAAAGACGGTGACACGATACTTGACTGCGTTGACAACTGTCCGCTTGACGTAAATACGAATCAGGCAGATCTTGACGGCGACGGAACCGGCGACATCTGCGATGAAGATATCGACGGCGACGGTGTCAGCAACATCGAGGACAACTGCGTCGATATCTATAATCCGAAAGAAGGAAATTTCTTCCAGCAGAAACAGCCTGACCTTGACGAAGACGGTATCGGAGATGCATGCGACCCTGATATCGACGGCGACAAAGTTTTAAACGAAAACGACAACTGCCCGAACCATGCAAACGACGGGCAGGAGGATTCCGACGGTGACGGCAGGGGCGATGTATGTGATGAATGCCCTGACGACGAAACAAAAACTACAGACAAAGGCATCTGCGGCTGCGGAGTTCCGGAAACCGATACCGACGGTGACGAAGTTCTTGACTGCAAGGACAACTGCATTGATGTTTTCAACGGTTCCCAGCGTGACAGCGACGGTGACGGAATCGGTGATGCCTGCGACGAATTTCCGTTCGGGAACGATCCGACAACAGAGCCTACCGAGCCCTCTGAGCCCACCGAACCCACCGAGCCCACAGAACCCACAGAACCGACTGAGCCCACCGAGCCCACCGAACCCACCGAGCCCACCGATCCCACTGAGCCCACCGATCCCACTGAGCCCACCGATCCCACTGAGCCGACTGAACCATAAATTTCTCTTTAATTTCAATTCCCGAAAAAATCGTTATAATCCCCCGTTTTTGTTCCGGAGGTAAAAATGAAACCGCTTTTTGAAATTGTCACACCAGATATTTTTTCCGACTTTTTTGCTGTCCACACACTGCTGCACGCTTTTTTTAACTTCATTGTCGTAACACTGATCGCGGTACTGCTCACTTTTACGGCAAGAAAAATCGTCGATGTCATAATAAAATTCGCCGTAACGCGGACAAAAACGAAGTGGGACGACGTTTTCTTCAACCACGGGGTCTTTTCCAAGTTCGTGAACATGGTCCCGGCTCTTGTTTTCTACTGGTCAGCCTCATCTTTCGACCATGGAAGCCACTGGCTTAAAAGACTTTCGTTCTGCATAATAATCCTCGTTCTGATGGACATTCTGCGCGCTGCGAACAAGGCGATGCTCGAAATCTACGACACTTTTGAAATTTCGAAAGACAGGCCGCTCAAAGGGCTCATGCAGATAATCCTGATTATCATTTACTGTGTAGGATTCATCGCGATGATATCGATTCTGTTAGACAAGTCCCCCGCCCTGCTGCTGAGCGGTTTCGGCGCAATGACAGCAGTTCTCATGCTGATTTTCCGGGATACGATACTCGGCTTTGTCGCAGGTCTTCAGATCGCGGCAAACAATTCGATACGCAAAGGCGACTGGATAGTCATGCCGCAGAACAACGCTGACGGTGAAGTCATCGACATCGCGCTTCACACTGTAAAAATCCAGAACTGGGACAAAACGATTGCCAACATCCCGACACACAAATTCACCGAAGAGAGTTTCATCAACTGGCGCGGCATGGTCGAATCAGGAGGAAGAAGAATGAGCAGGGAAATTCTGTTCGACGTTTCATCCGTCCGCAGACTGACCGATGAAGAAATTGAAAAACTCGGAAAAATCGACCTTATTGCAGATTACATCAAAGCAAAAACTGCCGAAATCGAAAAGTGGAACGCAAAAGCCGACAGCTCGGCTCCGATAAATATGCGAAGACTTACCAACATCGGAACTTTCCGTGAATATACGAGACAGTATCTTCTCCACAACGATCTCTTGAGACACGATCTGCCGCTTCTGGTCCGCCAGATGCAGCAGACCGAGCACGGACTTCCGCTTCAGATCTACGCTTTCACAAAATCTACGGACTGGGCAGAGCACGAAGCAGTCCAATCGGATATTTTCGATCACCTCATATCCACGGCTGTATTTTTCGGTCTCAGGCTTTATCAGCAGCCCGGCTGGCATGACCTTCAGATCGTTGCAGAAAAACTTAACGGGAAATTAAATGCAGAAAATAAAGAAACTGATCAAAACGCTTAAAAACAAAAAGCGGATATTCATTCAGACGCACAACTATCCTGATCACGACGCGGTCGCTTCGGCGTTTGCGCTCCAGTACCTGCTGAAGAGCTTCAAAATAGAGTCGAACATCATTTTTCACGGCGACATTCTGCGTGATTCACTCCAGAAAATGATCGACAGGCTGAATATACCGATACTTCCTCACTACAAATATGAACTCAACGACGAAGACACTATCGTAATTGTCGACGCGAACAAAAAAAATAAAAACGTCACAGCTCTGAAGGGAAATGTCGCCGCAGTCATCGACCATCATCCCGGAATCGAACACGAAGACCTTGAATTCTGCGACATCAGAAGCGACTACGGTGCCTGTGCCACTATAATTTTCTCATACTTTGCCGAGCTCAGGCTTGAACCCGGCAGAGAAGTCGCTACGGCGCTTCACACCGGAATAGTCTTCGATACGCACCAGTTCTCGCGAAACGTCAATCCGATCGATATGGAAACAGTTGCAATGCTTTACAACGTGAGCGATATCGCGCTTGTCAATTCGCTCGTCCGTAATTCAATAAAACTCGATGACTTCAAGCAGTACCAGTACCTTCTGGACAAGCTCCGCGTCAAAGGCTGCTTCGCCTACTGCCACTTCCCGGACGGCTGCAACAAAGATCTTTTAGCGATTCTTGCAGACTACGTTCTTTCGGCTGAAGAAATCGAATTCGTCGTCCTTTCGGCACAGTCAATCGAAGGAATTTCTTTCTGCGTCCGCAGTAAAATTCCCGAAATCCCGGCAAACACAGCTGTTCAGAAACTCCTCGCCGGAGTCGGCTCGGGAGGCGGTCACATCGACATGGCCGGGGGAAGGATCCCCAGCGCAAAAGACTTCGATCAGGAAAATATTTTCAGAACAGGAATCGCGATCGCAAACGGAAGAATCAAACTATAAACGGAGAGCATAATGAAAAAAATTCTGCTTATTCTGGCATTTGCGCTGATTTTCGCAGTTTCGTGCAGCAACGCCTCGTCGAAACCTCATGAAACTGTCGGGCCTGACAGCGATCCGCAGGATGAAGACGCTGACATCAGTGTAAATGATGAAGATACTGAAACTCCGGACGATCCCGAAAATGACACAGACACGGACTCAGACGATACAGACACTCCGGATGAAGACAAAATCGTTGAAAACCTTGAATATGAATCAGGCTTTATCGCTCTCGAAAGCGTTGATTACATGCTGAAAAATTATGACTGGAACACCACAGGCAAAGCCATGATGTGGTATAATTTCCAGCCTGCAGACGAAAATCCCGGGGAAAAGCCGCTTTTTGTTTTTTACAACGGAGGCCCAGGTTCGGCATCGGCAATCGTTTTTCTTTACAACACCGCAAAAAGAACAGGTGACCAGGCTTTTTCCGAGGATGGTTTTGCAGAAAACGCATCAAGCTGGACTCAGTTCGGCAATCTGCTTTACGTTGATGCGCGGCAGACAGGATTTTCTTACGGGATCGTTGACGATCCGGATGACAATTTAGCCAGAAGCGGTTACTTTTCGGCTTCGAACTTCAATGTTTTCGCCGATGCTGCTGACTTTATCCGCGTCATTCTCCGTTTCATGGAAAAACATCCATCCCTTAAATCGAATCCGGTTGTACTCGCCGGTGAAAGCTACGGCGGAACAAGGTCAACGGCGATCCTCAATGTTCTTCTTAATGTTGCCGACTATGCCGAAAAAAACAGGCAGTTCTACGATGAGACACTTTTCAACGAAATAGCGGCCCACTTTCAGGAAATCGATTCTTCTGTCATCGTAATGCCTTCGAAAGAGGTCGTCGCAAAACAGTTCGGCAGACAGATTCTGATTCAGCCGCTCGTCGCAGGGCAGGAACAGTTCGACGCGGAAGGAGAGCTCCTTGAAGCAGAGGGCAGTCCGCTTTACATCATCGAGGAGGAGACAGGACAAACTTTCACCCCTTGCGGCGATATGTGCAACAAACACAACAACGCGCTTTACTATGTTCAGAGGGCCGGGCGCGATTATTACTCTTACCGCAGACCTTCCAACTGGCTTTTCGACTATACCGATGTCGGAGCTGCAAAAATGCTTCAGATGCCGATGTTCGGCGAATTTATCCTCAACGATCCGACAAAAATAGACGGACTTTACGCCGAAAACAGAACGGGAGCTTTCAGATACAGCTCGACAGAAAACAGATCTTTGAGAAATCCGACAGCGGATACAGATTTAAAAAATCTTCCTGAAATTGAAAAAATCATAATGAAATCACGCATCGGACAGCGCAACGCAAAACCGCTTTCAACCGGAAATTTTGAAAGTGTTTTCGGTGAACTATCTCCTTATGACGAATACTTTGTCGACTTGAACTACGAAATAACTCTCACATTTTCAAGTGCCGCAATCGACCATTACGACACAATAAACGGCGAAATGTTCCTTGAAAACATCAGGACAGTTAAAACCTTCATCACACAGGCAGAGGAAGACATCATTATCTACTCGAAAGGAATTCCGGAATCACTCAAAAAATTCGACGGAGTGTCGGGCGTTGACACAGATGACAATTCTTTTACAGTCAAATTCTCCGACGGTCAGTCCGTTCTTGTGACATTCCCGTTCTACCCGGAAAGCTCGCACAGTGTACCGGTGAACCAGCCGGCTAAATTTTTCAATGATGTCAAGAATTGGCTGTAACGCGCCGTAACATCGTCGCGATAATTTGCGCCGTCGATATTTCGATGTTTCGACATTTCGAAATTTCGACAGGATTTTCGGCGCTAAAGATTATTTTCCGAAATATCTTTCAAGAAGTCCTTTGAGAGCTTTGCCGTGACGTGCTTCGTCGCGTGCCATCTCGTGAACTGTGTCGTGGATCGCGTCAAGACCGTTCTGTTTCGCGCATTTTGCGAGCTCGACTTTGCCTGCTGTTGCGCCGAATTCGCAGTCGACACGCCATTTGAGGTTTGCCTTGGTCGAATTTTTCATGTTCGGCTCAAGTGTTTCGCCGAGAAGTTCAGCAAATTTAGCAGCATGCTCAGCTTCTTCGAAAGCAGCCTTTTCCCAGTAGAGACCGATTTCAGGATAACCTTCTCTGTGAGCGATCCTCGCCATGCAGAGATACATTCCGACTTCAGCACACTCGCCGTTGAAGTTTGCCTTGAGCTGCTCAAGGATGAATTTTTTGTCTTCTTCGGAGACATTTGCGTTGTCTTTTACAGTCTTTTCGTAAACACCGAACTCGTGTTCTGCAGCGAGTTTGAGCTCGTCTTTGATCTCATCGAACATTGTTGACGGAGCTTTGCATACCGGGCATTTTTCCGGAGCGCTCTCGCCTTCATAAACATAACCGCAAACCTTGCAAACGAATCTTTTTGTCATAACTTCCTCCATTAAAATCAAGCCAATATATTGCCAGAAACAATTTCCTGACAAAACCACATACTTGAAAGGCTTATTGTCATTTTATATGAATGTCAATTTTCATATTGCTTTTTGCGGCCAAAAAATTATAAAAAGCTGTTTTATGGAGGAAAAATGACAGAAAAACTACTGGAATACAGCACTAATCAGATAAAAAAAATAGTTTCCGAAGACGAGCTCAAACCAGGTGATGTCGTCGGCGTCCACAGGATGAGCGGGCTTTACGACCATTACGGAATCTACACTGGAAACGGAGGCATGATCCACTATGCCGATCAGTCCGGCGATTTCGGCACGAACATCGTTGTCCACAGAACGACTTTGCAAGCGTTTAAAGAGGATTCGGAATACCTTTTCATCATTGACTTTGACAAATTTATCAAAAAAAACCAGATAAAGATATTCGACATCATAACCCCGTTCGGAATAAATGTTTCCAAACTTCTCATCGCCCTGCTCGGAAACACCAGCTATCACATTTATTCTCCGGAAGAGACGGTTCAAAGGGCCGAAAGCCGCCTCGGCGAAAAAAATTACAATATAGCGACAAACAACTGCGAGCACTTTGCTATTTGGTGCAAAACCGGAGTCAGCGAATCGACGCAAATCGAAAACTTCCTTCAAAAAATAAGAGGAATCAGGATACACTGAGTTTTTCCTTGACAAAAACCTGTTCACAAACTAAAAATAACGGCTTTTTAGCGTTTATTAACACGGTACGAGGAGAAAAAAATGCACAAGATTAATCAAGATGTTTGCGTAAAATGCGGCGCTTGCGCTGGAACCTGCCCGGTAGAAGCTATCGTTGAAAACGGCGGCAACTACGAAGTTACCGATGCATGTGTTGACTGCGGCGCATGTGAAGACGGCTGCCCGGTAGAAGCTATCAAGGCTTAATTCCGAAAAGCTCTTTTTTTCAGACCCTCTCAGGAGGGTCTTTTTTTTATCTGATTACAAACGAATTTCAGTATCTGTTTAAAGTGAAAGCAAAAAGATTATTCAGCTTTTGGATTTTCGACTTTTCCGATGAAAAGAACTGATCCTGTTCTGTCGTCGCGGATTACGAATACGAACGGACGGGTTGCGTAGAAGCCGTCAGGCATTGCTTCGTTGCCGACTTCGACAGCTGTGACAGCTGCTGCCTCTGTTCCTTCCTCGTTTACTTCGACAAATGTCTTATGGAAAATATTGGAAATGAAAGGAGCGTACGGATCATCTGCAATATTCAGAAGCGAGCCTTCTTCGAAAGCCTTTTTCATACCGAGTTCCTTGAAGACGTCGACAAGCATTTTTTCATATTTGAACTTGAATTTCGGAAGACGGAGCTCAAAATCATCCTGTTTTTTAAGCTGCGAGAAGTATTTATCGAGCCCGTTTTCCGCGATTTTTGCGATAAAATCATCGATATTTGTTTTGTTGTCATAGTTCGGAACTATACCGTAAAAAGCAAAAACATCGCGGCCATACGGGATTCTGACGACAGAATATCCGTTTTCGTTGCCCCACTCGGAAGAATAGCCGTAAAGTTCCGGTTTTTCCTGATCATACCCGAATGCCATGTAGTCCGCTTTGCCTTCACTTCCGTCGGAAAGCGTGAACGCGCCTTCGTAAGTGCTATCCTTGTCAAAAGAAGTCATCCAGGCAGCTTTGAAATAGATCGCGTTGATGAGATACATAACGGCGTTCGGCCCGATTTCTTCGATTATTTTATCGATTTTTTCATGCGTTTTTCCGGAAACCCATGAATTTATCTTTCCGACAGTCGCCGCGTCCTGAAAATCCTCAGTGAAGAAAGCTGCGTCATAAAATTCGTTGAGAACATCAACAAAATCCTGCTTTACAGCCGGCGCGAACTCGTCATCCATCCAGACAGAATCTGCAATTTCAAGCACCATATCCTTGTCCGCTTCGACAAGGCTTGCGATAAGCTGCGAGAACTGCCCGTTCACGTCGGGAAGCTCCATCTCTCCGAAGCCCAGGACTTCCTTCATTTCATCAAGGTTTTCGCCCGTTGCGCCGTTTGTAACCATCGCCATGGCAATCGAAATCGAAAGCGGCGAAATCATCATGTTTTTTCCTGCTTCGCCGGCCGCAAGTTTACTGAACATTTTCATTCCAAGATCGTTGTTTGCCTTTACAACATCTTCGGAAACTTTTTCAGCGTGCTCATCAGCCTTTTTGTACTTAGCTTCCCAGCTGCTGCCTTCTTCCGGATCTGTCGGATCTGTAGGATCGTCAGTCGGTTCCGTAGGATCTGCAGGATTGGTCGGATCTGCCGGATTTGTAGGCTCTGCGGTATCAGTATCGCCGGAATCGCCAGTGTCGGTCGGATCAGTCTGAGTGTCACCGGTGTCAACCGTTGTGTCGCCGGTATCGGTTTTATCGTCGTCTTTGCTGCTTCCGCCGCACGAAACGAGGAAGAACATCGCCAAAACCGTGAAAAGAATCATGAATTTCTTCATTTCGATCTCCATTAAAAGTTTTCCACACTATTTATTCAGCGCTTGGATTCTCGACTTTTCCGATGAAAAGAATCGAGCCGGTTCTGTCGTCACGGATTACAAATACGAACGGACGGTTCGCATAGAATCCGCCGGGCATCGCGCCGTCACTGTATTCGACGGATGTAACTGCCGCAGCTTCGGTTCCTGCTTCGTTGACCTCGATGAAAGTTTTGTGCTTGATGTCTGAAATTATAGGATCATGCGGTTCATCGGCTATATTGTGGAAAGGTCCGCCTTCTTTGAAAGCCTTTTCCATGCCGAGTTCCTTGAAAATTCCGACAAGAGACTTTTCATATTCGAACTTGAATTTCGGGAGCTCAAGCGGGAAATCGCTCATCGGGGTAATAAGCGAGTAATAGTGGTCGAAACCCTTTTCTGCGATTTTTGCTATAAAATCGTCAATATTAGACTCGTTGTCATAATTCGGAACTATGCCGTAGAACGCGAAAACATCGCGGCCGTAAGGAATTCTGATCACCGCAAAACCGTCTTTGTCGCCCCAGTCAGAAGAGTATGCAAGAAATTCAGGAACATCCTCTGTTTCTACGAAATGCATGAAATCTGCTGTCGTTTCAGTTCCGTCCGAAAGAGTGAATGTTCCCTCGTAAGTGTTTTCTTCGTTGAAAGCAGTCGTCCACGCAGCCTTGAAATAGATTGCGTTGATGAGGTACATAACGACATCTTCACCTATTTCCTCAACGATTTTGTCGATTTTGCCGTTTGTTTTTTCCGAAACCCATGCGTTGATGTTTTCAACAGTGAAACCTTCGGCAAAAATTTCGGCATCGTAGAACTCGTTAAGAACATCGGTGAAAGCCGCTTTGACATCAAGCGAGAACTCTTCGCGCATCCAGACTGAGTTTGCAATCGAAAGAACAAGGTCTTTGTCTGCCGCGACAAGGCTTGCGATAAGGTGCATGAACTGCTCGTTGACATCGGGAAGTTCCATTTCGCCGAAACCGAGGACTTCTTTCATTTCGTCAAGGTTTTCGCCCGTTGCGCCGTTTGTGCTCATTGCCATCGCAATCGAAATCGAAAGCGGGGAAATCATCATGTTTTTGCCAGCCTCTGCAGCCGCAAGTCTGCTGAACATCTTCATTCCGAGGTCGTTGTTCGCTTTTACGACATCTTTTGAAACTTTTTCAGCATGTCCGTCAGCCTTTTTGTATTTTGCTTCCCAGCTGCCGCCTTCTTCCGGATCAGTCGGATCGTCAGTCGGTTCCGTAGAATCTGTAGGATCGGTCGGATTTGTAGGTTCTGCGGGATCGGTATCACCCGTATCGCCCGTATCGGTCGGATCAGTCTGGGTGTCACCCGTTGTGTCGCCGGTGTCTGTATTGTCGCCATCTTTGCTGTTTCCACCGCACGAAACGAGGAAGAACATCGCCAAAACCGTGAAAAGAATCATGAATTTCTTCATTTTGATCTCCATCAAAAAAGTTACTCAAACTGCAAAAAAAAACTCTCACGTTTATTTAGTTCCACTTACCTTCGATTTTTCTGACTCAAAATCAAAAAAAATTTTTTTAGTTGAAACTCCACTCGGTTCCGTTCGGGGTGTCCTGGATTGAAATTCCTTTTTCAAGAAGTTCTTCGCGCATTTTGTCAGCCATTTCGAAATTTTTCTCGGCGCGGTAAGCCTTTCTCTTGTTGATGATTTCTTCAATTTCATCTTTCGAAATGCCGTAGCGTACAATCTGGATCTCTTTGATTTCATTTGTGATTTCATCAGGATTTCTGAGAAGAACCCCCATGACGCCGCCTACTTCCTTAATCGCTTCTGCAAAGCCCGCGCATTCGTCGGGAGTCGGTCTTGTCTTTTTGGAAACAAGGACTTCGTTCAGATGCTTGAAGAGGTTGAAAAGTGCCGCAACAACTCTTGCGCTGTTGAAGTCATCGTCCATTGCTTCTTTAAATTCGTTAATAAATTCAAGAGCTTTTTCGTTTCTTACAGGTTTTGCAGCCTTTGCCGCGAACTGGTTCAAAGTTTTCAGAGTGTTGTAGAAGTAGCAGATCTTCTTTTCGGTATCTTTCAGATTAGCCATCGAGAAGTCGATCGGAGTGCGGTAATGCGTCGAAAGCATGAAGTAGCGAAGAACTTCGGGGTGATACTGCTTGAGCGCGTCTTCGACCGTGATGAAGTTGTGGAGCGATTTGCTCATCTTTTCACCCTCTACCGTGAGGAAGCCGTTGTGGACCCAGTATTTCGCGAAAGGTTTGCCTGTCGCGCATTCAGCCTGGGCGATCTCGTTTTCGTGATGCGGGAAGATGAGGTCTCTGCCGCCTGCGTGGATATCGAAAGATTCGCCGAGATATTTCGTGCTCATCGCGCTGCATTCGATGTGCCAGCCCGGTCTTCCTTCGCCCCACGGGCTTTCCCACTTCGGTTCGCCGGGTTTCGAAGCTTTCCAGAGAGCGAAATCGAGCGGGTTCTGCTTGCTTTCTTCAACGTCGAAACGAGTCCCGCTTATCATTTCGTCAAGTTTTCTGCCGCTCAGTTTGCCGTAGCCTTTGAACTTTTCGACTGCGAAATATACGCTGCCGTCGGAAGTCGCATACGCAAAACCTTTGTCGATAAGTTTCTGAACCATCGAAATTATTTCGGGAATATGCATCGTAGCCTTGGGTTCGACGTCAGGTCTTGCGAGCCCGAGAGCGTCCATCGCCTTGTAGAAAGCGTTGATATTCTCTTCCGTGAGAGCTCTGAAATCGATTCCCCTTTCGTTTGCGCGGGCAATGATCTTGTCATCGATATCGGTGAAATTTCTGACATAAGTTACTGAATATCCTGAATATTTCAGATAATTTACGATAAGATCGATTGCGACTTCCTTCCTTGCGTGGCCAATGTGCGGCTTGTCGTAAACCGTCATTCCGCAGGCGTAAAGACCGACGTTTTTGCCGTTCAAAGGAACGAAATCCTCTTTTTTCTCACTCATCGAATTGTAGATCCTAAGCATTTTTCTCTCCATAAAAGTTCCTAAAAAGCGGAATATTATACGCAAAACATATTTTTGTTCAAAAAAACTTTGGATCACAGATATTACGAAAATTACTAAAAACTTTTTTTAAAACTCCGTTCCATTATAATTCCGCGGTTTTTGACCCGTCTGTATCTCGAATCGTTCCCTCGCCACATTGGAGAGGGAATAAAAGGGTGAGGTTTGAAGAGGGTTAGAGGTTTTCAGGAGGATAAAATGAAAAAAATTACGGCTGAAATTTTTGTTTTGAAGGATGGTGAAGGAAAACTTATCAACGACATCGACACCGATATGATTTTCCACAATAAGTATCTTTCGATCGTCGACATCAGTCTGATGGGGCAGTATGCGCTTGACAACCTTGAAGGCTACAAGGATTTTTCGAAAAAAGTAAAAGAAGGAATGATCGTCGTCGCAGGCGAAAATTTCGGAGCGGGAAGCAGCCGGCAGCAGGCGGTCGACTGCTTTATTTCGCTGAATTTACAGGGAGTTGCAGCAAAATCTTTCGGCGCGATTTACAAAAGAAACATCATAAACACCGGTTTCCCGATGATTGAAATTCTCGATATTGCCGACGATGCGCTTGAAACAGGAAAAACTCTCGATTTCGATATCGAATCAGGCGAAATTATTGATTGCGGCAAGACAGTAGGTCACTTCAAAAAATTCTCGACTGTGCAAAAGGATATCATCGAAAAGAAAGGTCTTCTCAACTGCATTTAAACGGTGAAAAATGACTGAAAAAACGAAAATAAATCCGAGAAAGGCGGGAATAATCCTTCATCCGACTTCACTTCCAGGAAATTACGGAATCGGCTGTTTCGGCAAGCCGGCATACGATTTTGTCGATTTTATGGCTGAATCGGGAATAAGGATCTGGCAGATCCTGCCGCTCACTCCGACTGGTGCAGACGGATGCCCTTACAATTCGTTCAGCGCGTTTGCCGGAAACGAGATTTTGATCGACTTGGACTCGCTTTTTGAGAAGAATTTTGCTGAAAAACCGATCGAAATGCCGGATTTTGACAACTTTCGGGTCGATTATCCGAAAGTTATTGACTTCAAAGCGAAAATTCTGGACAAAGCGGCTGAAAATTTTTACAAAGTCCGTGAAAATTATCCGGAATTTTCAGTTTTTGTCGAAGAAAACACCTCATGGCTGCGGGATTTCGCGCTTTTCAGGGTTCTCACAAAAAATTTTGAAGGAAAATCGTGGAAGTTCTGGCCTCAAGAATTCAGAAATCACGATGAAAAAGCTTTGAAAGAGTTTGAAAAAGCGCATGAGAAAGAGCTTTTCCGCCACTTTTTCGCGCAGTATCTCTTCTTTTCGCAGTGGAAAAAACTTAAAACCTATGCGAATGAAAAAGATATCGAGATCATGGGCGATATTCCGATCTTTCTCTCTTTTGACAGCGCCGATGTCTGGGCAAACCAGCATATTTTCAAGATGAATGATGCCGTTATGTCGGAAGTCGCAGGCGTTCCGCCGGATTATTTCAGTGCCGACGGGCAGCTCTGGGGAAATCCGCTTTACAATTGGGATGTTCTCGAAAAAGAGGATTTTTCGTGGTGGATAGATCGTTTTCTCCACAATCTGAAACTTTACGATATTCTCCGTCTCGACCACTTCCGCGGTTTCAGCGCATACTGGTCGGTTCCGGCAAGCGAAACAACTGCCAAAAACGGTCACTGGGAGAAAGGTCCGCGCGAAAAACTTTTTGAAACGCTATTTAAAAAAGCGGGAAATATCCCGATAGTCGCGGAAGATCTGGGCGATATCGATGCCGATGTGATCAAACTCCGCGAGACCTGCGGATTTGCAGGAATGAAAGTGCTTCAGTTCGCATTTTATGAAGGAACTGACCACGAATTCCTGCCGCACAACTATACAAATACCAACTGCGTCTGCTACACCGGAACGCATGACAACGACACTATAGTCGGCTGGTTCTGGTCGCTTTCTGACGGAACGAAGTCGTTTGTGACCCACTATCTGGGAAGCAACGGTGATGACATCCACTGGAAAATGATCAGACTTGCGATGTCAACGATAGCCGAAAAAGCACTATTTCCGCTTCAGGATGTCCTCGGGTGGGGCGGAGACTGCCGCTTCAACGTTCCCGGAACGACAGGGCCGCAGAACTGGTCGTGGCGTTTTCAGAAAGATTCCCTTTCAAAATACCATTCAGACCTGCTTCGCGGCATAGTTGTCGCATTCAACAGGGAAAATAAGAAAAGTTCGTAATCTCTCGCAATTTCCGAATAATTGAATATAATACAAAGGTTTTCTTGTAGAGACGGAACCTGACACGTCTCATTTACGGAGGTTCAGAAATGCCTGAAAATGAAATCAATCTCATAAAAGAGAAACTTGTGAACGAACTGACACCGTTGAAAATATATCTCTTCGGTTCATTTGCGGACGGAACGGCGACCGAAGACAGCGATTTTGATTTTTATATCATTGTCAAGGACGGTTCACAGAATCTTGCCGATTTGACGGCTGAAGCTTACAAGTCAATCCGTTCGGTACGAAGCCGCG
>Ga0310690_10002003_pt1 | contig 34718 bp, 29 predicted proteins | sample AusTroGonzalo_MG_2_FD_207661 | JGI IMG/M metagenome (GOLD analysis project Ga0310690, IMG submission 207661) | Bovine rumen microbial communities from tropical cattle in Woodstock, Queensland, Australia - Gonzalo_04 (v2) (version 2) | ecosystem: Host-associated > Mammals > Digestive system >...
CTTCAGAATGAGTTCCGCCTGTGCGTAGATGTCCTCGGCTTTCGCCATCATCTTTGCACCTGCAGCTGCATACTCTTCGTCATGATAGAGTGCGCCGTCACCTGCATGGTTCTCGACAAGAACGGTGAAGCCGTCCTTCACAAACTTACCTACTGTTTCAGGAGAGCATGCCACGCGGTTCTCGCCGTGCATAATCTCTTTTGGGATACCAATAATCATAACTGGTTTTGTGTTGAGTTTTCGGAGTCCTTTATTCATTATGAAGCAAGGGCGGACTCTGTTGTCCTTGCCGCATATACATGACAATTTCATTGTCGGGCACAAAGATAATACATATTTCGGATATACACAAGAAAAGAAGGCAAAAAATTGTTTTCTTTTTTTGAGTTTGTGTATTTTTTGCATAACTGCGGCAGGTTGAGCACTTTTCACAATCCTCCCCTGCCATATTTCCCCATCCTATTCCCCTACCTGCACAGATATGCAGAGCCACAGGATGCTGCAGCTCTGCTTTACAATCGCCCCACCAGGTTATGCAGATTTCCAGCCTGCGGAAGCGATTATAAGCGGAGTTGCCCGGGAAATCAGTCAAAGATATACAGTCGCGAGCAATGGCAGTGCTTTTATTTGGGTTGTGCAAGAGAAGAGGCTTTTTTTGTGTCATTCTGTCATTTTGCAAGGGTAGCGTATCCCTTCGGTATAGGTAGCGTATGGGTAGCGGATTGTTTGCAGAAAACAAGAATACCATATTGAAAGCAATATGGCAAAAATAATGACATAATGTCAGCTGACAGGCTAAACAATGGCACAGGACAAGCCGACAAGCAAAGTACAGAGCACGACAAACGGTTGCCTGCGTGCAGACAACCGTTTGTCAGACGAAACAGTTATTATCCGATCATCAGTGCGCCGACGAGAGCAAGGATGGCGTAGAACTCAGGCAGAGCGCAGTAGATCATGGTGTTGGTCATAACATCGTGACCTGCAGCAATACCGGCAATACCGTTGGCAGCAGTCTGTCCCTGACGGATGGCAGAAAGCAGGAAGACAATACCAGTGCCCACACCAATACCGAAGAGCATCAGCGGGTTCTCCGAGATTTTGCCCATGAGCATGAGGAATGCCACAAAGCCGTACAGACCCTGAGTAGCGGGCAGAGCGGAGAGAATCATGTAAGCGGACGATTTGTCCTTGTTCTTTTTCAGACCGCCTTCAGCAGCGTTGGCAGCGATGGTGGTACCGTAAGCAGAACCGATGCCGGAGAGACCCAACATGAGTCCCAGTCCGAGATAACCAAGAAGTTGTTCCATAGTTGTTTTATTGTTTTTTGTTTGTTAGTTTTATAGTTATACCGATTTTAACCGGTTCGTTTATTTTTTGAACGGCTGATAGAGTTTGCCGCTGCCTTCATAGCCGGAGTTCTTGAAATACTCCACGAAAGTAAGACGCAGCGGATGTACAAACGCGCCGAGACAAGCCATGAGCAGGTTGAGGACATGGCCGAAAGTGACAATGAGTATGAAGCCAATCCATGTTCCGACATTGGGCTGTTCGCCAAGCACCATAGTGCCGAGCTGGTTGAACGCCATGCCGAGCATGCCGCCCGCCAAGCCAAGGGCATACAGACGAATATAGGAGAGGACATCGCCCATAATGCCGGTAGCCATGCCGTAAGTATCCCACAAGCCAGCGCCGATGTTAATCAGCGGGTTGCGTCCCGGGGTGTTGAAGATAAAGATACCCAGAGCCGACACTGCGGCAATGACGATAAGCACCGTCTGCGTAGCCTCCTGCGAGAGGACACTGGTCATAGCCAGCACGCCCGTTATGAGCGAACCGAGGATAAGCGTGAGCCAGCCCCAAGTGGAGACAGTGGCCTTGAAGCCGAAGCGACGGGTGAAGCAAACAGCCTTGATGGTCATGGCCAGACAGATGTGCACCACACCGATGACAAGAGCCAGCACCATCATAACGTCGTAGCCGGCAATCTTGCCCGTTTCGTCGCCCAACTGCTTGAACATACATGCTTTAGCCCACTCGGGGAACCATGAAGCGGCATAAAGGTCAATACCGAAGAAGCCTCCCATAAGATAGCCGACTACCGCCGAGCCTACGCCCAGAGCCATGATGATGGGGCCGAGACCGGAGAACATCTCAATCTTGAGTTTGTCCTTATAAATAAGCCACCCGATGAGGATGAGCACCAGTCCGTAGCCTGCATCGCCAATGCAGAGAGCGAAGAACAGGAGGAAAAATGGGCCGAGGATAGGAGTCGGGTCGAACTCGCCGTAGTTGGGCCAGCCGTACATGCCGGTAAGAACCTCGAACATGCGAGTGAACCAGTTGTTGCGCAGCTTGATAGGCGTTTTGTCCTCTGCCACAGGGTCTTCAGCCACATAGTAGCAGTCGAGCTGTTCGAGACGCTTGTTGAGTGCATCGCACTGCTCAACAGGGCAGAAGCCCTCCAAGAGCGAGAGCCTGCCTTCGGCGGCAGTGCCGGTGGAGAGTTCGACGCGCTGCCAGTCAATCTGCTGCTGCATTTCGCGCAGTTCGTTGCGCAACGGCTTCTCGTTGGCGTTCCACCAAGCCTCAATACGTGCGTCGGCGGCAACAAGCAGCCCCTGCTGCGCTTTCACCTCGCTCATAAGAGCGGCAGACGATTTTTCGTTGAGCGTCTGCTCAATGCAGACATCCGTATCCACCTCCCCATTGACAGAGACGAAATACATGGTGGAGCCTGTTTCGGCAACAGGAATACCCCACTCCTCGCGGAAAGCGTTTTTCTGGCAGACATAGAAGCGGAGTTCGTAGCCCGCTTCGCGCAGTTGCTTCATGCGCTCGGAGGAGAAGTTGCCCCATACCTGCATGCGTTCAGCCTCTTTTTGTGTAGCGGCAATCTTAGCCTCCACGTCGGCTTTTTCGCGAAGCAGCTGGTCGGGAGCACCCTGCTTGAGAATGCGGTTGATTTCGTCCACACGCGCCAGCGACTGCTGCAAGTGCTCGTCATCAGCCATGCCTTCGCTCTTCAGGGTGACATGCACCACCCCTGCCTCGCGCAGTTCGGCAAGGAACCGCTCGTAGGCACTTGTCATGACGAGGAAGGTGTATTTCTTCATTTTGGTAATCATACAGCCGCCTCCTTTCTCTGCTGCTCAGCCATCATAGCCTCGCGTTCACGTTTGCCTTTTACTATCTTCTGCGAAGACTTGGAGAGGTTCTCCTCGTCCTCCATGAAGCGTTTTATCTTGCGAATAGCATCCTGATAGCCCGGTATCTGCACCTTCTCGAAAAGATTCACCTTCTGGGTAGTCTTCTTGCGGGCGTACTCCAGCAGTTCCACCTTGCGGCGTACGAACTCCTGCCGGATACCGACATCAGCTATCGCCTTCACCTGCTCGAAGCCGTCGGCGAACCACTTGGGCGACGAGAAGATGCTGAACTGCTTTGTGGAATAGACAACCTCGTCGAGGACGGGGACACGCACACCCGCAATCTTCTTTACGGACATGCGCACATCGTCCACATGGATGAGCGAAGTGTCGAACTCCCCCCACAAGGCAAGCATCTGGTCGTAGTCCTTGATGCGGCGGTCCACTTCCTCGTCCAGAGCCTTCATCTCGTCCTTCGCACGCTTAACTTCCATGCGCAGTGCGGACTCCTTGCTCTGGAGCGTGGGAAGAGTGCGTTGCCGCATCTTGAGGTTCTTCTCCAGCCCCTGCAGTGATGTTTTGTTGAATTGATATGTAATAGCCATTTTTCAGTCGAAAGTATAAAGTCGAAAGCCTTATTTAACCCAATACTTATCAACGAGCGCCTGCTTGATATTGACTTCTTCGGGTTTGAAGTACTTGGCGAAGAGCTTCCATGCGATGTCGAGCATCTGTGTGGTGTCGATATTGACATCGATAGCCAGAATCTGCGCGCTATACTCTTTGGCGAAGGCAAGGCAGCGGTTGTCATAGTCCGTGAGGTCGAAGCCGTTCTCGAGTTTGGTCTTTGCGTTGGCGGCATCGGCGTACAGACGAACAGCGGCGTTCATCACCTGCGGATGGTCTTCGCGCGTCTTCTTGCCGGCAACCAACTGTTTCAGACGTGACAGCGAGCGGAAAGGATCGACAATAACCTTGCCTATGTCAGAGTCGCGACGGAGGTAGAGCTGTCCTTCGGTAATATAACCTGTGTTGTCAGGAATAGCGTGCGTGATGTCACCGCCCGACAGAGTGGTAACAGCTATGATGGTGATAGAGCCACCGCCTGCCTCTTCGGGGAACTGCACGGCCTTCTCATAAATCTTGGCGAGGTCGGAATAGAGCGAACCCGGCATGGAGTCTTTAGAAGGAATCTGGTCCATACGGTTGCTCACGATGGCGAGTGCGTCGGCATAGAGAGTCATGTCGGTTAGCAGAACCAGCACCTGCTGGTGTTTTTCAACAGCGAAATACTCGGCAGCCGCCAGCGCCATGTCAGGAATGAGCAGACGTTCAACGGCGGGGTTCTCGGTTGTGTTCACGAATGACACGATGCGGTCAAGCACACCCGCGTTGGCGAAGACGTTCTTGAAGTAGAGGTAGTCGTCGTTGGTCAGGCCCATGCCGCCGAGGATAATCTTGTCAACCTTCGCACGCAGAGCCACGTTTGCCATCACCTGGTTGTAAGGCTGGTCGGGGTCGGCGAAGAAAGGAATCTTCTGTCCGGAGACGAGCGTATTGTTCAGGTCGATGCCGGCAATACCGGTTGCAATCAGTTCAGACGGCTGTTTACGGCGCACGGGGTTCACCGAAGGACCTCCGATTTCTATCTCCTTGCCCTCAATGGCGGGTCCGCCGTCAATGGGGTCGCCGTAAGCGTTGAAGAAACGTCCTGCGAGCTGGTCGCTGACCTTCAGCGACGGAGCTTTGCCGAGGAACACCACTTCGGCGTTGGTGGGGATACCTTCAGTGCCCTGGAAGACCTGCAATGTAACGTCGTTGCCCATAATCTTAACGACCTGGGCGAGTTTGCCGTTCACGGTAGCGAGTTCGTCGTTACCTACGCCTTCAGCCTTGAGCGAGCAGGTCGCTTTGGTGATGGCTGTAATCTCCGTATAAATTTTCTGAAATGCTTTTGCCATGGTCGTTATGCTTTAATCTGTTTCTCGTTAAGAAGTTCGTTGAGTTTGACTTGGTACTCCTCAAAAGTCTCGCTGTGGAACTCGGAGTAGTTCATCTGCTTGCAGTAGTTGATGACGCGCTTGAAGTACTCGGAGACATCGTTGAAGTTATCGAAGCTGTAGTCGTGACGGCATATATCCATCACGATGTCAAGCATATAACGCTGACGCTCAAGCGGGCAGACGGCATCAATCTTGTCGAAGGCATCCTGCTGGAGGATAACGAAGTCGATGACCTCGGCTTTCCAGAACTTCTCATGATAATCAACGGGCACACCGTCGTCACCGAGGATGTTGATTTGCTCCTGAATCTCCTTGCCGCGCTGCAGATAAGTCTTCATCGAATTGACTTTCGGCAGCCAGTTTTCGTCAATGAGGTTGGCCATATACTCCTCAAACTCAGGATATTCAATATACTTGGAATAAGAGTCGATAGGATTGACGGCGGGATAGCGTTTGTGGTCGGCGCGGTTCTGCTCGAGAGCGTAGAAGCAGCGTGCCACTTTCTTTGTGCCTTCGGTGACAGGCTCTTTCAAGTTACCTCCGGCAGGCGAAACGGTGCCGAGGAAAGTGACAGAACCGGTCTTGCCATTATTAAGGTACACGTAACCTGCGCGTGCATAGAAAGCACCGATGATAGCGGAAAGATCCATCGGGAATGCGTCTTGTCCGGGCAGTTCCTCCATACGGTTCGACATCTCGCGGAGCGCCTGTGCCCAACGTGAGGTGGAGTCCGCCATGAGCAGGACGCGCAGCCCCATCGAGCGGTAGTACTCGGCGATGGTCATGGACGTATAGACAGAGGCTTCACGCGAAGCGACAGGCATGTTGGACGTGTTGGCGATGATGATGGTACGTTCCATAAGCTTGCGTCCGGTGTGCGGGTCTTCAAGTTCAGGGAACTCGGTGAAGGTCTCCACCACCTCGTTGGCACGTTCACCGCAGGCAGCGATGATAACGATGTCGGCTTCAGCCTGCTTGGAGATGGCGTGCTGGAGCACGGTTTTGCCGGTTCCGAAAGGTCCGGGGATAAAGCCCGTACCGCCTTCGCAGATGGGGTTGGCGGTGTCGATAGTGCGCACACCGGTCTCAAGGAGTTTGAACGGACGCGGTTTGGATTTGTAGGCGAGGATGGCTTTCTTAACAGGCCATTTCTGCACCATGGTCACATTGTGGTCGTTGCCCTCGCTGTCGGTAAGTACGGCAACAGTGTCCTCAATGCGGTATTCGCCCGCCTTGACAATGGACTTCACTGTGTACTGCCCCTCGAAAACGAAAGGCACCATGATTTTGTGCGGCTGGTGGTTCTCGTCCACTTCACCGAGCCACGCAGCGGCTTCCACCTTGTCACCGACTTTGGCTATCGGCTCAAACTTCCAGAGTTTTTCCCTGTCAAGCGGGTAGTTGTACTCGCCGCGCTTGAGGAAAACGCCCGTGAGTTTGTCGAGGTCGTTCTGCAGACCGTCGTAGTTTCTACTCAAGAGTCCGGGACCTAGTGTAACTTCGAGCATGTGACCGGTGAACTCGACAAGATTGCCGACTTTGAGTCCGCGTGTGGACTCGAACACCTGCACGAAGACGTTGTCGCCCGTGACTTTGATTACCTCTGCCATCAGCTTGGTTTCGCCGATGCTGATGTAGGCAATCTCATTCTGTGCTACAGGTCCGTCCACCTCGACTGTCACGAGGTTGGCGATGATACCTTTTACTTTTCCTTGTGTCATATTGTGTAAAAAAATTCTTAAATCTGCTTAATGTTTACGCCTTTTTTCATGTCTGCCACCATTGAGCGGAACACCTGCTCGCCTTCTTCGACGGTGAGCAGTGCCCAACGGTTGAGCATTTGGTTCTGAAGCCAATATGCCAGCACGTTCTCCACAGAGAAGTGAATGAAGCGCGTTTTATCGTCCAACCACTCGAAGCGCAACGCGTCAAGGCGCTTCTCGCGCTCCATGAGGTTGTCGGTCTCCACCAGAGCCATCACCTCCGCCAGGCTGTCCATCACGCCAGCCAGCCCAAAGTCCTTCTGCGGGAGGTTGCGGCGAAGTATCTGTGCAACCTCGTTGTCGCCGACGATAGCCCTGCGCACGTCAAAGCCGTGTTTGCGGCAGATGGTTGCGGCAAGCACGTTGTTAAGGTCCTGATTATACTGAAACCACTCGCGGACGAACCTGTTGCCGTGCTTTTTCCCGTACTCATAGAGGAGCTGGGTGCGCAGGTCTTCCTCCGAAAGGAGTTCACGCACGTCCTCCCACCATGCGGGCTGCCCGATGATGGAGTCGTCGTAAGCCTCCATCTGCCGCACCAGAAGCTCGTCGTCGGAGCGCATGCGCAGCAAGCCGAGTTGTTTTTTGTCAGCGGCGGAAAGCGTCTCGTCAAGCAATGCAAGCAGAGCCTCCTCGGTCATCGGAGCCTCCGCGCCTGCTTTCAGTTCGGGCAGACCTGCCAATAAACATTCGTACCCCATGTCAGAAGAGCATTTCTACGAGTTGCGGACGAAGGAATTCCTTAAAATATGCCACGAACTCGGCTTCTCCGAAGGCCAGTTTGTAGCCGCCCTTCTCGGGACGAATCTGGAAGTCGGTCTTCAGACCCTTCACCTCCTCAATCTTCACGCCTTTGTTGAGCACGTCTTTTGCATTGGCGGCGAAGTAGTCGTTGAGAGCTTTTGCGTCTTTCGCTTCAATGGTGACAGCACCCTCTTTAGCCATAGTTTCCGCCATTTTGACGATAACCGACTGCATGAAAGCCTTGTCAGCAGTTGCAGCCTTTACGCTGTCCTCTGCTATTTTGCCCGTAAGGAGATTGGCAACCTCCGTGCGGAGGGCGTTCACTGACTGCTCGGCGAACATGCGGAGTTCCGAGCGTGTGTTCTTGTCAAGTTCTGCGGCTTTCTGCTCCGCCTTGGCGAGGCACTCCTGTGCCTTTCTTTCGGCTTCGGCAACTATAACGGCAGCTTTTTCCTCCGCCTTAGCCACAATTACTTTGGCTTCGGCATTACCTTTCTCCACGCCTTCAGCATAGAGTTTGTCGGTGATTTCTTCCAGTTTCATATCATTAAAGTGTTTGATTTTGCAAAATTTGGTGCAAAGATAATACATTTTCCGCATATAGCCAAAAGAAAACAAACAAAAAATCACCACAACCTTCAACAAACCGCCTCCAATCCGCCAAATCACCCATTAATCACCCGCTAATCACCCGCTAATCACCCGATTTTGACCGCCGGAAAACAGCAGAAAAACAAAAGAGGAACCCGTGGAAAAAACCACTTGCTCCCCTTTTTCAGAGTATGATACGATGTGCCGAGAATCCAAGAGATATCGCGGACACAAGAAACGCTAACGATCAACCCCTACCGAGAAATTCAATCCCACACGGAAAAACTGCTCCTTACCGCTATCTTTATACGGATAAAAAGTTCCTTCCTCCCCCCTGAAGAAAGGATAACGGTATTCCGCAAAAATGTTCATCGGCAGCCAACCGACATAATTGAACAGAAGGGACATCCCCCCCAATGCTGAGAATTGAGGGATTTTTTTCCTATAAAACTTCTGATTTTCAGATGAAGCTTGTGTAAAACTCGGCAAAAAATGAACAAGATTGAGCGCCACGCCTCCATAGAAAGTGAAAGCAAAGCCCTTGCTTGCCGGAAGCACGAGAGACATTGTGGGCTTATAAACCAGCGTGGACAGACTTGCTATCTCATCGGCTTCATCATACGTTCTGCCATATTTAGGGTCCTCTTCATACGGAGCATCCAAACCAAACATCTCCTTCCCCGATTTCGGATAAGCATACTCGACCTCCAACAGAGACATCCCAAACATCTTATACCGGAACGGGAAAAAGGCGGCAGAAAACGTGTGAGCATAATGTGAAACAGACGTTTCCGGTGCAAACGAGAAATTATACCCCACCTGAATAACACCGATGTACCAACGTCCGGCACGGTCGTAAAAATCATGACGTGTGTGGTGCTGCTTCAGCACTACCGAGGTATCGGTGGAATAGGTATCCGCAAAGGTACGCATAGTAATATGATGAATCACCTCCTTCTGATCCTCCCGAGTCAAATCAATGGAATCCTTATAGTCCATATAATTTTTGCGCGTTGCCATTACCTCATACTTCAACGGATCCAGTTTCAGTTTCTTGTTCGGTTTAATCGGACGATAATGTGTATCGTGCTCCGGACGAATCGCCACTTTCACCCCCGATACATTCGTTCGCAGAATCAACGAACGCTGGAAAGGCAATGTCAATGAAGGATTATCGTTTCCGAGATTAATCATACAATGATACTCACACATCATTCCAGTCCAGTCCTTAAGCACGATAACATTCTCTCCCACAGGCAATTTACCGGAGAATGAGCCACGGCCGAGATAAATCAATTCCCCATCTTCCCTTTTCTGATAGATACCGATTTTCTCATCCGTGCTGATGCTGACCGTCCCTCGAGCGATGTATTCAAGAGGATAATCCCTGGCCGTAATATCACCGGCATTGACAAAAAGCGTGTCACGGCGGGAGGTATAGTCCGTCATGCGTACATGAACATAGTGTATGCCCGTATTGATCTGCGATGCCGAATAGACTCCCAACGATGTCGTAACCGGCTTTCCGTCAAAATACAATGTCGCGTCGGTCGGAAAAACAGACAGACGCACCGAACCGAACTGCTGATTCAGTTTGGGAATAGTGATTTTGCGCGGAGAATCAGCATCAAAATCATGCTGCGGCAACTCATAAGTGTCATAACCCGGCCGGCGACCTTGTATGGTGTGTTCGCCAAACGTGAGTTCAACGACCGCCTTGTCATGCCCGACCTCTTCGCCGTCTACCCATATTTCGGTCTGTTCGGTGGTCGTCGTGATATTGAATGCGGCAAAGGCAGGAACCAGACTGACCGGCAAAACCCGTCTTTCGCCCAAAGCGACTGTAATTCTTGTGTCAAGCGGTTCATACCTGTCCTTTGAAATACTGAGGAGGTGTGTCCCCGGCTCCATCTTGATAATCCGCTCTTCACGCACGATTTCATCCACACGCACCGTCAAATCAGACAAAGACGAGTTGATAACAATTTCACCATAATTGCGTTCCAACTGGATGGTGTCGTTATATGCATTGCTCCGCAAAAGACGTATTGTCTGCTGATAAGGCTTATAATAATCCGATGAAACAATCAACTCATGAGAACCTATTGCCAGTTCCGCATAGTAATTTTTCGACTCGCTTTTTACAGGCGCCGCCCCGTCAATGGAAATCATGAAAGGCACCTGTTCGCAATAAATGTTCATGTTCTGCTTCGTGCTGGTCTCCTGCGGAAGCCCCGTAGTGATTTTGGCACGATAGACATTTCCCGCCTCCATCGAAATACGCCAGTCGCGTTGCGGCGTACAATCCTGACATTGCACGGTGATTTTCTTCACGTCGGCACTGACCCAGATCCAAACTTCATCGTCCTTGTTCTCACGCTTTTCCACCTCCTGCGCGCCCAAATCAAAAGAAATAAGGGCAGGAACAGCCGTCTCAAACTTGATGAGTGCACACTTTTCCCCGTTCTGGTCAAGAATAGAAGAGGTACGTTGCGACAAGTCTTTGACATCGTGGTTCGGTGATGTCACTTTCACGCGATAGTCAGAAGCGTCCACCCCCAGCGATGTGAACAACAGTGATGCTAAAACAAAGCACTTAAAAGTGAAGCACTTAGAAAATCCATTCGCCATAGTCCATCAGGTTGTTTTTATTCTCGTCCCACACACGAACATAAATGACCGGTTGCTCCGGATTGGTAATGTCAGCCAACAGATAAAGGTAGCCCTTATCTGCATAAGTGGTTGAGTAATAGTTTTGTTTTATGATTATTTCGTATCTTTCCGTTGTGCGGTTCGTCTTTTTGACGGAAGCATCCTCAAAATGAATATTTACATACTCCTGTTTTGCAAACACACGCTCCAGTTGCTTCATATACTGCCCCTTGGTAAGTTTGTTGTGCTGATAACTGTTTCTGTCAATTGCTGCAACATCCGAAGCCTTCGTCTGCGGAATCTTGTTACCGACAATAATGAGCGCATCATCGGAAAAGACCGCATTCAGATAATCAAGACGCTCCAGCGCATAGGCCGTCTTATAATTCTCCAAGAAATTAATCAGAACCAACCGTGACTCCGCATTCCACATGCCATGCCGCGCAATATCGTCCACGGCGTCCTTCTCCAAACCAAAATTAACCCAGTCAATTTTCCCGTCCTTCACATAGAACACCAAATCCTCCACAAAAGACTTGTCATTCCGCTTGAAAGAGAAAGAGGCCTTGACCCCTCTGATCAAGAAACCATTGGCAAAGGAGGTAAGTTGCAGACTGTCAGATTCAAGGAGTCTCGCATTGCCATACTTGACCAGCTTTTCAAACCACTTCCAGCCATTGTCCGTGAAACTCTCTCGCGCCCCATCGTATGACTTGTCCTCCATAGCCTGCAGCACAGGGAAAAGCACATCAGCCTGCATATTGATATCCTGCTTGTTACATCCGGCCAATGAATCTATCATCATTCCTCTGGCCAATTCCCCAGCAGAAGAACCCAAACTCTCCCCCTGTGCTTCGGCTATCGAGATATTGACCTGCTTCTCAAACTGCGGGAAAGGCAGTCTGGTAGGAAGCTGAACCATGACGTCGTTCACCATCGGGTCCGATTTCCATATCTTCCGGAACTCATACTCAATACGCAGAAGCATATAAGCAGCATCCGAGGGCATATCCACCACCGCCACACCGTCTTTTACGGAAGCAATCAGCCAATCATAACCGTCAAAAAAACTATAGTCGCAACTGCTGACAGACTTTCCTTTGTATGTAAAAGACAGTTCCACCATGTTCTTTCCTTCCGACTCCCGCTTCTTGACCGCCGAAACGATGGTGCTGTCCAAAATGGAAACTATCTGTTCGTGAACATAGGTGGCCAGCAACACTCCGTCATCATTGGTAAGAGCGATGCGGTGTTCGTTCGGAATAGAAGTAATCAACTTCAACGCCCAATAATAATTGCGCAACGCATCCCCCACCTTGCAGGTTGATTCCGCACGTTCGCCGGCCGCAATCAGGTCGTTTATCTTCGCCTTTCGTGCGTCAAACATACGGTCAATCTCAGCCCGCTCCACATAACGAAGCACCAGAAAATACGTGCCCATGTCCTGTACTATCCGTTTACAGTTGGAAAGGGAGACATTGGAACTGACACGCAGGTCGCCTGTCATAGAAACAGACGAGGATACGGAATCCTCCGAAACATCATTGGAAACAACGGTCCGCGTCTGACTGTCAATATTGACGGTTATCTGGCTAATCAAATCACGCACCGCATTGTCATCAGCCGCCTGAAGTGTTTCGGCCGTACCCTGTCCCCAGACATACAACGGATTTTTCTTGATAGTCAAGATGTCCTGCGCACACACGGAGACAGTAACAAAAAGAAGAAATGAAAAGAGACAGAGAGTCTGTTTTCTCATAATGGCAAAATATTTTTTATATTTAGGTTCATATTATATTTCCTATAAAAGAACACAGCGGGGCTGTAAGCCGGGTTCTGTGCACAGACATGGGTCTGCGTGTCTGTCATTAATCTTGGCGGACACATTGCTGCGCCGCTCTCACGCTCCCTACCCTCCGGCTCGGGCGAGCAACCCTCAAACGCCGGTTTACTCGGGATTGCAACCCATAGTGTAGCCGTTTCATCGTCCACGCAGGGCGGTTCACTCACATGCCTCTCCTGCGCTGAAGGACGCCATCGTCGCTGTTCCATTGACCAAACATTACTGCCTGCCGGCCGTTAACCGGTATGGTGCTCTGTGTTGCCCGGACTTTCCTCCCGCCAATGCGGGCGACAGACCGCCCCGCTGTGTTCTTTTGTTTGTGCCGGATATCCGGCTGCTCCGGATACTCCGAATATGCTCAATCCTTCCTTGAGGCGAAGTACTTCCATAGAGGGGCAGCATGCAAAGCCTGCACAATCTCGCCCTGCTCCAGCAGCCGCCTTACCTCCGAAGGCTCCATAAGATGCACATGTATATCCTCCGTCTGCTCCTGATGCTGCGCCTCCAGCGGCTCCACATCAGTGGCAAGGAAGGTGTAACTATGGTTGTTGTGGTTGGTCGGGTTGGGCGACAGCACCATGAACGGCTCCCAATGCCCTCCGCCGAAGCCGGTCTCCTCGCTCAACTCGCGTTTGGCCGCCTCCAGAGGTGTCTCGCCCGGGTCCACCACACCCGCGCAAATCTCGTAGTGAGTCTCGCCGAGGGCGTGGCGGTACTGGTCCTCCATCACCATCCGGCCGTCCTTCGTAATGGCAATCACGTTGATCCAGTCGGGGAACTCAAAAACAAACCACGTTGGTATACGGCGGCTGTTGGGGAGTTCCACCTCCTCCTGCCTCACTTTCAGCCACGGGCCGAGGTCAAGCACATTGCGGCTGCTGATTACCTTCCACGGACGGTTTTCCAATTTCTGCGCCATATATACAAGGTGTGTTTACAGTATCTCTTTCAGTATCTCGCTTACGGTCGGGTGCGGGAAGATAACCTGCTCGAACTCCTCGACGGTGTAGCCCATACGCACCGCGAAAGAAGCGGCCGCCACGAACTCCGAGCACGGATTGCCTATCATGTGTACGCCGAGAACGGTGCGGTGCTTGGTGTCCACCAGCATCTTGCATAGGCCTGTCTCGCCCTCGTTCTCCGCCACAAAGCGACCGGAGAAGGTCATGGGCATGGTGCGCACTTCGTGCGGAATATCCTCCGCCTCCTTCTCTGTCAGTCCCACAGAGGCTATTTCCGGATTGGTGTAAACAACCGACGGCACTGCGTTGTAGGCAATGCGCTGCACCGGTATCTGCTTCAGCATACGGCTAACAGCCACCTCCGCCTGGCGCGAGGCTACATGGGCAAGCATTATCTTGCCTGTTATGTCGCCTGCGGCATATACATTGGGCAGGTTGGTGCGCATGCTGTCGTCCACCTGAATACCCTTGCGCGTGAACTCCAGCCCTTCAAGAGCCTCCAGTCCGTCAAGATTAGGACGGCGGCCGACGCTGATAAGTATGTGTTCGGCCTCCAGCGTAATAGCTTCGCCTTCTGCGGGCTGGGCTGTCACCTTGTTGCCCTCAAGCGACATGACCTTGGTGTCGGTGAGTATGCGTATGCCGGCTTTCTCGTATTTGTCGCGCAGCACTTTCACCACGTCCTGGTCGAGGTTGGGCAGTATGACTGGCATAGCCTCTATGACCGTAACAGGCACTCCCAGCTCGTGGTACAGCGTTGCAAACTCCATGCCTATAACGCCGCCGCCCACGATTATCATGCTGGCGGGCAGTTCGGTGGCGGCAAGGGCCAAGGTAGAATCCCACACTGCGGGATTGTCCTGCACGCCCGGAATAGGCGGCACGAAGTTCGACGAGCCTGTGCAGATGAGCAGGTTCTCCGCCTCATACTGCTGGCCGCCGCACTCTATCAGCACATTGTCGTCGGTGCGGCTGACCACTTTGGCCGCGCCGCTGACCACCGTGCAGCAGTCGTTGTTGAGCTTCTGTTTGATGCCCGCAACGAGTTTGCGCACCACCTTGTTCTTGCGCTGTGCTATTCTCAGATAGTCGAACTGCACGTTCTCCGCCTTCACGCCGTATTTGTCGGCATGCAGGGCGTTGTAGTACTGCTTCGCGCTGTAAAGCAGCGTCTTAGTCGGGATACAGCCCACGTTGAGGCATGTGCCGCCCAGTGCGTTCTGCTCGAAGATGACTACGTTTCTGCCCTGTTTTGAGGCCTTTTCCGCAGCAGTGTACCCTGCCGGACCTCCACCGATAATCGCTAAAAAATATTTCATTTTCTTTGAATAAATTATACTAACATACGGCCGCTATCAAACGGCTTATGACGGTTCGCTGAGAAAGCTTCTTAAATTATAAAAGTGCAGATTACTGATAATCTTGCACTTTATTTTCTTTCTGCAGCCCTCTGTGGAGCATAGGGGACTCGAACCCCTTACCTCAACATTGCGAACGTTGCGCTCTACCAGATGAGCTAATACCCCGTGGAGCACAGGAGACTCGAACTCCTCACCTCAACAATGCCATTGTTGCGCTCTACCAGATGAGCTAGTACCCCGCAATTCCGTTCTCTCGCGGAAAAGCGGTGCAAAGGTACGCCTTTTTTTTCATCCATGCAAATCTTTTACTGATTTTTTTGCAAAAAAAATGCGAACTGCATTTCCAACCATTGCCACACACGGTTTTTTCCCGCTTTCAGACATACGCACAGCACAGTGCGGAAAGACAGCCGATGCATCGGCCGGAAGACCGAGCAAGTCCGCACAAATCAAACTGCCGTGTTCGTCACGGAAACGCGCCGCCAATTCACGTACCCGCGCATAATTGGCTTGCTTACCCGCCGTATCGCCCGCGACAGAAGAGCCAGACGAAAGTCCTTCCAGCATAAACATGCCGGAAGCCGCCCCACACACACCGTGCATGCGACCGATACCTCCTCCGAAAGAGGCGGCAAAACGGAGGGCCGTCTGTTCGTCCACACCATAGAGCGGCGCACACGCCGCCACGACAGCCTGAGCACAGTTGAAACCCTGGCGGAACAAGTCCTCGGCACGACCGACATACTGTTCTATCTGTTCCTGAGACAATTGTTTTTCCATAAGCAAATTCAGTTTTTCCTGCCAATTGGCACATACACCTTATATATTATATACGTCTCTGCGATATCCTCTGTCAAGAAACTACGTTCTGTTCCTCAAACACCTCACGAAGCGGAACCATAACAAACTCCCGCTCCCGCATCCGCGGGTGAGGGACAGTCAGTTCAGAACTATCAACAATCAAGGGTGTCCCATCTTCCGCATAACACATGAGAATATCCACATCAATGGTACGGTCTGCATAGACGTTCTTTTCTGTGCGACCAAGTTCGCGCTCTATCCGCTGCGTCACCTGCAGAAGCGCTTTCGGCGAAAGGGAGGTCTGCACACGCAGCACGATGTTAAGATATTCGTGGTCAGACTGATATCCCCACGGAGCCGAGAAGAAATCTGAAGAACGGCGCAATACCTTTCCCACCCTTTCACCAATGAGACGGCAGGCCGCCTCCATGTATTCATGACGAGGGCTGATATTGCTTCCGAGTGACAAATAGGCAATCATTATTCCATTGCTGCATTTGCTGCCGCGTTCTTGTTTCCGCCTGAGACTGTTTATTCCTACAATTCCACGATTGTGACCCCTGCTCCGCCACAGTCGGGGTCTCCATCATGAAAAGAGTCAATGCGGCGTGTTTTCCGATTGAGGGAAGAGAGATAGTCGCGCGTCATCTGCTTGAGCGCTCCCGTACCCGTACCATGCAGAATCGTGACTTGTTGCGCGCCTACCATGACGGCATCGTCCATATAAGCGATAAGCTGTTCGAGCGCCTCGTCCACACGCAAGCCGCGCAGATCGAGCGTGCGCTCGAAATTGAGTTTGCGTCGATGAATGGTAGTGGCCACGCTGGTCTGCGGAGCAGGTGACGACTTGGTGAGGAAACGCAAGTCACGCAAGTCGCGCAGCACTTTCGGCTGTTCGGGAGGACGCACCTCCTCCTTCAGTTTCTCGACATTCTGCCGTGCACGAATTGTCTTCTCGCGGTCGGCTTTCGATTCCTTGATTTCACGGATAGTACGTTCGATGACGGCATTCGATTTGTCCAAAATGTCGGCGGCCTCGGCCTTGGCTTCAAGCACGATAGCCTTTCGTTTTTCCTTCAAGGCAGCTATCTCGCCCTCGTAGTATGCAATTTTTTCCTCCAAATGTTTCTCCCGCAGGCGGATGTTCTGCCGTTTGTTCGCCCAGTAACGTTTATCACGGGCTATGTCCTGCAACTGGCGGTCGTAGTCCAGATGTTCGGCTCCCACCAGTTCCGCCGCTTCGGTGATGATTCCCTCGTCCAAACCAATCTGACGCGCAATCTCAATCGCAAAACTGCTTCCCGCCTGCCCCACCGAAAGCTGGAAAAGCGGGCGCAAGGCCCCTCTATCATACAACATGGCGCCGTTGATGATGCCGGGTTCCGATTCCGCCAGATGCTTCAGGTTAGTGTAATGAGTCGTAACCAGACCGAACGCCTGCTTACGGCAGAGTTCCTTGAGCACGGCCTCAGCAATGGCCCCACCAATCAGCGGCTCCGTACCGGAACCGAACTCGTCGATGAGGAAAAGCGTCCGCTCGTCAGCCTGACGGAGGAACTGCTTCATGTTACGCAAGTGAGAAGAATAAGTGGAGAGGTCATCCATGAGCGACTGTTCGTCACCGATATCCATCATCAGGTTGCCGAACACGCCAGCGCGGCTATTCTCCGCCGCAGGCACCAACAGGCCGCACTGCAACATGTACTGCAGAAGCGCCACCGTCTTCAGACACACCGACTTGCCCCCTGCATTCGGGCCGGAGATGACAAGGATACGCCGTTTGCCATCCAACGAAAGCGAAAGCGGAACCACGGTCTTGTTCTGACGCACGAAATTCATATAGAGCACGGCATGGCGCGCATCATGCCAGTCAATCAAAGGACGGTCCTCCATCAGCGGAGCCACAGCATGCAGTTCTCTTGCGAGCAATGCTTTGGCACGCAGGAAATCCACATTGCCGAGGAACAGATTGGCACGCAACACCGACGGCACCAACGGCCGGATGCGCGCAGATATATCCAACAATATGCGTGTTCTCTCACGCCGCTCCTCGCTCTCCAGCGAACGGATGCGATTGTTTGCCTCGACCACCTCCTGCGGCTCGACGAAGACTGTTTTTCCCGTAGCCGACTCGTCGTGCACAATGCCGCCTATCTTCCGCCGAAAAGCGGGAGCTACCGGCAGCACCATACGTCCTTCGCGCATAGTCGGAGCGACATCCTTGTCCATCCATCCTTCGGCCTGCGCCCTGCGCAATACCGACTGCACGACCCGCGCCACCGACCCTTGCGCCGCCGTCAGTTCGCGGCGAATCCGGGCCAATTCAGGGGAGGCGGAATCACGCATACGTCCGTAGCGGTCGAGCACCGCATCCGCCATCACGGGTATCTTCGACAGTCCCGCCGCATCCTCCAACGCGAAACAGGAAAGCGCGGGGAAACGCAGCGCATCCAACGATGAGAAAAAAGCGTGGAGCAAGCCGGCATAAGCCGTGGTCTTCGCCAAAGAAAAAAGTTCCTGCTCATCCAAAAAGAGACCCTCGACACGGATACGCGACAACGCCTCGGAGAGATCGTACATCTCGCCGTCAGGAAAACCAAGCGAGGCATCGTCCAACACCGCACGCATCTCCTTCGTCTGCTGCAACAGACGGCATACCTCCTCAAAAGAGGTGCGGAACGTCATGGACTCCGCCTCACGGCGGCCCAACACGGAGGTGCACAGGCGGTCCAACGCATCGCGAATGATACGGAAATCGAGTTTCTGTTCTATGTTGTCTGGATAAGTCATCCGAGCAGTCTTATATCGAAAATCACGCGGCCCCCCGCCCTTTCGTTGAGGCGTTCTACCAGCAGTTGCCGGCACTGGAAAAGTTCCGCCTTAAGCGCCGCACTACGGACATAAGCGTACAGCACACCGTTGCGTATCTCCAGCCGCGAAGTGAGCTGCGCCGCCATCTGACCGACCACCTCCGGCCACAAATCCATGAGCCGCTTCTCCAGTAACGGCTGTTCCAGCCCCGAATCACGAAGAAACTCGGCTAGCAATTCGTCAATAGGACGTGCGCGATGGTGCTCCAGCATAACGACGACGGAGACGCAGACTAACGGAGACGCAGGCGCTGGCGCGTCACCAGCGGCGTATCCTGCGGAATGCCGTTCAACTTGTAGAGACTTTTCATCCTAATACCGAACTTCTGGGAGATAGACCAAGCGTTGTCCCCTTTCTGTATATAGTAATAGGCATGCTTGCGGTCGGCTTTTCGGCGTTTGGGATAGAGATACACGCGGTCGCCTTTGCGGAGTGCCCGTCCGTCCAACGCATCGTTGTACCGGCGCAGCGTCTTCTCACGCATATTGAAATCATAGGCAATTGAGGCAAACGTCTCCCCTTGGCGGGCAATGATATAGCGCACACCGTTCTGACGGCCGGACTCATGGTCATGATAGAGGTTCACGTCCTCCATGCGGGCACGTTCGTCGAACCGAACCGTCTCCTTTATCTCAATGGTGTCAGCCGCCAGCACGGAATCCTTCGACCCCTTCTTCGGGAGTTTTGTCTGGGCGGGAGCATCGGCCACAAGCCGATCAAGTTCGTACTCTTCGATGATACGAATCAGTTTCTCGGGATATTTCGGGTCCGTGGCATATCCGCAGGTGCTCAATCCCTTCGCCCAACCCTTGTAATCATTGATTTTGAGTTGGAAAAGCGGTTTATAACGGTCTCGCAAGAGGAACTTCGAATGATCCTCGAACGACTCAACGGCATGGCGGTACTTACGGAAACAAGCCTGTTTGTTGGTGTCTTCGTGATAATAGGTACCGCCCTTCCAGTCGGACGTGCACTTGATTCCGAAATGATTGTTCGCCTTACGGGCGAGTTCACTCTGCCCCGCCGCCGATTCAAGCAGGCCCTGCGCTATCGTGATGGAGGCAGGAATTCCATGCAGTTTCTGCTGTTCAAGAGCAATCTGACGATACTTCTCAATATAGTCCACATAAGACTGCTGCTTAGCAGCAAACACAGGAAGCGCCATACACAGACACAACAGCAGACTCCACCTTTTTACAAAACGAGTACACATAATACGGATTTTACAACAATTCATAAAAAAACGCTGCAAAGATACGAAAAAATTTGGAAATATCCAAAAAATCGCTTATCTTTGTACGATTTTTCACAGGAGATTCGTCTCCCGTATCCGTATCTCCACTATCAGTCCGCAAGAATTCATAGTGCAACATGCCGACGAACCGGCCGAATCGCTGGCTCTCCGCCGCAGCCGCCACCCCGACCTGACAGACGAGGAATGGGCGTTCTGCCTCCGGCAGATAGACGGTAAGCAACGCATGCGCCGCAAACTGCCCGAGATCGCGGCAGGCGACGACTGGCTGTATCCGCGCCGCCTGAACATGGAGCAATGCAGCAGCGAAATCACAGCCCGCTACAAGGAACGGCTGCTCCGAAAGACCGGAGCGCGAGTGCTGGCCGACCTGACAGGCGGATTCGGCATCGACACCTATTATATGAGCCGCGCCGCAGAAGAGACGCACTATGTGGAGCGTGACGAAGAACTATGCCGCCTGGCCGCCCACAACCTGCCCACCGACGGCCGAGCCATCCGCGTCCACCACGCCACAGCCGAAGAGTTCCTGCTGCGCGGCGAAGGGCGCTTTCTGCCGGCAGAGAGCACACTTCTCTATATGGACCCCGCACGAAGGAATGCCGGAGGCGGGCGCGTGTTCCGCCTGAGCGACTGCGAACCGGACGCCGAAGCCCTGATGCCGCTACTCCGGGAGCGGGCGAAACACGTGCTGCTGAAACTGTCGCCCATGCTCGACCTGAGCGCGGCACAGAACCAACTCGGCAAAGGAGAGACACACATCGTGGCGACCGGCGGCGAAGTGAAAGAAGTGCTAATGCTGTTCACGAACGACATGCCCCCGCACGAAACGGAAACAGAGACAGTGACCGCCACAGACCTCAAAAGCGGACTGCTATTCCGTTTCACAGCCAACGAGGAACAACAGGCCGTCTGTCCTTTTTGCGGAGAAACGAAGACCTACCTTTATGAGCCGCATGCCGCCGTCCTGAAAGCAGGCGCCTACAAACTGGCCGGCGCACGTTACGGTCTCGGGAAACTGGCCCCCAACACCCACCTCTACACCTCGGACACCCTCCATTCCGACTTCCCCGGACGGATATTCCGCATCCTGGCAGAGACTCCGCAACGCGGCGGCGCCTATCACACGATAAGCCGCAACCACCCCCTTCGAAGCGAAGAACTGGCACGCAAACTGCACCTCCACGAAGGCGGAGAACTGTTTGTCATCGGAGCACGGGCGGGACACCGACCGACCGTGATGGTGGCAGAACTGCTGCAATCCGCCCCCGAACACCAGAATAACATTTAAGACGAGAAAAAGAAACAAAGATTTGGAAATTCCGAATATTTGTTGTAACTTTGCAGCGTCAATCGGACTTTCTGAACCGAAAAACAACCCAACCAATCTATAAAAAACAAGCCTATGAAAAACCTACGACTTGCAGTGACGGCGCTGACCATAGCGGCCCTCACATGCCCCACAGAGGCACAGTTCCTGAAAAACCTGGGCAACGCCATTCAGCAGACAGCCCAGCAGACAATTCAACAGAACAACAATCAGCAGGCAAACACCCAGCAGGAGCGCGCCCAAAGCAACTCATCCTCCCAACAGCTACAGCAAAGCAACCTGCAGAACAACGGGAAAGTGTATTACGTGAGCAAGAACGGCGCGGCACGCGGTGCTGACGGTCTGACTCCCGCCACTGCTAAGAAAGACGTGCAGGCAGTTCTCAACATCATCAAAGAGAACAAGGAAAACGGCGCCATCGTTCGCATAGGTGAAGGCAACTTCCTGGGATACACCAACCAGGGCTACATCGAAATTGCCAACTTCATCACTCTTGAGGGCGGCTGGAACGAAGATTTCACACAGCGCGACCCGCTGAAATACATCACCCGCATACAGCCGGGTGAGGAGCAGCGCGGAACCAACGGCAGCAAAGGCCTTATTCAAACGACCCGCGACTTGGACAACGTGATGTCCAAGACTCCGCAAGGAACGCTCATCATCGACGGTATCATGATTGATATGGGTCTGGAGAACTTCTACAAACCCGCCAACCCGAATGACGAACGTTTTGGCTGCCCGTCGGCAGCATTTGAGACCGGCCGTATGGAAGATGCTGTTCCGCCACAAATCGAACACCAATGCTTCCACTCCGATGGTGCAATTGCTGGAAACGTAATTATCCGCAACTGCCTCATTGCCAACGGTTCGCAATTCGGAATACAGTTCAATACGCGCTGTGGCGAGATTGAAGTGTACAACTGCGTAATTATCTCCAACCGCTACAGCGGCGTCCGTATTGACGGTTGGGACAAAGACGGCGAGGCATCGCATATCAACTTCCACCACAACACGGTTGCCTTCAGCTGGTGCCGCGACAAGATTATGGAAGACATGGGCTACGGCTTTGAGTTCATGAACAAGGTAAGTGCTGACGTACACCACAACCTGTTCGTAGGTAATAACTACGCGGCTGTGGCCCGTACCCGCAAACTGTCTGGACCCGATGCTCCGATTGAGGCGAAGCGCGTAACCAACCTCTATGACAACTACTACTTCCTCAACGCAGCCGACCTGCAACTGCCGTCTGCCGGAGGTGGCAAGTGGACCAACGTGAAATGCACCGATATTGAGGAGATGGTGGACGAGAAGACTCTTCCTAAGGCCGAGAACAACCGCGAACTGCCTGCAGGTGACGCTGTCATCAACGCCTTTGACAAGGACTATCTGGAAGCATTTGCCAACCTGAAAGTGATTGCCAGCAGCCAGAATTTCAACCCGAACTCGGCTTCCAACCAGTTCCGTCAGGCTACAGGCCAAAACATGCAGGGGACTGAAATTCACCGCGTTTCGATGTTCGGCAACCGCTACAACTTCGACAAGGCCCTGCAACTCTTCGGCGCCAAAGAAGGCTACGGTGCCCAACGCCCGTAAACGACAATCCGACAGCAACTGCAAACAAACAAGAGGGACTGTCCGACACAAGTCAGACAGTCTCTTTTTCTGCAACAAAAGACCCAGTCCCTGCGACAAACCAGAAAATGCAGACTAACTGAAAAGAGAAAAAAATTATACACCCTTTTTTACAAATAGCACGAAGCACCATATTACAACATACATGTTATTATTCTACAATAAAAAAAAAACGTCATCCCACGAGAGGATACGAACCACCCGTTAATCACCCGTTAATCACCCGTTAATCACCCGTTAATCACCCGTTTTTGACAGCGCAAAATCCAGAACAAGAGTGCTATAGAAAACGAAAAAAAGACCATCAAGGAAACAACGGACATCATTTTCAAAAAATCCTTGAACAACAGCAAAAAAATTTGCATATATGAAAAAGTTGTCGTAACTTTGCACCAAATTCGTCTTTTACAAAACCAGGCCAGCAAAAACAAAAAGCAAGCCTTATCAACAAGGACGAACAGACTAAACAAACAAACCAAAAACTGGCAAAAACACAAACAGAAAAAGAACTTTACACAATATGGAACTGAGCGAACAAGAACAAGTACGCAGACAAAGTCTGCAAGCCATGCGTGACATGGGCATCAACCCCTACCCTGCCGACGAATATGTGGTCACGGGGTATTCCGCTGACATTAAGGCAACTTTCGTGGACAAGGACGAGGACGCCCCTGCACCTGATGCCGCGTGGTACACGGGCAAGCCGGTGCGCATTGCCGGACGTCTCATGTCGAAACGAATCATGGGAAAGGCCTCCTTCATTGAGGTGCAGGACTCCAAAGGCCGCATTCAGGTCTATGTCAGCCGTGACGACATCCAAGCCCCTGTGGCAGAGAACAGTACGGAGCCGCTGACCGTGGAGCAGCAGATGTATAATGTTGTTTTCAAGAAACTGCTTGACATCGGCGATTTCATCGGTATCGAAGGTTTCGTCTTCCGCACACAGATGGGCGAAATCAGCGTCCATGCCAAGCGTCTGACCGTGCTGGCCAAGTCGCTCCGTCCGCTGCCAATTGTAAAATATAAGGACGGCGTGGCATACGACGGGTTCAACGATCCCGAGCAGCGCTACCGCCAACGTTACGTGGACCTCGTGGTGAACGAGGGCGTGAAGGACACGTTCCTCAAGCGCGCCACCATCCTGCGCACCATGCGCCAAGTCTTCGACGAAGCGGGATACACCGAAGTGGAGACACCTATCCTTCAGCAGATTGCGGGAGGAGCCAGCGCACGGCCTTTCATCACCCATCACAACACGCTTGATGTGGACATGTACCTCCGTATAGCCACTGAACTCTATCTCAAACGCCTGATTGTAGGCGGTTTCGAGGGCGTATATGAAATAGGGCGCAATTTCCGCAACGAAGGTATGGACCGCTCGCACAACCCCGAGTTCACCTGCATGGAGCTGTATGTCCAATATAAGGACTACAACTGGATGATGACGTTCACAGAAAACCTGCTGGAGCGCATCGCTCTTGCCGTCAACGGAACGACAAAAGTAAAGATCGGAGACAACGAGGTGGATTTCAAGGCCCCCTACCGCCGCCTGCCGATTCTGGACGCCATCAAAGAGAAGACCGGCTACGATGTGAGCGTGATGAACGAGGACGAACTCCGCGCCGTGGCGAAAAAAGTAGGAGTGGAAGACACCGATAAAATGGGCAAAGGAAAACTTATCGACGAGATTCTCGGCGAGACATGCGAAGGCACGTTCATCCAGCCAACGTTCATCACCGACTATCCCGTCGAGATGTCGCCTCTGACCAAGATGCACCGCTCCAAACCCGGCCTCACCGAGCGTTTTGAACTGATGGTGAACGGCAAGGAACTGGCCAATGCCTACTCAGAGCTGAACGACCCCATCGACCAGTACAACCGTTTCGTCGAGCAGATGAAACTGGCGCAGAAAGGCGATGACGAGGCCATGGTCATTGACCACGATTTCATGCGGGCGCTTGAATACGGCATGCCGCCAACCTCCGGCATCGGCATCGGTATTGACCGCCTCGCCATCCTGATGACGGGACAACCTACCATACAGGAGGTACTGCTGTTCCCGACCATGAAACCGGAAGTACAATAAAGACTTTTTCAGAAATGGAACATTGTCGTGTCGCCGTCTTAGGAAGCGGCAGCTGGGCAACAGCCCTCGCAAAGATAATTCTCAACAACGAACAGGAAATCAACTGGTTCATGCGCCGTCAGGAGGCCATCAACGAGTTTCTTCACACAGGGAAGAATCCGGATTACCTCTATCAGGTTCCCTTTGATGTGAACCGCATTCATTTTTCTTCGGACGTCAACGAAGTGATTATGCACTCTGATATTCTTGTCATTGCCATCCCTTCCCCCTATATGAAGCAGGTGACAAACAAGATACGCCGTTCGCTCCGCCGCAAGATTGTGGTCTCGGCTGTCAAGGGAATGATTCCCGACGAGAACATCACCATCACCGACTATCTGCACATTCGTTTCGACGTGCCGGATGACAACCTCGCAGTTATCGCGGGTCCCTGTCATGCCGAGGAAATCGCCCTTGAGCACCTCAGTTACCTGACCATCGGGAGCAGCAATCCGGACAATGCCGCCCTTGTCGCCGAACTCCTCACTACGCCTTACGTGCACACTACCACCAGCGACGATGTGAACGGACTCGAATACTCCTCCGTAATGAAAAACATCTACGCCATCGCCGCCGGACTCTGCCATAGTCTCCGTTACGGCGACAATTTCCAGGCGGTGCTCATCTCGAATGCCGTGCAGGAGATTCAGCGTTTTGTCGCGGCCAACAACGGAATGCCGAGCAACATCGATGCATCCGGCTATCTCGGTGACGTGCTCGTCACCTCATACAGCAAGTTCTCGCGCAACCGGCAGTTCGGACAGATGATAGGCATGGGATATTCCGTCAAGGCGGCACAGATGGAGATGCAGATGATTGCCGAGGGATACTACGGCACACGCTGTATCTACGATGCCAACCAGAGCCTGCACGTGGAAATTCCCATCGTGGAAGCGATGTACAATATTCTCTACAAACATCAGTCTCCCACCTTCGTCATCCAGGAACTCACCAAGAAACTGAAATGAATACGTGCCGGACAATGCCGGCCGCACAGATAGATAATAAGAATAATAACAAAAACTGAAAACTTCATGCAACACATTCGTTTTACATACCATCATGCGGTGAAGACCGAAACCGTCAGCCGCTATGCCGAAGCCGTCAGCCGCTGCCAGCGGATGCTGGACGAGAGGACGGGACAAGGCAGTGATTTCCTCGGTTGGACCACTCTGCCCGCCGACATACGCCCCCAGTTAGACAGCATACAGGCGACTGCAGACCTGCTCCGCAGCCGCTGCGACATCATTGTCTGCATCGGTATCGGAGGTTCATATCTGGGCGCGAAAGCCGTCATTGACGCGCTCCTACCGTCATTCGCATGGCTGGAGGGCCAAAAACCGCAGATTGTATATGCCGGTCAGAATATCGGGGAGGACTATCTCTACGAACTGCAGAATCTGCTGAAAGGCAAACGATTCGGTATCATCTGCATCTCCAAGTCCGGTACCACCACCGAGCCTGCACTGGCCTTCCGCCTGCTGAAGACGCAATTGGAACAGCAGACAGGCAAAGACGCGGCGCGTGAACTTATCGTCTGCATCACCGATGCACATAAAGGCGCCCTCCGCACACTGGCGACACAGGAAGGTTACAAGACTTTCGTCATTGAAGACAGCATCGGCGGACGATTTTCCGTACTCAGTCCCGTCGGACTGCTCCCTATTGCCTGCGCCGGACTGGATATACGCGCTCTGGTGGACGGAGCGGAACAGATGATGGATGTCTGCGGCGCCGGCACTCCGCTGGAAGCCAATCCCGCCGCACAGTACGCCGCTGCACGCCATGCTCTCTACTGCGAGGGGAAAAAGACGGAACTGCTTGCCAACTTCCACCCCAAACTCCACTATGTCAGCGAGTGGTGGAAACAACTCTACGGAGAGAGCGAAGGAAAGGACGGCAAAGGCATCTTCCCCGCAAGTGTGGATTTCACCACAGATCTCCACTCTATGGGACAGTATATCCAGGAAGGCGAACGGCATCTGATTGAGACGGTCATCTCCGTCGCCGAACCGGAACATCATGTGGAGTTCCCCTTTGATGAAGCCAACCTGGACGGACTCAACTTCCTTGCCGGAAAGCATGTGGACGAAGTGAACAAGATGGCCGAACTCGGCACGATGCTTGCGCATATCGACGGCGGCGTTCCGAACATGAAAATAGAAATGCCGCGCCTGAACGAGTATTACCTCGGCGAACTCATCTACTTCTTTGAGCGCGCCTGCGGAATCTCGGGCTATCTGCTGGAAGTCAATCCCTTCAACCAGCCGGGAGTGGAAGCATACAAGAAGAACATGTTTGCCCTGCTCAACAAGCCCGGCTACGAAAAAGAAACAGCCGCCATTCGCGAGCGGCTGAAACGGGAGGGAATGGAATAGGTTCTCCGTAACGGAGAGCGGAAAGACCGCTTATCCCATCGCACCATTCACCTGAACGACCTGGCCGCTGACATAAGAGGCCAGGTCGCTTGCCAAGAAGAGGGCGACCTTGGCCACTTCGTCCGGACTGCCGCCGCGCCGCATCGGAATCAGGCGCACGAACTCCTGCAAGGTGGCCTCCGGCAGCGAGGCGGTCATGTCAGTGAGGATGAAACCGGGGGCGATGGCATTCACGCGGATACCGCGGCCGCCGAGTTCTTTCGCGGCCGACTTGGTAAGGGCGATGATTCCCGCCTTGGAAGCGGCATAGTTGGCCTGCCCCGCGTTGCCGTTGAGTCCGACCACCGACGACATGGAGATGACGGAACCCGTCCGTTGGCGCACCATTACCGGAGTGACGGCATGCAGGAAGTTGAAAGCCGATTTCAGGTTCACCGCAATCACCTTGTCCCACTGTTCCTCCGACATGCGGAGCAGCAGCGTGTCCTTCGTGATGCCGGCATTATTGACAAGGATATCAATACGGCCGAAATCGCTGACTATCTGCTCCACCGTAGCATGAACACCGGCGAAATCAGAAGCGTCGCCTGCATACGCGCGGCATGTAACGCCGTAGTTCTCCACTTCGCGGCATGTGGTTTCCGCCGCCTCGTCCAGCGCTATATCCGTAAAGGCGATATGACAGCCCTCCGAAGCGAACTTGAGGGCGATGGCTTTGCCAATTCCGCGGGCGGCACCCGTGATGACAGCCACTTTGTTTTCCAATAACATAGGTATTGTCGTTTTTTATTGTACTTTTGCCGGTCGCCGGACAATCATTCCTCCACTGGGAAATAGCCGGTCGGCCGAAGAATGGTATAGTTGGTCATGGTCTGGTTGCTCACAAATCCGACACCGCTGAGCACTGACGACTCACGGATGATGGTCACGGAAGAATCGGACCATATCCGTTCATCATGCTGGTTCCAGAAAAGTTGGGCCGTCTGGAAACGTTCGCCCTGCTCGTTCAGCGCGTCCACGTTACCTTTCAGTTCCCAGAGTTCCTCCTTGTCCAGATATTTGGCATAGTCGGCTTTCAGCGAGGCCTCCACCCGCAGGTCAAGCGCGAACTTCTCCAGATAGATGCCGTCCGGAAAAAGCCAATAAGAAGGTTCCGCCTTGTCGAATATCTGCCATTTCGGAGCGGCAATCCGGTAGCGGGTGATGCCCGAGTCGGAAATGAGGGTGTTTACGGAGTCGGTTTCGAGTACGGGAAATTGCGACCGGTCCGTAATGGCGTCGGCATGCAGCCTCCTGTTGTGACGGCATGCCCATAAAAGGACACACACCATCCCGAGCAGGATGATGCATGTCCCGTGTCTTTGCACAAAGTTATGTCTTGTCGTATTCACGCGAATCATTTCGCCGGACGGCAGACAGTTTTCTCGTTAATCCAGCCTCCGACGATGAAAGAGCCGCCGCCAAACTCGTTGGGCAGATCAAACATCTCCTCCTTCGTGGGGAAATAACGGCTGTAATCGGCAATGTACTTGCTGGCAGTCTCCGCAATTTCGGGTTCCACCTGTTTCGCCTTGACGAACTGGTCCACAGCCGCCCAGAACACCGTCTTGTTTAGGATATCAGCCTTTGCTCCATAACTATCTCTTGAATAGGGTTTTGCCGCAGCATAGCAGAAACCGATGAGCATGTAGCAGCGCCCCTGATTGGCATTGGCCTCCAGACTGCGGCGTGCATACGAGCGGGCATCCACATAGTTTTTGAGATTGAGGTAAATATAGGCGATGTTGTAGAGATAGTCGTCCTTGTCGTCATCATCTTCCTCAATCAGGGAAAGCGCCTCGTTGTAATAAGTGATAGCCCCCTGGAAATCCTCCTTCTTCATGCACATGCGGGCGCAACCGACAGCCGATTCCTCGGTCGGCTCCAGTTTGTGTGCAGCTTCGGAAGCAGCGAAATAGATTTCTGATTCCGTGCAATTGACACGTTTATAGAGGTTGATAACCTTAATGAGATTTTCAAGCACCCCTGTATTCTGCTGCACAAAACCGGCATAAAGTTCATCCAGTTTGGAGCAGTCGGCAGCACCTGAAGCCGCAAAAATCTGGTCAATGGCATCCTTGCGCTGTGCGGCGGCAGAGGCGTTCTTGTAAGCGGGGTCTTCCGCCAAGTGCTGCAGGAAGCCTCCGACCTGCGTATAGTCAGCAATGAACTGCTCACCGTATTTATCAGGATTAGAGCGATATAAATTATAGCTGACCTTGACAAACTCGAAGAGAACATCAAGTTTTGACTTTGTCTGCAACTCGTTCACAGACTCCTTAAGCCACTCATAAGCAGGCTCCTTGACCTCATCGTTCTCGAAGAACTGGCAATATGCCAAACCCTTCTCACCGAGAATATAGGCCTTCGGATATTTCGGGTCGTTGCCCATATATTTGATTCGCTTGTCGCACATCTGGACGGCAAGATTGGCAAGACGCTCTTTTTCTGCAGGGTCTGTCGCCTTGTTATACAGATACTCCACAATCTTGGCACCGTCAGTATAGATGGACTTGTTGGCATTAGGGCATGTCGTATAGACCTGCATCCAATGTTCGTAAGCATCCTCATACTGCTTGTTCTTGACGTTTTCATGCACGATGGATACATTGCGGAGGCATTCCTCCGTCAGTTCCGGTTCGGGTTCCTCCTCCACAACCGTCTGCTGCACAACTTCAGGTTTCGGAGTTTTCGGTTTTTTCGCACATGCGAGTGCCGGCACAGAAATCACCAGCACAAAATACAACAATGTTTTTTTCATGGTTATAGACATTTTAGTTATTCCTTATATATATTTATAGTTTTCTCTTGAAGAACCAGTTCTCGCTGACTCCGACCCCAACCGTAAGTTTGAGGTTGTTTTCCACCATACCGGACATGGGATGGCGACGGTTGTATTCCACCGTGAGGTTCAACATCGAAGCCGTAGTGCGGAACGGCAAACCGATACCTACCGACACGCCCAAATCATGCTGCGAGGCATACGGAAGATAGGAGGACATCAGGGAGAATCCAGCCCGCCAGTACATCCGCTCGGCATAGTGCCGTGACAACGCCTTGTGGCGATACTCCACTCCGGCAGCCAGACGCGACCGGTCTGCCAGTTGCCCCTTTTCGCCGAAATAGAGCGCCTTGCTCCACTGGTGGCATGCATAGTCCACAGCCACCAGCAGCCGGTTGTCAAAACGATAGCTGGCTCCCACCCCGTAATAAAGCGGGGTCTGAAATCCGTCTGAACGGACGGCCACCGAATCAAGAGTGCTGAGTTCGTACTGCGTATAGTCACCCCGCAGACGACTCCTGTTCTCGAAGACAGCCCCAAGCACCACGTCATGGCGGTCGGCGAACGTGTGGAAGAACTGCAATCCGTAACGGAAACGGAAGTTATTGACGTGCATACTCTTGTACATGATGGCATCGTTGATGTCCGCTTCGCTGAACATAAGCGTTGTCACGTTGTCGGCATCACCGAACATGTAATAGAAATTGGCTCCCAGCGCCACCCAGTCGCAGATATTGAAACTAAGTCCGCCATACACCTGCGAGAAACCGCCTTCGCCCGCGTATGCCACCGTATAGTCATGCCCGCCGACGGAGTTGGAGAGCTGGAACTCATACCCTACTGCCGAGTACGGCATAACACCGGCCGAGAAGGCGATATGCTGTTTCCATATCGGGAACTGGAGCGTGATATACTCCAGATTGCCATTGGCGCGGTTGCGGACTCCGTTGTTGTCGCCGTAGTTGGTCCACATGACACTTCCGGCAAGGTCGAACATGAACGTTGTGCTGTCGCAGACCGTATAAGAGGCTGGCTGCGAGGGATTTATGACCGCCGTCCGCATACCGGCCGACACACCGCCCATCGCCCGGAAGGGCGTGGGAATATTGTCGTTCAGTTCGCCGTAGCCGAATCTGGAGGAAGGCGACGAAGTGGCATTCTGCGCCGTAATCACGCCGCACAAGAGCGTGAGGAACGTACAAATTGCTATGAGGCGATGTGTTTGCATAGTATTCAGCATGCAAAGGTACAAAAAAAATGCCAAAACACCAAACAAAAGAAAAAAAAACGCTGTATTTCAAAAGAGGAAAACAAAAATAACAGAAATATGCAAAACATTTGTCCGATTCATTTTTTTTCCGTACCTTTGCATGCTTTGTTCCGCGGAGACCCGAATACTGCCGGAAAAAGGCTACACCTTAATAATATTTAAGCAACAACCCAAAAGGCAAACACACAAAAAACAAAATACTATGGGAAGAGCATTTGAATACCGCAAAGCCACCAAACTGAAACGCTGGGGACACATGGCCCGCACGTTCACGAAATTAGGTAAAGAAATCACCATCGCCGCCCGTGAAGGAGGTTCAGACCCCGACGGCAACCCGCGTCTGCGCATGCTGATACAACAGTGCAAACGCGAGAACATGCCAAAAGAGAACATTGACCGCGCCATCAAGAAAGCGACCGACAAATCATCGGAAGGCTACAAGGAAATCAACTACGAAGGCTATGGTCCGCACGGCGTTGCCATCTTTGTGGAGACTGCAACCGACAACCACATGCGCACCGTGGCGAACATCCGCTCCTACTTCACCAAACACGGCGGCACACTCGGCACACAAGGCTGCCTGCAATTCTTGTTTGACAGGAAAGCATGCTTCACCATCACAATGAAGCCAGACGTGGATTTGGACGAACTGGAGCTTGAACTGATAGACTTCGGCGTGGAAGAACTCGGCGTGGACGAGGAGGAGAACACCATCGTCATCTACTCGGATTTCGACCAGTACAGCGGCATGCAAAAGTACCTGGAAGAACACGGATTTGAGATACAGTCGTGCGAATTCGTGCGTATTCCGAACGACACCAAGACTCTGACCGACGAACAACGCGAGTCAGTGCAGAAACTGATTGACAAGATTGAAGAGGACGAGGACGTGCAGAACGTATTCACCAACCTCGCCGACTAAAAGTCTTGCAACCGGCATCGTATGAATCTCATACAACAACATTTTCCGAATCTGAGCGACCTTCAAGTGCAGCAGTTTGCTGCACTTGAACGGCTTTATCCGGAATGGAATGAGAAAATAAACCTGATTTCAAGGAAAGACATCGAAAACCTTGAAGAACACCACCTGCTGCACTCGCTGGCAATAGCCAAAGTACTGACATTCAGGGAAGGAACAAAGATTCTGGATGTCGGTACGGGCGGAGGTTTTCCCGGAATCCCGCTCGCAATCATGTTTCCGGAATGTCAATTCACGCTGATTGATTCAATCGGGAAGAAAATACGTGTGGCACAGGACATTGCGGACAAAACAGGACTGACAAACACAGAGTGCATCCAGGAACGCGCCGAAGAGGAGAAAAGGCAGTTCGATTTCGTGGTCTCGCGCGCCGTGATGCCCCTGCCCGACCTCGTGAAACTGGTGCGGAAAAACATTCACCACGAGCACCGCAACGCCATGCCTAACGGACTGATTGTGCTGAAGGGCGGCAACATAGACAGCGAGATACATTCTTTCAGACGTATTGCAGAAGTGACGGACATCCATCAGTTTTTCCCGACCGACTGGTTCAAGGAGAAACACGTCATCTATCTGCCCCTGTAACCTCGCACCCCAGCAGATCATAGTATCTGCCGGCACGACGGACAAGCACCCTGCCTTTCATCAGACACTTGACAGCCGATTCACAAAACCGGTTATCATTTTGATATTCCAAAAATTCAACATCCGTTCTTGCAAACGGATTTCCGCACCATAACGCGACAGGCGGAACCAACGGCAGACTGCTGACATCAAAAAGGAAAAGCAACTCGTGAATCTTCCTCACATCCAGAAACACCGGAGCAAAGAGATTCATATAATTGCCCTCCTCATCCCGCAAATCGCCTCGAAATATCAGCATCCGCGCAAGGGTATCCCCCTGCAAATCACAGGAAAATGACAAGGAATGGTGTTCATGCTCCCGCACCTCCCATTTGCGGCCATTGTCCGCGAGACGCGCACCGGAACAACCGACCGACGAACCTGATTCGGAATGAAAAATAGTCAGACTGTCCCCGAACCACTGCACACGATAACGAGACCCTGCCGGCAGATAATCGTGAAGCAGACGATAACGCCCCTCCGATTCCTCCGCCACCGTGCATGGCACCGCAGAAACAAAACCTCCGGATACAAACCCCGACATCATGAAAAACTCATCCACCCATTTGGAAACGACGGCATAGTCGCCGTCACGGCCGAGACTGTCCTGCAACGGCAATTCAGTCTGTGCAAAATACTGATAGACGGGATAGAACGTCTGGTAGCGCGTTGGGAAAAATCGCGACATGACCGGTACATAATCAGGCTTGAAAGACACTTCCGACTCGGAGGGCAAAGAAGTGAAAGTCCATCCCACCAAGCGCCAATCACCCACTCTGTCCAATCCCTGTTCCACCAAATCGGGCATAAGAATCCCCTCGCCAGTCTCCGATTCGCACCGAGAAGAAGAAACCGCCCCATCAGCAGACTGCCAACAAAAAGAAAGACAATGAGGTGACGGAGGCAAGGCTTCATAAAGAACCTCCATCTTTTCAAGATGCAGAGAATTGGCGGTAGCCGCCAAGACAAGCATGATTTCCCCGTTCTCCGAAACCTGCCAATCGCCAGATACCTTGAAAGGTATGGCGGACGACTGATAGCCGCCGGAACCCGGCCAAGAAGAAAACGGGCCGGTAAACGACATGACCTCATCCCCATTCACCCGCACCAACAATGCCCCCGCACCGGAAGACTTGTTGGAACGTACATAAACCGTAAGTGCACACACCCTGCCAGCAGGCAGCCCCATTACCGAGAGAAAAGCAGTATCGCCCTTGCTGACACTTCCCTTGCGATGCGACTGATTCAAAAAAGAGACTTCCATGTCGTCCGTAAAATCACCCGACAACGAAGCCTTGTCCCATGCTGTCACCTCTGCCGTAAACTGCGCCGCGAACAAGACACCCGCCGGCAAACACCCTATGACCAACAGCAACAGACGGAGGAAAAAATACATATCAATACAAATCAAGATACTCCACCCTGTTGCTGACTATCCGCAGATACTCCGCGAACTGTTCGCGCGAGATAACCACGGTACCGCGGCAGTCATTCGGATGGAAACTGAGGGCTGGAGCCTCCTGCAGATGCTTATCCAGAAAAAGGATGACATGGTGCTCCGTGTCGT
>Ga0310690_10002004_pt1 | contig 34714 bp, 51 predicted proteins | sample AusTroGonzalo_MG_2_FD_207661 | JGI IMG/M metagenome (GOLD analysis project Ga0310690, IMG submission 207661) | Bovine rumen microbial communities from tropical cattle in Woodstock, Queensland, Australia - Gonzalo_04 (v2) (version 2) | ecosystem: Host-associated > Mammals > Digestive system >...
ACTGTGAGGAGTGGAACAAGAGAGGTCGGAAGGAGGTCATTGTCTATCCGTCCTTCATCCCCAACCTGGTATGGGAGAATCTCTCCGATGAGGAACGGAACAGACACGCCTCCTCCGTTGTCTTTGTGAAGAATGTCCACACCCAGGTCTATCCCTCTCCCCTGTACGCGGCCGCGGTCAAGGCCTGTGAGATTGAGAGACTCATTGATGACTTCCATATTTCCGACATCAACAATCACTTTGTGTCATCGGCTATTGTCAACTTTAACAACGGTGACCCTGGTGATGAGATGAAGAGTCAGATCCAGGAGGAATTTGAGTCCCGTTTCTGTGGGGCGGGCAACGGTGGGAGGGTAGCCTTCTCCTGGAATCCCAACAAGGAGTCCGCAACGGACATCATCGAATTCAAGGTTGAGGACTTCGGAGAGAGGTATAAGGCCCTGTCGGAACACTCCCGTCAACAGATCTTCACATCCTTCCGTGCAAACCCCAACCTCTTCGGAATTCCGACAGAGGGAAACGGGTTTGCGAACGAGCAGTATGAGGAATCTTTCCGTCTGTACAACAGGACACAGATCAAACCCGTTCAGAGGATGATCGGTGACACCTATGATAAGATTTATGGTCAACCCGGTGTCTTGACCATCAAACCGTTCAGTATGGAGGACACCACCGAAACCAATGTGAACTGATATGGCAGAGATCCTTCTTTCTTCCGAGAAATTCATCAAGGAGACCACGAATGTCTCCGACAACCTTGCGGGGAAGTACATCCTCCCTGCCCTCCGGGAGGCCCAGGAATTTGGTCTCCGTGGAATCCTGGGTGACAAACTCCTGGACAAACTCAAACAGTTGAAAAAGGACAACCTCCTGGACACGGAGTCCGGAGGGGTGTACAAGACCCTGGTTAACAGGTGTCAATACTACCTTGCATATATGACCATCGTGGAGGTGGTCAATCGGGTCAGTTACAAGGTCGCAAATTTCGGTGTTGTAAAATCCACCGATGAGAATCTCCAGGTGGCAACCCAGGATGAGATCGCAAAACAGATGTGTTTCTACCAGGCGAAGGCCGACAACTACTGTCTTGATCTCCAACACTTCCTCCTGGATCACAGATCCGACTATCCGGAACTGACCGACTCCTGTTGTCACCACATCGAATCCAACCTCCATTCCGCGGCATCCTGTGGGATCTTCCTCGGAGGTGCAAGAAACCGTTTCAAAACCCGGATCAAATGACACTCGTTCAGACCATCAAGGCCATTGAGTATGTGGCCCTCCGTCAACCCTCCGTCAATCTCGTTGTGAGGAACGATGTGTTCCGGATCAACGAGAAACCGGATGCCCGGTACGGGATCTTCTCCTGGACACAGGGACAACACAACACCTCCTCCGACTCGGACTATATGAATTTCACCTTCACCTTCTTCTATGTGGACAGACTCACATCCAACCACTCCAACGAGGTGGAGATCCAATCAACGGGCATTCAGACCCTCAACAACATCCTTCGTTCCTTGGAAGACTACAATGTATTCACCAACACCACCTACACCTTCCAAACCTTCAATCAGAGATTCACGGATGAATGTGCCGGGGTATTCTGTAATGTGACCCTTTCCGTCCCGATGGACGGTATCTGTCCGGAATTCTTTGCGGACTTTAGTGATGACTTCAACGAGGACTATTTAATTTATTAGACTATGGAGAATATGGAAACTTGGTTAGCAATCCTCGGAGGTGTGATCACCACGATCATCTCCGGTTTCTCCTCCTGGTTTTTCACCAAGAGGAAGTACAACGCGGAGGTGGACAACAACCTCATCTCCAATATGCAGGAGTCCCTGGAATTCTACAAGACCCTGGCGGATGACAACAAGACAAGACTTGAGGAAGTCCTCCAGGAGAATTCGGAACTCCGGAAGGAGATCTCCGAATTGAGGTCACAGGTTGACAAACTGACCTCGGCCCTTGCGGAATACGGGTTACAGAAACTTATCGAAGACAAGGAACAATGAAGGTCTTGATTGACGCCGGTCACGGGATAGACACACCCGGAAAGAGGTCACCGGACGGGAAGTTCCTGGAATACCTGTGGAACAGGGAGGTTGCCACCTACCTGTACCGATACCTCCTGGGGTGTGGGATTGACACCGAGTTGGTTGTCAAGGAGACCAATGACATCTCCCTCAAGACAAGGGTGATGAGGGTCAACAAGATCTGTAACCAGGTCGGTGTTGACAATGTGATCCTGGTGTCCATCCACTCAAATGCGGCCGGGAACGGATCGAAGTGGATGAACGCAAAGGGTTGGTCTTGTTACACCTCACCGGGAAAGACCAAGGCGGACACCCTTGCGGAATGTCTGTACGATTGGTTTGAGAAGATGTTCCCTGGACGGAAGATGAGAAAGGATATGTCGGACGGAGACCGGGATTGGGAGGAGAACTTCTACATCCTCACCAAGACCAAATGTCCGGCCGTCCTCCTGGAGAATTTCTTCTATGACAACCGGGAGGAGTGTTCGTTCCTCCTGGAGGACAAGACCAAGATATGGGTCGCGTATGCGGCCTATATGGGGATCAAGAAATACCTCCACCGATGAAAGACTTCCTCGTTCCCTTCTTCACGATCCTGGTGTTGACGGCATTGTCCTTCTATGCCGGGAGGAAGACAGCAGAAACCCGTCAAAATGAGACCATCGTTGAACGGGTGGACACATTGGTCATCCGTGACACCGTGAAGGTCACAGTCCCGAAATATGTGTCCCGTAGGGTCATTGATTCGGTCTATGTCCCGGTGACGGAGACGGTCACGGAGAGGGACACGGTCTTTGTCCTCCTGGAGAGACAACAGGTGACCTGGGAGGACTCCCTCTCCAGGGTGTATGTCTCCGGCATCCAACCCCAGGTTGACTCGGTGATCCACTACAGGGACAGGATGGTCATCACCAGGGAGGTCACGATCCGGAAGGACACCCGGTGGGGTGTCGGGATACAGGGAGGATTCGGTGTCGGGAAGGACGGTCTCACACCCTATGTCGGTGTCGGGATCTCATACAATCTGATCACCTTTTGAATTTACGGAAAGACACAGTTTTATATTTCAAGGAAAAACGGTATATGAGTCAGTACAGTTCAATCAAGGCAGCGGTCAATGCCTATATCAAACAGAACGGAAGGAGAGAGATCACCGGAAGAATCCTCAATGCCGTCCTCAACGCCACGATTGACTCCCTCGGAAAGTTCTATCAGTTCGCGGGTGTCGCAACACCGTTGACAGATCCGGAGAATCCGGATCAGAATGTGTGTTACCTGGCGGGTGAGCCGGGGACATATGTCAACTTCGACAACATTGTCCTGGAGAATGAGGAGATCGCCCTCCTCTTTTGGAACGGTGAGTGGACAAAACAGAGGATGTTACTCGGTATCCAGGAGGTGACCGCCTCCGTGGACAACCAGGTCGGGACTCCCTCCGTTGATGTCTCCTATAGTGAAGGACAGTTGGTCTTGACCTTCCACAACCTCAAGGGTGACCAGGGTGAGACCGGAGATGCCGCGGGATTCGGAACAATCGGTGCAACCGTTGACTCCAACATCGGAACACCTGGAGTCTCCGTACAGACCTCCGGCCCGGACACCGGGAAGAACATAATGTTCAACTTCACCAACCTCAAGGGAGAGACGGGTGTGACCTCCGTGATCGCAACGGTGGACAACACCACCGGGACACCCCAATGTTCCGTCTCCCTCAACGGTCAACAGTTGACCCTGGCGTTCACCGGACTCAAGGGTCTCCAGGGAGACACGGGTGTCTCGGCAGACTATCCGATCACGATTGTCAACAACCTCACCACCAACGATCCGACCTCTGCTCTGTCGGCCGCGATGGGTGTTCAGTTGGAATCGGAAATCAGTCAATTAGAGGCCGATTTGAATAGTTTACCGAGGGGCAAGAACTACGGATTCTTTACTTCATCCTCCAACCTTCCGAACGATGCAACCGAGGAAGGATTCGCCTATGTCGGTGCAACCGAGCCGTATGAAATTTGGGAGTTTGACGGGACTACTTGGACGGATAGCGGTGTGACCGCAAATGCGTTTACAGCAAACGCAGGACAGGTTCAAGATTCGGTGGATAACTATCTTGAAGAACATCCAACGGTGTCCGGCACTTTCTTGAATGCCGCAAAACAAAAACTGATTTCCCTTTTGGAGAAGGTCGCTTTCATTGACGGACACGGACAGGATTACATAGACGAATTGACCGCCTCCCTATTCCTTTCGCCGATAGACCATATTGAGGCGGTGTTCACGCAAGGCACTTGGGATTGTTACGATATTTACCGCCTTGAACAACTGAAAGAGCATCTTGTTGTCACGGTGTATTATACAGATGGAAGTCACTCCATCGAAACGGGTTACACCCTTTCCGGGACACTTGCCGCCGGGACATCCACCCTTACCGCATCGGTGGTGGACGGAATAACCGGGGACACCGTTACCGACACTTTCGATGTGACCGTAACCGCCACCACGAAACTCTATGTGGACGGTGACGAATGTATTGCCACAACGGGAGGTTGGCAGAAGAAGGGATTTAATATCGCCGCCGGAACACCAACCGTTGCGAAATATACCGATTACATGTTGATTAAGTTTGCATCGTGGGATAATACTGCCGCTGCCGGAACACTCTCCACTGTGAACAAGATTAATGTGTCCAGCAAGACGAAATGCCTTGTTGAGATTGAACTATACAATGAAACGGGAACAGCTATTGCTTGGATATATTACCCGGGAACACTTACGGAATCCACAACACAGACGGGGGCATTTGGTTCCGACTATTCCAGTAATCGTGCGAACATAAGTGTTGCCCCGGACAGGGGTACGTTCATAACTGGTTTCCAAGATGTTGCTGTGACAACAACCAGGACGGAGGATTATATAAGTATCAACCTTAATGCTTATGTAGTCGAACATGTTGGTTATACTCCAGGTGCATATCTTAAAATCAAACGGGTTGCGATTGTTTAACTATGGCTATTTATGAACGGAACGGGACGGAACTGAACACCGCCTACGATAAAGCCGCCGCCGAACTTGACAACGCATATTCGGCAGATGGGGCAACCGTGTTCGTGAAAGACCGCACCATCAAGGTGATGACTTACAATGTCGGAACGTGGTATGCCGGAGAACACGATAATGTCCCGGCAGACAAGGATGCGGAATACTATGCACTCCAAAAGGGAATCATTGAAAGCAACGATGCGGATATTGTCTGCCTTGAAGAATATTGTAAGCAATTCAGCAAGACGGGCAGGACGGCAATCTCCATCTTGCAGGAGTGTGGTTACACCTACATTCACGAACAAGGTGGAGATAACCCACAGGCATCATCTGCAAACGGGCGGTGCATCGCATCTAAATATCCCATATCCAATTACACGGATAGGAACTTCAACGATGGTAGCGGGACTTACTACGATTCCTGTGTGGTGTCAGTAAATGGCATACAAATAAACCTTGTCATAACTCACCTGCATTGGAACGATAGGGACAAACGGGCATCCGAAATCGCCTTGATTATGTCTTTGTTAAACGGTTATACCCGTTTTATCCTTGCCGGGGACTTCAATACTACCGATTGCTACGATACCTCCGGGGCGGACTATACGGCAGTTATAAAACAATTAGTGGATGCTGGGTATAACCTTGCGAATTGTGCAGACTTCGGCTTTATCTTGACTTATTACAACACCCCCGTATCCGAGTGGACGGGTGTCTTGGACAACATTGTAAGTTCAAGCAATATTCGGATACTTGATGTTGAAGTGGACGATACGAAGTTATACGATGAATTGCCGGAACGGGTGGACCACATTCCTCTTATCGCAACACTTGAATTATGAGGTACTATGTGAAACCCGTTTGCCGGGTTGTAATGATTCGGACTGAATTGAATTTCGTTTGTTCTCCTTGCCGTGAGTGTTACGATGATGATTGTCCGAGTTACAAAGGAAAACGAGTACGGCCCTAATTGACTGAACAGTATGTGTAACATTGAATTTCCGCATTTCGGGGCATCATACCCGGATGCTCATTGCATTGATGGCTACTTGTGGGATATGGATTCCTACGAAGATGGTTGCTATACCGTTGGTGGCTCTGACCCCTGCCCCTTCTGCAATACAGAAGAATGGGTCAAAGATGTTCTTGATGATGAAATCTTCAAGACAAGAGATGAAGCCCTTGCTTGGGTAGAAAAGATGCGAGTTAAATACGGCCCTAACTGACTGAGATATGACACAAGAGCAATTTGACAAGCAAATGGAAATGTGGCGAAATATGTACACCAACCCGAACGAGCGAAGCATCGCAAGAGGTGCTATCGCAAGAACGGCTCGGCTCTGCACTGAACATCCAGACCTCGCAAGAGTTTGGTATGACAAGTTACCGAAAGTAACTATGGACTAATTTCGGTCTAAATGACAAAGAACAACGAAAACGGTGATTATTTGTCAAATTCTCGCGAAGACATTGTAAGAATCTGACATATTCCGGCCCTAAATGATTGAACAATATGAAAGAGATTGAAGAAATCCGCAACGATGCCGGGGGGTGTCGGATGCACGAAGTAGATGAATAATCGGCTACTTCCGGCCCTAATTGACTGACTTGACAGAGGGAGATCCAGGAGGTTTCCCTCTGTCTCCTCCAGGAAACATACTTTAATTCCATACCAACTTTATGAAAGTCAAATTCACAATCCTTGCATTACTCCTGTTGATCTCCTGTTCCAGGACTCCCCAGGAACAGACCGTGGTCTTCCACTCCAACCTCCTGGAGAGTGGATCTATGACCAGGGCAAGTGACCACAACGAGATCCTCTCCCTCATTCAGTCCACCTACACGATGTTCCCTGTGAATCTGTACACCAACGAACAGGAGAACGAATTCATCCGGATGGAGTTTGGGAGATCCTACACCGTCCCCATCGGAACATTCCGGGTCACGGGTTACAACTCCAACCTCATCACGATGGTGTGTGCACCGTCCTCCTCCTACCGGATGGGGAAGTCTCCATTCTTCTACACCGACACCAATGTCACCATCCAATACGGGATCACCGACTATTCCCTCCCGGTGGAGGTCAGATCCGTTGGGATTGTCTATGACAAGAGTGAGGTCTCACAGATCCAATACCAGGGACAGAGTGGAGGATACATCCCCTTCGATGAGACCGACTTCGTTCTGTCCGACCACTACGGTCTGATCTTCATCAACGGATCGTTCAAGGGAACGGAGAAGGTGCACCTCAAGGTGATCCCCAAGACCGGGGCTATGAAGGAGACCATCTTCTACTTCGCCTACGAAAACAACAACGAGCCGTCCAACATCTTCGGACAGTTGGATGGAGGGAAATACTATGTCCTCCATCCCAACCCGGTCACGGAGTTGAGTGGTGTCTCGTTTTCCCTGGATGTACCGGAATGGGAGTGCGGTCTTGACTGACCTGTACCGATAGATCTCCAGGGATTGTGTACGGATTCCTGGTGGTCATAGACCGGAGGGGAAACCTTCCGGTCTATTATTTTGTCACTTTTTTGATAAAACTATTGTTTTTTTCAAAAATAAGCACTACCTTTGTGTCAACAAGATGAGAGAAACACCTTTTAACTTTATACGATTATGGCAAACAGAGTATCAACCAGGATGGTCAAGGCATTTGAGAGATTCAATGCCGACCTCAAGTCCTTCGGAGATGAGACCGGAGAGACCTTCGTAACCCTCTATGAGGACGCAAACACCACCAGGAAGGTGGCCAACTTCCGACTCTTCCTCAACGGGAAACTCAAGTGGATAGAGATCGAAACCGGACAGTTGTCCAGGGAGGAGGTGGAACAGGTCTACGATGATGATGACGCCAAGGATTGGCTCTCCTTTTGGAGAGGAAACCTCCGGAGGGCAAAGAGGTATTGGTCTATGGACACCGAGACCCTTGACAAGATCCAGGACGGTGAAATCGAAGACAACGAGGAGGAATAGGATATGGAATACATCTACGATGATGGAGGGAGATCCCTCTATTTCAAGGGAAGATCCGGTGTGAGGGATTGTGTCTGTAGATCCATCACCATCGCAAGTGGAAGGGACTACAAGGAGATCTATGACCTTCTCTTCAAGACTATGGGAGAGACTCCAAGGGGTGGTGTCTTCACCGGGAAACCCAAGTTCAAGAGGATGATGGTCTCCCTGGGATTCCGGTGGGTGGCAACATCCGGGATCGGGTCACACCAGGCAGTCCACCTCCTCCGGGGTGAACTTCCGGAGGGTCGGTTGGTCTGTGTGATGGCGGGTCACTACACCGCGGTCATTGACAACCAGGTGAGGGACACCTTCGATCCCAGGATGAATGACTACGGTCAGTTTCGGAAGATCTATGGATATTGGATATTGGACAGATGAAACAGGAAAACAGAGGAGGGTCAAGACCAGGGAGTGGTCGCAAACCAAAAGACCCGGAGGACAAGAGGGTGAATATGGTTGTCTCCGTAGACCGGGACACCAGGGACAAACTCAAGGACATCTCCAGGATGAGGAGAATCAGTCCGGGACGGGTCATTGATGAGATGGTCAAGGGAGAGTGGTGATTTGGAAATCTCCCGGAAACTTACTACCTTTGTGATTGTCGGTGTCATCCGACAATCGTATAAAGTTTTGGGGAGGAACGGGAGGACTCGTTCCTCCCTTCTTTTTGCAGTTTTTGTCTGTATGTTGTCTGAAACCGTCTCCCGGATCTCCGTCACATCTTCGTAACAGACTGATACACAGAAAAAAGGGGTGTCTCCCGACAACCCTTTTCGCAATTCTAACCTAATCTTACACCTGTTCCTTCCTCCAGGAGGACGGGACACCGATTTCTCCCATCCCAGGAAAAGGGTGATTCAGAAAATACGAACTGACTTCGTTTCGGTTTTCTCCGTTTTTGTCTTATATTTGTCTGAAAACCTATTTTGTCTGAAAAACCCTTTATACGATGATCACCTTCAAACCCATCATCATCCCTGGGAACAGGAGGAAGGACGGGACTTGGAATGTTGTGATCCGGGTGACCTACAAGGGGAAGTCCCGGAGACTATCAACAACCCTGTTCTGTACACCGTCCGACATCACCAGGACACACAGGATCAAGAACGGAACGATCCTCAACAAGTCAGAGTATCTCATCTCCAGGATGAGGGACATAGTCAAGGATCTCTCACCGTTTGACCTGGAGGAGAGGGATGTGGATTGGGTGGTCTCCCATATCAAGGAATCCCTCAAGGAGGAGGACTTCCACCTGGACTTCTTCGATTGGGCGGACAGGTACATCCAGGGGAAGGTGGAGACAACCAGGAGTGCATACATCTCCGCTCTCAATGCCCTGGAGAGATTCCTCGGAAGGAGGGAGATAGACATCAACGAGATCTCCCGTCCCCTTCTCCTGGAGTTTATGGAGACGGTGGACAACGAGCCGAGGATGCACTATGATGTCAAGACCGGGAAGACCGTCCCGTCCTCCGTTCCGAAGAAGATCCCCAGGGGTGCATCCTCCCGACACATCACGAAGTTGGAACACATCTTCAATGCCGCCAGGGAGAAGTACAACGATGAGGATGTTGACCGGATTCTGATCCCCAAACAACCCTTCTCCAAGATCCCGAAGATCCATCCGTCCTCCATCGGAGAGAGGAATCTCGGACAGGAACTGATGCAGAGGATCATCTCCTCACAGACCGACTCCGGAGTGATGAGGACGGCCCTGGATGTGTTCATCCTCTCCTTCGGATTGATGGGTGTGAATATGGCAGACCTCTACTATGCGAAACCGTTCACGGGTCAATGGGTCTACAACAGACAGAAGACCAGGAACAGGAGAGGAGACCGGGCGTTGATGAAGGTGACCATCCCGGAGGAACTGTCCGGGGTGATCGGAAGGTTGAGGGGAGAGGGAGGATGGTGGTTGAACAACCTCCACAAGTTTGCATCCACGAAGGACTTTGCAACCGCCAGGGTGAACAGGTGTCTCAAGAAGTGGTGTGAGGACAACGGTGTTGACCCGTTCACGATGGGGGCGGCAAGACACACCTTCGCCTCCCTCTGTAGGAAGGCGGGTGTGGACAAGTCAACGGTGGATGACTGTCTTGCTCACATCGGTGACTATCGGGTCACCGACATCTATGCGGAGAAGGCCTGGGATCTGATGGAGGAGGCAAACCGGAAAGTCCTGGATCTGTTCACCTGGGATCTGTAAAGATTGGTGGGATTCCTTTATACATATACTCTCATATGTGAAGAATCTTTCACTATTTCTCACCAAACTTTACAATTTACACACCTTTGATATATTATGATGTTCATAATCGAATCAAGGGTTAAATAGGTTTTAGTTTTTTGCACCGGATGGTCGGGAGATCCTCCGGTGTTTTTTATGTCCTGGGGAGTCTCTCCTGTCCCTCCTCACAGAGGAAGATGAGGTCAATCAGATTGAGGATGTTCCTTGGATCATCCCAAAATTTCTCCTCTCCGTAATTTAATTCCGGAGGAATCCCGGTCACACCATCCTCCCGTCCGTAAATTTTTTCCGGACAGTCCTTCTCCTTCCCCATCACTTCACCGACATAACCATCAAGACCTTGTACCATCCGTGGATGTATGAGGTCTCAATCGTGAAGGGTTGATAGTTGGGGTTGATGGAGACACACTCAACCACATTGTCCCTGTCCGTCCTCCGGATCTTCTTGATGACCGCACCGTTGTCGGTGTCCAGGACATAGATCTCGTTCCAGGAGATGAACTGTCTCTCATCCACCTTCTTGATCAGACAGAGAGACCCGGACGGGATCTCCGGGGACATACTGTCACCATATATCTTTATTGCATAGTCAGCCCCCTTGATCGGAGAGACCATCTTCTCACAGTCATAGTCCTTGACCGAATCGAAGAACTCAACGAGTGTTCCGGCCATCGCCTCCACAGGGAAGACCGGGATCACCTTGGTTGTTGTCTGACTGTCCTCCGGTTGTTCCAGGAGGTAGGAGATCTTGGAGATCAGACTCGGTGTGAGGTATCTCTCATCACCGTTCTTGGCGGCAGATATGGAATTCTGTGACACTCCCAGGAGACGGGCGAAATCTCCCTGTGTCTTGACCCTTCCCTCCGACTGTAACTGTCGGAATGCCTTCTCCACATACATCATTTTCTCATTCAAATCCATAGGTTTTAAGATTTTTGCGTAAAATTTTCGTATTTTTTCTTGTTTTTACAGATTTTTCACTATCTTTGTACATAGTTACCAACAAAGATAACAAGAAATATGGAAACCAAGTCATTCAGACAGAGAATTCTTGACCTTGAGGTCGGTGACCGGATCATCATCCCGGTGGATGAGGTCGGATACACCACCATCCGGTCATACGCTTCCGACCTTGGGTTTGCCTATAAGAGAAGGTATACAACCCACCGGAACAGGGTTGAGAGGACATACACCATTTCACGGGAGAGTTAGGTATGAACAACCTGGAAATCCTCATCAAGACCTGTGTCGAACTCGGAACTACACAGACCCTGGAGACCCTGGGACTGACCTCCGGTGAAGTCTCCAGGAACAAGGCGATCTCCGTCTACGGGAGATACTTCAAGGAGGCCGAGAAGGCCGGGAGAATCCGTCCATACCGGGTCGGTAACGGGAAGAACGGCACGAAATACTTCCGGGTGGTTGACATCCTCTCCTTGAGGGCCGAGGATGCCCTCCGTGCAGAATTGAGATAACAACTTTATACGATACGATTATGAAACTGTTGAAGAAACTCCTTGAGGTTATCCTCATTGTCATCTCGGTGATCTCCTTGATGGCTGCCTGTTCCGAGTATCCGGAACACCAATTCCTGTGGTCTATGGGATGGATGTCCGTCCTTGCAGTATGTGCCCACATCCTTGACCGGATGGGTTGTCTTGAGAGGAAGTGATATGAGCAAGTATTTCAACAACCTTGACCCGGATGAGATCCGGAGGATGGAGGAAGAACGGAAGGATGATGAGTATTGGCAGACCGTCGCGGAACTTGAACGGGAGGACAAAGCGATGGAACGATACTATGAACGGAAACACAACCAATAAACCTTATACGATTATGGATGAAATCAGACTGTTGACCAAGGATGACATAGATGTCCGGGTCGCACAAACCACGAACTACGAAGGAAAGGTGAAGGTATCCCTCCTCCTGTACAAGGACGCAAGGGTGGATATGAAGATCCTGGATGAACTCTACACCCCTATGGGTTGGAAACGGACTCACCGTCTCATCGGAGACCGTCTCTATTGTCTTGTCGAAGTGTGGGACAAGGAGAAGAAGGAGTGGGTCGGGAAGGAGGATGTCGGGACGGAGTCCAACACCGAGGCGGAGAAGGGACAGGCGTCCGACTCCTTCAAGAGGGCCTGTTTCAATTGGGGGATCGGGAGGGAACTCTACACCTCTCCGAAGATCACCGTGGAACTCAACGAGAAGGAATACACCAGGGACAACAACAGTAAGATCCGGGTCTATGCAACCTTCTCCGTGAAGTCCATCGGATACGATGAGAAGACCCGGACAATCAGTTCCCTGGAGATCCAGGACAGATTCGGGAACATCCGATTCACTATGGGAGGACAGTCCGTTCCGAAGGAGACTCCCCAGGTGGTCAAGACCCGGAGACAGGTGACCGGAAGGGGTGAGACGGAGGTTGAGTCCGTCCCCTACACTCCGGTGTCTCCCTCACAGTATTGGAGTATCGTGAAGGCGTACGCCGAGGGACGGAAGACCAAGGACGGTGGGGACTACCGGGAGACCTGGGCAAAGAAGACCCACGCAAGGACGGAACACATCCTTCAGTTTGACCAGGATGTTGACAACTACAGAAGAGGAGAAACCACCAATTAAACCTTATACGATTATGGATTACAACGAATTCAAAGAGGCGTTGGCAACCCTGGATTGGGCTGCCTACCACCTGGAGGAGACCTACACCGAAACGGAGGGTGAGGTCACCGATGAGACCGAGAAGATTGAGGCCGAGATCGAAGCACTCCGACACCTTCTCAACACCGAGGGAGTTGACTTCCTGGGACGGTGGTTGAAGGGGAAGGAGGACAAGAAGAAGGCACTCAAGGCAGAGAAGGACTATGTGTCCAAACAGATTGAGGCCGTTGACCGTACCATCACCTTCATCAAGTCCAAGATCAATGAACTGATGGAGATGACCGGGTGTGAGAAGGTCAAGGGATCGTTGGGATACACCTTCACCTCTATGGTGTCCACGAAGACCGAGGTGAACAAGGAGATCCTCAATGACTTCTTCAAGGACAAGGTGGAAGAGATGTTGAAGGACATCCTTCCGGTTGATGTCACCGTCACCCTCGGAGCGTCCGTCTCCAAGTTACCGGAGGGATCTCCCGTCCCGGTATGGTACAATGTCACGGAGACACCCACCGTCCGATTCACGAAACCCAGGGGGAAGAAGGAGGACTGATAAATGGAACGGATAGTGAAAGGCATTTGGATTCCGATAGAGATCTGGCAGGACACCGATCTCTCCTGGAACGAGAAGATCCTCTTGATGGAGATTGACTCGTTCACCTCCAGGGGAAGGGACTGTTTCATCTCCAACGAATACATTGCCAATCTCCTGGGTGTCACGGAAAGGATGGCATCCACCTATCTGTCCCATCTCGTTGAGACCGGATATGTCACCGTGGTGAGATTCGATGGTCGGTGTCGGTATGTGGAATCCAACTATGATTTCCAAGCAGGGTGGAAGGAAACTTCCACGCAGGGTGGAAAAAATCTTCCACATACAGATAAGAGTATACATATAGAAAAAGCAGATACTGCAAGGGGGAAGACCCGTTTCGATTTCAAGTCTGCTCTTCTCTCCCTCGGAGTCTCCGAGACGGTTGTTGACTCCTGGTTGACAGTCCGGAGGAACAAGAGGGCCACGAACACCGAGATCGCCTTCAACAAGATCCGGGAGGAGATCTCCAAATCCGGACTGTCCGCAAACGATTGTATCACCATTTGTGTCGAAAACTCCTGGCAAGGATTCAAGGCAGAATGGTTACAACCGAGATCCGGACAGTCCCGGAGGAAGGAGACCTACCTGGAACACAACCTCAAGGTGATGGATCAGATGTACGGAACGAAGATGCACGAACAGACCTACGGGAGGAGGAATCCGGATGAACAATGAGTTGACCGTACCGGGACAGAATCTTCCGTCCCTCCTGGAGATCCGGATGGACTCCAAGACATATCCCAGGTTGTGTCGGTACAACCGGGATGAGGCGGTCTTCAATATGACCAAGATAGTCAACCAGGCCTTCCTCTACCGTGGACAGACCGCTGACCCTTCCGTGGTCACATTCGTATCCTCCTCCCTGGTGGATGAACTCCTCCAGGAGACCAAGTGGGGTGCAAAGTATCTCTCCTTTGAGGAGATCTCCAGGATCATCAAGAAGTCCGTCCTGGAGGATGACATCTACATCTCGGTCTCCTCTCTCTACAAGGTCATCATCGAATTCTGTAAGGGTGAGGGCACCCGTATCCAACAGGAGGCCACCGAACTCAAACGGAAACAGGATGAGGACTCTCTCCGTAACTCCGTGGTCGCTCCGATGTTACAGGCGTACACGGGTCAATTCATCAAGGAACACAAAGTCAAATGAAGATATTCTACACCAGCGACCCCTACACCGGAAGGTGTGATCCCCTGTGTCCCGTCCATCACGGGGCCTGTGTCGGGAGTCAATACTGTAAGATCCTGTGTGGTGGGTGTGTCTATTTCGGAACGGAGACGGACTCCGAGGGACACATTGTCGGGAAGTATGTCGAATGTAATAAAACACAACCCAAGTCATTATGAACAACGAACAGAAATATGTCGCGAAGAAAGCGATCCTCAACGCTCTCCTGGACGGGAGACACCTCTCACAGATGGACTGTCGGGAGTTTATGATCGAAGATATGAGGACTCCGATCTCCCATCTCAAGTCCCAATTCCCGGACACCCACATCCTCCGGACAGAATGGATCACCACTCCGGTGAGGAAGGCCCGGATCAAATCCTATTGGTTGGAGAGGAGACAGGAAACGAACAACAACTAAAACGGTAACGAACTATGGCACTCTACTATTCAAAGGGAAAGATCTCCTTCATCTCCGAGGTCAAGTCCGGGACTTCACAGTCCGGATTCAATTGGAAGAACTGTGACCTCACCATCGAAGTTCCCCAAAACCAGGGATCAATCATCAAACAGGTCTTCCGGGTCACCGGGGACAAGGTGGATGAAGTCCTCAAGTACAAGGTGGGTGACACCGTACAGGTCGGATTCATCATCTACGCCCGGGAATGGAACAACCGTCTCTTCAACAATGTGGAGTTGGTGACCATCACCGATGAGACCGGAGCGGTGAAACCCAAGGAACAACCCGTCCAGGAACAACCCCAACAGGAATCCACGGATGAGGAGGGCCCGGATCTGCCGTTCTAACAGAGACCCCTTCATTCTTTCATTTCATCCATATGTAACCCCAAACAGGACGGGTGTGACTCTCCTCCTGTTTTTCTCAAAGACCGTTATGAATCCACAGAGACCACCAATCACCTGGACACCTATGATGTTGGACATCCTTCGGGAATACTATCCGACTATGTTCAACGATGCACTCTCCAGGTGGTTGAAGGTCTCCGTCCGATCCCTACAGAGGAAGGCACGGGAACTCGGTCTCAAGAAGGTGGATGACTTCAACCGGGTCAGAGCCGAGGGGATCTCCGAACTCCTCTCCATCTCACTCAAGAAGGCATACTCCGAGGGAAGGATGAAGAGTGGTTTCAAGAAGGGTGTCCGGAACAACCCGGACTACGAATTCCAACCCGGACATCGGTTTGAAGGCCGTATCGAAGAGGAACGGAAGGAGAAGATCCGGAGGACACTCAAGAAAAGAAAACTGTTGAAGATCTATGGAATTCAATAAGGATCAGTACGATGTGAGGAGAATCCCCTTTGCGGAGGCAAAGGAGTGGGTGATGTACAAACATTACCTCCACCGGATTCCTTCGATCTGTTATGCATTCGGGTTGTACGGCCCGATGGATGAGACAGGAACGATCTCCCTCCTGGGTGTCTGTACCTTCGGGATACCTCCGTCTCCGAGTTTGGTTGAAGCGTCCGTTGGTGAACAGTACAGGGACATCTTCATCGAACTCAACCGACTCTGTGTCAACGAGGGTCTCCCCAGGAATGCACTCTCCTTCTTCGTTTCCCATTGTCTACAGATGTTACCGAGACCGATGGTTGTCATCTCCTACGCGGACTCCGGGATGGGTCACCACGGTTACATCTACCAGGCAACCAATTGGGTCTACACCGGGATGTCATCCAAAAGTACGGAGTATTCCGTGGAAGGGATCGAAGACAAACATAGCAGACACCTCCGTGACCGGGTGAAGACCGAGGTCGGACAGACCATCTATGAGAAGTTGGTTGAGATGTACGGGTCTGACCGGGTGGTCAAGAAAGCCGGATCACAGAAGTATCGGTATTTTCAGTTCCTGGGTGACAAGAGACAGGTGAAGAAGATGAAGAAGGATCTCAAGTTCCCGATCATCCCGGAGTATCCAAAGGGTGAGAATGACCGATACGATGCAAGTTACGAAACCGCACCAACCGGAATCCTCTTCTGACTATGGACTTGAAGGAACTACAGGAAAGACAGGGATGGTCTCTCAAACACAAGATTGACCACTCACTCTTCACGATTGAGACCTTCCTCTCCAGGACGGACGGGCAGTGTTATGTGGCATTCTCCGGGGGGAAGGACTCCACCGTCCTCCTGGATCTTGTCCGTATCATTGACAAGTCCGTCCCGGCTGTCTTCGTGAACACAGGGAACGAATATCCCGACATCATCAAGTTTGTCAGACACCTCCGGGATGATAAGGGATACAACATCATCGAAGTCCATCCCAAGATGACACCGAGACAGGTGTGGGAGAAATACGGGTTTCCCCTGGTGTCCAAGTCCTGTTCACAGGGACTCTATGAGATTGACCACGCCATTGACCGGGAGAAGGTCTTGAAGAGGATCACCGAGGCACGGGACAAGGGAGGATCGTTCAGCATTGTCAGCAAGAGGTGGGAGTGGTTGATGGACGAACCGTTCAAGACATCCCACCTGTGTTGTACCATACTCAAGAAGAATCCGTCAAAGACCTACCAAAAGGAGACCGGGAGATTCCCTATCATTGGAACGATGGCATCAGAGTCCAGGATGAGAGGGATGGAGTATGTCCGGAGAGGAGGGTGTAACTCCTTCGGAGAGAACGGTGAGAAGGTCAAGTCCACTCCGTTGGCCATTTGGATGGAGGATGACATATGGAACTACATCCGGGAACGAGACCTGGAGATCTGCTCCGTCTACTACAGAGGGATGAAACGGACGGGATGTGCCGGTTGTGGTTTCGGTTGTTACAATACGGATGACCATCGGTTTGATGTGTTGTACCAACTCTATCCCAAATACTACAGGATGGTGATGGACTATACCAACAACGGTCACACCTACAGGGAAGCGGTCAGAAAGGTGATGGCCGTCACCGGGAAGGAACTCCCGGATGAGAGTGGTGAGATATTCTTCCCATTGTGATGAAACGGATAGGACTTATAGATGTGGACGGAGGGAAGAACTTCCCCAACCTGGCATTGATGAAGATCTCTGCCTGGCACAAGTCACAGGGTCACGAAGTCTCCTGGTATTCACCATTCGATTCCTGGTATGATGAGGTCTATCTCTCCAAGGTCTTCTCCTTCACTCCCGACTATGACTATGTCATCAATGCCACAACCGTACACAAGGGAGGGTCGGGATACTGTATTGACCTGGTGGACGGGAAGGAGGTCTACCGTCCGGAAAGGGATTCACAACTCCCTCCGGAGATAGAACACATCTATCCGGACTATTCCCTGTATCCACAACTCACAAGGGACACTGCATTCGGTTTCCTCACCCGTGGATGTCCCAGGGGATGTTCCTTCTGTATTGTCGGACACAAGGAGGGACGGTGTTCCAGGAAGGTGGCAGACCTCTCCGAGTTTTGGAACGGACAGTCCAACATCGTACTCTGTGATCCCAACATCCTCGCCTGTCGGGAATGGAAACCTCTCCTCCAGGATCTCATTGACTCCAGGGCATTGGTGGACTTCAACCAGGGTCTTGACATCCGGATGATGACTCCGGAGAAGATCGAATACATCAATCAGATCCGGATCAAGGAGATCCATTTCGCCTGGGATCGTTACCAGGACAAACGGGTCATCCTCCCCAAGTTCAAACTCTTCTCCGACCTCTCAACCATCACCAAGAAGAACTCCGAACACAAGGCAATCGTATACACCATTGTCAACTATGACACCACCATCAAACAAGACCTGGATCGGATCTACACACTCCGGGATCTCGGTTATTGGGCATATGTGATGATCTATGACAAGGAACATTGTAGTCCCGTCTACAAGGATCTCCAACGGTGGTGTAACAACCGATTCGTTTTCGGACGGGTCAAACGGTTTGAGGACTACAAGGTACAACACAACCGGGAGACGGAGTTGACAATGAGTCTGTTTTAGAAAAGAAATACAAAAGAAACCCCTAATTCTTAAAACATTTTACATTATGAGTAACAAACCGACAAGACCAATCAGTCTCTCTCCGAAGATGACCAACGAACAGATGAAGGAACTCGCCCGGAAATCGGAGGAGGAACGGAAACAGAAAGCCCTGTCCTACCTGGCCAACCAACGGTCAACCATCGCGGTCAATGTCCTCTGTAACCTGGTACGGGAGAAGGACTGTGACAAGGAGGACTACCTCCAAATGGTTGACCTCTCCGTGGAGATGGCAGACCGGATGATGGACAGACTCTATTCCTCCGAAGAGAAATGAGTATCATAGAGAGACTCACCTACATCAACAACATCAAGACATTCGGTGGGTGTTACCTCTGTACGGGATGTGGAAAGGTCATCTCCATCGGTCACGAACATTGGGATGACCTTGACCTCCCGTGGCACAGGGAGTGTGTCCCTGTCATCGAAAAGGAGGTTGACACTTTACAGGAGATGGATATTTAATGATGTGAAGACCAAGGTTGAAATCGTTGAACACCTCGCAAAGACCAGGAGGGTTGAGTCTATGGTGGAAAACATCTGCCATCACTCGTTGACTCAAGACCTCAAGGATCTGTGTCAGATGGTCTACCTCATCCTCCTGGAATACGATGAGGACAAGATCCAGGATCTGTGGGAACACAACGAGATCAACTTCTTCCTGGCAAGGGTCATCCTCAACCAATACCGATCCTCCAACTCTCCATTCCACGCCATCTTCCGGAAGATGCAGGAAAGGTCGGTCTCCATCGGGATCGGGACAAACATTGATGAGAAGACCATTGAATATCTCAATAAGAATTTCAAACCTCGGAAGGAACGATGACAACCAACGAAGTGGTGAAGGAATTCCGGATGATCCGGAAGGAGTATGAGTTTGATCCGACCATCTTCAACAAGGATGACCCCAGGGTCTCCAGGTTGAAGGAGATCATTGAGAAGAAACTCTCACAGGCAGACCGTACCATCCTCCTCCTGTATGTGGACTGTCAGTCCTACCGGAAACTCGGAAAGAAACTCAACCTCTCCCATATGACCTGTAGACGGGAGGTGATGAGGATCAAACAGATTGTGTTGAACGAATTCACGAAACAATGACAACGAAGGAAGAGACCATTCGGAAAGTCCTGGAACGGAGGATGTCCGTGATTGAGGATCACATCCTCAACAGTACAACCCAAACCCCTATGAACAAGGCATACTACCAGGGGAAACGGGACGGTTACCTCCAGGCATATGACCTCATTGGGGAGACCCTGGAATCAATACAGATTGAGTTATGTCCTGTATAACCGACCTCACCCTGGTGGCATTGGTCACTATCTACATCGTTGACATCTCCGGATTCACACAGTCCTGGAGGAGTCTCCTCTCCAGGATCACGGGTGTGAAGAATCTCCGGAGTCTCCCTCCATTCGATTGTGGGAAGTGTATGACCTTTTGGGTCTGTCTGATCTATTCCGGATTCAATTGGGGACTCACACTCCCGATCATCGGTTATTCCTGTCTCCTCTCCTTCCTGTCAGTTCCAATCGGGAACAGTATGATATTTATTCGTGAATGGATCATTCACATCATAGACAAATTGATGCCAAGATGATTGAAGAATTGATGAAAAGATGTGAGAGACTTCCCCTGGAGGAGAAGACCCGGTTGAGAGACTTCCTCACCCGGTCAATAGAGGATACCAAGGGGAGATCCAAGTCCGTATTGAGAGGGAGTATCCTCCTGGGAGAGATGGGGAAGATCTTCGGAAGGGAGATCACCTACTTCAACCGGGACTCCTGGGATGTATGGGCAAGGGCTATGGTTGCCTATCAGATGTTACAGGAGGGATACTCCACCGGGGAGGTCGGGAGACAGTTGATGAAGGATCACTCCACGGTCATCCACCTCCGGAAGAAGGTTGAAGATATGTTGTCCCTCCCACAGGCATACAGGGACATCACACCCGTTTGGGAACAGTTTCAAAAACAGATAGAACTATGACATTCACAAAGGAACAGATGGAAGTCCTCTCACAGTATGAGAGTTACTTCAACACCGCGGTCAACGCGAACTATTCAAGACATCCGGGTCGGTTGGCCCTTCAAACGGTCTATGACATCTACACCGGGGTGACCGGGGACACCAGGAGATTCGATGACAACTGTCAGCACTGTATCCTGGCCCTCCTCAAGGACTGTGGTCGGTTGTACTACCAGGACAAGGAACTCCTGGAGAAACCCGTCAAGTCCGAGGACATCCCGGTCAAGAAAGTCCGTGCAAAGGTCAAGACCAAGAAGGGATGATCTACAACCTGGAAAACGAATTCCAACGGAAGGCATTCCTCGCCCGGTGTGAGGACTGTCTTGACAAGGCGTCCGTGGTTGAACTGACCACGAAGACCTTCCGTTCCAGGAATCAGAACTCCTACCTCCACCTCCTCCTGGGTGTGGTCGCTATGGATACGGGGAACACCATCTCCTATGTCAAGGAATGGTATTACAAGAGACTCTGTAATCCCGACCTTTTCATCCAGGAGAAGGAGGACAGGTACACCGGGAAGATCCAGGTCATCCGGTCAACCACCGACCTCACCAAGGAGGAACTGTCGGTCTCCATTGACAGATTCAAACGGTGGGGATCGGAACAGGGGATGTACCTCCCCAATCCCGGAGATGAGTCACTCCTCCGGGAGATTGAGATAGAAATGGGTAGAAACCGGGGATTCCTCGGAGGATGAGTTGACCCTCATCTTTTCCCTGGAAGTCCTCCACAACGAAAAAGAGATGGCAAAGAATATGACAGAGAAACAACTTGCAAACCTCCGTCCGATCCAAAAGGGAGAGAGGAGAAACCCTCATCCCCAGGGGAGACCGAGGAAGTTGGTCAACGCAATCAAGTCACTCCCGGATGACATCCAGGAACAGGTCTACGGAATCCTGGCATATGTCCTCACCCTTCCCGATGAGGAGACCGCAAAGGAATACCTGGAGGTCAAGAAGGGGGAGTTGGGGAAATACGGGTTTGTCCTCCAGGTGGCAATCCGTCAACTGACCGCAAAGGGTTGGGGATGGGGTGCTATGATGGACATCCTGGATCGGTTGTACGGGAAACCGAAACAGAACACCTCCGTGGATGTCAAGGGTGACGGGACGGTCATCATCGTGAAGTCCCTGGAGGAGAAGGAGAAGATTGACAACATCGGAAACCTGGATGTGTGATGGGACAGATGGAATTCTCCAGGGTGTTTTGGAAGATATACGATGCAGTCCAATTGAGACCTCGTTACATCTCCAACAAGGGTGGGACTCGTTCAACCAAGACCTATTCCACCTTGCAGTTCCTCCACCTTCTCATTCCGAAGGTGGACTCCCCTGGAGACATCACCTCCGTTGTGTCGGAGACCTATCCTCACCTCAAGAAGGGTGCAATCCGAGACTTTGAGAAGATCATCGGTCATCCTCTGATAGGTGATCCCCATTGGTCGGAGACCAACCACACCTGGACATATGACAACGGTGCGATGTTGGAGTTTTGGTCAGCGGACTCACCTCTCAAGGTACACGGCAGTCAGAGAAAGAGACTCTTCGTGAACGAGGCCAACCACATCCCATATGAGATCTTCCGACAGATGGCTGTCCGTACCTCCGGGATCATCTTCCTGGACTACAACCCCGCGTCCGTCTGTTGGATACAGGAGAAGATAGAATCCAAGGACAACTGTGTCCTCATCAAGTCCACCTACAAGGACAACCCGTTCCTCTCCGACCTACAGATCCGGGAGATTGAGGACAACAAGTCCGACTCCAATTGGTGGAAGGTCTACGGTATGGGAGAGGAGGGAAGTCTTGAGGGACTGATCTATTCCTTTGAACAGATTGACCGACTCCCGGTCAAGGATGACAACCTGGTGGAGATCCAGGGACTTGACTTCGGATTCACCAACGATCCGACCGCCCGGGTACAGGTGTTTGCAGATCCTCGGAAGAAGATCCTGTATGTGAGGGAACGGTGTTACGAAACCCATATGCAGAACAAACACATCATCTCCAATCTCCGGGAGGACGGTGTCGGAAGGGGTGTTGAGATCTACGCGGACTGTGCCGAGCCGAAGTCCATCGCTGACATCAAGGAGGCGGGATTCAAGGTGATCCCCTGTGACAAGGACGCCCCGGTCAAGTCCGACAAACTCCTGTTCCAACTCCAATGGATGCAGGGTTGGACTCTCTTCGTGACCAAGGACTCCGTGAATCTGATCAACGAACTCCGGAACTACACCTGGGACACCGACAAGGACGGGAACAACCTCAACCAACCCATTGACAAGTTCAACCACCTCCTGGACGCGATGAGATATGCGACCTGGACACGGTTTGGACGGAACGCCGGATACGGACAGTATTCAATATCATTTTCAAGATCAAGATATGGACATAATTGACTCTTTCAACAAACTGACCCTGGGGAAGTACGATGAGGTCAAGACCATCTCCCAGGATGAGACCCTGGAGGATGTTGACCGGATGGTCGGGATCATCTCCGTCCTCACCGACAGACCGGAGGAGGAGATCCTCCACCTCCCCATCCACGAATTCACGGAACTCTCCTCCAAGACCGCCTTCCTCTCCGGGAATGACTTCCAGGGAGGGATGGTGGCAAAGAAATACCAGGTCGGACGGTGGGAACTGATCCCGGTCACGGACTACAGGAAACTTGAGACCTGTCAGTACATTGATTTCAAGACCTACGCGGCCGATCCGGACAATCACCTGGTTGAACTCCTCTCCGTGATCCTCGTTCCGAAGGGACACAGGTACAACGAGGGATATGACATCCTGGAGATCCAACAGTCCATCCGGGACGGTATGACCGTGACGGACGGTGTCACCCTGGTAGGTTTTTTTTTGACCTTGTTCAAAAAATTGATAGTGGATTCCCTACACTACTCCAGGGAGGAGGCGGAGAGACTTCCGAAGGGAAGGAAACGGGAGAAGATCCTGGAGAGGATCAAGGAACAGGAGACTCTTTTAGGGATAAATGGGGATGGATCGGATGTGTAGACTCCGCCTCGGAGACCTGTCGGTGTTCCTGGGATGATGTGATGAGGTGGACGGCAATCGAATTCCTCAACATCCTCTCATACAGGAAGGACAAACAGGAGAAGGAAAGACAAGACCTTGAAGATTGGAAAAGGAGGAACTGAAATGGAACTCATAAACCTTGAGAATGTAAGACAAACCCTGGAACAGTACGCCCAGGATGTGAGAAACCTCTACCAGGACAAACTGATCCAGGGAGACCGGATCTCCTCCGGTAAACTCCTCAACTCGGTGGAATACCAGGTAGTCCACAACGGTGTGGAATACGAAGTCCAACTGACCCTGGAGAAGTATTGGAAATACCTGGAATACGGTATCTCCGGGAAGGAGAAGAATACGGACAGACCATTCGGTCACACCACCTGGGGTGCATATCCGTACATCCTGGAGTGGGTGAAGGTGAAACCCGTCCTTCCGAGACCGAAGAGAGGGGTGAAGAGACCGACTCCGAGGACACTTGCCGGGGCAATCACCGCCTCCCTCATCAAGAACGGAATTGAGCCGGGAGGGGAGATGAAGGATGCCATTGATGAGGTCAACCTCCGGTACAAGGACAAACTTGTGTACGCTCTCCACAGGGATATGACCGTCCTGTTGAAAGTCCTCATCGGAGAGATCCAGGGATCTGTCCCGGAATACTGAAAAAGGGAGACCGTGGTGGTCTCCCTTCTCCGTGGTGTGTCTCCCATCTACCAGGAGAATGCCAGGTGTTCGTGAACGATGTATCTCCATTCCTTGGTGTCATCCGTCCCTTCCTTATCGTGAAGTTCGTTCATATGGTCACAGTCTCTCTGTGCCGCTTTCCTGTTCGTGAAGAATGACCCGTATCCGAAGTGGAAGTCATCCTTGACCCTGGTGAAGTCCGAGGTGTAGATCTTGATGTGTGACATAATCGTATAGAGTTTTGGATGGGGAGGTCTCCCTCCCCTGGGTTAATTACTGTTGTACCTTTTCAATCTTGATTTCACCGTCCTGGAGTTTCTTCTTGAAGACCTCCACCGCGTGGACATTGAGGTAGGTGGAGAGGTATCTCCCGGTCTCATAGAACTTCTTGATGTTGATGTCACAGTAGTCACCATTCTCAAAGTAGAGGGTGATCTCGTTTCTCCAAATGGATTCGGTGTCAATTCTGACATTGACCTGGGTGTCATTCTTGATGTCCTTGTTGGACTTGACGGTTAAAGTGATCTGTTTCATAATCGTATAAAGTTTTAATCGTTGTTCCCTCATCTTGTTGACACAAAGGTACACCTATTTTTTGAAAAAACAAATAGTTTAATCAAAAAAGTACGCAAAACTGTGAAAAAATACTGAAATTCTCCTCTCATATACGGAAAACCGGGTCTTTGATATTTCCTGGAAAAAGAGAAAATGGCAGCAATCCCTATTTGGAAAGACAAGATCATAGACCTGGGATCGGCATCAATCCTGTTCCGTCTCCGGGATTCGGATACTCGTTACACCGGGAAGGCAACCGCCAGACCGGGTGTCTCCACCGCAAAGGTACGGGTCAATGACATTTGTGCAGATCTCCTCTCCAACTCCCTCCCGTCCATCACGGACAGGACATTCACATCCTTCGGACTACAGACCTACTACCTGGAGAAGTCAACCAACGGTGTCTCCTGGACAAGTGTGGACAACTTTATGTTCTACAACGATTGGTCTTATGACTACGGATTCACCGGGAACAGTCTCTCCGATCCGATCACCGGAAGGGTCACCTCCGATATGTACATCCTCTCCTCCTCCAAGGAGATCTCCTCCAATGTGTCTGCCACCTACCGGAAGAGTAACAACTCCACCACCTCCCGGTCAACCACCGTCTCTCCGACTCCGAATCACGGGACTTGTTGTTTCTATGCCGGAGCGGTCTCCGATACCGTCCGGATCACGATCAACTCCAAGAACTACTACATCGCAACCGGGTGTTTCAAATACGCCCTGTACTATGTCAATGGCTACGGTGGTTGGGATCAGTTCCTCATTGAGGGACAATACCTGGAATCCGACTCTATGACCCGGTACACCAAGGAGACGGAATACACCAACACCGACAGGAGCAACCGGGGAACGGACAACTATGTGAACGAGGTGGTCAAGTCCTGGACTCTCCACACCGGGTTGATGACCGATAGTCAGGCGGCCAAGATGCACCATCTCCTCAACTCCACTATGGTGTACCTGTGTGATATTCCGTACAACACCTATGTCCCGGTCATCATCACCGACACCACCTGTGAATACAAGACCTACAAAAACCAGGGGAGACAGATGGTGACCTACACCATCACCGTTGAACTTGCACAAAACAGAATCCGGAGATGAGACGGAAGATCAGTCTGTACATCGGAGACCGTTTGGTTGACCTGGATGACCAATCGTTCATCCTGTTCAACTATACGATGGAGGATCTCTCCAACCCGACCATCGTGAAGAACTCCTTCTCACAACAGGTCTCCCTCAAGGGGACTCCCAACAACAATCAGATCTTCGGAGAATTCTTCCGGGTTGACAGGGTGGTGGACTTCAACTCCGGAGGGATCGGGACGGGATTCGATCCGTCCAAGAAGACTCCGTTCACCATCTACAACGAATTGGATGAGATCCTGGAATCCGGATACTGCAAGTTGGATGAGGTCACCAGGAGGGGTGTGGACATCACCTATAAGGTCTCCCTGTACGGTGGTCTCGGATCGTTCCTGTTTTCCCTGTCATATAGTGAGGACGGGAACAAGAGGACACTTGCAGACCTGGACTTCCTGGGGAACGGTGATCCCGGTGAACTTGACTTCACGATTGACAAGACCAACCTGGAGGCCGCGTGGAGTGACTTGATGGATCTGTACTACGGTGCAGAACCCGAGCCAACCGGGAAATGGACTGTCATCAACTTCGCCCCGGCATACAACGGATTCCCGGACAACTTCTCTCCGGACAAGGGTCTCCTCTCCCTTCCGGGTGCCGGTCTTCCGGACTCCGTGAACGGATACTCCTCAAAGAGTGGATACGGACTTGTCAACCTGGCCAATTCCCAGGATGAGTGGGCCGTCAAGGATCTCCGGTCATACCTACAGAGACCCGTCCTGTCAATGAAGAAGTTTTGGGAGGCGATCTGTAACCCCAACAACAACGGAGGATACACCGTGGACATTTCCGGGATCGGGACGGGATATTCCGACCTGTGGATGACCCTTCCGACCATCCCGTCCCTGGGATCTCTCAAACAGACCGTGGGTGGATTGTCACTCACTATGACAACGGCACCGACCACGGGGAACGATGTCGGAGAATACACCGTTGGTGGGTCTGTCCCCTACGGTGCGGTGGTGAGTGCAAACATCCGGTGTAAGTTGAGATTCAATGTCACCTCTTCGTACAGTACACTCTATCTCTCCGGTAACAACGGGTCGGGACGGGCAAAGTCCTCGGTGATCTTCCTCCAAATGGTTGCATACGCCTCTGACAGTACGATGGTCGGAGGAAGTGCCGTGAAGGTTGTCGGTGGTGTGACTACGGCCGCCAAAACGATGGCCACCGCCTGTGGATTCACACCTCCGTTCCCTACGGATAGATATGAGTATTTCGACGCCGGGAATGTCCCCAGGGTCTCTTCCAATGTCTATGAGTTACAGAATGAGTTGTCATTCGATGTGGAAGCACAGGATGTGGCCTCATATGAGTTGAAGGTCTATGTCTACCATTGTGAATCCACTCTTGCCCGTGGAGTGTGGCATCACTCCTATTCCGGGAACGGGAACACCTCCACTCCAACCCTGTACTACAGTTATTCCACAACATACCAGGTTTCCTCCTCACTCATAGCGGCCGGGAGTGGGAACACTATCACGATGACAGATCCGGAGACCCTCCGTTCCGGGGCACGGGTCACCAAACAGATGTTGTTGTCCACATCCGGGACTCCGGCAGAATACCTCCTGGGACTGTGTAAGATGTTCGGATTCTACTTCGTGATGGAGACGGACACCAAGAAGGTGACCATCCTCCGAAGGAACAACCTGTATCAGAACGAGACAATTGACTTGACTGACCGGGTTGACAAGTCCAAGGAGATGACCATTGTCCCTCTTGTGTTCGATTCCAAATGGTATCGTTTCTCCCTGGATGGGATCGGAGGGGCATTCTTCGATGAATACCGTGACATAGAAGGCATTGACTATGGAATCCAACTTGTAGACACCGGGTTTGATTTCAATGCGGACATCACGGATCTCCTGGAGACCTCGGTCTTCAAGAACGCCTGTACGATCCTACAGAGATCCCGGTATTGGAACATCATTGAGAGTGGGGCAACCTTCATCCCGTCTCCATTCCTGGACAACGGGAACACCATCACCAGGTGGAACTCCTCCGATGAGACCCAGGATCTTCCCATCTCCTGTCCTCCGTCCTCCTCTACCGTGACCTACTACAACTCCACCTTCAACGGATATGACATCCAGGATCAATGTAAGGTGCAGTTCTGTGATTCTTCCGGGAAGATGGTGGACGGGAAGGATGTCCTCCTGTTCCTCAACGGATTCCGGACATATGAGAGATTCAAGATCACCGATGACCTCCCGGTGATGTCCGTTGTCAACGATGGGAAACCTTGTTGGATCTTGGATGAGGGAGAGGATGTTGACATCCCGATCTTCTCCAGGTATGAATATGAGTGGCGTTTCCTCAACCAGGTGATGGTGAGATCCCTGGACTTCGGTGTTCCGAGACAGTTGGACATCCCTGGGATTGTGTACGATCCCTCCACAACCGTCTATTACAAGATGTGGAAGAACTACCTCTCTGACAGGTACGATGTGGACACCAAGGTGATGAGGTGCAAGGTACACTTCGATGGAATCCAGGTCAACCAATCCCTCCTCCGGAAATTCTACTACTATGACAACTCCCTGTGGGTGTTGAACAAGATCATCAACTATTCTATGACCACCTTTGATCCGGTGGAGTGTGAATTCATCCGGGTCAAGGACAAGAACAACTATTTAACGGGACAGGATAACTGATATGGCAGAAGAGACAATCACTATATTGAAGGTCGGGACGGAAGAGGCCGTCAAGAGTATCGCTGACCTCAAGCAGAACATCAAGTTCCTCAAGGAGGGATTTGAGGATGCAACGGGAACGATGCACAAGGGTATCCAAGACCTGGAGATCGGGACACAGGAATACCAGGATGCCCTGGAGGAACTCAAGGTCAACCAAAACGCCTTGAAGGATGCGATGTACGCGACCTCCTCTTCGATGGAGGATGTATCCAAGTCCGCGACCGGAGCATCCGAATCCTACAACTCCCTCGTTCACCGGATGGCCGCCCTCAAGGAGGAATTCCGAGCCACCAACGATGCCGCCCGGAGAGCCACCATCGGAACGGAGATCCGGGAGATCAACGATGAACTCAAGAAGATGGACGCCCTCCAGGGCAATTTCCAACGGAATGTGGGCAACTACCGTTCTGTCATCTCCGGTCTCGGTGACGGGTTGGACGCTTTCCGGAAGGGTCTCGGAGCGGCCACCAAGGGAATCGGAGGAATGAAGGACGGGTGTGAGGCCCTGGCAAAGTCCCCGGCTGTCGCAACCTTCTCCATCCTGGTCTCCCTGGTGATGAAACTTGCCGATGCGGTCAAGGATGATGAGAAGGCAACCGCCGCCCTCAAGAAGGGGATGGATGCCCTCCAACCCGTGATGGACTTCCTCTCCGGTATCCTGGACAAGGTGGTTGACTTCCTGGTTGAGATCATCAACAAGGTCTCCTCCTTCCTCGGATCATCCGGTATCATCAATCAGATCATCAAGGGTGTGATGGGTGTCGGGAACGCCATCCTACAATTCGTGATCGCACCGTTCAAGGGAATTGTGGAGGCCATCAAGGTCTTCAAGGAACAGGGAGTCAAGGGTCTCGGAAATGCCGCGAAGGCATTTGGGCAGGAGATGAAGTCCGGTGTCTCGTTCAAGGAGAACTTCAAGTCCGGACAGGTAGCCGCGGACACCATACTCTCCGGAGTCTCCTCCAGGAGTAAGAAGGCAAAGGACACCGGAAAGAAGATGGGGAAGGACATCCGGGAGGGTCTGTTGAAGGAGATGGAGAAGAACTCCAAGAAGATGGAGGAGAGACAGAGGAAGGAGGATGAGGCGTTTGCCAAGAGTGAGAAGAAGTTTTGGGAGGACTTCAACAAGGATATGGACAAACAGGCAGAGGATGACTTCAAGGAGACAATGGCATCCATCTCTGCCGACACCGAGGACTTCCTCCAGGATCAGATCCGTCAATACCAGGAGGAGTATGAGAAACAGAAGGAGATCGCCAAGGCGAAGAAGGATCTCCTCAAGGGAGTTGCATCCGCCACCTCGGACATCCTTGGGGTGATCGCTGACCTGTACGAAGAGGATGAGGAGAACGCGGAGAAGAACGCCAACCGGATCAAGGCACTCCGGATCGCTGCCGCCACCATTGACACCATATCCGGTGCAATCGGAGCGTTTATGCAGGCCACGGAGACAGTCCCTCCTCCCTACGGTCAGATCCTGGGTGCTATTGAGGCGGCGGCAATCACCGCCACGGGTGTGGCAAACATCGCCAAGATGAAGTCCACGAATGTGACCGGGGACGGTGGGACACAGAGACCGACCCTCACCACGGCCTCCGCTCCGACACTACAGACCAATGTTGCCAATGTCCGGACGGTGACCTCCTCCTCCGAGGAGGACAGACTCAACCGGATGGCCGGGGATCAGAGGGTCTACATCCTGGCGTCCGACATCCAGGCGTCACAGAATCAGATCAAGACCCAGGTCTCGGAGTCCTCGTTCTGACCGACAGGTTTACAGGATAAGTAAAAATTATATCTATCGAAAAAAACAACGATGATCGTAACGATTGGAGGCATCCCTGTCTATGATGCCATCATAACCGATGAAGAGACCGGGATGATGAAGATCTCCCTGGTTGATGACCCCGCGGTGATGTCGAACTTCCAGGCGTTTGACTACTCCAGGAAACCCGTGATGTATTCCATCCAGGATGAGGAGAAGAGACTTGTCCGTGGAGTGGTGATGCGTGCAGACTTCCCCATCTACCGGAGGGATGATGATATGGGAGAATACTACATCATCTACAAACGGGAGACCATCCGACAGATGGCGGAGAAATACCTCTCCGAGAAGAGACAGAACGATGTGGATCTGATGCACCAGGGTGACCTGGTCGGAGGGATTCAGATGGTACAGTATTTCATCAAGGGAGACGGTGTGACCGTTGACGGTTTCGATGACATCAAGGACGGGAGTCTGTTCGCGGAATTCCACATCCTCAACGATGACATTTGGGCCGAGATCAAGTCCGGGACATACAAGGGTTTCTCCCTGGAGGGATACTTCGATCTCGTTCCGGAAAGGGATGTGGATGAAGTCCAGGTCATTGTTGATGAACTCAAGGGTGAATTCAAGAAACTCTCTAAAAACCATAGTATGAGCAAGATCAAGAAACTCAAGGAAGCCATCCTCTCCGCTCTCCGGGAAGAGGAGTTTGGCAATGTCACCACCGACAAGGGCATCCTGTCCTGGGATGGTGAGGAGGATCTCCGTGAAGGGGATTCCGTCTATGTAATGGACTCCGAAGGTAACCGTAATCCGGCCGAGGACGGTGAGTGGCGTACCGAGGACAACAAGGTCATCGTTGTGGTGGACGGCAAGGTGGCCGAGATCCGGGATGCCGAGGCCGAGGTTGCACCCGAATCCTCCGAGGAGGAGATGGGCCGGGTGAACACCGACAAGGGTGAACTCCTGTGGGAGGGTGAAGGTGACCTCCAGGAAGGTATGGAAGTCTTTGTCCTCCGTGAAGGTGAACTCACTCCGGCCGAGGACGGTGAGTATGTCACCGAAGACAACAAGACCATCGTGGTGGTGGAAGGGAAGGTCTCGGAACTCCGTGACCCGGAGGCAGAGGTTGCCCCGGAGGACACCCGTGACCAGGAGATTGAGGATCTCCGGAAGGAGAATGACTTCCTCAAGGATCAGATCTCTTCCCTCCAGGCGGAACTGACCAAACTCAAGAAGACTCCGGCCGCGAAACCCGCCCACGAAGAGGTGACCACCTCCTCCAAGGTTGAGAAGACCGGGGACAAGGGTCTTGACCGTCTCTCCCGAATCCTGTCCGCGAAATAAAAAAGTTACAGTTTCCCGGAATAGGATATTTCACGGAAAAACAACACACTCTAAACAATACAACTTATGTCCTACACCAACTTCGTTGTGAGCGGTCTGACCGCTTACATTGAGCAGAACAGAGACCTGCTCATCAAGAACATTATGTTCGGCAAGGGGACTCGTGCTCGTATCTCCATTCAGCCCGGTGTGAAGTACAAGGAACACCTCCACATCTTCGCCGTTGACCCGGTCTTCGGTGACGGATCTGACTGTGGTTTCTCCGCGGCCGGTACGGCAACCCTGTCCGAGCGTCTCATCCAGGTGGCCTCCCTCAATGTTCAGATGGAGATCTGTCCGAAAAACCTCCGTGGCAAGTATGCCGAGTATCTGATCCGTTTCAACGCAGAGGAACAGAAGTCCCTCCCGTTTGAACAGTATCTGATGGACGGTATCGTGGACGGTATCAACCGGAAGATCGAAAAGGCCATCTGGCTCGGTGATGTCTCCAAGACCACCGATCCCGTCCTCAAGTGGTTTGACGGTTTCGTGGAGATCTGTTCCGACTCCATCTCCGGCAGTACGGGTGTGGTCGGTGAGTCCATCACCTCCGGAAAGACCGCCTATGAGGGTATCCTCCAGGTCTACGGTAGTCTGACCGAGAACTGCCTTGAGAGAGGTGCCGAGATCTATGTCAGCCCGGCTATCTTCCGCTCGTTTATGCAGGATATGGTCGCGTTGAACTACTATCACTACGATCCGGGTAACGCCAATCCCGATGAATTCCTCCTCCCTGGCACGAATGTCAAGGTGGTCAAGACCGCTGGTCTCGCTGGTGACCTTCACATTGTCGGAACTTATCCGGCCAACCTGTATTACGGCACGGACGGTGAGAATGACAACGAGGTCATTGATGTGTGGTGGTCACAGGACAACCGTACCTACCGCCTGGAGGCCCTGTGGAATTCCGGTGTTCAGATCGCGTTCCTTGACCAGGTTGTGATGGGCACCTTCGCCGCTACTCCGTCCGCGACCAAGTCCACCGCCTCCGCCCTCACGGAACTCTCCGGACTCTCCGTCCTGGCCGGTGCGTATGACTCCGATGACAACCTCATCAATGTCAAGGACAACGCCTAACCGGGTGTACAACCCTAAACCGAAACAGGGGGTGGGTGGTCTCACCCATCCCCTTTTCACAAACCCCTAAACCGAAGAAGATATGGCCTGCACTCAAACCTTATCCGGTCTCGCGAAGGACTGTGACGCCAATCGTGGTGGGATCGTGGCCGTCTATATCGCCAACCAGGCAGATGTGTCCGCCATCACCGTGACCTCCAACAAGATCTCCGCGATCACGATGGTGTCCTCCAAGACCTTCAAGACCTACAACTTCTCCAAGAACACCGGGAGTCTGACTTCCACCTACACCTTCGATGCCGCAGCCGGTGTCAAGTTCGTGACCTCACAGTTGGTCTTGCAGTTCAATAGGATGGAGACCACCAAGAGGATCGAAATCTCGGCTCTCGCTGTCGGTGACCTGGCGGTGATCTGCAAGGATGCGAACGGCAAGTATTGGTATCTCGGTTACGAAGAGCCCGTCAACGCCTCTGCTGGTGACGGACAGACCGGGACACAGAGGTCGGACGCCAACCGCTACACCATCACCCTGGAGGACAACTCCTCGGAGATGCCCCTGGAGATTGATGACTCCGTGATCTCCGGCATCATTTCGTAACCCGTCCTCCCTCCCTTGAGAGACCCGTATCCCCACCAGGACACGGGTCTTTCTGTATACGAAATTCCTGGATTTTATATCTACAGGAAAAATGGAAAGATGCTCTATCTACAGAATACAGAAGAAGCACAGGTGTTGTTCGTACCGAAAAATGGGGAGATCCCGTCCGGTGACCTGGAGTTTGTGGCGAAATCCACCGTTGACCTGGTTACGGAGATTTCTCTCCAGGTGGTAGACCTGGACATATCAAGACAGTATATGTATCTGTCCGTGATCCTTCCGAATAAGGTCACCAACGGAGAATACGAATACACCGTCAAGGTAGGGAACGAGGTGATGTCCACGGGACTCCTCGTTGTCGGAGAGTATTCCCATCCGGATCAATACAATCACGAAATAGAATATGAACAGTACGAAACCGAATGATGTGAAAAAGACCGGGACATTCCGGTTTGCGGCCATAGATCAGTACACCGAGACCTACATCATCTCTCCGAAGGAGACCTTCAACCCTTCCAAGGATCTGATGGAGTGGGGCACGGGGAATGCCTATCCGGATTATCTCCTGGAACTGTACAACTCCGTTCCGACCCTGCGGTCAATAATCAACGGCAACATTGACTTCATCACGGGTGATGAGATCACGATCATCCCCTTGACGGACACCCTACCGGAGGGAACGATGAACAGGAAGGGAGACACGATCCGGGAACAGGTGAGGGACATCTCCAAGGACTTTGAGATCTACGGTGGATATGCCCTCCAGGTGATCCGGGACTTCACCGGGAAGGTCGCGGAGGTCTACTACCTGGATATGAGATACCTCCGTACCAACAAGGAGGGGACTGTCTTCTACTACTGTGAGGAGTGGAACAAGAGAGGTCGGAAGGAGGTCATTGTCTATCCGTCCTTCATCCCCAACCTGGTATGGGAGAATCTCTCCGATGAGGAACGGAACAGACACGCCTCCTCCGTTGTCT